>Ga0326727_10000136_pt1 | contig 316776 bp, 293 predicted proteins | sample MB2enrmetagenome_FD_207643 | JGI IMG/M metagenome (GOLD analysis project Ga0326727, IMG submission 207643) | Lab enriched peat soil microbial communities from McLean, Ithaca, NY, United States - MB29MY | ecosystem: Environmental > Terrestrial > Soil > Wetlands > Peat | place: USA: New York... | reverse complement strand
TGGACACGCCGCGCTCGACGTAGGTCGTCGACGTGGTCACGTCCACCGTCAACGTCGTGCCGGCGTGCGTCGTGATCGTGAAGGCGTCGTCGACGGGCACACTCGCCACGGTGCCGGCGGCGACCGGCCGGTTGCTGGCGACTTTGGGTACCCAGATGCTGACCTCGGTCGCGCTCACCGTCGTCCCCGAGATCGTGCCGAAGAGGGCGACGAGCGCGCCTTGCGTCACGTCGGCGAGCGAGGGGCTGGACACGCCGCGCTCGACGTAGGTCGTCGACGTGGTCACGTCCACCGTCAACGTCGTGCCGGCGTGCGTCGTGATCGTGAAGGCGTCGTCGACGGGCACACTCGCCACGGTGCCGGCGGCGACCGGGCCGCCACCGAGACCGTGGCCGTGGTGCAAGGGCGCCGCCGACGCGGCGGCCACACCTGACCAGGTCGCAGACAGCCCGACCACCAAACCGACGGTGACGAGCGCGCGCGTCACGGACGCGAGAACACGTCCGTGACGGAGAGCTTCACCAAAGCGAGGCATGGCCACCTCCACGTTGAGCTGCAAGTAGTCTCGCACGCCGTCCTGTGCTCTTCATGAGCAGATCATTAGGGAACTGTGAAACCCCCGAATTCGTCACCCACCCGGACAACGAACCCGGGGCGGGTGATCCGTTTGGCGTCCCGCGCCTGACCGAAGTGGGTCAATCCCACCGGGAGGCCGGGGCTCGCAGGCGCCGGAGCAGATGCGCCGCCCGGGTCACGGAGGCGAACGCGAGTCGCCGCGGTCGACGCCAGCGCGGACACGGACCGGGCAGCCGACGTCGTCGCCTGTCCGCCGGTACCGGAGCCCACCACCGCCCGTCTCGCGCTCAGGGCGCCGGATTGCCACCGAGGGCGGGTTCGGGCGACCCGAGCGCGCCAGCGGAACGGATGGGAGGCGCTTTCGACCAGGTTGCGAGGATCGAACCGGCGATGATCACGGGAAAGCCGACCGCGATGCCGAGCGTGAAGGGTTCCCCGAGGGCCACGACGCCGAGCAGCAGCGCGACGGCGGGATTGACGTAGGTCACGACCGTCGCACGGGTCGGCCCGATTTCCCTGATGAGCGCGAAGAACAGCATGAACGCGAGCACGGTGCATGCGACCGACAGCGTGGCGACGGACTCGGCGGTCTCGGCGTGGAACTTGCTCGGCAGGTGGGTGAGCCCGAACGGCAGATAGACGAGGGCGGTGACGACCATGGAGGCGGTGACGACTTCGAAGCTCGGCGCCCGGGCGAGGCGACGGCTGACGATCATCGGCGCGACGGCGTAACCGACGGCGCACAGCACGATCTCGCCCATCGACACGAGATTCGATCCCTTCACGCCAATGCCGGCGAGGACGACCACGCCGGCGAAGCCGAGGAACAGCCCGGATACCCTCCGTACGCCCAGGTGCTCGTGGCCGAGCGCCCAGGCGATCACCGCCCCGAAGATCGGCACGGTCGCGACGAGCAGCCCCGCGAGCGAACTCGTCAGCTTCTCCTCCGCCGTCGCGAGCAGGAACCAGGGAACCGTGATCTCGCTGAGCGTGTAGGCGAGGACGGCGGGCCAGTGGTCGATCAGCGCGCCCAGTTGTCGCCGGCGGACCGCGAACGGCAACAGGATCACCGAAGCGAGCCCCGTGCGCAAGAAGACGAGCGTCGCCGGTTCGAGGTCGCGTACGGCGATCCGGATGAAGAAGTACGGAAGTCCCCAGATCACCGCCAGCGCAGCGAACAGCACCCAGCCACGTTTGGACATCGCCGCCCTAGACCCGGCCGCCGCCGGGGTGGGACTCCACGTCGCGAGCGCGTGACCCGAACTTCGCCCGTGAACGACGCGGCAGCACGACCCTACGGTAGAGGCTGCGGCGATTCCCGCGAAGGGATCGACGCCGCAGCTGTGACGGGGTCCCCGATGCACAAGACTTGGAGCCGTGCTCTCGTCTCCGACGCTGCGCGGCCGCTTCGTTCAGCTCGAGCCGCTCGCGGCCCCTCACATCCCTGGTCTCGTCGCGGCAGCCGCCGAGGACCGCGCCTCCTTCGCCTTCAGCGAGGTGCCGAACGGCGTCGAGGAGGTGACGAGGTACGTCGAGGAGAACGTCGAGCTGTCGTTGTCGGGACGCCAGCTCCCCTTCACGGTCCGGCTGCTCGGGAGCGACCGGATCGTCGGCGCGACCCGTTTCATGGACCTCGAGGTCTTCCGCTGGCCGCCCCCGTGGCCACCGGGCGTGACCCGGGGGCCCGCGCCCACGGACGACACCCCACCGACGGTCGCCGAGATCGGCGGGACCTGGTACGCGGCGTCGGCGCAGCGCACTGTCGTCAACACCGAGTGCAAGCTTCTGCTCCTCACCTACGCCTTCGACACCTGGGGCGTCCTGCGCGTCACGTTGAAGACCGACGCCCGCAACGACCGGTCGCGCGCCGCGATCCTCCGGCTCGGGGCGCGCTTCGAGGGAATCCGCCGTGTGCACGCGCCAGCGGTGGACGGCGCGGTGCGGGACACTGCCTACTACTCGATCGTTGCGGCCGAGTGGCCGGGGATTCGCTCGCGGCTCGAGTCGATGCGCGACCGCTGAGCTCCGATCGGAGCGGCCCGCGCCGGGCTGTCGTCGGGATCGCCCCTCCGCGGGTTCAGATCGAGCCGTCGAGTCGCACCAGCAACGCCTGCAGGAGAAGCGACTCGTTCGGGTTGCGCGACAGGCGCGCCGCGGCCGCGTCGATCTCCTCACACGCTGCGACGAGCGACGCGGCCCGGCGCGCCGGCAGATTCTCGGTCGCGAGTCGGGAGCGGTATGCCGAGGCGAGTGTCGCCAGTCCAGCGCGCAGCTCGTCCGTGCGGACCTGGCGTTGCTCCCTGCGGTGACGATCCTCGATCGCCTTGCGCCCAGGGGTCCGGCGCTCGCCTTCGAGCTCGGCAGCCGCGTCGGCGCTCGCCAGTTCCGCGGCTTGGTGCTCGGCGAGCACGACAAGGAGCTCGTCGGGCGCGGCGAGAAGCTCCGCCGCGAGCAGCGCCACCGTCGCCCCGGTCCCGTCGAGTCGCTCCGGGACGGCGCGCCAGCGCGCCTCGCGCACCGCGAACCCCGGGTCTTCGACGAGCAGTCGCGCCCGGTCGAGGCGTCCGTTCGCCGCCGAAGCCGCCGCCAGCGCGACCTCCGCCGCCGCGCCGCTCGCGCACAGCGCGGCCGCGATGCTCTCGACGTCGAGCGGAGGGAACTCCACCTCGACGCATCTGCTCGCGATCGTGACGAGCGCGGGCGCCCGCGCGTCCGCGAGAACGATGATGACCGTCGTGGCGGGCGGCTCCTCGATCGTCTTCAGTAGCGCCGGAGCGGCGCGGTCGACGAGATGGAAGTCGGTGAGGACGAGAACCTGACGGCTCGCGAGCCGCGGCGTCCGCTGGGCGAGCTGGGTGACCTCCCTCGCCTCGTCGACGAGGATCGAGGCGCCGTGTCGCTCGACGAACAGGACGTCGGGATGACGTCCTGCGATGACGTCACGACACGAGGGACACTCGCCGCACCCACCGTTCGGACAGACGAGCGCCGCCGCGAACACCCTCGCCGCTTCGCGCTTGCCCGAACCCGCTGGCCCGACGAAGAGGAAGGCGTGCACGGGAGACGTGACGAACGAGCCGAGCACCGCCCGCACCCGCGGCTGGCCCACGATGCGGTCGAGGACGGGTGCGCGCGACCTCGCCGAACGATTCGGGCCCGCTGCGGTCGTCAGTTCGCCCTCACGGGAAATTGCCGCCGTTCCCACCAAGGCGCTCCGCCACCGCGGCGCGCACCCGTCGGGCCACTTCCTCCTGCGGCCCGGACGCGTCGACCACGACCCAGCGATCCGGATCGCCACGCGCGAGGGCGCGAAAGCCGTCGGCGACCCGCGCGAAGAAGGCCTTGCCCTCCCGCTCGATGCGATCGTCGGGTTCGTCCCGCCGCGCCGCCCCGACCTCGGCCGGCAGGTCCAGCAGCACGACAAGATCGGGCTCGAGACCGGCGCGCGAGCAAACGTCCGCCGCCGCGATCTCGCCCAGCGGCAGGCCACGACCGTATCCCTGATAGGCGAGCGTCGAGCCCGAGAATCGATCGCACACGACGTCGCGGCCGGCGGCGAGCCAGGGCCCGATCCGCTGGCTGACGTTCTGGGCGCGCGCCGCGAGCATGAGCATCAGCTCCGCGCGCGGGTCGAGCTGACCGAGGTCGCGGTCGAGCAGGATGGCGCGGATCCTTTCCCCGACCTCGGTTCCCCCGGGCTCACGCGTCGACTCCGCGCCGAGATGGGTCGCGAGCAGCTCCGCCTGCGTCGACTTGCCGCACCCTTCACCGCCCTCGAGGACGATGAATCTCCCACGCTCGGCCATTTGTCCGACACTACGACACTTGGAGATCGCGGCGATCCGCCACCGATCCGGTCAGTCAGAAGAGGTCCGTCGTGCGGCCGTCCCGCGGGCACGCTTCGCCGCCGGGGTTGCCTTCACCGCCGTCTTCTTGGCGGCGGATTTCTTCGCACCGGACTTCTTGGCCAGGGATTTCCTGGCGGCCGTGTTCTTCGCCGCGGACTTCGTCGCCGCGATCTTCTTCACCGCGGTCCGTTTCACCGCGGACCTCCGCGTCGCGGTCCTCTTCGTGGCGCGGGCCCGGCGAGGGGTCCTCGCGCCGGCGGCCCGTCGCTCGGCGAGCAGCTCGGCCGCGCGTTCGAGCGTCATCGCCTCGGGATCGTCGCCGCGCCGGAGCGACGCGTTCACCTTTCCGTCGGTGACGTAGGGCCCGAAACGGCCCGCGCGCAGCACGATCGGCGATCCGGACTCCGGGTCCGGACCGATCTCCCTGCCTGGGACGTTGCCCGTCCGTCCGAAGGGGCGCTCTTTCGGGCGCGCGAAGAGCTCAAGCGCAGCTTCGAGACCGATCTCCAGCAGTTGTTCCTCGGACGTGAGACTGCGCGAGTCGCTGCCGCGCTGCAGGTACGGTCCGTAGCGGCCGTTGCGGGCGACGATCTCCTCGCCGGTGGCAGGGTCGACGCCGACGACCCGCGGCAGACGGAGCAGCTCCAGTCCCTCTTCGAGCGTGAGCGTCTCCGGGCTCATCGACCGGAACAGCGACGCCCGCGCGGGTTTCGCGCCCTTGCCGCCCGCACCGAGCTGGACGTACGGCCCGAAACGCCCGATCCGCACCGACACGACGAGCCCGGAGCGCGGGTCAATCCCGAGCTCGCGCTCGCCCGACGGCGTCGCGATCAGCTCGAGGGCGCGTCCGAGGGTGAGCTCGTCGGGCGCGAGATCCGCCGGGATCGAGGCGCGGTCCTCCCCCCGCTGCAGGTAGGGGCCGAACCGGCCCACCCGGACGACGACCGGCGTGCCTTCGCCGTCGGTGCCGAGCGGGATCGAGTTGACCTCACGGGCGTCGATCTCACCGAGGTGGTCAACGACCGCCTGTTTCAGGCCCTGCCCGCCTTCGACGGAGGCCGCGCGGCCCACGGCGCGTGCCGTCGTGCCTTCCCTCCCGTCGCCGAAGTAGAAGCGCTCGAGCCAGGGGATCGCCTGCTCGGTTCCCGCCGCGATCTCGTCGAGGTCGTCTTCCATCGCGGCCGTGAAGTTGTAGTCGACGAGCGAGGGGAAGTGCGTCTCGAGCAGACCGACGACCGCGAAGGCGAGGAAGGCGGGGACGAGGGCGCTGCCCCTTTTCCAGACGTAGCCGCGGTCCTGGATCGTCTGCAGGATGCTCGCGTAGGTCGACGGGCGGCCGACGCCGAGATCCTCGAGGCGTTTCACGAGCGACGCCTCCGTGTAGCGGGCGGGAGGCTTCGTGACGTGCTCCTCGGCGGCGAACGACCCGAGTGCGAGCGGTGCCCCGGACCCGACCGCGGGCAGCCGGACTTCGTCGTCCCGGCGCGACTCGTCGAGCTCGTCCTCGCTCTCCTGGTAGACCCGGAGGAACCCGGGCGAGGTGATCACCGTCCCCGAGGCGGCGAACTCGGCCGCGGTCCCCTTGGCCGCGACGGTCGTCGGCGACGTCGTGGCACCGCTGATGCGGAGACGGGCCGTGACCCCGGTCGCGTCGATCATCTGCGAGGCGATCGTCCTTTGCCAGATGAGCTCGTAGAGCCGGCGCCCGTCGGCACCGACCGCCGCGGCGATCTCGCCGGGGAGCCGGAAGTTGTCGCCGGCCGGCCGGATCGCCTCGTGGGCTTCCTGGGCGTTCTTCACCCGTCGCTCGTAGGTGCGGGCCCGCTCGGGCACGAGCGCGACACCGTAGATCTGCCTGGCCTGTTGGCGAGCCGCGGCGATCGCGGTCGCCGACAGCGTCGTCGAATCCGTCCGCATGTAGGTGATGTGGCCCTGTTCGTAGAGGCGCTGCGCGACCTGCATCGTGCGTTGCGCCGTGAAGCCGAGCTTGCGAGCCGCCTCCTGCTGGAGCGTCGAGGTGATGAAGGGCGCCGGCGGCGAGCGGCGATACGGCTTCGTCTCGACGGCGGCGACCGCGAACGACGCCGCCTCGAGCGCGGCCGCGAGCGCGGCCACCGAGGTGGCGTCGAGGAGGATCGGGCCGTCGGCCCGGGCGAGCTCGCCGGCCGAGGTGAAGTCCGAACCGTCGGCGATCGGCCGGCCGCCGAGGCTGACGAGCGCGGCCTCGACCGCTTCGCCCTCTTCGGTCGTGAAGCTCCCCGCGAGGCTCCACCACGTCCCCGGGCGAAACCGCATGCGATCCCGCTCCCGCTCGACGACGATGCGGGTCGCGACGCTCTGGACGCGCCCGGCGGACAACCCCTGCATGATCTTCTTCCAGAGCACCGGCGAGAGCTCGTAGCCGTAGAGGCGGTCGAGGATGCGACGCGCCTCCTGGGCGTCGACGAGACGCCGGTCGAGCTGGCGCGGGTGGTCGATCGCGTGCTCGATCGCGGGACGGGTGATCTCGTGGAAGACCATCCGCTTCACGGGCACCTGCGGCGAGAGCACCTCGAGGAGGTGCCAGGCGATCGACTCGCCCTCGCGGTCCTCGTCGGTCGCGAGGTAGAGCTCGCTCGCCTCCCGCAGGACGGCGCGCAACCGCTTCACCTGGACCTGTTTCTCGCGGGCGACGACGTACAACGGCTTGAAGCCGTTGTCGACGTCGACCCCGAGGCGGGACCACGGCTCGGACTTGTACGCCGCGGGGACCTCCGCGGCGGAACGCGGGAGGTCGCGGATGTGCCCGATCGACGACTCGACCAGGTAGCCACTGCCGAGGAAACGCGCGATCGTCTTCGCCTTGGCGGGCGACTCGACGATCACAAGCGGCTTCGGCACGGTGAATCCCTCCGGGACGGTGGCGAAGGATAACGGCGTCCACCCCGTCCGGCCAGCGCCCGCGCGCCGAGCCGCCGTGGCGGCCGGGTGCGATGAGTTGTAACGACCCCCGGCAACGTGTTCGATAGGAGCGTGGATGCTGCGCGAGGGGCCGTTCCGTCGGCGTGTGGCGCGCCCCGGCGATGAGCGTCGCGACCGAGTCCGAGATCCTCGCGCGCTGGCCCCAGCCCCTCGACGAGGCGGCGTTCTTCGACCTCGACAAGACCGTCATCGCCAAAGACGCGATGGTGGCCTTCGGCGGGCCGTTGCGCAAGCAGGGCCTCATGAAGCGACGCTCGCTCGCCCAGGTCGTCCTCGCCCAGGTCATCTATCTCATCCTGGGGTCGAACGATCGGCGGCTCGACCGCATCCGGACCGCGGTTCTCCGGCTCACCAAGGGCTGGTCCCAGGCCGAGGTCGTCGCCATCGTGAACGACGCCCTCGAGGGCGTCGTCGAGCCGATCATCTACGACGAGGCGATGGACCTCATCGACGACCACCATTCGGCGGGACGGCAGGTCGTCATCGTCTCGGCGTCGCCGATCGAGATCGTCCGGCCGCTCGGTCGCCACCTCGGTGTCGACGCCACGATCGCGAGCGAGGCGGCGGTCGATGCGGCGGGCTGCTACACGGGCGAGCTCGCCTTCTATGCCGCCGGGCCGCAGAAGGCCGACGCGGTGCGCGCCTACGCCGCCAAGGCCGGGATCGACCTCTCGCGCTCGTACGCCTACAGCGACTCGCTCACCGACCTGCCGCTGCTCGAGATCGTCGGCCATCCCGTCGCGGTGAACCCCGATCGCGGTCTCGCCAAGATCGCCGAGGAACGCGGGTGGGAGGTGGAGAGCTTCATCCGGCCGGTCCGCCTGCGCGACCGCGTCCGGGACCGGGTGCGGGCCGTGCCGCCACGACCGGCCATCGCCATCGGGACGAGCACCGTCATCGTCGGCGTCGGCGCCGCGGCCCTCGGCTGGTGGCTCCACTCCCGCCGGCGGACCGGCGCGGTCGTGCACAAGATCCGCGTCGTGTGAAGGCCGGGCGCGACCTCAGTCCGAGCTCAGCCGCCTCGCCACGACGACACCGAGCGCGACGAGCACGGCCAGGATCAGCAGCTTCTTCAACATGACCGCATCGTAACGGCATCGGCGCGCCCGACCGCGGCAGGCCGCGCCCGGCTGGCCTGCCGCTCACACGGTGAGCAGGTCGCGCGCGCCGGTGTCGCTCGAGGGATGGCGGAGCTTGGACATCGCCCGCGCCTCGATCTGACGGATCCGCTCCCGGGTCAGGTTGAAGTGCTCGCCGACCTCTTCTAGGGTGCGCGGCTCGCCGCGGTCGAGCCCAAAGCGCAGGCGGAGGATCTCGCGCTCCCGCTCGTCGAGCGGCGCGAGCAGGCGGTTGATCTCGACCGGCAAGAGCGCGGTCGCCGCCATCTCGAAGGGCGACTCCGCCGAGCGGTCCTCCACGACGTCACCGAGCTCGGCGTCCCCGTCCTCCCGCAACGGCTCGGAGAGCGAGAGCGGTTCAGCACGAAAGCGGAGCGCCTCGATCAGCTTGTCCTCGGGCAGCTCGACCTCGGCACCCAGCTCGGCGAGGGTCGCGGGACGGCCGTACTTCAGCTCGAGACGCGCCTGGGCCTTCTGCACCCGCGCGAGGGTGTCCCCGGCGTGGACCGGCAGCCGGATCGTCCGGCCGGTGTTGGCGATGCCGCGGGTGATCGCCTGGCGGATCCACCACGTGGCGTACGTCGAGAACTTGAAGCCCTTGCGCCAGTCGAACTTCTCGACGGCGTGCATCAGGCCGAGGTTGCCCTCCTGGATCAGGTCGAGCAGTGGCAACCCCGACGCCTGGTACTTCTTGGCGATCGAGACGACGAGACGGAGGTTCGACTGGACGAACGTGCGCTGAGCCTCGTCGCCCTGGCGGACGGTCCGTCTCAGCTCGCGCCGGCGTGCCGGCGTGACGCCCTTCGGCGGCCTGGCCAGCTCCTCCTCGGCCTGGCCGCGCCGTTCGATCGCCTGGGCCAGGCGGACCTCGTCATCCTTGGTGAGCAGCGGGTACTGACCGATGTCGGTCAGGTACAGCCGGACGAGATCTTCCTCGTCGCGCTCGACTCGCTCCTTCGCCAATGCGGTCCGGTCCTCCGTGAGTTGATGGGCCACTGGGAGCGGGCTCCCGACGCCCAACTACCTAACGGCGTCTTCCGTGGCGACGGTAACTGCACCGGTCCGATCAGCACCGAATCTGGTCAGCTCCCTGCTTCAGTGTAACGACGGAGTCAAGGGGGTCCCGCATCCGCCTGGCCAGCGTCAACGCGACCGGCACGCCCTCAGGTCGGCCCGGCCAACGGGCCGAACGGGCCGGGCACGGCGTCGAGCAGCTCGCGCACCCGCGCCGCCCGCGCGCTCGCGCCCCGCGCCGGCGCGAGCGCCCTGCCGTCGGCGGTGAGCCCGTCGAGGTCGGCGAGGACGCGGCGCAGCACCCGGCGCACCGCGGTGTCGGCCGGGCCGGACGCCGCCGCGGCGTGCTCGGCGTAGGCGACGGCCATCGCCGGGTAGACGACGCCGACGAGCGCGTCGAGGAGCTCCTCATCCGCACCGGGCCCGACGAGCACGTCGAGCGCCTCGTCGAGGTGGCCCCCGGGCGTGCGGGTCCACGCCTCGGCACCGGCGAGACCGGCGGACACCGGGAGCAGCGACTCGACGAGACCCGCCCGGAAACCGTGGGCGAGGCTCGCTCCCGACAGGTAGACGACGAGCGCGGCGTCGGCGCACGACGGCGCGCGGGCGCCGAGACGACCGAAGAGCGACAGCTCGACGTAACGGCAACGGCCGAGCAGGTCCGCCGTCTCGAGCAGCGTCAACGGCTCCGTCACGGCGACACGCCCGGGTCGGGCGGACGGCCCGGGCGGAAGCGGTTCGTGATCGGCATCCGGCGGTCCTTGCCGAAGGCCCTGCTCGTCACGCGCGGCCCGGGTGGCGCCTGGCGCCGCTTGTACTCCGCCGCGTCGACGAGGTCGAAGATCCGTCGCACCGTCGCATCGTCGAAGCCCTCGGCGACGAGGTCGGCGATCGTCGCGTGGCGCTCGACGTAGCCCTCGAGGATCGGGTCGAGCACGTCGTAGGGGGGCAGTGAGTCCTCGTCCCGCTGGTCCGGGCGCAGCTCCGCCGACGGCGGCTTCGCGAAGATCTGCTCCGGGATGAGCGGCCGCCCCGCCTCGGCGTTGCGGTACGACGCGAGGGCGTAGACGAGGAGCTTCGGCACGTCCCGGATGACGGCGAAGCCGCCGGCGGTGTCGCCATAGAGCGTCGAGTAGCCGACCGCCGTCTCGCTCTTGTTCCCCGTCGTCAACACGAGCCAACCGAACTTGTTCGACAGCGCCATGAGGAGGGTGCCGCGGATCCTCGCCTGGAGGTTCTCCTCGGCGACGCCGGGCGGCCGGTCGGCGAAACTCGGCGCCAGCAGTCCGAGCATCGCCTCGTGCGCCGGTTCGATCGCGATCACGGAGAGATCGATGCCGAGGCCCCGCGCGAGGGCGGTCGCGTCGGCGAGCGAACCGGGGGAGGAGAAGCGCGACGGCATCGCCACGCCGTGCACCCGGCCGGCCCCCACCGCGTCGACGGCGATCGCGGCGACGAGCGACGAGTCGATCCCACCCGACAGCCCGACGACGCAGTCGTGGAAGCCGTTCTTCGCGACGTAGTCCCGCGTCGCCAGCACAAGGGCCGCGTAGGTCGCGGCGTCGTCGTCGAGGACCTCGGCGATCGTCCCGGCCGCGCTGTCGCGACGGCCCTTCCGCCGCCCGCTCACCTCGACGACGCCCCGCCGGGGCTCGCCAGGGGCGTCGTCGGCGAAGGGGACGTCGACCACGGCGACCTCCTCCCGGAACTGCGGGAGGCGGGCAAGGAGGGAGCCGTCGGCGGCGACGACCGTCGAGTCGCCGTCGAAGACGAGCTCGTCCTGGCCGCCGACGAGGTTGACGTAGACGATCGGGCACCCGGACTCGCGCGCCCTCGCGACGAGGACCTCCCGCCGCTCGGCACGGGCCCGCGCGCGGTACGGCGAGGCGTTGAGCGACAGCACGATCCCCGCCCCGGCGGCGGCAAGCCGCGCGACCGGACCCGAGGGCGCCCAGGCGTCCTCGCAGATCACGACGCCGACCGGCCAGCCGCCGATGCGGAAGACCGGCGAGTCCCCGGCACCGGGGACGAACCAGCGCTGCTCGTCAAACACGCCGTAGTTCGGCAGCAGTTCCTTGACCGCCACGCCGCGCACCTCGCCGCGCCGGCACACGGCCGCCGAGTTGCGCAGGCCGCCGGACTCGGCCACGTAGCCGACGACGACCGCGCACCCGGCCGATCGCGCCGCCACGGCGGCGAGGGCCCGCTCGCTCGCCGCGACGAAGTCCGGCTCCAACAACAGGTCCTCCGGCGGGTAGCCGGTGAGCACGAGCTCGGGGAAGACCGCGACGTCGGCTCCGAGCCTTTCGGCGCGGCTCGACGCGTCGAGCACGCGCCGGACATTCCCGTCGAAGTCCCCGACCACCGCGTCGATCTGGCACAGCGCGACGCGTAGCCAGCCCACGTCGTCATCGTAGCGATGGGACCCTCGCGCCCCGCGAAGCGACGACGCCGGACGCGCCGTTTGGCCCGTCCCACGGGGTCTGCGAGACTTGTCGGCGCGACCCGGGCGACCGCGGCCTTGTCGTGCCGCGAAAGGGTGACCTCGATGGAGAACCAGCGCGAGTACGTCCTCAAGACGGTGGAAGAACGCGGGGTCCGCTTCATCCAGCTCTGGTTCACCGACGTGCTGGGCACCCCGAAGACGTTCTCGATCCCCCCCGCCGAGTTCGAGAACGCGATCGACGAGGGGATGACCTTCGACGGCTCCTCGATCGACGGCTTCAGTCGCATCCAGGAGAGCGACGTAATCGCCCGCCCGGACCCGAAGACCTTCCAGATCCTGCCGATCAGATCGGGCGAGGACGCAACCGTCGCGCGCGTCTTTTGCGACATCTCGAACATCGACGGGACGCCCTTCGAGGGCGATCCGCGCCACGTGCTGCGGCGGGCGCTCGAGCGCGCCCACGAGCGTGGCTTCAGCTTCTTCGCCGCGCCCGAGCTCGAGTACTTCTACTTCGCGAGCTCGGAAGCCGACGCCGACGTGCCCCCGCAGCCGCTCGACACGGGTTCGTACTTCGAGCTCACGGTGGCGGACCTCGCGACCGATCTCCGGCGCAAGACGGTGCTCACTCTCGAGGACATGGGGATCCCGGTCGAGTACGCCCAGCACGAGGACGCCCCGAGCCAGCACGAGATCGATCTGCGCTACACCGACGCCCTCACGATGGCCGACACGATCATGACCGTCCGCCTCCTCATCAAGCAGATCGCCCAGGAACACGGCGTCTACGCCTCGTTCATGCCGAAGCCCCTCGCCGGCGTCCAGGGCTCCGGGATGCACACGCACTGCTCACTTTTCCGCGGCGACAGAAACGCCTTCCACGACGCCGACGACGAGCACGGGCTTTCGCTGACGGCGCGCCAGTTCATCGCCGGGTTGCTCGAGCACGCCGGCGAGATCACCGCGGTGACGAACCAGTGGGTGAACTCCTACAAGCGACTCGTCGCGGGCTATGAGGCGCCATTCACGGTCTCGTGGGCGTACAACAACCGCTCGGCGCTCGTGCGCGTGCCCGTCGTGAAGCAGGGCAAGAGCGAGTCAGCCCGCATCGAGTACCGGTCGGTCGATCCGGCGTGCAACCCCTACCTCGCCTTCGCGGTCATCCTCGCGGCGGGCCTGCGCGGGATCGAGAAGTCCTACGAGCTGCCGGACGAGGCGGACGCCAACCTCTACGCGATGTCCCCGCGCCAGCTCGCCGCGGCCGGCATCCGCCCGCTGCCCCGCACGCTCGACGAGGCGCTCCACGCGATGGAGAGCTCCGAACTCGTCCTCGCCACGCTCGGCGACCACGTCTTCGAATGGTTCCTCCGCAACAAGCGGGCCGAATGGGAGGACTACACCCGCCAGATCACGCCGTTCGAACTCGTCCGCTACCTCCCCGCCCTGTAGGGGTCGAAGTGACTTCGCCACGGACAAGGCGCTAGGACCATGGAGCCTCTGCTCTGCTTCCCGGACCCGCCCGGCCCCGAGCTCGCCAAGGCGCTCGACACGGCGGGCTACTCGTTCACCGCGGTCGCCGACGTCGACGCCGTGCGCGAGCTCGAGCCCACCGAGGGATGGTCCGGCGCCATCGTCTCGGCGATCGAGTCGCCCGAGGCGGCGCTCGCGCTCTGCCGGGCCCTGCGCCAGCGCGAGACGCCGGTCGCGCCGGTGCTCCTCGTCGTCGGTGCCGACCAGCTCCGCACGCTCGACAGCCACAAGGAGCTCTTCGACGACTTCACGCTCGCCGGGGTGATGCAGGACGAGATCGAGACGCGCCTCGGCCACCTGCTGTGGAGAACCGGGCGCGGCAAGCAGCACGACGTGATCGCCTACGGGCCCCTCGCGCTGAACCTCGAGACCTACCAGGCCGTCGTCGCCGGACGCCTGCTCGACCTCACGTTCATGGAGTACGAGCTGCTCCGCTTCCTCGCGGCTCATCCGGGCAAGGTGTTCACCCGCGAGGTCCTCCTCGCCCGGGTCTGGGGTTACGAGTACTTCGGCGGCGCGCGCACGGTCGACGTCCACATCCGGCGGTTGCGGGCCAAGCTCGGCGAGGAGAACGCGCATCTCATCGAGACGGTGCGCAGCGTCGGCTACCGCTTCGGAACGGCGCGCTGGTCGCCCTAGGCAGCAGCCGCCCGCCGCCACGCCGGCCGGCGACGCGACGACGGATCGCCCGGGGACTACCCCCCGGCCGCCGGCGCGTACGCCCAGGCCTCGACCTCGACGAGGGCGTCGAGCGGCAACGCCGTGACCGCCACCGCGGAACGGGCGGGGAGGTGGTCCCCGAAGGCGGCGCTGTAGGCCTCGTTCATCGCGGCGTAGTCGCCCATGTCCGTGAGGAACACCGTCGTCTTCGCGACCGCGCCGAGCGAGGAACCCTCGGCTTCGAGCAGCCGCGCGAGGTTCTGAAGCGCCCGGGACAGTTGTGCGGCGACGCCTCCGGCGACGAGTGTGTCGCCCTCGAGGCCGAGCTGACCCGAGCAGATGAGCCAGTCGCCCGCCCGTACGACCGGACGGTAGGGACGCCGGGGCCCGGTCGGCGCCACCGCGCCTTGGTCCTCGCTCAGCTGAACGAGGAGCCGCAACCGCAGGTGCGCGTGGCGGCCGGGTTCGTGATGTGGAAACCGGAGCCTTGCAGGCCGTCGCTGAAGTCGAGCGTGGCCCCCTTGATGAGCTCGGCGCTTTCCGGGTCGACGATCACCCGGACCGGCCCGAAGGTACGGACGATGTCGTCGTCCGCGACCTCGGCGTCGAAGAACATGTCGTAGCTGTAGCCCGAGCAACCCCCGGGCCGGACCGCGACCCGCAGCGCGAGGTTCTCGCCGTCGGTCTCAGCGGCGAGCAGCTCGGCGACCTTCCCGGCCGCGGCGTCGGTGAGGCTCACGGGGCTCGGCCGTTGGCCGATCTTGACCGTCGTGGCGGTGTCCACAAGTCGCTCCTTTACGCTTTCCTCTCGATCGTAACAAGTCGGTCGCGCGATCCTGCCCGTTAGCATCGCCCTCGATGCCTGCCGACCGACCCCGGGACGGCGCGGCGACCAGCCCTCCCAGCCACGACGAGCTCCTCGGGGCGCTGCGCGACGTCGTCGATCCCGAGCTCGGCGAGGACATCGTCACGCTCGGCATGGTCCGCTCGGTCCGCTGCGACGCCGGTGCGGCGCGGGCCGAGATCGCCCTCACCGTCGCGGGATGTCCGCTGCGCGCCCAGTTGCGCGACGACGTCACCCGCCGCCTCGCGACGCTGCGCGGTGTCGTATCGGTCGAGGTGACGACCGGCGTGATGGGACCGGAGGAGCGGGCCCGCCTGATGTCGCGGGCGCGCCGGGCGGCGCAGGGCCGCGCCGTCGCGGCGAGCTTCCCCGACTCGACGCGGGTGCTGGCGGTGGTATCGGGCAAAGGTGGAGTCGGCAAGTCCTCCGTGACGGCGAACCTCGCGCTCGCACTCTGCCGGCGCGACCTCGCGGTCGGTCTCCTCGACGCCGACATCTGGGGATTCTCGATCCCGCGCATGCTCGGGGTCGCCGGGCCGCTCGAGGTGTGCGCCGGCAAGATCCTCCCCGCCGAGATCCGCGTCGACGGGCATCCGCTGCGCGTCGTGTCGATGGGATTCCTCGCCGACGAGAACGAGGCGATCATGTGGCGTGGCCTCGTGCTCGCCCGGGCCGTCCAGCACTTCCTCGAGGACGTCGCCTGGGGACCGCTCGACTACCTGCTCGTCGACATGCCCCCGGGAACCGGCGACGTCCAGATGGCGCTGGCGCGGATGCTGCCGCGCGCCGAATTCCTCGTCGTCACGACACCTTCGGCGGCGGCGGCCAGGGTCGCGGGACGCGCCGCGGACATGGCCCGCAAGGGCCACGTCCGTGTCGCCGGCGTCATCGAGAACATGGCCCCGTACACGACCGAGGACGGACGACGACACGCCATCTTCGGCGAAGGCGGCGGCGCGTCGCTCGCCGCCGAGATCGGCGCGCCACTCCTCGGCACCCTGCCCCTCGACCCCGCGCTCGGCCAGGCGGGTGACGCGGGGACCTTCGCCGAGCTCGACACCGCACGTCCCATCGGAGCCGGCTTCGCCGCGCTCGCCGCACGGCTCGCCACCGACGTCGCGCCCCCGCTCGAGATGTCCGGGTGCACGGCGCGCCTCGTCCGGCACGTCGACGAGGCGCTGACTCGACCCGCGAGCTGACGGTGCGGCGGGAGAGGTTCAGCCGGCGCGGCGCTCGAGGAGCTGCTTGCGCTCGATCTCGTTGAGCCCGCCCCAGATGCCGTGCGGCTCACGGATGCGGATCGCGTAGTCGAGGCAAGGTCGCTGCACCGGACAGAGCGCGCACATCGACTTGGCGGCGGCTTCGCGGTCGAGCCGCTCGTCCTTGCCCTCGGGCTGGGCCGGCGGGAAGAACACGGCGGCCTGGGGCCCGCGGCACGAGGCTTTCAGGTACCAGGCCTGCTCGGATCGCTCCGCGATCACGAACCCCTCCCCGTCTCGTCCCCTCGGGGACGACCGCTCCAGCGGTGCCGCAGGCGTCTGACCGCGACCTGGGCGCGGCGGGCCGGCTGCGTCGTGACGCTACCGCCGCACCCGTCCGCCTGACAAGGGGTTTTCGAACCCCGGAGCCCGCCTGCCACCCGGGAAGGAGCGCCGCTCCCGGTAGTGTCGGGCGCCGGATGGACGTCACGCGGTTCCTGCGCCGGAGCCACATCCTCCTCGTCGTCGGCAAGGGCGGGGTCGGCAAGACGACGACGTGCGCCGCACTGGCGGACCTCGCCGCCCAGGCCGGCCTCGACGTGCTCGTCGTCGCGCTCGACGACGCCGCGGGGCTCGCGGCGCTCTTCGCCCACGAGGGCGATCTCGGCTACGACGAGACGGTCCTGCGCCTCCCGGGGGGCGCGGGCTCCGCCCCGGCCGAGGCACCCGACGGGCCCGGAGCGGAGAAGGTCCCCGGACGCGTCCGGGCGAGGGTCCTCACCTCGAACGCGGCGCTGCTCGAGTACCTCGCCGGCCACGGCCTCGGGCGTTTCGCCACCCGTCTCGTGCGCACCGGCACGCTCGATGTCGTCGCGACGGCGGTACCCGGGATCCGGGAGGTCCTCGTCCTCGGCAAGGTCCGCCAGCTCGAGGAGGCCGGTGTCGCCGACCTCATCGTCCTCGACGCGCCGGCCTCCGGCCACGCCCTCAGCTTCTTGTCGAGCTCCGGCGGCCTCGCCGACGCGGCCCGCGGCGGGCCGTTGCGGACCCAGGCCGACCAGGTCGTCGCGCTGCTCGCCGACGCGGCCCGCTGCCAGGTCGTCCTCGTCACGATCCCGGAGGAGACCCCTGTCAACGAAGCGGTCGAGACCGCCTTCCGACTCGAGGACGAGATCGGCGTCGCCCTCGGCCCGCTCGTCGTCAACGGTTGCTACCCGCTGCTCGGGCACCTCGACGCGGACCCGGCCCGGGCGGCGGCGGCGGCCGGGCGGACGCCACCTGCTCCCGGGGTCGCCGAGGCGATCGGTCGCGCCGCGGCCTTCCGTCGGGGGCGGCAGCAGGTCCAGCTGGCACAGCTCGCCCGGCTCGCCGACCGCTTGCCCCTGCCGCGCATCGAACTCCCCTACCTGTTCACCGCCGAGGTTGGTCCCCCTGAGCTCGCGCATCTCGTCTCGGCGCTCGCCGCGGGAGTCGAGGCGCTGTCGTGAGCGCCCTCCACGCCGTCGTCGACGAGCGCTCGGTCATCATCTGCTGCGGCTCGGGAGGGGTCGGCAAGACGACGGCGGCGGCGGCGCTCGCCGTCGCCTCGGCACTGCGGGGGCGCAACACCTGCGTCGTCACGATCGACCCGGCACGACGGCTCGCCGACGCGCTCGGCGCGTCCGGCGTCGGCAACGAACCGCACGAGATCGCCGGGCCGTGGCCGGGACGGCTCAGCGTCGTGATGCTCGACGCCAGGACGACCTTCGACGAGCTTGTCGGGCGCTACGCCCGCGACCCCGATCAGGCCGCCCGCATCCTCGCGAACCACCTCTATCGGAACCTCGCCTCGGTGCTGTCCGGCACCCAGGAGTACATGGCGACCGAGAAGCTGTTCGAGCTGCACGAGCAGGCCGCCTTCGATCTCGTCGTCGTCGACACGCCCCCGACACGTCGCGCCCTCGAGTTCCTCGACGCGCCCCGCCGCGTGGAGCGCTTCCTCGACAACCGAATCTTCAAGGTGTTCGTCACGCCGGGCACGTCGTACCGGCGCGCGGCGAGCCTCGCCGGCCAGCTCGTCCTGCGGTCGATCGCGCGTGTCGCCGGCGCGGAGGTCGTCGACGACACCCTCGCCTTCTTCGGCGCGTTCCAGGGCATGGAGCAGGGCTTCCGGGATCGTGCCGCACGGGTCGAGCGGCTGCTCGCCGAGCGAGCGACGGGATTCGTCCTCATCGCCGCCCCCCGGCGCGACGCGATCGACGACGCCCGCTTCTTCGTCGACGAGCTCGGCCGGCGTGACGGCGCCATCGACGCGCTCATCGTCAACCGGGTTCATCCCGCATTCGGGACGGCGCCGGATCCTGGACCCGACCACGACGCCCCGTGCGGTGCGGCCTGGCGCGAGCTCGTCGCGAATCTCGCCGATCTCGAGGCGGTCGCGCGGCGGGAACGCGGCTTCCTCGCCGACCTCGTCGGGGCGGTCGCGCCCGCGCCCGTCGTGCAGGTGCCGTTCCTCGACGGCGACGTGCACGACGTCGAAGGACTGCTCCGCGTCGTTCGCCACCTCATCGGCTGAGCGCTACCTTGGGCAGGTGACGAAGATCCTGCTCGTGGCCGACGCGACGACCGTCTTGGAGGAGCTCGCCGCCGTCGTCGACGACGGCGAACGGGAGATCCGCGTCGCGCGGACCGGCGAGGTCGTCCGGCGGCTCGCGGCGGAGTTCGAACCGGACCTCGTCATCACCGACAGCCAGGTCCAGAACATGGGCGGGTTCGCGATCGCCTTCGACCTCGTCCACGAAGAGTCCGGCGGCCGCGCCGGGCACGTGCCGGTCCTCGTGCTGCTCGATCGCCGCGCCGACGTCTTCCTCGCCCGCCGCACCGGCGTCGAGGGCTACCTCGTGAAGCCGCTCGACCCGGTCCGGCTGCGCCGCGCCGTCGAAGCGCTGCTCGCGGGCGGGACGTTCCGCGACGGGTCGTTCACGCCGATCACCGTCGCCGCCTCGTAGCGACGGACCGGACGTGCGCGGTTCCCCAGCGCGGAAGCGTCATGGCTCTGCGCGGGTGGCCCCGCGGTGAGACGTCTGCGCCTGAAGCGCGCCCCTGACGCCACGGCAACCGCCCCGTCGGAGCAGGAGCTGCAGATCACGAGCGGGCTCCGGGCCCTGCGCGAGGCAACGGCACGCGAGGTGATGACGCCCCGGGTCGACGTCGTCGGCCTGGCGACCCCGGTGAGCCTCGCCGACGTGGCGCGGGCCGTGCGGCGGTCGGGTCACAGCCACTTCCCCGTCTACACCGACGACTTCGACCATCTCGTCGGCGTGTTGTTCGTGAAGGACCTGTTCCGTCTCGACCTGCCGTTCTCCTCGGGCGAGCGCGCCGGCGTGCCCGCAGTCTTCTCGGGCGCCGACGTGACGGCGCGGCTGCGCGAGCCCTACGTCGTGCCCGAGTCGCGTTCGGCGCTCGAGATCCTCGCCGACATGCGCCGACGGCGACGAGGCTTCGCCGTCGTCGTCGACGAGTACGGGGGCTTCGCCGGCGTGATCACGATCAACGATCTCGTGAGCGAGCTCGTCGGCGACCTGCGCGACGAGTTCGACCGCACGACGAGTCCGTCGATACTCCGCATCGACGCTCGCCGCTACCTCGTCGACGGCGCCTGCGCGGTCGACGAGGTCGTGGCGCAGACCGGCGTCGCGATCCCCGAGGGGGACTACGTCACGCTCGGCGGCTTCTTGTTCGACGCGCTCGGCCGCATCCCGGCCGAGTCCGATGCCTACGAGCACGCGGGGTGGACGTTCCGCGTCACGCGGATGGAGAGGCGGCGCATCGCCAAGGTCGTCATCGAGGCACCATCGGCTACGATCGCCGCAGGAGACGGCGCAAGCCGGCCGTCCGACGGGAAGTAGCGCAGCTTGGTTAGCGCGCAGCGTTCGGGACGCTGAGGTCGCGGGTTCAAATCCCGCCTTCCCGACCCTCTGCCGCCAGGGCGGACGAACCGACGACCCACGGGCTTCCGGGCCCTCGAGGAGCCCTGCGATGAACGAACACCTCTCCGTCGCGACGCGCGCCGACGGTGTCGAGACGACGGCGAGCGGCGAGATCGCCTGGAACCTGCCGGCGGCTTCCGGTGAGACGACGCCACCGGGCGAACCGACGCCCGTGCCCGGCGGCGAGCTCGTCCTGCGCCGTTCCGTGGCGCTGCTCGACGCGCTCGACGAGCGGATCTTCTTCGCCGAACCGATGGGCCGAGCCGACGACACGGGCGACACCGTCCGCACCGCGTCGGCCCGGCTCACCGCCGAGACCGCTTGGGGGTGGAGGCCGCGGCGCGCTTCGCCCCGGACTGCGCGTCCCACGTCCTCGGCGGGGCGGCGGCGGCGCCGGACGGTTCGACGCCCGGCGACGTCGTCGCCGAGGCGGGGGTGATTCTCGACCGCACGAGCCCGGACGGCGAACAGCGGCTCGGACTGCTCGCGCCCTCGACGACCCCGCCTGGACGACGATCGCGCCGTGCTCCGAGGCGGTTCTCGCCGCGCTCGAGGCGCTCCGACACCTCGCCGTGCCGCGCGACGCGCGCTCGCGCGAAGAGGTGCTCGACGAGCATCCCGCCGGCCCGCCGGGGGTGGGGTCCTCGTTCATCCCGACGCCGTGGGGCCCGATCGTCCTCGGGGTAGAACACCGCTCGCCCTACGGGCCGGCGTGGGCCGCCGCCCGTGAACCGGCCGCCCGCGCCCGGGAGTCGGCGGGCGACATCCGGGACCCGGGAGACAAGAACTCCGAGCGCGCTTACCAGGCCGACCTGCTCGAACGGATCCTGCGGGGCCACACCTGACCGCTCGGCGCCTCGCTCAGCCGCCGGTCGTGGGGGCCGTCGGCGCGGCAACACCGCTCCCGCCGCCGAGACCGAGCGACGCGGCGATCCCCGGCACGGGTGGGAGCTCGGAATCCGCCGCGGGCGCGACGAGCCCGACCGGAGCCGCGCCGAACGCCGCCCGGTACGGCGTGACGTGGAGCCACTCGGCGTAGGCGAATCCCCACTCGGCATCCGGTGCCGTGGTCGGGTCCTCGAGGCGCCAGTCGACGACGTCGAGCGTGTAGCTCCAGTAGCCGGGACCGACGTTCTCCTGCGCGAGCGTCACCGTGCCGTCGCCGGTCACGCGGTCGACAGAACTTCCCGTCACGACCGCGACGTGACCCGGCGACCAGCTGTCGAAGTCCGGCGCGTCCGAGAAGCTGATGACGTCGCCCGCGACCGGCGGGTGGCCGACGGCTTGGGGCGAGCCGTTCACGTAGAGCTGCGTGTTCGCGTAGGCGGCGTGGTAGTTCGCGGCGACCTGCTGGCCGTTGGCGAAGACCGGTGCGAGGCCGTCGACGACGGCGAGGAAGCGATCGGCGAGTTCGACGCACTGGAAACCCGGCGTCGCGTTGAAATAGACGATGTCCGCGCCGTACGGGCCGGGGAGTTCGATGTCTGCCCAGGTGCCCCCGTTGTCCGGACCGGGCCCGCAGATCGGCAGGTTCGGCTTGGTCCCGGTCCAGCCGACGACGGACGCACCGTTGTCCGTGCACCACGCCGGCGTCGTGCCGACGACCGAGTCCGCGCCCGCCGGCGACGCGGCAACCGGCGCGGCCACCGTCACGCCGAGCGCGACGAGCACAGCCCCCACGCCCCAGCACAACGCGCCAAGCGGTCCTCTTCGCATCCGCTCCCTCGTCGATCCGCACGGTTCCGCGCCACAGCACCGAAAAAATGACGTAGAAAGCCGCCGGGTGCCCGGTTCGCTGACCCGGCGACTGTAGAAAGCGCGTCCCCTCCGTCGCAAGGTGGCCGGCGTGACAATGCCGTGACGATGCCGTAATCCCTGCGCACGGTCTCGCCGTCCCGGCCCGCTCATCACTCTGCGTACCAAGTGCGTCACAAGTGGTGGTAGTTGCTGGCCCGACCGACCTGCCCACCCGGGCGTGTGGCCGCGGGTCGGGTCGGTGATCCGCTACGTTCGCCACGCAGCGCAAGGAGCGCGCCGAGCCGAACGAAAGACCCGACAACCGATGGCGAAGACGAGCGAACGCGGGATCACCCCCCAGGGCGAGGACTTCTCCGCCTGGTACAACGAGCTCGTCGTGCGCGCCGAGCTCGCCGATCGCGGCCCAGTGCGCGGCACGATGGTCATCCGCCCGTACGGCTACCGGATCTGGGAGCTGCTCTCCGCCGAGCTCGACCGCCACATCAAGGCCACCGGGCACGACAACGCCTACTTCCCACTCTTCATCCCGGAGAGCCACCTTCGCCGCGAGGCCGAGCACGTCGAGGGGTTCTCGCCCGAGCTCGCGATCGTGACCCACGCCGGCGGCGAGGATCTCGAGGAGCCGCTCGTCGTGCGTCCGACCTCGGAGACGGTCGTCGGCGAGATGTTCGCCCGCTGGATCGACTCCTATCGCGACCTGCCGCTGAAGATCAACCAGTGGGCGAACGTCGTGCGCTGGGAGCTGCGGCCGCGGCTCTTCCTGCGCACGACGGAGTTTCTCTGGCAGGAGGGACACACGGCCCACGCCACCGAGGAGGACGCGGTCGCCGAGATGACGGTCGCCGCCGACTTCTACCAGGCGGTCGCCGAGGAGTTCGCGGCGATGCCCGTGCTCGTCGGGGACAAGACGCCCTCGGAACGATTCGCCGGGGCGGTCCGGACGGTCTCGCTCGAGGCGATGATGCGAGACGGCCGCGCCCTGCAGGTCGCGACCTCTCACTACCTGGGGACGAACTTCGCCGAGGCCTTCGGCATCGACTACACCGGGGTCGACGGCGTGCGCACGTTCTGCCACACGGCGTCGTGGGGGATGAGCACCCGGATGATCGGCGGGGTGATCATGACCCACGGGGACGACCGGGGCCTCGTGCTCCCCCCGAGGATCGCCCCCCACCAGGTCGTCGTCGTGCCGATCGGCAAGGAGGACGAGCTCGGTCCCGTCGTCGCGGCGAGCGACGTCCTCGCCCGGGAGCTGACCGACAAGGGCGTGCGGGTCCACGTCGACGCGCGCACCCACGTCTCGGCGGGGTTCAAGTTCAACGACTGGGAGCTGCGGGGCGTGCCGGTTCGGATCGAGCTCGGCCCACGCGATCTCGCCGCCGGTTCCGTCGTCGTCGTCGACCGGCTGAGCGGCAACAAGACGCCGGCCCCGCTCGGCGGGGTCGCCGCGGCGATGCCCGAGCGCCTCGACGCCTTCCAGGAGGCCCTGTTCACGCGGGCGAAGGACTTCCGCGAGGCGCACACCGCGCGAGCCGACACCCTCGACGAGCTCGTCGCGGCCGTCGCGACCGGCTTCGCCCGGGCCCTTCTCTGCGCCGATCCGGCCTGCGAGAGGACGATCCAGGAACGATCCGGCGCGACGCCGCGTTGCATCCCGCGGGACGCGCCCGACGAGTCCGGCCCCTGCGTGGCGTGCGGCCGTCCGTCGGACTACGGGCGCCGGCTCGTGTTCGGCCGGGCCTACTGAGCGCGGCCCGGGCGCGGCGCGCCGCGGGCGACGAGGAGCTCGGCGATCTGGACGGCGTTCAGGGCGGCACCTTTCCTCAGGTTGTCGCCCGAGACGAACAGCACGAGGCCGTTCTCGACGGTCGGGTCGCGTCGGATCCTCCCGACGTAGGCGGGGTCGGATCCCGCGGCCTGCAGCGGCGTCGGCACGTCGGCGACGACGACACCGGGAGAGGCGACGAGGATCTCTCGCGCCCGCTCGGGAGAGAGCGGCCGCGAGAACTCGAGCGCGAGCGCGAGCGAATGTCCCGTAAAGACCGGAACCCGCACGCACGAACAGATGACGCCGAGGTCGGGCAGACCGAGAATCTTGCGGCTCTCGTCGCGGAACTTCTGTTCTTCGTCGGTCTCCTCGGACCCGTCCTTGACGAGGGCGCCCGCCAACGGCAGGACGTTGAAGGCCACCGGTGCCGCGAACTTCGCGGGTTCGGGGAACGCCACCGCGCCGCCGTCGAAGGTGAGCTCGCTGGCGCGGTCGGCCACCCTGCGGACCTGCTCGTCGAGCTCGGTGACACCTGCCAGACCCGCTCCCGAGACCGCCTGGTAGGTCGCGGCGACGACGCGTCGTAGCCCGGCGGCGGCGGCGAGCGGGGCGAGAACCGGCATCGCGACCATCGTCGTGCAGTTCGGGTTGGCGACGATCCCCTTCGGGATCGAACGGAGCGCGGCCGGGTTCACCTCGGAGACGACGAGCGGCACCTCGGGATCCATCCGCCACGCCGAGGAGTTGTCGATGACGATCGCCCCGGCTGCGGCGACACGCGGGGCGAGCCAGAGAGAAGTCGGCTTACCGCAGGAGAAGAGCGCGATCTCGAGGCCGGCAAAATCCGCCCCGTCGGCGTTCTCGACGACGACCGGCGACCCGTGCCAGGCCAGCCTCGACCCGGCGGAGCGGTGCGACGCGAAGTAGCGCATCTCGGTAACGGGAAAGCCCCGCTCGTCGACGAGACGTCGCATGACCCCACCGACCTGGCCGGTCGCTCCGAAGATCCCGACGCGCACGGGCCCAGGTTAGCCAGGACGTGCCCGCGCGGTCCTGTCGGATTCAGCTTTCGAGGCCGAAGGCGTCGTGGAGGGCGCGCACCGCGTCGTCGACCGAACTCGCACGCACGACGCACGAGATTCGGATCGGCGAAGTCGAGATCATCTCGATGTTGATGTTCTCCCTGGCAAGCGCCTCAAACATCATCGCCGTCACGCCCGGATGCGTCTTCATGCCCGCGCCGACGATCGAGACCTGGGCGATGCCTTCGTCGACGAGAACCCCGCGCGCGCCGATCTCCGTCGCGAGCGACTCGGCGACCGACCTTGCCGCACCGAGGTCGGCGCGCCCGACGGTGAAGGAGATGTCGGTCATCCCCTCGGTGGACGTGTTCTGCACGATCATGTCGACGTTGACGGCGCTGTCGGCGAGTGCGCGAAAGACGACCGCCGCGATGCCGGGGCGGTCGGGAACCGCGGTGATCGTCACCTTCGCCCCCGAGGCGTCGCTCGTCACGGCAGAGACGATGGGCTGCTCCATGGACGGATCCTCCTCGGTGACCCACGTCCCGGGCTCCCAGGTGAACGAGGAGCGGACGTGGACCGGCACGTGATGGTTGCGGGCGAACTCGACCGACCGGAGGGCGAGCACGCGACCCCCGGTCGAGGCGATCTCGAGCATCTCGTCGAACGAGACCTGGCGGAGCCGGCGTGCGCTCGGCACGACACGCGGGTCGGCGGTGAACACCCCCGAGACGTCCGTGTAGATCTCGCACCGGTCGGCCGACAGCGCCGCCGCCAGGGCGACGGCCGTCGTGTCGGATCCGCCACGACCGAGCGTCGTGATGTCCCGCGTGGTCGACACCCCCTGGAAGCCAGCGACGACGGGCACGACGCCCTGGGCGAGCGCCTCGGTCAGCCGGTCGGCGCGCACCTCAACGATCTTCGCCTTGGTGTGCGTCGTGTCGGTGATGATGCCGGCCTGACTGCCAGTGAACGACGCCGCTTCGACGCCGAGCTCGGCGAGCGCCATGCACAGCAACGACATCGTGATGCGCTCGCCCGCCGTCAACAGCATGTCGAGCTCGCGAGCCGGCGTGACCGAGCTCACGTCGTCGGCCATCCGGATGAGCTCGTCGGTCGTCTTGCCCATCGCGGAAACGACGACGACGACCTCGTCGCCGTTCTGGCGCGTCCAGGCGACGTGCTTGGCGACCTCGCGGATGCGGTCGGCGTCGGCCACCGAGGTGCCACCGAACTTCTGGACGATGAGGGCCACGTCGACAACCTAGTGCTCTGCCGCGACTAGCTTGGCTGGCCGTGCCGAGTGAAAAGCGCGCGCGGCAGCGCGCGATGCGACAGGTCAAGGTCTCGCAGATCCAGAAGCACAAGCGCCGCTCGCGGCGACTGCGCCGGACGGGGGGCGCGATCCTTGTCGCCGCGATCGTCGTCGGCGTCATCGCCTTGGTGAGCCAGCACTCGAAACCCGCCACGAACGCGGCGATCGCGCCGGTCTGTCTGCCGAAGGGTCGACTTCTCGCCGCGACCCGGCACACGAAGTTCACGGCCATGCCCCCCATGTGCATCTCGGAGAAGGCCACCTACGACGCGACCTTCAAGACCGACCTGGGCACCTTCGTCGTCGCGATGCCGGCATCGGCGGAGAAAGCGGTAAACAACTTCGTCTTCCTCGCCGAGTACCGCTTCTACGACGGGACGAAGTTCCACCGGGTGATCCCCGGCTTCGTCGTCCAAGGAGGCGACCCGACCGGGACGGGGACCGGCGGACCGGGCTACGAATGGGCGGGCAGCACCCCGCCGCACAAGTGCGTCGCCGCCAAGGACTGCTACCCGGCCTGGAGCGTCGCCTACGCCAGGACGACGGCCCCGAAGAGCAACGGGAGCCAGTTCTTCATCGTGCTGCCCGGCGGCGCGGCGAGCCTCGACGCCGATCCCGTCTACACGCTGTTCGGCACGGTCGTCTCGGGCCGGTCGATCGTCGAGCGGATCGCCAAGGACGGTGGACCGGCCCCGAACGGCACGCCGAAACGCGTCCACCACATCATCTCGGTCAGGATCACCGAAGTCGCCGGCTGAGGGCGACGCGCGAAAGGACGGCCATGGCGAGCGAGTGCCCCCCGGCGGACGGCTCCGCCCCGAAGACCGTGCGCTTCGCCGGACCCCCGCCGAGGTGCGTCGACCCGACGCATCGCTACACCGCGACGATGGTCACCACGAAAGGGACGATGGTCTTCGCCCTCGACGCGGTCGGCGCGCCCGTCACCGTCAACAGCTTCGTCTTCCTCGCCCGGTACCACTTCTTCGACGGGATCGCCTTCCACCGGGTGATCCCCGGCTTCGTCGTACAGGGAGGCGACCCGACCGGGACGGGGACCGGCGGACCGGGCTACCGCTTCGCCGACGAGCTCCCGCGACCCGGCCGCTACGAGATCGGCTCGCTCGCGATGGCCAACGCCGGGCCGAACACGAACGGCAGCCAGTTCTTCGTCATCTCCGGAGCCCAGGGCACGGCGCTGCCGCCGCTGTACGCGCTGTTCGGCCGGACGGTCTCGGGCCTCGAGGTGCTGGCGGCCATCGACGCGACCGGAAGCCCGTCGGGCAAGCCGAGCGAGCGGGTCCTCATCGAGTCGGTGACGATCACCGAATCGACCGAGTGAAGGTCCCCGCCGCCGCTCAGTGAGACGGGCGTCCCCAGGCGACCACCAACTCGTCGCAGGTCGCGTCGAAGCGCGGGTCCGCGGCGCGCCGCGCCGGGTCGGCGTCGAACCACGCGACGATCTCGCGGGCGCCGGCCGCGAAGGGGACCGTCGCGGCCCAACCGGGCACGAGGGACTTCACCTTGCGGTTGTCGAACACCATCGAGTGCGCCTTGTCGCCCAGGAGTTCGGCGCCCCATTCGGGGTCGACCGCCGCGATGACCGCGGACGGCACGTGCACGATGGTCGGCGCGACGCCGGCGGCATCGCCGAGGCAGCGGGCGATCTGGTCCCAGGTGAGCACCTCGTCCGAGGTGATGTGGAAACTGTCGCCGATCGCCCGCGGCTCGCCGAGCAGCGCCACGAAGGCCCGGGCGAAGTCGACGTGGTGGGTGAGCGTCCACAGCGACGTGCCGTCCCCGTGCACGACGATCGGCGCGCCCCGGCGCATCCGCTCGACGATGCCCCAGCCGCCCGGGAAAGGCACCGACGTTCGGTCGTAGGTGTGCGACGGCCGCACGATCGTCGCCGGGAAGCCGTTCTCGCGATAGGCGGCGACGAGGACGTCCTCGCAGGCGATCTTGTCCCGCGAGTACGCCCAGTACGGGTTGCGCAGCGGGGTCGACTCGGTAACCGGCAGGCGGCCGGGAGGCTTCTGGTAGGCCGAGGCCGAGCTGATGAAGACGTACTGGCCGACACGCCCCCGGAACAGCTCGAGGTCGGCTCGCACGTGGTCCGGCGTGTAGGCGACGAAGTCGACGACCGCGTCGAACTCGAGCTCGCCGAGGACGCGCCGCATCGACCCGGCGTCACGGGCGTCGGCGACGAGCACGTGCGCCTCCTTCGCCAGCGCCCGGGTGCGCGTCGCGCCCCGGTTCACCACGTGAAGGTCGATGCCGACCTCGATCGCGCGGCTGGCGCACGCCGAGCTGATGATGCCCGTCCCGCCGACAAAGAGCATCCGCCGCCCCGCCACGGCACAGGAATACCACGAAGCCGTCGACGGGGTGCGCCGCCCCCGGTCACGCGGCTAAGAGCCGATCGGCAGCCCGGAGAACGACACGGCGACGCCGATCGCGCCGGCGGCGAGCAGGCCGACGACGACGTTGCGACGCAGCACGACGAGCCAGAGAAACGCCGCCACGAGCACCCCCACCTGCCAGAGATGCGCGAGCGCCAGCCCGAGGGGGAGCGCCGCGCCGGCGATCGCGCCGATCGCGGCCGGACCCGCCCCGGTGAGGAAGGCCTGGACACCACGGTGGGCGCGCAGCCGGCCGAAGTGCGGCCCGCCGAAGAGCACGAAGCAGAACGAAGGGGCGAAGGCGACGAACGCGGCGATGAGGCCGCCGCGCAGCTTCGCCGCGGCGTAGCCGACGACGGCGACCGTCTGGACGACGGGACCCGGCGTGATCTGGCCGAGCGCGACCGCGTTCAAGAACTGGGCGTTCGTCATCCAGTGGAAGGTGTGGACGGCGTCGGTCTGCATCAGCGGCACGATGACGAAGCCCCCGCCGTAGGAGAGGGCGCCGATCTTGAACGCCTCCCAGACCACGGCGCCGATGCCGCCGACCGCGGCCGTCACGGCGAGCACGGGCAGCACGATGAAACCCGGCAGTGCCGTCGGCGGCCGGTACCGCAGCTCCCGCACGACGACCTCGGCGGTGCCGCAGGCGAGGAGCACGACGACGAGGAACGGGCCGACGGTCGCCGCGGCCGCGCCCCCGGCGATGGCGTAGACGAGCCAGCGGACGTGCTCGGCGCGGCGCGCCCCGATCCTCCTCCAGCTCGACGGCATGAGGCCCAGGGCCGCACTCAGGGCGACCGCCGCCACCGCGGCGCCCGCCCCGGCGGCGGCGCCCCTCGCCCAGTGCGGCGGGTGCCTCGACAAGAAGAGCGCCGAGAGCGCAAGGATGAGGACGAGCCCGGGCGCGATGAAACAGACCCCGCCGACCAGGGCGCCGAGACGACCGCGCAACCGCCAAGCGCAGAAGATCGCGAGCTGCGTCGAGGCCGGACCGGGGAGCAGGTTCGTCGCGGCGATGCCGTCTTCGAACTCCGTCGGTCCCATCCAGCCGCGATCGGTGACGCAGAGCCTGCGCAGCAGGGCGATGTGCGTCGGTGGGCCGCCGAACCCGATGCAGCCGATGCGGCCCCACTCGCGCGCGATCGTGGCGAGACGGACCCGCTCGACGGGTCCGTCGGCGGCGTCGACGCGGGCCGGATCAGGCACGGCGCTCCCCCGGCATGCGCGCCGCGAGTACGGCACGAGAAGCCGGATCCGCCACGCAGCTCAGCCGGCGAGACACGGAGCCGCGCGCCCTAGCCGCCGAGCGTCGCCCCGACGACGACACGCGACTTGCGTCGAGTGGGCAAGGGGACCACGTCGCCAGGAATCGACCGGCCGTCGACCACGAGGAGCACCGTGTCGCCCGGGCCCTGCCGCGTGACGGTGATCTCATAGGTGGTGCCGCGGAAGCGGCGCCATGCGACGAAGCCGGACCATCCGGACGGGATGGCGGGGGCCACCCGCAGCCCGCTGTGGGTCGGCCGGATCCCCAGGATCCACTGCGTCACGCCGACGTACATCCACGCCGCCGCCCCCGTGAGCCAGGAGTTACGCCCCAGGCCGTACTGGGGGTGCGCCGGACCGCAGACGTTCTGGCAGTAGACGTAAGGCTCGACCGCGGCACGATCGACGTCGGGACGGGACAAGGGCAGGAGCTGGCGATAGTACTCGTACGCCCGGTCACCGTCGCCGAGCTGGGCCGCGGCGATGACCGACCACGCGGCGGCGTGGCAGAAGATGCCCCCGTTCTCCTTGGCGCCCGGCGGAAAGGTGCTCGTCCCGTTGACGCGCTCGTCGCCGCCGTCGTACGGCGGCCAGAGCAGGCTCGGTCCGTACGGGGTGTCGAGCATGTTGTGGGCCGAATCCATGGCGAGCAGGGCGCGCTCGGGGGGCGCGACCTCGCCAATCACGCACCAGCTCTGCGGGATCAGGTTGATGCGGTGCCGAGTCTCGGACGACACCCCGATCGGTTCGCCCGCGTCGTCGAAGCACCGCGCGTACCACAACCCGTCCCAGGCGCAGCCGTTGATCGCCCGCGCCATCTCGTCGTGCAGGTCGGTGAAGCGCGCGACCTCGGCCGGCCGGCCGAGGTGCTCGGCGAGCTCCGCGAGGTCGAGCGCCACCCGGCAAAACTGCATGCCGCACCAGACGCTCTCCGCGCGGCCCGAGCCGTGGTCCGCGTTCAGCGTGTCGTCCCAGTCGGCGTAGCCGGACCGCGGCAAGCCGTGGGGACCGCGGTGGGAAAGGGTGAAGTCGACCGCCGCCAGCATGTGGCCCCAGATCGTGTCGTCGGGAACGGGCGTCGGACGCACCGGTCCGTCGCCCCCGCGGCCTGGCTCCTCCGTCACGAACCGCACCCGGCGCCGCAGGAACCCGTAGTCGCCGGTCTCTTTCAGGTAGTTGCAGGTGGCGAGTACGAGCCAGAGATGGTCGTCGCAAAACCACTGGGGCCAGTCCGGTCTCTCGGCGGCGAGCCCTGGCCCACCCTCGTCGGCGAGCGGGAAGTACTGGTGCCAGGCGTGACCGTCGGCGAACTGCATCCCCCAGCCCCGCGCGAGGCGAGAGGCGACTTCGCCCGGGGCGGCGTGCACGACCCCGAAGGTGTCCTGGGCCGTGTCGCGCGTGCCCATGCCCCTGCCGAGGCCCGTCTCGTAGCCCGACACGAAGCGCGACCAGTACAAGGCCGTGCGGCACTGCAACGGCGCCAGGTAGTTGACCGTTGCGTCGGCGTCGGCATCGGGGGTCGCGACCCTGAAAGCGCCGAGGTACCCCTCCCAGTCGGCGCCCAGCGCGGCGAAGGCGCCCGCCACCGCGGCGGGGTCGCGGTAGCGGGCGATGACCCCGCCGATGGCGCCCGGCGTGTCGGTGATGCCCAGCGCGTAGACGATCCTCGCTGCTCGCCCGGGCGCGAGACGGATCTCGTGGCAGAGCGATCCGATGCTGTTGCCGCGGGCGGACTCGCTGCGGCGGGACCTGCCTCGCTCGACGACCTCCGGCGCCTCGAGACCGCGATACGGGCCGACGAAGGCCTCGCGGTCGCAGTCATAGCCCTTCGGCTTGCGGTCCGAGGCGAAGAACACCCGCGTGTCCTGGAACTTCGTCCCCGCCACGATGGCGAAATGCGCCTCGTCATAGCGGGAGCTCACGATGTGGCCGGACCAGTCGAGGTTGTGCAGGTCGTTCGGAGCCGAGACGTAGCTGAACTCGACGTAGCTGAAGGTCTGGACGGTGAGGCTCTTTCCTGTCGTGTTGACCAAGCGGAGAACCCACAGCTCCACGGGGCAGGGGTCCCCGGGCGGCGTCGGCGGCACGAAGTACAGCGCCTCGGCGCGGACGCCGGCGCGCTCCGTCGTGATCCTCGTATAACCCGCCCCGTGGCGGCACTCGTAGCCTTCGAGGGGGGCGCGCACCGGCTGCCAGGTGGCACCCCAGAACTCGCCGGTGTCCTTGCGCCGGAGGTAGACATAGCGACCGGGCTGGTCCACCGGGAGCGAGTTGTAGCGGTATCGGCTGACCCGCCGGTCGCGGGGGTCGCGGTCGAACGAGAAGCCACCAGCGGTGTTGGAGATGATGCCCCCGTAACGGCCCATCCCGAGGTAGTTCATCCACGGTGTCGGCGTGTCGGGGCGGGTGACCACGTACTCCCGGGCGTCGGCGTCGTAGTAGCCATAGGGATTCACCCCGAGCCGGTTCGCGCCTCGCGGGTCGAGATTGTCGTCACCCATAGTCCGACCACGGCGCTTCGGCCCGGTTGGCGCGGGACAGGCCCGGTGCCTCTGCCCCGGCCAGGACGGCATTCGTCGTCATGTCGGCATCCAAGCACAAACCGGTCACGTGGGCCGCGTCGACGCGGCCGCGACGGCATGCGCCGCCGCCGACAGCACGCCGGGTCCGCGCGGCGCGCCCTACTCCGGAGCTGGGACGATCGACGCGGTTGCGACGACACCCGCGATGACGTCGAGACGGATCGCCCCACCCTTCTGGATCGCCCGGGGGGGGTCTGCGACGCCGCCCGACGCGACGAGCTCGTCGACGAGGTCGACGAGCACGTCGCCGTGGGTGCAGGCGACAAGGACACCGGGCCCCTCCAGGGAGTTGCTCGTCGCGAGGATGCGCTTCAGCGCGACCGGCCCGTCCGATCCCTCGGCGAGGAACGGGGCGATCTCGACGAGCAGTCCCGCGCCCTCGGCGATGGCCGCAACCGTCGCGATACAGCGCTGGGCCGGACTCGCGAGCACGCGGGCGACGGGCTCGGCCGCGAGCTCTCGAGCCAGGGCCACAGCCTGACCGTCGCCACGACGGGACAACGGCCGCAGCACGTCATCACCCCGCCAGCTCGAACGAGAGATCGCGACGGCGTGCCGGTAGACGAGGCACGTGCGAACCTCGGGAGCCGAGTTCGCAGCACGCGTCGCGCGATGACGTCGCAAGGAGAGCCCGCCTAACCCGCGGTGGCGCCGACCGCGGCGCCGATACCGTAGGTGATCGCCCCGGCGACCGCGCAGAAGCACAGCGAGCGCAGCGCCGAAAGGACCGGCGAGCGATTCGTGAGGATCGAGAGCGTGCCGCCGACGACGAGGGCTGCGACGGCGGCCGCCGCGATCGCGACGAGAATCGCGCCCGAACCTGACGAGCCGCCGAGGAACGCGGCAAGTGGGATCAGCGCGCCGACCGCGAACGTGATGAAGGAGGACAACGCGGCCTGGATCGGAGAGCCGAGCGCGGCCGGATCGAGCCCGAGTTCCTCGCGCGCGTGTGTCTCCAGCGCGATCTGCGGATCGGCCATCAACGCGTCAGCGATCTTCGCCGCCGTTTCGGCGTCGAGCCCCCGGCTCTGATAGAGGTACTCGAGCTCGGCGCGTTCGCTCTCGGGTCTGGTCTCGATCTCCGCCCGCTCGACGTGGAGTTCGCGCTCGAAGGCCTCCCGTTGGACCCGCATCGAGATGTACTCGCCTGCCGCCATCGAGAACGACCCGCCGAACAACCCCGCGAGACCGGCCAGTCTCACGACGCCCGGCCCCGGATGGGCCCCAGCCGTGCCGAGCACGAGTGACACGTTCGACACGAGCCCATCGCTCACGCCGAAGACCGCGGCACGGAGGCCCCCTCCGCGCACGTCACGGTGCGTGTGCTCGACGAAACGCGGTCCCAACGGCGCGGGCCGCGAGCGAAAGCGCAGGACTTCCTTGGCCGCCGCGAGCTGCCTCGATGACCACGAGAGCATGGCGCCGAGGTTAGGCCCGACAGCTGTCCTTCGCAGCAGGAGGGTCCGCTCCCGACGCCCGCCCTTCGCCTGGACCGCATCGGCGAACCCGAGAATTCGCTGCGTCGTCACAATCTGTTCACCCCTGTCTCACCGTCCTGTCACCGGCTCAGGCAACCATCGCGGGCAACGTTGATGAAGCGGTCGGAGCGTGTGCATTGACGAACGCGGTGGCGACCGAGCGCGAACAGACCGCATGGCCGCGGGTCCTCATCGTCGAGGACGACGAGGAGCAGTTGTTCACACTCACCATCGGGCTCGGTCGCGAAGGTCTCGCCATCTCCGGTGCACGCGACAGCACCGAAGCGCTCGCCGCCGTCGAGACGATCCGTCCCGACGTCATCCTCCTCGACGTGATGCTCCCCGGGATGTCAGGGATCGATGTCTGCCGCGCCTTGCGCGACCGGGGGATCTCGACGCCGATCATCATGCTCAGCTCGCACAACGAGGAGCTCGACGTCGTGCTCGGCATCGAGGTCGGAGCCGACGACTACGTCGCCAAGCCGTATCGCATGCGCGAGCTCGCCGCACGGATTAGCGCGCAGCTCCGGCGCAGCCAGCCGACGCCTGTCGCCGAAGCTGTCCATCCGCGGCAGCACGTCGCCGGGCGGGTCCCAATCGTCAGCGCCGGTGGAGTCACGCTCGACACAGAACGACACGAGGTCACCGTCGCGGGCCGCGAGGTCGAGATCCCGCTCCGCGAGTTTCAGCTGTTGCGCGAGCTTCTCGAGCATGCGGGACGCGTCGTCACGCGCGACGAGCTACTCGAACGCGTTTGGGGCTTCGACTACGACGGCGATCCGCGCATCGTCGCGACGCTCGTCGGCCGTCTGCGGTCGCGGATCGAGGCCGACCCGGACTACCCGACCCACATCGTCACGATCCGCGGGGTCGGCTACAGGTTCAACGACAGGCCCTGACGGGCATGCCCGGGGAGATGCGACTTTCGCCCTAAGTTGGGGCCCGATGGCAGAGCGCACGGCACCCGAGGGCGGCGACACGAACGGGCGGTGCGGCCGTCCGCAATCGGGCGAGGGACTGCTCACACTCGTGAGAAAGCGCGCGTATACGAGGTCGGACGAGCCTTTCCTCCTTGCCTCCGGTGCGACAAGTTACGACTACATCGACATGCGGCGTGCCGTCGCGCGGGGCGCGGACCTCGAGATCGCGGCCCGCGCCGTCATCGACCACCTCGCCGCCCGCCAGGTCGAGTACGACGCGATCGGCGGGATGACGATGGGCGCGGATCCCGTCGCCCACGCGGTCGCCCTCGTCGCCGACAAGGCGTGGTTCTCAATCCGCAAGGGCGAGAAGACCCACGGGAACCGCAGGCGTGTCGAGGGGATCGCCGTCGGAGGACTGCCTGTCGTGCTGTTCGAGGACACCGCGTCAACGGGCGGCTCGCTCATGGAGGCCTACGAGGTCGCGGTCGGGACCGGCGCGATCGTCGTCCACGTCTGCGTGCTGTTCGACCGCGGCGATGCCGCCGCCGCCGCCTTCGCGGCCCGTTCGGTCCCCTACTCGAGCCTGCTCGACTATCGCGACCTCGGGATCGAGCCGATCGCCGTGCGCCCGGCGGGGTCGTGAGCGAACCGGCCGGACCCGATGGACGCCCTTGACATCGCGATCATCATCATCCTCCTCGCCGCGGCGATCCGCGGCCGGCGCGTCGGAGGTATCGCCCAGATCGCCGAGCTCGTCGGTGCCGTCGCCGGGCTCGCACTCGGCGCCGTGCTCGTCCTCGTCATCTGCCCACGCGTCTCGGGAGGGATCACCAAACCGCTGATCGCGGTCGTCCTTCTCGTCCTCCCGGTCGCCGTCTTCGTCGCCGGCGTACGCCAACTTGGGATCCGAGCGTCGACCGTCCTGCGCCGGTTCCACGTCGGATTCCTCGACGAGATCCTCGGCGCGTTGACCGCGATGGCCGGCGTGCTCGTCGTGCTCTGGCTGTTCGCATCCGTCCTCGTGAACAGCCCGCTCATCACCGTCTCGAGTGAGATCGAGAGTTCCGCCGTGCTGCGCGGCGTAAGTGCGGTGATGCCACCGATCCCCGATGCCTTCTCCGGCGTCGAGCGATACCTCGCCACGACGGGCTTCCCGCAGGTCCTCGCCAACATCGTCCCCCAGCCTTCCGTACCGGTGCGGCTCTCGACGGAACCCGAGGTCGAAGGGGTGGCGCACGACGCGGCAAGGTCGGTGGTGAAAGTCATCGCCTACGGATGCGGCGGCGAGCGCGAGGGCTCGGGGTTCGCCGTCGCGGGTGGGCTCATCGTCACGAACGCCCATGTCGTCGCCGGAACGAGGGCGATCGAGGTCGCCGCCGAGAACGGTCGCTCGTCGAAGGTCGTACCAGTTCTTTTTGATGCGCGCTTCGATCTCGCCGTCCTCCGGGTCGTCGCCCCGCTCGGAATTCCACCGCTCGAGCTCGACAACAGCCTGCTCACGCGGGGCACGAGCGCAGTCATCCTCGGCTACCCCGGCGGTGGACCGCTCGTCGCGCGCGCCGCGGGAGTGATCTCGCTGTTCGCGGCCGAGGGTCGAGACATCTACGACCAGTCGCTCACGGTGCGCAACGTCTACGAACTCGAGGGGTCCGTGCTGCCGGGGAACTCCGGGGGTCCGCTCCTGGCAACCGATGGCACGGTGTTCGGCGTCATCTTCTCGCGTTCGACCTCGAACGCCGACGTCGGGTTTGCACTCGCCGCCCCCGGTGTCGTGCAGCGGGTCGACGAGGTACGGCTCGGTGCGGGGCCGGCCAGCACGGGATCCTGCATCACGTAGCGAGGTTCGCGCACGCGCCGCGACGACCGCGGATCGCGGGGCTCGCGGCTCCTCTGCGACCGGTGTCCCTCGTGGGCGGTGCCGTCATCGCCTCTCGCGCGCCGAAAGGTCGCCTCGCGCCGGGGGCGTCCGATCGTGTCGACCGGAACACCGCCCGACGGCCCGGGCGGAGGGAGTGGGATTCGAACCCACGGTACGCAGGACGTACAACGGTTTTCGAGACCGCCCGATTCGGCCGCTCTCGCATCCCTCCGGGCGGCGAGGCTACCCGACGCGCCACCCACCGACCTTCGGGTCAGGGTCGGTCGGGCTCGCGACGAGTCGCGAAGAAGTCGGCGAGCATCGCCGCGCAGCGCTCGCCGAGGACCCCGCGCGCGACCGGCGCCTCGTGGTTCAGCCGCGGATCGGCAAGCAGGTTGTAGAGCGATCCACAGGCGCCCGCCTTCGGGTCTGTCGCGCCGAACACGAGCCGACCGGCCCGTGCCGCGACGAGCGCCCCGGCGCACATCACGCAGGGCTCGAGCGTCACCACCACCGTGCAGTCCGACAGGCGCCAGCGGCCAAGCCGGGCCGCGGCGTCGCGCAGCGCGAGCACTTCGGCGTGGGCTGTCGCGTCGCCGGATCTCTCGCGCTCGTTGTGGCGGCGCGCGACGACGACACCGCCAGCGACGACGACAGCGCCGACCGGGACGTCACCCTCGGCTGCGGCGAGGCGGGCCTCGACGATCGCGAGCTCCATGGCGGCGTTGTCGTCGACGAACTCGGCAGACGGTTCCATTTGGTCCCCCGGTCACCATGCACTGTGGCGCGGAGGAGGTGGGATTCGAACCCACGGTCGGTTGCCCGACACACGATTTCCAGTCGTGCCGATTCGGCCGCTCTCGCACCCCTCCAAGAAGCCCAGACGCTATCGTGTCGCCGAGCTGCGACGCCCTCGGGCGCAGCGGCCGGGTTCTGCGCGACGGGGCCCCGTGAACCGAGTCAGGGTCGGAAGACAGCAGCTCTCAGCGGACCGCCTCGTGCGCCGCAGGCGACCTGGCCGCTGCGCCCGGGGGCGTCGCGTGCTTCGGGCGACGGGCGTACCAACGCAGCCGTAGCATCATCGGCGTGCCGCGCCCCCGACCGACCCCGACGGCGCAAACCGAACAGGTTCGGCCCTTCCAGTCCCTCTACCGGCGCTTCCGACCCCAGCGGTTCGCGGAAGTGCGCGGGCAGGACCACGTCACGCGGGCGCTGGTCAACGCCGTGCGGGACGGCCACGTCGCCCACGCCTACCTCTTCAGCGGTCCGCGCGGGACGGGGAAGACCTCGACCGCCCGGATCCTCGCCAAGGCGCTCAACTGCGCGACACCGGACGGCGGCGAACCGTGCGGGACCTGCGAGTCGTGCGAATCGATCACCGCCGGCTCCTCGTTCGACGTCCACGAGCTCGATGCCGCGTCGAACAACGGCGTCGACGCGATGCGAGACCTCGTCGCCCGGGCATCGCTTGCGACACCGGGCCGCTGGAAGGTCTACATCGTCGACGAGGTCCACATGCTCTCGCCGGCGGCGTCGAACACGCTGCTGAAGACGCTCGAAGAGCCACCGGACCGCGTCGTGTTCGTGCTCGCGACGACCGATCCGCAAAAAGTCCTGCCGACGCTGCGCAGCCGGACCCAGCACTACGAGTTCCACCTCATCGACGAGGACGAGCTTTCGTCGCTCGTCGCCGGGGTCGCTGACGTCGCCGGGATCCACCTCGCCGGAAACGTCCTGCCATCGATCGTCCGGCGCGCCCGAGGCTCGGCCCGTGACGCGCTCTCCGTGCTCGACCAGGTCGCCGCGGGAGGGACCGCCTATGACGATTCCGACGCTCTTGCGGCGCTCGTCTCGGCGCTCGCCGAAGGCGACGTCGCGGGTGCCCTCGTCGCGCTCGACGGGGCCGTCCGCCAGGGTCGCGACCCCGCCCAGTTCGCGGTGGAGATCGTCGAACGATTGCGCCGCGACTTCCTCGTTCTCGTCGGCGCCGCCGCCGTCGGCGGGACGCCCGGCACGCAAGGCGATTCCGCCGAGGTCGTCACCGCCCTGGGCACGGCCCGTTGCGTGCGCGTGATGGAGCTCGTCGGTGGGGCGATCGTCGCGATGCGCGACGCCCCGGAACCCCGCATCACGCTCGAAGTCGCCCTCATCCGGGCGGCGAGACCTGAAGCTGACGCCCTGCCCGAGGCGGTGTTCGACCGGGTCGAACGCCTCGAGCGCCGCCTCGAAGCCTTCGGGTCGACGCCGAGGGTGCAAGCGGCGGCGTCTCCGGCCCCGCCCGTCGCACCGGCGAGCGAGCCGGAAGTCACCACGCCGACACGGGTGCGGCCGGAGCTTCCCGCAACCCGTCGCCCGCCGGAACCGCCTCGAGCGACGGAACCGTCTCCCGCGCGCGAGGGGAGGCACGAGCCGCGACCGGACTCTGGCGCCGGTCCGACGGGCACCGACTCGGACGAACGTCCGGACGCGCCGAGCCGCGACGACCTCGTCACCGCCTGGGCCGACGACATACTCCCGAAGCTGCGCCCCAAGGTGCGCGCCATCTACCAGGCGGGCCGGTTCCTCGGAACCCAGGGACCCGACGCGCTCCTCGCCCTGCCAAACGAGGCGCACATCCTCCACGCCGAACCGCTGCGCGTCGAGGTCGTCGAAGCGTTGAGCCGACACTTCGGCCGGCCTGTCGGCCTACGGCTCGTCGCCGAAGCAGGCACCGCGGCGCGCGCCCCGGCGGGGCTCCCGGCGCGACCGGGCCGGCGCATCGCCGGCACGGTGGAGAGCGCGGTACGAGACGAGGACCTCGTCGACGAACTCGCGGCCGACGCCGATCCGGAACCGGGAGAGACGCCCGAGGGACGGCCGCCGTCGAGCACCGACCTGATCGAGGGCCGCCTCCTCGAGGCGTTCCCCGGCGCCGAGGAGGTGTGACGGCGTTGACGACACCGTCGGAGGACACCTTCGCCACGCGGATGGAGGCGGTCGAGCGGCAGCTCGCCGCGGCCGAACAGGTCGTCGGGTCCGAAGACGTCTTCGGGACGGCGGGCGACGGCGGGGTCCGCATCGGGGTGCGCGGTGAGTTCTCGTTCACCTCGGTCGCGATCGACCCCCGACTCCTTGACCCGGCCGAGACCGAGTTGCTCGAGGATCTCGTGCTCGCGGCCCTCCGGGACGCCGTGGCGCGTCTCGCCGAGCGGCGGCGAACCGCACTCGGCGCCGCGATGTGCGGAATCCTGAGTGGGCTGGTCGCCGGCGACGACGGCACACGGCACGACGTCGACCAGCCGCCAACGACCAAGTGAGTTAGGAGCACACCCTGGCACTCTTCGAAGGCCCCATCCAGGAACTCGTCGACGAGCTCGGCCGACTGCCGGGCATCGGACCGAAGTCCGCGCAGCGGATCGCGTTCTACCTCCTGCGGATACCCGAGGAGGACGCGTTGCGGCTCGCCCGGGCGATCGTCGAGGTGAAGGAGCGGACCGTCACCTGCTCGGTCTGTTTCAACATCGGATTGAACGAACTCTGCTCGATCTGCTCGGACCCGAAGCGGGATCCGTCCATCCTCTGCGTCGTCGAGGACCCTCGCGACGTGATCGCGGTCGAGAGGAGCAGCTCTTTCCGCGGCCGCTACCACGTGCTTGGTGGCGCGCTGAGCCCGATCGAAGGAGTCGGGGCTGAACAGCTCCACATCCGGGAGCTCCTCGCCAGGGTCGAGCGCGACCACATCGCCGAGGTCATCGTGTGCACCAACCCGAACCTCGAGGGCGACGCCACGGCCATGTACCTCTCGCGGGCGCTGAAGCCCCTCGGTGCCCGCGTGACCCGCATCGCGAGCGGGCTGCCGGTCGGTGCCGACCTCGAGTACGCCGACGAGCAGACCCTCGGCCGGGCGCTCGAGGGTCGTCGCGATGTCGACGCCTGACCCGGCGGGAACGAGCATCGCCCTGGCCCGGTAGCCTTCGCGCCATGTCGGACATGGCGGGAGACTTGCGGGCTTCACGGCTCGCCGAGCTCGAGCGACGCAAGGCCGAAGCTCGTCGACCCGGGACCGAGCGGGCGATCGAGGCCCAACGCGCGAAGGGGAAGATGACCGCGCGCGAGCGGATCGAGCACCTCCTCGATGCGGGCTCGTTCCAGGAGGTCGACGCGCTCGTCCGCCACCGTGCCCACGGTGTCGGCCTCGACGACCTGAAGCCCTACACCGACGGGGTTGTCACGGGCTTCGGCTCGATCGACGGTCGACGCGTCTGCGTCTACAGCCAGGACTTCACGGTCTTCGGCGGCTCGCTCGGAGAGGCGCACGCCGAGAAGATCCACAAGATCCAGGACCTCGCCGTCTCGTCCGGGGTCCCGCTCATCGGGATGAGCGACGGAGGTGGGGCCCGCATCCAGGAGGGGGTCGCCGCACTAAACGGCTTTGGCGGGATCTTCTTCCGCAACGCCCGGGCGTCGGGCGTCGTGCCGCAGATCAGCGTGGTGCTCGGCCCTTCGGCGGGAGGTGCCGTGTACTCGCCGGCGCTCACCGACTTCGTCTTCATGGTCCAGGGCACGAGCCACATGTTCATCACGGGCCCGGACGTGGTCCACACCGTGACAGGGGAGGAGGTGAATGCCGAGCAGCTCGGCGGGGCGATGACCCACGCGACTCGGTCGGGCGTCGCCGCCTTCGTCGCCGCCGACGAGAGGGCCTGCCTCGACGACGTCCGCTACCTCTTGTCGTTCCTCCCGTCGAACAACCTCGAGGAGCCACCGCGCACCACCCCCACCGACGACCCAGACCGTCTGGCGCCCGAGCTGCGGACGCTGGTGCCGGAGCGACCGAACCAGCCCTACGACATGAAGCGCCTGATCGAGGCGGTCGTCGACGACGGCGAGTACCTCGAGTACTTCCCCTTCTGGGCGATGAACCTCACCTGTGGCCTGGCGCGGATCGCGGGACGCGTCGTCGGCATCGTCGCCAACCAGCCCCAGGTGCTCGCCGGTGTGCTCGACATCGACTCGTCCGAGAAGGGCGCACGCTTCGTGCGGACCTGCGACGCCTTCAACATCCCGCTCGTCACCCTCGTCGACGTGCCCGGATTCATGCCCGGCACCGACCAGGAGTTCGGCGGCATCATCCGCCACGGCGCGCAGCTCCTCTACGCCTACTGCGAGGCCTCGGTGCCGCGGGTGCAGTTCATCATCCGCAAGGCCTACGGCGGTGCCTACCTCGTCATGGACTCGAAGTCGATCGGCACGGACCTCAGCTACGCCTGGCCGTCCGCCGAACTCGCCGTGATGGGCCCGGAGGGTGCGGTCGAGATCGTCCACCGCCGCGAGCTCCAGGAGGCAGCCGATCCGGCGCAACGCCGCGCCGAGCTCGTCGCCCAGTACACCGAACGCTTCACCACCCCGTACGTCGCCGCCGAGCGCGGCTACGTCGACGACGTCGTCGATCCCGCCGAGACCCGCCGGGTGCTTGCCCGCAGTCTCGAGATGCTGGCGACCAAACGCGAGGACCTGCCGAAGCGCAAGCACGGCAACGTGCCCCTGTGAGCGGCACCCCGGGCGCGGCCGAGCCGCGCCCGCCGTTGGCGGCGCCGCCCGATGTGCGGCGGGCGATCGAAGCCGCGGTCGAGGCGGTCTGGCCCCGCGCCGACGAGTCCGTCCCGGCGCCGTCGTCCGGCTGGCCGACAGCCGCCGGCCGCTCCTGGCGGTTCGCGGACCGCTGGTGGGCGACACCCGTCGAGCTGCGCCACGAGCACCTCGTCTGAACCCGCCGGTCCCGCCGGTGATCACGAACGTACGTTCGATCAGCGGCAGTCCCCCGTAGAATCTCGTCTCGTGACCGTCAGCGCGCCCCTCGACTCGTTCCATCCGGCGGTCGCGGAGTGGTTCCGTCGCAGCTTCCCCGCCGGCCCCACCCCCGCCCAGTCGCTCGGCTGGCCGGCGATCGCCCGCGGCGAGGACACCCTCGTCGCCGCGCCGACCGGCTCGGGCAAGACGCTCGCCGCCTTCCTCGTCGCCATCGACCGTTGCCTGCGCGACCGGGCCCCGGCCGGGGCCAGTCCTGCGACCTCGGTCCTCTACGTCTCGCCGCTGCGCGCGCTCACCGTCGACGTGGCGGAGAACCTCGAGGCGCCGCTCGCGGCGATCGTCGCGATCGGCGAGGAGATCGGTCACCACGTGCGGGCGCTCCGCATCGCGGTCCGCAACGGCGACACCCCGGCCGCGGCGCGCGCCGCGATGCTCCGCCGGCCACCCGACATCGTCGTCACGACCCCCGAGTCGCTCTACCTGCTCATCACCGCGCGACGCGGTCGGGAGATGCTCGGCGCGGTCGGCACAGTCATCGTCGACGAGATCCACGCGCTCGCCCGCGACAAGCGCGGGTCGCACCTCGCCCTCAGCCTCGAACGGCTCGACCGGCTCGTCACCGGCAACGGCCGGCGCCGTCCGACGCGCATCGGCTGCTCGGCCACGCAACGCCCGATCGAGCGCATCGCCCGCCTGCTCGTCGGCGCGGGCGAGGAACGCTCGAACGCCGATGGGTCCCCGCGCTGTGCCGTCGTCGACGTCGGCCACCACCGCCAGCTCGACCTCGGCGTCGTGCTCCCCGCCGACGAGCTCGGCGCCGTGATGACGACCGAGCAACTCGACGAGATCGTGCACTCGCTCGCCGACCTCGTCGGCCGCCACCGGACGACCCTCATCTTCGTCAACACCCGGAAGATGGCCGAGCGGCTCGCGCACCTGCTGCGCGCCGAGCTCGGCGAGGACACCGTCGCGGCCCACCACGGGAGCGTGGCGATGGAACGTCGCCTCGCCGTCGAGTCCCGCCTGCGGGCGGGGGAGCTGCGCGCCGTCGTGGCGACGGCGTCGCTCGAGCTCGGCATCGACGTCGGACCCGTCGATCTCGTCTGCCAGATCGGTTCGCCGCGTAGCATCAACGCCTTCCTTCAGCGGGTGGGCAGGGCGGAGCACCGCCTCGACGGCGTGCCGAAGGGTCGCATCTACCCGATGACCCGGGACGAACTCGTCGAATGCGTCGCGCTCTTCGGCGCGGTGGCCGAGGGGTCCCTCGACGCGACCGCCCCCCCGGTGGCACCTCTCGACATCCTCGCCCAACAGATCGTCGCCGAGTGCGCCGCCTCCGGGGAATCCGGCATCGCGGAGCGCGAGCTCCGCCGACTTGTCCGCCACGCCGCGCCGTTCGCCGCGATCGGCGACGGCGACCTCGAGGCGGTCATCGCGCTCGTCTGTGACGGCGTGGCGACCGGTCGCGGACTGCGGGGAGCGTACGTGCACCGCGACCGGGTGAACGGCGTCCTGCGGGCCCGGCGCGGTGCCTCGATCGCCGCGTTGACCTCGGGCGGGGCGATACCCGAGCTCGCCGACTACCGGGTCGTCGCCGAACCCGACGAGAGCGTCGTCGGCTCGGTCTTCGAGGACTTCGCCGTCGAGGCGATGGTCGGGGATGTCTTCCTCCTCGGATCGAACTCGTGGCGCATCCGTCGCGTCGAGCAGGGCACCGTGCGCGTGACCGACGCGCGGGGCGCGCCCCCGACGGTGCCGTTCTGGATCGGCGAGGCACCGGCCCGTACCGACGAACTGTCAGAGGCGGTCTCCAAGCTCCGCCGCCTCGTCGAGGAGGCGCTGCGCGACGGTGGCCCGCCACTCGCCGTCGAGCGGGTCGCCGGGTTCGCCCGGGTCGACCGACGGCCGGCCACCGACGTCGTCGCCTACCTCGCGGCGGGACTCGCCCAACTCGGGGGGCTGCCGACGCGGGAGTCGCTCGTCGTCGAACGCTTCTTCGACGACACCGGCGGCGCGCAGCTCGTCGTGCACTCGCCCTACGGGGCGCGGGTCAACCGGGGGCTCGGACTCGCGCTCCGCAAGCGTTTCTGCAGGACGTTCGACTTCGAGCTGCAAGCGGCGGCGAGCGACGACGCCGTCGTGCTCTCCCTCGGACCCCAGCACTCGTTCGCGCTCGAAACCGTGCTCGGCTTCCTCTCGCCGGTGAGCGTGCGCGAGGTGCTCGTCCAGGCCGTTCTGCCGACGCCGATCTTCACCTCGCGCTGGCGTTGGAACCTCAACCGCGCGCTCGTGTCGCCGCGCTTCCGCGGCTCGCGGCACCTGCCGCCCGCGATCCAGCGCATGGAGGCCGACGATCTCATGGCGGCGATCTTCCCGATGCTCGCCGCCTGCCAGGAGAACGTCTCCGGACCGATCGAGATCCCCGACCATCCGCTCGTCCGCCAGACGCTCGACGACTGCTGCACCGAGGCGATGGACCTCGACCGGCTCGTCGCCCTGCTCGAGGGTCTCCAGGCGGGGACGGTCGCCGCCCGCTTCGTCGAGACGACCGAACCGTCGGTCCTCGCCCACGAGATCCTGAACGGCCGTCCGTTCACGTTTCTCGACGACGCGCCCCTGGAGAACCGTCGCACCCGGGCGATCTCGCTGCGTCGGGGGATCCCCCTCGAGGCGCACGACCTCTCGGCGATCGACGAGGCGACGATCGACGAGGTGCGCGCCGAGGTCGCGGCGGACCTGCGCGACCCCGACGAGCTCCACGACCTCTTGCGGGCCGCTCTCGTGTTGACGGCCGATGAGCGCTGGCGGCAGTTGTTCGCGGCGCTTGCCGACACCGGCAGGGCGATGTCGCTCAGGCCCGCGCTGACGACGCGACCACGCCAAGTCGAGCGCTGGTGCGCGACCGAGTGTCGCCGCGAGATCGAGGCGCTCTTTCCCGCGGCCTCCTTCACCCCGGATCACCCCGTCCCCGGGCCCCTCGACCCCGGCGCGGCGCCGTCGTTCGACGACGCGGTGGAACTCGCGGTGCGGGGTCATCTCGAGCTCATCGGCCCGGCCACGGCGGAGCAACTCGCCGACGAGATCGGGATCGGGGACGCAGCTGTCGTGAGAAGCGCCCTCGCGCGCGTCGGGGCGGTCGGCGCGGCGCTGCCGATCGGCGACGACCGATGGTGGTCGCGGCGTCTCGTCGCCCGCGCGCACGCTCGCCAGCGCGACCGTGAGCGCCGGCGGTTCGACGCCGTGAGCTCCCAACACGTCATGCGCTTCCTGCTCGAGTGGCAGCACGTCGCACCCGGGACACCCCTCCGCGGCGTCGCGGGGACCGCGGCGGTACTCGCCCAGCTCCAGGGGGTCGAGGCCCCGGTCGGCGCCTGGGAGAGCGCGATCCTGCGCGCCCGCGTCAGCGATTACCAGCCGCACCTGCTCGACGAGTTGTGCGCCCACGGCGAGGTCGCCTGGGGACGCCTCGTGCTCCCCGGCCAACCAGCCAGCGGTCCGCACCGGGCCGGCGCGACCCCTTCCCGGGCGACGCCGGTCGCCCTCGCCCGGCGCGAGGATCTCGCGTGGCTCCTGGCGGCCGCCCGGGGCGAGCAGCACCCTCTCCCACCGGGCCCGGGCGCGGCGCAGGAGGTCCTCGAGGCGCTCGGCGAGCAGGGGGCGCTCTTCTTCTCCGACCTCGTCGATCGAACCGGGAGAATGCCGCTCGAGATCGCCGAGGCGCTCTGGGACGGCGTCGCGCGCGGACTCGTCACCTCGGACGGGTTCGCCGCGGTGCGCGCGCTCCTCGCCGGTCGCTACCGCAACCCCGTCTCCCACCGGTCGGGCATCGCGCGTTTCCCCCACCACCACGTCGCCGCGGGACGCCGGCGTCTCGAGCCGGCGCTCGCCGGAGGCCGCTGGTCGCTCATCGCGGCGGCCCGACCCTCCGACCTCGGTCCCGACGAACTCGCCGAAGCCGTCGCCGTGCAACTGCTCGACCGTTGGGGGGTGGTCTTCCGGGACCTCGTCGCGCGTGAGCCGCTCGCCATCGCCTGGCGCGACGTGCTCTGGGCGCTGCGTCGCCTCGAAGCCCGCGGCGTCGCGCGCGGCGGGCGCTTCGTCTTGGGCTTCTCCGGGGAGCAGTTCGCCCTGCCGGAGGCGCTCGACGCGCTCCACCGGGTCGCCGGGCGCGCTCCCGAGGGCGTCACCGTCCGGCTCTCGGCGGCGGATCCGCTCAATCTCACCGGGTCGGTTCTCGGCCCGGCGCGCCTGCCGGCGCTCCTCGGGCGCGAGCTCACCCTGGTCGACGGCTCGCCGGTCGACGGCGACGACGTGCCGGCCCGCTCGCGGCTCGTCGCCTCCTGACCGGCCGCTCGGCCCGGCCGGGCACCGCCCGGAGCGGATCAGCCGCCTGTCAGGCGCGCCTCGAGGGCGTCGAGCTCCGCGGCCAGCGGGACCGGCAGCCGATCGCCGAAGATCTCGAAGTACTCGCGGATCGCGATCGTCTCGTCGTGCCAGACGCTCGGGTCGACCGCCAGCAGCTCGTCCATCGCCTCGGTGCTCACCGAGAGGTTCTCCGTCAAGATCGCGCCAGGCCCGGGAAGCCAGCCGATCGGCGATCTCACGGCTTCGCCACGGCCGGCACAGCGCTCGAAGATCCACTCGAGCACGCGTGCGTTCTCCCCGAAACCCGGCCAGAGGAACTGGCCATCACTGTCCCGACGGAACCAGTTGACGTAGAAGACCCGCGGGAGCTTTTCGGCGTCGAGCAGCTCGGCGAACGAGAGCCAGTGCCTCCAGTAGTCCGCCATGTTGTAGCCGCAGAACGGGAGCATCGCGAACGGGTCGCGTCGGAGCTTGCCGACCGCGCCGGCCGCCGCGGCGGTCATCTCCGATGCCATCGTCGCGCCGAGGAAGACCCCGTGGTTCCAGTCGAGGGCCTCGTAGACGAGCGGCACGACCGACGAGCGGCGGCTGCCGAGCAGGATCGCCGAGATCGGCACACCCTCGGGGTCGTCCCACTCGGGCGCGGCGGCCGGGTGCTCCGTGATCCGCACGGTGAAACGACAGTTCGGGTGCGCCGCGGTCTCCGGCGATTCCGGGGTCCAGTCGTCGCCACGCCAGTCGACGAGGTGCGCCGGCGGCGTCGGGGTGAGGCCCTCCCACCAGACGTCGCCGTCGTCGGTGAGCGCGGCGTTCGTGAAGATGACGTTTCTGGCGAGCATCGTGATCGCGTTCGGGTTCGTCCTCACGCTCGTCCCCGGGGCGACGCCGAAGAGCCCGGTCTCAGGGTTGACGGCCCGCAGTGTCCCGTCGGGGCCGATCCGCATCCAGCAGATGTCGTCGCCGATCGTCTCGACCTTCCAGCCCGGCAGGCTCGGCACCATCATCGCGAGGTTGGTCTTGCCGCACGCCGACGGGAACCCACCGGTCACGTAGCGCACCTCACCGTCGGGCGAGGTGAGCTTCATCACGAGCATGTGCTCAGCGAGCCACCCTTCGTCACGGGCGATCGTCGACGCGATCCGCAGCGCCAGACACTTCTTGCCCAACAGGGCGTTGCCCCCGTAGCCCGAGCCGTAGGACCAGATCTCCCTGGATTCTGGGAAGTGGACGATGTAGGTGTTCTCCGGGTCGCAGGGCCAGGCGGTGTCGGTCTGACCGGGTGCAAGCGGCGCGCCGACGGAGTGGAGGCACGGCACGAACTCACCGTCCGAACCGAGCGCCTCGAGGGGCGAGGTCCCAATCCGCGTCATGATCGCCATGTTGACCACGACGAGCGGCGAATCGGTGAGCTCGACGCCGATCTTCGCGTGGCTCGAGCCGACCGGCCCCATCGAGAAGGGGACGACATAGAGCGTGCGTCCCCGCATCGCACCGGAGAAGAGCCTGATGAGCTTGGCGCGCATCGCGACAGGTTCCGCCCAGTTGTTCGTCGGTCCGGCGTCGTCTTCGTGCGCCGAGCAGATGAACGTCCGGGCCTCGACGCGGGCCGTGTCACGCGGATCCGACCGGGCGAGGTAGCTCCCCGGCCGCTTCGCGGCGTTCAAGCGCAACATGGTTCCCTGTTCGACGAGGAGCGCGCAGAGCCGCTCGTATTCCTCCCCGGAACCGTCGCACCATTCCACGCGCTCGGGCTTGACCAGGTCGGCGAACCATTCCACCCATGCGCCGAGCTTGTGATGGCTGGTGGGCGTCGCGCTCAACGATCCATCCTTTCCTCGGGTCCCGTCCGCCCGCCCGAGACCAGATCGGTCGGAGCCACCCGGCTGTCGTGACCCGCCCGGTGCTGCCGGGCCGGCAGTCGTCGGCCGCACGGTGGCACTCGACCCCCCTATGACGCGGGCGCGGCCAGCGGTCCAGGATCGCCGGCTCGAGCGCGACGAACTGCAAGTGAGCCTGTATCCTTATCGGCGGGCGCACCGGCGGCAAACCGGCACCCGCAACAACCCGTCGAGCGGCCCCGAGCCGTCGTGATTACCTTGCCGGCGTGGGTCTTTACCGCAACGAGATCCTGCCCCGCCTGGTCGGGCCGTGTTGCCGGACTGCGTCCGTGCGGCGGTGGCGGATCGAGACCGTGGCGGGGCTCTCGGGACGGATCGTCGAGATCGGCTTCGGCTCGGGGCTCAACCTCGACCACTTCCCCGCGGAGGTCGAGGTGGTCTACGCCGTTGAGCCCGCTCGTGTCGCCCGCCGCCTGGCCGAGCGCCGGCGGCGGCACGCCAGGGTCGAGGTCATCGATTCGGGCACCGACGCGCAGTTCCTGACGCTCGAGGACGGGAGCTGTGACGGCGCGCTCTCCACGTTCACCCTGTGCGTGATCCCCGATGTCGCGCTCGCGCTCGCCGAACTCCGCCGGGTTGTCCGGCCCGGTGGCCGGTTCCACTTCCTCGAGCACGGGATCGCACCCGATGACCGGGTCGCGCGGTGGCAGTACCGTCTCGAGCCATGGCAGAAGCGCCTGGCCGGCGGCTGCCATCTCACGCGGGATCCGGCGCGCCTCGTCGCGGCCGCAGGTTTCGAGATCGTGCAGCTCGAGCGGCGCTACACGGCCGGCCCCAAGCCATGGACCTCGTTCACCCGGGGCGTCGCCGTCAACCCGGGGATCGCCCCCGAGTGAGCCCCGGCCGGCGATGGGCCTCCCGACCCCTGCCGGCCACCGGCGCCTCGCTCACCTGCCCGGGGTGCTGGTCCACCCGCCGGCCGGGACCGCCGGCGAGCACCACCGTGTGATCGCCGTCACCTGAACAGCCCAGCACCGACCCTTCGCTGCTAACATTGTTGCTGTCCGATAAGCAATTTAATCGGCGACGAGACCCTGACCGGGGAGGCACGGATGGCGCCAACGAAGGGCGCGGCGGGAGCGCAGCTCGCGGCCGATTCGCCGCTGGCGGCCGGCGATGACGTGGCGGTGCGTCTCCGCATGGCCATCGCCCGCCTGTTCCGTCGGATCGAACGCACCCGGGCCGGCGTCGCCCTCACCCCGTCGGAGACGACGGTCCTCTCCGCGGTCGTGCGACAGGGGCCGCTCCGTCTCTCGGACCTCGCGAAGGCCGAGGCGATGAATCCGACGATGCTCTCGCGGATCGTCCGGGATCTGGAAGAGGCCGGCCTCGTGCGGCGCAACGTCGACCGGGTCGACCGCCGCGCCGCCCTCGCCGAGGCGAGCCCGGCCGGCAGGCGACTCCACAACAGGATCCGCACCGAACGCAGCGACGCCCTGTCCGCGGCGCTCGTGCTGCTCTCGGCCGATGAGCAACGCGCGCTCTTGGCCGGTCTGCCCGTGCTCGAGACCCTCGCTGACCGGCTGAAAGGTGGGCGCCCGTGAAGAAACGCCTGCGCCGGATCAGGAGGACGACCTTCTCGTCACTGAAGATCCCCAATTACCGGCTCTTCTTCACGGGGCAGTCGATCTCGCTCGTCGGTACCTGGATGCAGATCACCGCCCAGGCCTGGCTCGTACTCAGTCTCACCCACTCGAGCACCGACCTCGGGTTCGTCGTCGCCCTCCAGACCATCCCGGTGCTGCTGCTCGCCCCCTATGGCGGGGTCATCGCCGACAGGGTGGACAAACGCCGCCTGATGGTCGTCCTCCAGACCTGCATGGGCCTCCAGGCACTCGCCCTCGGGCTGCTCTGCCTGCTCGGCGTCGTGCGGTTCTGGGAGGTCTGCGCCCTGGCCGTCGTGCTCGGGTTGAACAACACCTTCGAGATGCCATCCCGGCAGGCCTTCATCCGGGAGATGGTCGGCCGGAGCGAGCTCCGCAACGCCGTGACGCTCAACTCGGTGATGAACAACGCCGCCCGGGCGGTCGGTCCGGCGGTCGCCGGGATCCTGCTCGCGACGGTCGGAGACGGCGCCTGCTTCGTGATCAACGCGGCGAGCTTCGGGGCCGTCGTCACCTCTCTCGTCATCATGAACACCGCGGCGCTGCGGCCGAGCGTGCCCGAGCCGCGTGCGAAGGGCCAGCTGCGCGAGGGGCTCTCCTACGCGGCACGCACCACCGAGATCGCCGTGCCGCTCGTGATGATGACGCTCGTCGGCATGCTCGCCTACGAGTTCTCCGTCAGCCTGCCCTTCTTCGCGACGCGCACGTTCCACGGTGGCTCCGAGGTCTACGGCTTCATGACGGCGACAATGGGACTCGGCGCCGTCGTGGGCGGGCTCTTCACCGCCGCCCGGGGGCGCACCGGGCTGCGGCCGATGATCCTCGCCTGCACGGGCTTCGGGCTGGCGATCCTGTTCACGGCGCTCGCGCCGGTTCTCATGTTCGCCTACGCCGGACTGTTGTTCGTCGGCTGGGCGAGCGTCTCGTTCGTCTCGATCGGCAATTCGACCATCCAGCTGAGCACCGCCCGGAACATGCGCGGCCGGGTGCTGTCCTTGTGGCAGCTCGCCTTCCAGGGGACAACGCCGATCGGCGGTCCGCTCATCGGCTGGGTGATCGCCGAGTCCGAGCCGCGCATCGGTCTCGTCGTCGGCGCCGCCACCTGTCTGCTCGCCGCCGGCCTCGGTGCGACGATCGCTCGCCATCGCCTCAATTCGACCCACGCCCCCGCTGCGGTCACGCTCGTCGCCACGGAGGCGACCACCCGGATCGCGTGAAGACGGTCCGCAGCGGCCGGTCTCGCGACCGTCGTCCGAGCCGCCCCCTGGCGGATCTCGCCTGTCGCCGTTGGCATCATCCCCGGCGCCGCCGGTCAAGGCGAGCGGCTCAGCGGAGTAGTAGATACCTAAGTGATGTATACTTGCCTCATGGCCACCCGGGAGGAGAACCTTGTCGGTGCCTTCGTGCTCAAAGTGGCCGACGACCTGGCCGGCGCCACCTCCGGGGCGGTCGGCCATCAAGGGGCGATGGGCGCCGCGCTCAGCTACCTGGCCCAGGAACCCGGGATCGGCGTGGAGGAGCTGCGCCGACCCCTCGCTCTGAGCGAGCCCGCGGCCGTCCGCCTGGCGAGCCAGCTTCACGCTGCGGGTCTCGTCTCGAGGGCCGCCGACGACGGGGACGGGCGCCGGGTTCGGCTAACGCTCACGCCGGCCGGACGCCGCGCGGCCCGTGCCGTTCTCGCCGCGCGGGCGGGGGTGCTGGCCGACTCCCTCGCCGGTCTCGGCGAGGGCGAACGGCGCGAACTGGCGCAGCTCCTCGAGAAGACCTTGCGGAGCGTGGCGACGACGGTGGCCGCCGGTCAGCGCATCTGCCGGTTGTGCCAGCTCGACGTCTGCCCGCGGGTGACCTGCCCGGTGGACCTCGCGGCAAGGCACGAGGTCGGTACGTGACCATCCGCGTTCTCGGGGTTCCGACCTCCGCCGGTTCCCATCACTGCGGACAGGAACAAGCTCCGCGGCGCCTGCGCCAGGCGGGACTCGTCTCCGGCCTGCGGCAACGGGGCATCCCGGTCATCGACGAGGGCGACCTGCCCATGGAGCGTTACCGGTCGATGGGAATCGGGACGGCCGCGCGCGATCTCGACCGCGTGATCGCCGTCGTGCGGGCCACCGCCGTCCGGATGGGCGAGATCCTGCGACGCGGTGACATCCCACTCGTTCTCGGCGGCGATTGCACGGTCACCATCGGGGCGGTTGCGGCCATCGTCGCCCAGGAACCAGACGCCGGCCTCGTGTACTTCGACGGTGACGCCGACCTGAACACACCCGGCTCCGGCTCAGGCGTCCTCGACGCCACGGTACTCACGCACCTTCTCGGCCGCGGTTCCGAGGCGCTCGCCCACGCCGGAACCAGGTGTCCGCTACTCGACGAGGGCCACGTCGTCCTCGTCGAGTTCCACCCGTCAGAGCTGTCGGTCGACGACGACGCGTGGCCCAAGGCGAGCGACGTCCTCACGTTCCCCGCCACGACGATCGGCAGGGATCACGTCAGGACGGCTCGCACCGCCGTCGCGGCGCTCCGGCGTCGCGCGGGACGGTACCTGGTGCACTTCGACGTCGACGTCATCGACAGTGGAGATCTCGCGTTGGCCAACTTCCCCCACTTCAACGGGGGGCTCTCGGCAACCGAGGCCTTTGACTGCCTCCGAGTGTTCATCGCAACCGCGGGGTTCGCCGGACTGGTGGTCACCGAGGTCAATCCCGACCACGATCCCGACGGCGATCTGCTCGCAGACTTCGCCGCCTCGCTCGGCGAGGTGCTCGCGAGCGCGGCAGCGACGTGGCACGACACGCCGCCCGGCGGTGTCTCACCGCACGGCAACGGTGGGCGAGGGGGGACTTGAACCCCCACGTCCTTGCGGACACAGGAACCTGAATCCTGCGCGTCTGCCAAATTCCGCCACTCGCCCTGACGAGGGAGCGATGCTATCCGACGGCGGCCAGAACAACTTTGGCGGCCCCGATAGTGTTGAAACGGCATGGGACTCCAGCAGTTCGAGCGCCGGCTCGAGCGCATGGTTGAGGGAGCGTTCGCCAAGGCGTTCCGCGGCGAACTCCAGCCGATCGAGCTCGGCCGGCGCCTGACCCGCGAGATGGACCTCCACCGTGCGGTGTCCGTCCGCGGCCTCGTCGCACCGAACGTCTTCGAGGTCGTGCTGTCCGAGCACGACCACGACCGCTTCGAAGGCTTCCTCGACGCGCTCAGCAAAGAGCTGGTCGAGGCGGCACGCGAGCACGCCAGGACCGAGGATTACACGTTCCTCGGCCCGGTCGTCGTCGAGATCAACTCGGACCGAACGCTACCCAAGAGCACCTTTGAGATCGCGAGCGAGGTCGTCGAGAACACCGAGACGATCGCAGGCTGGATCGTGCTGCCGGACGCGAGGAGAATCGGCGTCGGTCCGGAACCGGTGACGATCGGCCGCTTGCCCGACTGCACGGTGACCCTCGCCGACCCCAACGTGTCGCGGCGTCACGCGGAGATCCGCCGTGACGGCGACCGGGTCTACCTCATCGACCTCGGATCGACGAACGGCACGCGGGTCAACGGCGTCCCCGTCCACCAGCGGGAGCTCGCCGACGGTGACGTGGTCACCGTCGGGATCACCGCGCTCCGCTTCGAAGCCGACTAGCCGATCCGCGATGACGCACGGCATCCTCGACATCCTCCGCTACTTCCTGCTCGCGCTGATCTGGCTGTTCCTCCTCTACGCGGCGCGCATGGTCTATGTCGAAGTCCGCCGGGGTCAGCACGAGGGGGCGGCGTTCGAGGGCCGGTTTCCCGCAGGGCCGGGACGGCGTTCGCGGCGCCCGATCGCGCACATCCGGATCCTCGAGTCCAAGGACCGTCGGGGCGAGCGCTTCGTCCTCGGCGAGGAGACGACGATCGGCCGCTCGCCCGCCTGCTCGATCAGCCTCGCCAACGACAGCTTCGTCTCCACCCTCCATGCCCGCATCGTCGAGCACGAGGGCTCCTGGTGGATCGAGGACCTCGGCTCGACGAACGGTACCTTCCACAACGCCCGGCGGATCGGCGCCCCCGAACGTCTGCGGCGCGGCGACCGGTTCACCGTCGGCAACACCGTCTTCGAGGTCGCCAGGTGACGAGGATCGTCGCCGCCGTCGCGACCGACCCGGGCAGGGTGCGCGCCTCGAACCAGGACCGGGCGATCGTCGGCGACGGGTTCCTCGCCGTCGCGGACGGGATGGGCGGCCACGTCGGGGGCGAGATCGCGGCTCGCCTCGCCGTCGAAGCCGTCGAACGCTCGTACGCGGCACGCCCGACGGCAGACGGGCTTGTCGCCGCCGTCCACAAGGCGAACGAAGACATCTACACGCACGGTGTCCGGGACCAGGGTTTGCGCGGCATGGGCACGACGCTGACCGCGGCGGCGCTCGTCGAGACCGGTCTCGGCTCGCAGGTCGTGGTCGCCAGCGTCGGCGATTCCCGCGCCTACCTGTTCGGTGCGGGGGGACTTCGTCAGCTCACCGAGGACCACAGCCTCGTCGAGGAGATGGTCCGCCGCGGTGAGATCACCGAACGCGAGGCGTTCTTCCACCCGCACCGTCACATCCTCACGCGGGCACTCGGCGTCGACAGTCAGCTCGACGTCGACTCCTGGACGATCGACGTGGCCGAGGGAGACCGGATCCTCTTGTGCAGCGACGGCCTGACGAACGAGTGCCCCGATGACGAAATCGCGGAGATCCTCGCGGCGAACGCCGATCCCGACTCGGCGGCGCGCGCCCTCGTCGTGCGGGCGCTCGAACACGGCGGCAACGACAACGTCACCGTGATCGTCGCCGACGTCGAGGGGGCGACGTCCCGCGACCGCCAGGGCGTCGCTCTCCGGTCTGCCGAGGCCGTCCGGAAGGACGACCAGGGCGTCACCGGGACTGAGTCCGCACGGGCGGGGTTCGCCGTCGGCGCCGACTTCGTCGGGGGTTCGCCGACGCGTGTCCGCGTGCCCGCGTCACCCCCGCGAAGACGGAGGCCCGGTGAGCGAGTCGTCACGCCCTGGTCGGTGCTGTTCGTGACCGCCCTCGTCGGCGTGCTCGGGGGAGCCGCGGGTTTCGTCGGATGGTTCGTGAAAGCGTCCTACTTCGTCGGCTTCGAACACAACAGGGTCGCCATCTTCCAAGGACGCCCGGGGGGCTTCCTGTGGTTCAAGCCGACCCTGGTGAGGACGACGTCGCTCACGCGCAGCTCCGTCTACCCGGCGAGTCTCCCGTTCTTGCGAGCAGGACTGCTCGAACCCTCGCTCTCCGCCGCCATCGGGACCGTGAACACCCTGATGAACGAGAAGCACAAACTGGGGCTCTCGGCGGCCGCCATCAGCGTGCCCTCGGCGACGACGACCGGCGTCGCGTCGCCCACCACCCCGGGGAGCACCTGAGATGAACAGACGGATCCGCACCTTCGCCCTCGTGTTGCTCGCCTGCTTCGCGTTGCTTCTCCTCCAGCTCGGCAACCTCCAGGTGCGTCAGGCGACCGCGCTGCAGCACTCGACGTACGAGCCCACGGTCTACGGCGGCGATCCCTTCGAGCAGGCGCGCGGCGAGATCGTGAGCGCCGACGGCGTCGTCCTGGCCGAATCGATTCCGACGAACGACGGCTACCGCTACTTCCGCCATTACCCGGAGGGACCGCTCTTCGCCGCCATCACCGGCTACTACGACGTCACGGCGTCGAGCGCGCCCTACGGAATGGAGGCCGAGTACAACCACTTCCTCAGCCCGAACACGCCGGTCGTGCACAACCTGAACGACGTCCTCACCGAACGGACCGGGACCGACTCCATCGAGATCACGGTCTCGGCCGCACTCCAAAAGGTCGCCGCCGAGGCGATGGGCAACTATCGGGGCGCGGTCGTCGCGATCGTCCCGCGGACGGGTGCGATCCTCGCGGCCTACTCCAGCCCGACGTACAACCCCAACGAGCTGTCTTCAGGGGACGCGAAGGAGGCCGCGAAGTACTACGAGTCGCTCGATCCTTCCAGCGGCGACTCGCCCCTCGTGAACGGCGTGACCACCCAGCGCTACCCGCCGGGCTCGACGTTCAAGGTCATCACGACCTCGGCGATCTTCGACCATGACCCGTCGCTCGAGTCCTTCGTCGCCAAAGACGCATCATCGATCGCGCTACCGGACACGGTGCTCCGCCTCCACAACTTCGCTTACGAGACGTGCGGTGGTGCGCTCGCGGTGGACCTCGCCGCGTCGTGCGACACGGCCTACGCTGAAATCGGGTTGAAGCTCGGCGCCCAGAGGCTCTACGAGGAGGCGACGTCGTTCGGCTTCGACCAGGTACCGCCGATCGACCTGCCGGCGTCCGAGGTCAACCCCGCGATCTTCCCGTCGGCGGGAAGCTTCTCGGACAACATCCCGGGCATCGCCTACTCGGCGATCGGCCAAGAGAACGTGGCGGAGACTGCGTTGCAGGACGCGCTCATCGCCGCGGCGATCGCCGACGACGGCACGATCATGACGCCGCACTTCCTGTCCCGCGTCGTTGATGCTGCGGGGAACGTCGTCGAGCACTACACACCGCACCCCTGGCTGCGGGCGACGTCGGCGTCGACGGCCGACCAGGTCCGCTCGCTCATGCTCGGCGTCGTCCTGCACGGGACGGCATCGGGCGTTGGCTTCCCGTCCAACCTCGACGTCGCAGCGAAGACGGGCACGGCGCAGTCGGCGAACAGCGCCTGCTCGGACGACTGGCTGATCGCGACCGCGCCCGCCGGCCCGGGACAGACCCCGAGGGTCGCCGTCGCCGCCGTCGTCGTCCAACCGTCGGGGTACTGCGACGGCACCGGGGCACTGGTGGCGGGACCAATCGTGAAGGCGGTTCTTCTCGCCGCGCTCGGGATGGGCTCGTGAGACCGCAACGGCCGTGGTCCGTCAACGGGGTCTGCCCGCCTAGGCTCACTGGCACATGACGATGAACCCGCACACGGTGATCGGCGGGCGCTACGAGCTCGGTGACCAGATCGCCCGGGGAGGGACCGCGCAGGTCTTCCTCGCCCGCGATCTTCTCCTCGGGCGTCCCGTCGCCCTGAAGGTGCTCTTCTCGGAGCTTTCGACCGACCGCGCCTTCGTCGAGCGGTTCCGACGCGAGGCGCAGGCCGCGGCGAACCTGTCGCACCCGAACATCGTCCCGGTGTTCGACTGGGGCGAGACCGATTCGACGTACTTCATCGTCATGGAATACGTCGACGGCGAGGCACTTTCCTCGATCATCCGCACGCAGGCCCCACTCACCCCGGCACAGACGGCCTCGGTCGCTTCGGACATCGCCAAGGCGCTCGCCTACGCGCACCGCCACGGGGTCGTGCACCGCGACATCAAGCCGGGCAACGTCCTCATCACGGCCGACGGACAGGTGAAGGTCACCGACTTCGGCATCGCCCGGGCGATCGGCGCCGACGAGCAGATCACCCAGACCGGCCTCGTCATGGGGACGGCGACGTACTTCTCGCCCGAGCAGGCTCAGGGGTTCGGTGTCGACGGGCGCAGCGACATCTACGCCCTCGGCGTCGTCCTCTACGAGATGGTGACGGGCCGCCCCCCCTTCGTCGGCGAGTCACCGGTCGCGATCGCCTATCAGCACGTCCGGGAGCATCCCCAGCCACCGAGCGCCTTCAACCCCGAGCTCCCGTCCGCGCTCGAGGCGATCATCCTCCAGGCGATGGCAAAGCTCCCCAAGGAGCGCTACCAGACCGCCGACGAGTTCCGCGCCGATCTCGAGCGCTTCACACGCGGCCAGCCGGTGCTCGCCCGTGCCAACCGTGAGGAGGCGACGACGATCGCCGTCCCAACGATGGCCGCCGCCGCCCGTGCCGCGTCCCCCGCCGCCCGTGCCGCGTCCCCCGCCACCCGTGCCGCGTCCCCCACACCGAGTGGCGACGGCACGCCGCCGGGCAAGCGGACGACCCCGTATTGGCTCGGCACCGGAGGTGTGTTCGCCGTCGCGATCGGGCTCATCGTCTACTTCGGCGGCCACGCGCTCGGCTACTTCGGCGGGGCGCCATACTTCGGCGTCCCCGATGTCAAGGGGCTGTCGGCCAAGGCCGCGATCACGAAGCTGAAGGGCGACGGGCTCGACGCGGTGACGAAGAAGGTGCCCGGCAACACGAGGAACGCGGGCAAGGTCGTCGCCCAGAACCCGACGAGTCCCGGACAAGTGGCAAAGGGCCAGACGGTGACGCTCTATGTCGCCCGGCCTCCCGCATCCGTCCCCGTCCCGGACGTGACAGGCCTCACGATGGCCAGCGCGAGGGCCAAGCTGAGGTCGCATGGATTCCACTCGATCGTCAACTTCGAGGCTCCCAGCTCACCCGGGCTGATCAGCGGTGAGGTCGTCGACGAGATCCCCGGCCCGCCGCAGAGCGCACCGGCCGGTTCGACAATCACGCTTGACGTGATCCGCGGCACGTTGACGGTCAAGGTGCCCTCGTTGAGCGGCATGACCGTGGCGCAGGCCGACGCCGCGATCACCGCGGCCGGCCTCACCATCGGCTCGTCGTCCACCACCCAGTACTCCTCGACGGTGGCACAGGGACTCGTCATCTCCTCCAATCCCGCGGCCGGACAGAAGGTGAAGGACGGCATCACGGTGCAGCTCGTTATCTCGTCTGGCTCCCTCGTCGTCGTTCCTGACGTCAGGAATGAAATCGTCGAACAGGCGCAACTGAACCTCACGAACGACAAGCTCAGTTCTTTCATCGCGACGGTCCCAGCGACCTCACCGAGCCAGATCGGTCTCGTCGTCGAACAGAGCCCGGCGCCCGGACAATCGGTGAGACCTGGTTACCAGGTCATTCTCTACGTCGCGGTCAGCAGTTCGGGCACAACGACGCCGACGTCGTCGACGACGCTGCCGACGACGACGGGCACGACGTAGGTCGGCGGGCCACGACGCCGCCGGCCCGTCCTGCGGTGGGTCCTGGCCGGGGAGGCACCTTTCCGCACCAGGGTCATCGGGTCGGTATCCTCGGGGTCCGTGGCGACAAAGACGAACACCCAGGGTCAGGGCCATGGCCGCGCGACGCCGAAAGGTCGGGCCTCCTCCGGCCGCTATACGCCGCCCATCCCGCGGGAGGTCAAACGGAGTCCGCGTTGGTATCCCTGGATGCTGCTCGGCCTGCTCGTCCTGGGGGTCCTCATCATTCTGCTCAACTACATCGACGCCTTGCCCAAAAGCCCCGCGAACTGGTACACGCTCGCGGGATTCCTCAGCATCCTCGCCGGCGCGCTCCTCGCGACCCGGTACCGCTGACCAGCATCACAACTCTGTAATTCTCCCCAGAATTGTCCACAGCTGTGGATAACTGGCGCTGTGCGGGTTGACAAACCCAGGATCCCGACTAGGGTACGCGCATGGCCCAACACGACGTCAAACTCAGCATTGAACACCCGATCCCCATCGGAAATGTCGATGTGATCTTCGAGGTGCGACAGGGGAACACGCTGCTTGGAACTGCGCGTCTCAGTCGGGGCGGCATCGACTGGAAACCCCGCAACGCGAGACGAGCAAAGAAGACCAGTTGGAGCGCTTTCGCCGAGTGGATGGAGTCCTAGCCTTCAGCCTTCGCCGTCCAGCTCCTCATCATCCTCGTCTTCCGGATTCGGCCCAGTTTCCATCACAAGCTTGATCGCCTCGTCAGGAGGCAGGTCGAACTTGACGCGCTCGTCGCGCTCCTCTGGGGTGGGGTGGTGCTGGTTACGTGGCATTTCGCTCAAGTCTACAAACACCTCCCGATGTTGCTGAGTGGAGGATCGGGGCATCGCACCCCGTTTGCGAACGGTCCATGCGTTCGCTAGGCACCAGCCATCCCCCAACGGTGCCCGTGGCGTAGCGACATCTACGCCACGGGACTTATCCGATTGCTTCGTAAGCCATCTCAGCTAGCTCTCGCTAGCTATGGCGGTATGATGATGAGGACCAAGAGCAAGGTCAACATCAGATTTTCCTCCTTTCACTAGGGGGAATCTCCGTCGAGGGTTCGGTAGCCGCCGAACCCTCGACGTATCTTTGGGACCAGGTGCTGGCCCCTCACGACTCGTCCTCCTTCTCTTTGAGCCCAGTTACCGGAGGGACTGTATCATCAATTTCGTAGAGAAGATCCAAGGCTGCCCCAAAAGCCGCAACAAATTTACCACGCTGGCGAGTTGTCCAAGTGGTGCCCGGTTCAGGGAGCTGGTTGATGACACCGGCAATCGCCGGAGGAACTGCTCCAACTTGTGCCCGTGCCGGTGCTCCGCGTCCCAGCCTGCGTTGTGCTGATTTGCCTCCTGTTAACGGTTTCGTTGTCCGCACCCCGGGAGTAGGTCGTGAACTGTCGGCCCGCCGGAGGGGTACATCAACGATCCCTGCTGCCCTGCAAAGACCGAGGAATAAGGTGACCATTCGGCCTCGCAGTGATTTGGGGTTGTAGGACCTGAACGCGTCCTCAACTCGTTCCACCGGATCAGTGGCGGGGTCGACAAACGAGAAAACGTCCGCGTACGCGCTGCGCACGACCGCCGCCAGCCGCTCTTGATACTCGTCACTTCGTGCTTTACTGAGGTCGACCAGCTCCTCTGTCGGCGTACCGTCCTCTCCGACTAGACCCAGGAGCTTGAGCGCTTGGAGGGTACGCGGAGCCAGGCTTTCGCTGACCCCAGCGCGCTGCAGCACTTCAAGAGTGAAAGGAGCAGCTAGCCCGTGGTTGCGGAAGCGGTCGATGAGATTGAGAACTGCACTAGGGGGGGCATAGGGAGCTACCCCGGACTCTTGGATCGGCATCGTTATCTCCTTGTTACTCAGACATCTTCAGTACGACTATAACGGAACATTACATCATGTTGTACAGATGGTGTGACGTATTTCGAAATAGCTTGTGACCAGGGCATTCACATGCTTAGATCGTTGCATGACAAACACCCGCTCTGATAACGGTTCTACGAGGCCCCGGGTGCTGCCCACCCGTACAGGTTGGCTAGCGGTATCGCCCGAAGGATTCCGGCCGAGGATTGGGGCAATCGGCACGACGGAAGAGGAGGCACGCCAACGCTTCGCGGAGGAGCTTGCAGCCTGGCGTGAGCTGCACGAACGACCCGATCCCGCTCCAATGCGTCAACCGGCGCGGCTGTGATCGGATTTACTCGCCGTCGCGAAGTGGCTCGTAAGTGAGGCGCCGACCCTGGGTCTGGTCGACCATCCGCTGTAGCCGCTCGCTGTCTGACAGCTTGCAAGTCGAGTAGCGGAAGTCGAACTCGGCCAAGTAGCGGGGCAGGTGCTCCTTGCTCACGTGGTGGTGGGTTCCGTCGATTGACCGCTTGAGCTGAGAGAAGTAGTTCTCGGCTTGGTTGGTCGACACGTTGCCCCGCACGTACTCACCAGCGATGTGATCGACGGAGTGGTGCTCAGCGAAATAGCCGCGGAATCCCTGGTAGACCGTTGCTCCGTCTGTGTGGAGGACAGAGTTCTTTTGGTCCACGTGCTCGTCCATGACCCTGGCGAGGTTGTTTCGGGTGACCCCCGCGACAACGTGACTGCGAACCTCGCCGGTCTCCTTGTTGACGAGGGACAGAACGGGGGTCTTGGGCACGAGCGAAAGCCGCTCGCCATACTGGCCGCTGCGGACATTCTTGTCGCTCCGGTGCTTGTTCTTTGGCAGGCCACCGATCCAGGTTTCGTCCGCGACGATGGTTCCCGCGAGCCGTCCGGCTAATGGGTCACGCTTCATCGCCTCGCGAAGGCGGTGAAGTACGAACCAAGCGGTCTCTGGCGTGAGACCGTGCATCCGTTCGATCTCGCGAGCGCTGATTCCGTTCTTGGCGCTGCTCATCTGCACCATGACCATCAGCCAGGTCTCGATGGGAACCTTCGTGCCGTGAAAGATCGTCCCGGTGAGGACGCTGAACTGCTTGCGGCACTTGGCGCACTTCCAGACTCGGCGCTGGCTCATGGTGCGCTTGGGACCGGTGGCGCGGCTCGTGCCGTTGGCGGGCTTGAGGAAATACGCCTTGTCATGCCCGCAGTGGGGGCAGACGGAGCCGCGGGGCCAGCGCAGCTCCTCTAGGAGCACGTAGGCGTCGGCCTCGTTCTCGATCCGTTTCCGCAGTTCCTGCAAGTTCAATCTCACAAACCCACTATACGCTTACGGTGTGGGTTTGTCAACCCGCACAACGCCGGATAACTGGCGTTGTGCGGGTTGACACACCCACCCCGTACAATGTGGGCGTGGAGAAAGTCACAGTCACCGCCCTGGCCAGGAAGATTCCGACAGAGGACGCGGCCTACCGGTTCATGGAGTCCCTTCGCTGGGCGAACGGGGTTGTCTGCCCGCACTGCGGTTCGATCGCAGAGCACTACTTCCTGACGCCCAAAGCGACAGAGGGCCGCAAGACGCGGACCGGATCGGTGACGCCGCGGCGGCTGTGGAAGTGCCGGGATTGCCGCAAGCAGTTCAGCGTGACGACCGGAACCGTCATGCACGGTTCCAAGGTGTCGCTGCAAATCTGGCTGTTCGTGATCTTCGAGATGTGCGCGAACAAGAACGGAATCGCTGCTCGCGAGATCGAACGGAAGTACGGCGTTGCCTCTCGCACGGCGTGGTTCATGACGCACCGGCTCCGCGAGGCGATGGTCCGCAACGGTCGCGGTTCGCTGATGGCCGGTGTCGTCGTCTCCGACAAGACCTGGATCGGTGGCGATCCCGCGAACAAGCACCGCGACAAGGTCGCTCGCGACAGCTCGGGCTACATGGTCCACCACACGGAAAAGACGCCGGTGCTGTCCCTGGTCGACAAGGACACGGGTGAGGTCCGCAGCCGGGTCGTTCCCACGGTCAACTCCGCGAACCTCCGCAAGGTGTTCGAACAGGAAGTCGACATGCCCCGCACCGTCCTCCACACGGACGGCGCGAGCTGGTACAACGCGTTCGCCGGATACGTCCAGCGTCACGAGTCCGTCGACCACATGGCTGGCGAGTACGTCCGTCGTGATGTAAGCACGAACCGGCTGGAGAACTACTTCTCGCAGCTCAAGCGGTCGATCGACGGGACCTTCCACCACGTCAGCCGCGAGCACCTGCCGCGTTACCTAGCCGAGTTTGATTTCCGCTACTCGACGTGCGACATGACGGACTCGCAGCGGATGAGCACGCTGCTGTGGCGTGCTGACGGACGGCGGCTGGCCTACAAGCTTTGCCGGTAGGTCAGCGCCCGACCTTCCGAGGTCGCTCAATAACGAACATCTGCTCTCCGGGTGTTGCTTAATGTCTCATTAGCATTCGTGGAAAGTATGCTAACATCTAGACTGTATTGAAAAAGAGGCAGGGTTAATGCCAGTCGACGTTCACGAAATCGGTCGGGTGCTGCGGGAGCAGAATCCGTGGAAAGAGACCGGCCACGTTCCCGAGGCATTGGCACAGAAAGTCGAGCGTCCTCTCGTGGCTGGGTTGACCGCGACCCTCCTCCGAGACAACCCGCGTCGTTATCAGCTCGTCCTAGGGCCACGCCGAGTCGGCAAGACCACGGTGATGTATCAAACGGTTCGGCGGCTACTTGCCGCGGGGGTTCCTAGGCAACAGCTTGCTTGGCTTCGACTCGATCATCCGTACCTTTTGCCAATCGACCTAGGAACTCTCGTCCGGGTCCTCATCGAACTGGGCGATTCGGCGTCTGGGCAGCCGATCTACCTGTTCTTGGACGAGCTCGTTTATGCCGAGAATTGGGACACGTGGCTCAAGACTTTCTACGACGAGCAGTGGCCCGTGAAGATCGTCAGCACTTCAAGTGCTACCGCCGCACTCCATCGCCGCCAAGTTGAAAGCGGGGTCGGTCGATGGGAAGAGCAGTTCTTAGCTCCGTACCACCTCACGGAGTTCCTCAAGCTTACCGGCACCGAACTCGCACTAGAGGCTGATGACAACCTCTTTTCCACTCTTATCAGGAACCTGGGCCGCTACACGGCTAACAACGGCCAGATCGCGCAAGCTCGACGACGTTTGGCTCTCATCGGCGGTTTTCCGGAGCTATTGACGCAACTTGAGCGGTCCCGGAATGAAGAGGAACAAGTACTTGCTTCCCAAATCGTCCTCAGGAAGGATGCGATCGACCGCGCCGTCTACAAGGACATCCCCCAATCGTTCGGCGTTGACAGTCCGATGATGCTGGAGCGTCTGCTCTATGTACTCGCCGGCCAATTGACTGGGTTGCTCTCGCCAAACACGATCACAGGAGAACTGGGGATCTCACAGCCAACTTTCGACAGATACCTCTCGTACTTGGAACGGGCCTTCCTCGTCTTCACGCTTCCGAACTATTCGGGAAGGGAGCTGACGGTTCAAAAAAGAGGAAGAAAGTTGTATTTCGTCGACGGCGCGATACGCAACGCGGCATTGCAACGAGGTACCCGTTGTTTGGACGATCCGGTCGAAGCGGGCTACCTTCTGGAAAATTTCGTTGCCTCCCACCTTCGCGGCCTCGCCGAACAAGAGAATGTCCGTCTCTTTCACTGGAGACAGGGCCAATACGAAGTGGACCTTATCTACGACCATCCGGTCGCTCCGTTGGCGATTGAGGTAGCTGTCTCGAACTCGCATTCAAAGCGCGGCCTGATCGAATTCGCTCGGGCACATCCTCGATTCACGAATCGTTGTTGGATGGCATCAGAGGATGCCGTCGGCATCCCGCCTGAGTCTGGGTCCGACGGAGTCGGAACGATACCAGTGGACCTGCTGCTCTTGGCGATAGGCGCTCAGACATCGAGAGCATTGAGTCAGCGATTGGGAGCGGCCCCGGAACCACCGCCGGAAGCTCAACTTCTGTTCGCGGTGTCCTAGAATCCTCACGTGGCTCGCGACGTCATCCACGACATGGACGAACCCGTCAACACCAACGCGGAACCCGAGAACACCCTGGGTGGCCGAGTCAACACCGACATGGAGTTCGAGGACGCGGTGAAGCTCATGCTTTCGACTGACCTCCGCGAACCCGGAGAAGCCGAAGAGACGGATTAGAGATCACTCAACCTGCGCAAGAGTGACCTCTCTCTTCTGACGCCACGACCAAACGTTCGGCCAACCATCAGGGAACCAAGCAGTTTGCATCGGCTCAATGAGGTAATCCATCGCTACCCATGGGCCGCCACCCGGTCGCCCGTAATGCACCACAAGGTGGACTTCCACATCGCTCAAGGCTTTCTTGGTGACGCCTTGCATCCACAACCAGCCATAATCGCTGGTCGAGCGCGGTGCAACCAAACTCAAGGTTGAGATGGAGGACGTCTCCGACAATACGTTCCCAACTCGAACGTGACCGCCAACCATCCGATAGGCCAGGATCTCGTCGGTATGACTCTCAAAGCGGAACCAGAACTGAACGCTACGTGCCTCATCATCCACGTTCGCGTCAAGGTTCATATATAGCGAATGAAACAACAACTGGGGCTGGACTTTACCCGCGGCGATGCCCGTCAGTGTCGTCGCTCCGGCCGCCGTGGCCTCCACCTCCACGTCCGTACCGCGCCGCGTCTCTTCCCATTCCGTCACCTCCACATTCTCTGAGCGGGTCTTGTGTTCATGGCGTTCAAACGTCGGTTCTGTGATCTGAACGGTTGCAGGGTAAGCATTGGCCGAAGCCCGCGCGACACGCGAAAACACCTCAGTGTCTTGGCTTCCATCCGTGTACGTAGTCTCGCGACTGACTAGGCCAACATCGTCTGATCGTTCCTTGATGAACTTGGCTTCCTTGAGCTTGCTTCGCCCTCGTCCGAACTCGACAGAACCGACGACGACGATCCCGGCGGCTACCACCAACATTGACCACCCAACGATCAGAGCGGCTGTACCGCGCAAATAGTGAGCTACGAGAATTTCGCCCCCTGTGCCCCCTAGCACACCGACCACCACCAAGGCGATATCGCGACGGGACGCTTCCCCGGCCAAGAAGCCTCGACGCTTCGCCACAGTGCCGAGCCTAGGCATCCGTCCTGATCAGCGCCGTGCCGAACTGATGGGTGTGTCATCGCACACATTGCCGGATAACTGGCGTTGTGTGCGCTGACACACCCAAGGCCGGGGGCCTGCACGATTTTTCTCAGCCGCCAATAGCCTTGAAACACCCACGGACTAGGGAGGAAGGGTGATGGCAAGAACCGGCGACAAATGCATGGACCCGGGCACGTACCAGTCGGCCTGCGGACACTGGACGGTGCACATGAAGAACATCGGCGACGAGTTCCCGCCGTGTCCGAACTGCCACCGAGCGATCAGCTACACGAAGATCGGAGCGAGCCAGGTCTCGTCGCGGGTGTGAGCCGGGTACCCGCTGAAGTCCTCTGACCCGACCGCCGCGTGCTCGCGCGCGACCCGTTCCGCGGCGGACGCCGCCGGGATCGGGCCGGCTTCTAGAGCACCGCCCGGGCGTCGAGTGCGGCTGCAATTCCGGCACTCGCCGCGTCAAGTTCGTCGAGATTGAGGTCGACGAGTCCGCGCACCGTGAGACGACCGCCGCCGGCGATCCCGATCGCGGCGGCGGGAATCCCGGCGTCCGTCGCGAGCCGCGCGAGTTCTTCGGGTCGTGGCGTCGCGACAAGGACGCGTGCGGGCAGCTCGGAGAACAGGCCTTCGTGATCCGCAATGCCGTCGACATGCGCCCCGATGCCCACCGCGCGTGCACACTCCGCGAGCGCGACGCCCAGGCCGCCATCGGCGACGTCGTGCAGCCCGCTGATCAGGCGTGGCGGATCGTCGTCACCGGCTTCGCGCGCGACGAGCTCACGGACGAAGCGGCACAGCTCCCGGTGCGTTCCGAGGTCGAGCGGGGCGAAAAGGCCACCCCGGCGGCCCGCGACCGTTCGGGCCCAGCGTGAGCCGGCGAGCCCCTTCCCCGGTTCGCCGATGACGACGAGGGAGTCGCCATCCCGCCACCCGGGGACCGGCGGCTTGCGTACGAGGCGGCCGATCAAGCCGATGACCGCGACGACCGGCGTTGGGTCGATGTCGCGTCCCCCGGATTCGTCGTAGAGCGAGACGTTGCCCCCGATGACGGGGATGGCGAGCGCCTCGCAGGCCTCGGACATGCCGTCGATCGCCTCGGAGAGCTGCCACATCACCTCGGGGTGCTCGGGGTTGCCGAAGTTGAGGCAGTTCACGAGGGCGAGTGGAACCGCGCCCGCGCACGAGACGTTGAGGGCCGACTCCGCGACCGTCGCCGCGGTACCCACGCGGGGGTCGACGGCGCACCACCCGGGGTTGGCGTCAACGCTCATCGCGAGCGCCTTGTTGCGCCAGGGGATCCCCGGCGCGGCGAGCTTGAGGACCGTGGCGTCGCCCTCGCCGGGGCCGACCACCGTGTTCAAGAACAGCTGGTGGTCGTATTGGCGGTAGATGGGAGCAGGGTCCACGAGCAGCGCCAGAAGGTCCCGGTTCGGGTCGGACGGCGCGCGCAGCCGCGACGGGTCGTCGGCGCGACGTGTCGCGAGATCCTCCGGCGCCGAGACGGGACGTCGGTAACGGGGGGCGCCGTCGGCGAGCGACGCCGCGGGGACGTCGGCCGCGACCGCACCATCGGCACCGTCGAGGATCCGTAGCCGGCCGACGCCCGAGGCGTCCGGCGCGGTGACGACGCCGATCGCCCTCGCCTCGACCTCCCAGCGGCGGCAGACCTCCTCGACGGCGGCGAGCTTCCCGGGAGCGACGATCGCGAGCATCCGCTCCTGGCTCTCGCTCGTCATCACCTCGACCGGGCTCATCTCTGGCTCGCGGCGGTGCACCCGGGCGACGTCGACGTCCATGCCCAGGCGTGCGTGCGCGGCGCTCTCGCTCGTCGCGCACGACAGCCCGGCGCCGCCCAGGTCCTGGATGCCCACGACGAGACCGGCGTCGAGCAGTTCGAGGCAGGCCTCGATGAGACGCTTCTCCTCGTAGGGGTCGGAGATCTGGACACTCGGGCGCTTGGCCGACTCCCCGGCTGTGTCCGCCTCGGCGAAGCCGGCCGACGCGAGCACGCTCACCCCGCCGATCCCGTCTCGTCCGGTCGCCGAGCCGAGCAGCACGGCGAGGTTACCGACGCCCGACGCCGAACTGAGCACGAGTCGGGAAATCGGCAGCACGCCGAGGCAGAAGACGTTGACGAGCGGATTTGCCCGGTAGGTCGAATCGAAGGTCACCTGGCCACCGACGGTCGGGACGCCCACGGCGTTCCCATAACCGGCGATGCCGCGCACGACGCCGTCGAGGATGAACCGACTGCGCGCGTCCTCCGGAGGCCCAAAGAAGAGCGCATCCATGAGGGCAATGGGCCGTGCGCCCATGGTGAAGATGTCGCGGAGGATCCCGCCGACCCCGGTCGCCGCCCCCTGATACGGCTCAATGTAGGAGGGGTGGTTGTGACTTTCGATCCTTGCCGCGACGGCGATCCCGTCGCCGACGTCAATGACTCCAGCGTTCTCACCAGGTCCCACGAGCACGTGGGGCGCTTCGGTCGGCAGCCGCGCCAGGTGGACCCGCGACGACTTGTACGAACAGTGCTCGCTCCACATCACGGAATACATCGCGAGTTCTGTGTCCGTCGGTCTCCTTCCGAGTATCCCGACGATCATTTCGTACTCGTCGTCGGTGAGACCGAGGCTCCGGTGGCGTCCAAGGTCGCCGGATTTTGCGCGATCCGGGGAGACGGTCAACGGCTTCCACCCCTTCTGCGAGGCGTGAGGAAATGAACAAAGTCAACAGTGCGCATTAACGGATTGCATTCGATCTGTCCCTCGGCCATAGTGGAGTTATGACTCCACCAAGAAAGCGAACTTCGATGACCTCGGAGCACAAGGCGGCGCTCGCCGCGGGCCGGACACAGGGGCTCGCGGTGCGGCGATACCTGGAAGCGCTCGAGCGGAATCGCCCGCGGCGAGGTCGTCGTCCGAGCGCGGAATCGCTCCGCAAGCAGCTGAACGACATCTCCGCCCGCCTGAAGGACGCCGATCCACTGCAGCGGCTCCACCTCATCCAGCGTCGCAAGAGCATCGAGATCCGGCTCTCGGCCGGGAGCGGCCCCGAGGACATCTCGGCGCTCGAGAAGGGCTTCGTCGCCGCGGCGGCCGAGTACGGCGCCCGCAAGGGCATCGACTACGCCACCTGGCGCGAGGCGGGGGTCCCCGCCGAGGTGCTGCGGCGCGCGGGTGTCCACCGCAGCGCCGGGGCCTAGATCGCCGCGTCAGCCGACGCGCGGTGCCGGCTGACGCTCTGCCAAACGCCCGCCGCTTCGAGCAGCGACTGGAACAGGACGATGCCGTCCGTGCCGACGCCGAGCGGGTCCGAGGCGCGCTCCGGATGCGGCATCAGCCCGACGACGTTGCCCGCGGGGTTCGCCACCCCGGCGATCGCGTGCATCGCGCCGTTCGGGTTGTCCCGGTAGCGGAGCACGACCTGGCCGGCACGTTCGACCTCGGCGAGCGTCGCCGGACCACAGGTGTAGTTGCCCTCGTAGTGGTTGATCGGCAGCCGGAGCACCGCCCCCGGCGCGCATCGCGCCGTGAGGACGTTCGATGCCGACTCGACCGTGCACTCGACCGTCTGGCAGATGAACCGGAGGCCGACATTGCGGGTCAGCGCGCCGGGGAGCAGTCCGGCCTCGGTGAGGACCTGGAAGCCGTTGCAGATCCCGAGGACGGGACCACCGCTCGCCGCGAAGTCCGCCACCGCGGCCATGATCGGCGAGAACCGCGCGATCGCGCCGGGTCGGAGATAGTCGCCGTGCGCGAAACCCCCGGGGATGACCACGGCGCCGACATCCCCGACACTTCTCGCGCCGTGCCAGAGGATCCGCGTCGACGCGCCGAGTGACGCAAGCGCCCAGGCCACGTCGTGCTCGCAGTTCGACCCGGGAAAACAGACGATCCCGACGTCCGGTGTCATGCCGGGGGCGCCGTCGGGTCGGCGACGACACGAATCTCGGCGCGTTCGATCACCGGATTGGCGAGCAGTCGGTCGCACATCTCCTCAGCCGTTCGGCGCGCCTCGGCCTCGCTCGGTGCGTCAAGCGAGAACCGGAACATCTTGCCGACGTGGACGCCCTGCACGCCGGTGAAACCGAGCGAGGGGAGCGCCCGCTCGATCGCGAGGCCCTCCGGATCCGCCAGCCCGGTGAGGCCCCGTATCTCGACGACGATGCCGTAGTTCACGATTCCCCTCCGTCTCTCCACCAGTCGGCAAACCGCAGCCCGGAGATCCGCTCGTAGGCGTCGATGTAGCGCGCGCGCGTCGAAGCGACGACCTCGGCGGGCATCGGCGGGGGCGGTGACACCATGTCCCAGCCCGTCGCCACCGCCCAGTCACGCATGGGCTGCTTGTCATACGACGGCGGCGTCCGTCCCGCGACCCAGTTCGCCGCGTCCCACAGCCGCGACGAGTCCGGCGTGACGATCTCGTCGCAGATCGTGAGCTCGCCGTCGATGAGCCCGAGCTCGAACTTCGTGTCAGCGATGATGACGCCTCGCGCGAGCGCCATGCCCGCGGCCGCCGAGTACGCCGCGCGGCAGAGATCCCGCGCCCGTCCGGCCAGTTCGGCCCCGACTACCGCCGCCGCCGCGTCGAAGGTGATGTTCTCGTCATGACCCGTCGCCGCCTTCGTCGACGGTGTGAAGACCGGCTCGGGCAAGCGGCACGCCTCGACGAGGCCGGCGGCGAGCGGTTCGCCGTGCACGGTTCCCCGCTCTCGGTACTCCCGCCAGGCCGAACCGGCGAGGTAGCCCCGCACGATGCACTCGATCGGCAGCATTTCGGCCCGGCGCACCAGCATCGCCCGGCCGGCAAGATCCGGCCGGTCCTGTGCCCCGGCGGGAAAGCGACCGGGGTCCGCGGTGACGAGGTGCGTCGGTGCCAGCGCCGCGAGCTCGCCACTCCAGTAGGCGGTCATCGCCGTGAGCACCCGCCCCTTGTCCGGCACCGGCTTGTCAAAGACGTGGTCGTAAGCGGAGATCCGGTCGGACGCGACCATCAGCAACAGACCGTTGCCCGCGTCGAAGATGTCCCGCACCTTGCCCGAGTAGACGAGCTCGAGCTTCACCGTCTCAGCTCCCGCACGGCGTCGGTCGCGCGGTGCGCGTGGCGAAGCGCCCGCTCGAGGTCGAACGCCTCGGCGAGGACGGCGGCGACCCGCTCGGGTCCGAGCACGGCGACAAGTTCCTCGTCCGCTTCGAGCACCGCCCGGAACGACCGCCGCTCCGTTGCGGCACGGCGCGCATCGCGCTGCACGATCTCGTAGGCGCCGCCCCGATCGCACCCGGCCGCGACGAGCGCGAGCAGGACGGGCTGGGAGAAGACCAGCCCGTGCGAGCCCTCGAACAGGTTCTCCCACATGCGGTCGGCGTGGACGACAAGGCCGTCGACGAGCCGGGCGGTCCGCACGAGCGCGTAGTAGCAGAGCTGGCTGGCGTCCGGCAGGATGATCCGTTCCACGGAACTGTGCGAGATGTCGCGTTCGTGCCAGAGAGCAACGTCCTCGAGCCCGGCGACGAGGTAACCGCGCATCAGCCGCGCCATTCCGACAAGACGCTCCGAGGTGATCGGGTTCCTCTTGTGCGGCATCGCTGAGGAGCCCTTCTGCCCCGCGCCGAAGGCCTCCTCGACCTCGCCAACCTCGCTGCGCTGCAAATGGCGCAGTTCGGTCGCGATCGCCTCGATTGTCGCGCCCGTCGACGCGATGGCGTAGAGGAACTGCGCGTGACGGTCCCGAGCGATCACCTGGCTCGCCGGGGTCGGTGTCAGCCCCAACGCCGCGCAGACGTGCGCTTCGACGGCGGGTTCGATGTTTGAGTACGTCCCGACCGCGCCGGAGAGCTTGCCGACCGCGATGGCCGACCGCGCCTGTTCGAGCCGGATCCGGTCGCGTTCGGCCTGCAGGCAGAAGAGCCCGAGCTTCGCCCCGAAGGTCGTCGGTTCGGCGTGCATGCCGTGGGTACGCCCGACGGTCGGCGTCGTGGCGAACTCCGTCGCGCGACGACTCAGCACGTCGACCAGCCCGCCGGCGGCCCCGATGAGGAGATCGCCGGCGCGGCAGAGCGTCACCGACAGCGCGGTGTCGACGACGTCGGACGAGGTCAGCCCGTAATGGATCCACGCGCTCTCCGGCGGCCCGATAGCTCGGCCCACGACGTCGACGAACGCGGCGAGGTCGTGGTTCGTCACCTGCTCACGTTCGGCGACGGTGGCGACGAAGGCTGCGTCGACTCGCGGCGCGCGGGCGCGCGCCGCGGCGGCGACTTCGCTCGTCACGGCACCGAAGTCCGACCAGCCCTCGAGAGCGAGTAACTCGATCTCGAGCCAGAGCGAGAGGCGCGCCTCGTCGGTGAACAGGGCCGCCATCTCGGGGAGCGCGTAGCGCTCGATCACGCCGCGCTCCGCACGCTGTCCGGTGCGGCGATGTCGTGCCGGTACTCGACGCCGTCGATCTCGATCGCGCCCACCGCTTTGTACGCGCGCTCGCGGGCCCGGTCGATCGTCGGCGCCACGGCGGTAACGGCGAACACCCGACCGCCGTCGGTCCGCAGCACGCCGTCCGGCCCGCGACAGGTCCCGGCGTGCAGGAGGGACACCCCCTCGATCGCACCGGCCGCGTCGAGCCCGCCGATCGGGTCGCCGCGTCGCGGCTCCGCGGGATAGCCCTTCGCCGCGGCGATGACACACACCGCCGCATCCGGCGCGCACCCGACCGTGCCGGACACGTGGCCCCCGGCCGCGGCGGCCAGTAAACCAGCAAGGTCGCCCGCGACGCGCGGCAGCACGACCTCGGTCTCGGGATCACCGAAACGCACGTTGAACTCGACGAGACGAGGTCCGTCGTCGCCCAGCATGAGCCCCGCGTAGAGCACGCCCCGGTAGTCGACCCCCCGGCGCCGCAGTTCTGCCAGGGTCGGTAGCACGATCCGGTCCATCGCGGCTTCGAGGTCCTCGTCGGAGACGAACGGAACCGGCGAGCAGGCTCCCATCCCGCCGGTGTTCGGGCCGAGGTCGCCGTCAAGGGCGCGCTTGTAGTCCCGGGCGACCGGGAGGGCGAGCGCCCGCACCCCGTCGCAGACGGCGAGCAGCGAGGCCTCCCGGCCGGCCAGCGCCTCCTCGATCACGACGCGTCGGCCGGACACGCCGAACGCCACGCCGGAGAGCTTCGCCGCCACGTCTTCCTCGGCACGCGCGAGATCGTCGGTGACGAGAACCCCCTTGCCGGCCGCGAGCCCGTCGGTCTTGACGACGTAGGGACCGGCGGAGCGGCGGAGATGCGCGACCGCGTCCTCGCACCGGTCGAAGACGGCGAACCGGGCCGTCGGCACCCCGGCCGCCGCGGCGAGTTGCTTCATGTGGGCCTTCGAACCCTCGAGACGGGCCCCCTCCGCGCCAGGTCCGAAGACGAGCCGCCCCCCGGCGCGCAGGCGGTCGGCGAGGCCGTCGACGAGCGGTGCCTCCGGCCCGACGACGAAAAGATCGGCCTCGATCTCCTCCGGCGGCGCGAAGGTCGACCCCAGCGTGTGGCCCTCCGGCGAACGCCCCTGAATCCCGGGGTTCCCGGGGGTCACGACGACGTCGGCGGTGCGAGCGCAGGCGAGCGCGAGCGCGTGCTCGCGGGCCCCGGATCCGACGATGCAGACGTTCACGCCGCGAACCGGACGTACTGCTCGCGACCGGGCCCGACCCCGACGTAGGAGATCGGCACGCCGGCACGCTCGGCGATCGTGCGGACATACTCACGGGCCGCCGCGGGCAGGTCGCCCGCCTCGGTCGCCCCCGAGAGGTCCTCGCCCCAGCCCGACAGCTCCTCGTAGACCGGGCGCACCCGGTGGAGCACCGACTGGTGGTAGGGGACCCGGGTGAGGCGCTCCCCCTCGTACTCGTAGGCGACGCAGAGCTTCACCCGGTCGAAAGCGGAAAGAACGTCGAGCTTCGTGAGCGCGATCTCGGAGATCGAGTTCAGCCGCACGGCGTGGCGGAGCATGACGAGGTCGAGCCAGCCGGGACGGCGGCGTCTGCCGGTGTTCGTGCCGTATTCGTGCCCGCGCTCGACGAGCACGTCGGCGAGCTCGCCGTCGACCTCGGTCGGGAACGGTCCGGCACCGACCCGGGTGACGTACGCCTTGGCGATGCCGACGACGCGGTTGATGTCCCGGGGCCCGACACCGCTGCCGGCGCACGCGCCGCCGGCGGTCGGGTTGGAGGACGTCACGTACGGGTAGGTTCCGTGGTCGACGTCGAGGTACGTCGCCTGCGCGCCCTCGAGCATGATGTTCTCGCCCGCGTCGAGCGCCTCGTGTACGAGCCCGACGGCGTCGCCGATCATCGGCGCGAGGCGGGGCGCGAGTTCCTCGAGGTAGAGGCGCGCGATCTCCCGCCCGTCGAGCGCGAGCCGGTTGAAGACCTTGGTGAGCACGAGGTTCTTCTCGCGCAACGCCACGTCGAGCTTCTGTCGGAAGATCTTCTCGTCCAACAGGTCCTGTACCCGGAGCCCGATGCGCGCCGCCTTGTCGGCGTAGGCCGGTCCGATGCCACGTTTGGTGGTGCCGAGCCTGTTCTTGCCGAGCGAGCGCTCCGTCGCCCGGTCGATCTCATAGTGATACGGCATGATCAGGTGGGCGTTACCCGAGAGGACGAGCCGGCTCGTGTCGACGCCCCGCCCCTCCAGCGCGTCGCGCTCGGCGAGCAGCACCGCGGGGTCGACGACGACGCCGTTGCCGATGACGGGCACGGTGTCGGGGTAGAGGACCCCGCTCGGGATCAGCTGGAGTGCGAAGGTCTCGCCGCCGACGACGATCGTGTGGCCCGCGTTGTGACCACCTTGATAACGGATGACGAGTCGCATTTCCCTGGCGAGAAGGTCGGTCAGCTTCCCCTTGCCCTCGTCGCCCCACTGGGTTCCGACCACGACGGTCGCGGGCACCAGTTTGTGCTCCCCTCCGGCTCGACCGCCCCGATCCTACTGGCCGGTGCCAGTCACCCTGGGATGCGGACGATTCAGCGGTCTAGCCGAAGGAGAACTTCCCGGCGGCGGCGTCGACGTGCACCGTGGCGTCGTCGACGTAGCGGCTCTCGAGCAGCGCGAGCGCCAACGGGTCGCCGATCTCGCGCTGGATGACCCGACGTATCGGCCGGGCGCCGAACTGGGGGTCGTAGCCGAGCTCGGCGAGCAGCGACCTCGCCGCCGGCGAGACCTCGAGCGAGAGGTCGCGCGCCTCGAGCCGGCGGGCGAGCACTCCGAGCTGGATGTCGACGATCGCGACGATGTCGGCGCGGCCGAGCTCGCGGAAACGGATGATCTCGTCGATGCGGTTGACGAACTCCGGCTTGAAGAACTCGATCGGTTCGCCACGCAGGTTCGAGGTCATGACGAGCACCGTGTTCGTGAAGTCCACCGTGCGCCCCTGGCCGTCGGTGAGTCGGCCGTCGTCGAGCACCTGCAGCAGCACGTTGAACACGTCGGGGTGCGCCTTCTCGATCTCGTCGAGCAGCACGACCGAGTACGGGCGGCGACGGACCGCCTCGGTGAGCTGACCGCCCTCCTCGTAACCCACGTAGCCAGGAGGGGCACCGACGAGACGCGCGACCGTGTGTTTCTCCTGGTACTCGCCCATGTCGATGCGGATCATCGCCCGCTCGTCGTCGAAGAGGAACTCGGCGAGCGCCCGCGCCAGCTCGGTCTTGCCGACACCGGTCGGGCCGAGGAAGAAGAACGAGCCGATCGGACGGTGCGGGTCCGAAAGCCCCGCCCGGTTCCGCCGGATCGCGTTGGCGACGACCCGAACCGCCTCGTCCTGGCCGACCACACGGCGGTGCAGGACCTCCTCCATCCGGACGAGCTTCGCGACCTCGCCCTCGAGCAGCCGCGTGACGGGGATGCCGGTCCAGTGCGAGACGACCTCGGCGATGTCCTCGGCGTCGACCTCCTCTTTCAGCATGCGCTGGTCGGCCTGGAGCGCGGCGAGTTTGGCCGTCGCGCTGGCGATGTCGGCCTCGATCGAGGGAATCTCGCCGTAACGGATTGCTGCGGCGGCACCGAGATCACCGTCACGCACGAAACGCTCGGCGTCGCCACGGCGCTCCTCGAGTCGACCCTTCAGCGTGCGGATGGCGGCGATAGCGTCCTTCTCCGCCTGCCAGTGCGCGGTCATGGCGCGCTCGGCGTCGTGGAGGTCGGCGAGCTCGGACCCGATTCCCCGGCGCCGTTCGATCGACGCCGGGTCCGTCTCCTTGGCAAGGGCGACATGCTCGATCTCGAGCTGGCGGATCCGGCGTGTGATCACGTCGATCTCGGTCGGCATCGAGTCGATCTCGATGCGCAGTCGGCTCGCCGCCTCGTCGATGAGGTCGATGGCCTTGTCCGGCAGGAACCGACCGGACACGTAGCGGTCCGAGAGCACCGCGGCGGCGACGAGCGCGGCGTCCTGGATCCGGACGCCGTGGTGGACCTCGTAGCGCTCCTTCAGGCCGCGCAGGATCACGATCGTGTTCTCGACCGACGGTGGCCCGACGAGAATCGGCTGGAAGCGGCGCTCGAGGGCCGCGTCCTTCTCGATGTGCTTGCGGTACTCGTCGAGCGTCGTCGCGCCGATCAGGTGGAGTTCACCCCGGGCGAGCATCGGCTTGATGATGTTGCCGGCGTCCATCGCGCCCTCGGCCGCGCCCGCGCCGACGATCGTGTGGAGCTCGTCGAGGAAGGTGATGACCTCGCCTTCGGAGTCGGCGATCTCGCGCAACACGGCACGCAGGCGCTCCTCGAACTCACCCCGGTACTTCGCACCGGCGACCATCGCCGACAGGTCGAGCACGACGATGCGCTTGTTCCGCATTCCCTCGGGGACGTCGCTCTCGACGATCCGGTTGGCGAGACCCTCGACGATCGCCGTCTTGCCGACCCCGGGCTCGCCGATGAGGACGGGATTGTTCTTCGTGCGGCGCGAGAGCACCTGGATGACGCGGCGGATCTCCTCGTCCCGGCCGATGACCGGGTCGAGCTTGCCCCGGCGCGCGAGCTCGGTGAGATCCCGCCCGTAACGCTCGAGCGCGCGGTAGGTGTCCTCGGGATCCTGTGAGGTCACGCGGTGCGAGCCGCGCACCTGGCGGATGGCTTCGAGAAGCTGCCCCCGGTCCACACCGAGCTCGTCGGCGAGCGCGAGCAGGAGGTGCTCGAGCGAGAGGTAGTCGTCGCCCATCTCGCGACGGCTCTCGTCGGCGCGCTCGAACGCCGCGACCAACTCCTTGGCGAGCCCGGGACCCTGCCCGCCGTAGGCCCGGGGGAGTCCCTCCAGGGTCCCGCTCAGCCTTCTCCGCACCGCGCCCGGGTCGACGCCGATGCGCTCGAGCAGCGCGAGGGCGAGCCCGTCGGGCTGGGTGACCGCCGCGAGGAGCACGTGAGCAGGCGTCACCTCGGCGTGGTGCGCCCCTGCGGCCTGCCGCGACGCCTCCTGCATCGCCTCCTGGGTCTTCAGGGTCCAACGGTTCGGGTCAAGTGTCATCGAGTGCTCGCTCGCCTAGGGGAGTCTCGTCGCCGGGAGCTGCTCGCCGCGGACCGGGACGAGATCCCGGCGGTACTGCTTGTGGGTGCGCAACACGGCCTCTCGTGCCGCGGTCTGGGCAGCGTCGAGATCGGCCTGCAACCGCGCCACCTCCGTCTCGAGCGCGAGGATCCGCCGCACGCCCTCGAGGTTCACGCCGGCACCCGTGAGTGCTTGGATCCGCCGGAGCTGCGCGATGTCCGAGTCCGAGTAGCGCCGGCTCCCGCCCCCGGTCCTTTTCGGGTCGAGCAGGCCGCGGCGCTCGTAGATGCGGAGTGTCTGCGGATGGACGCCGGCGAGCTCCGCCGCGATCGAGATCACGTAGACGGCCGTCGGGGACTGCCGGGGTGGCCGGGGAGGCGCCATCGACTCAGACTCCGAGATGGGCGCGCGGTGACGCCGGCGCCGCCTGGGCGAGGGCTTCGATGGCCTTGCGCTCGGGGTCCGAGAGCTTGGCCGGTACGACGAGCTCCACCGTGACGAGCAGGTCACCCGCCTGCGACCCGTGCTGGAGACCCTTGCCACGGACGCGCAGGACCTGACCGGTCTTCGTCCCCGGCGGGATCTTCAAGGTCACCGGACGACCGAGCGAGGGGACCGTGATCGTGGCACCGAGCGCCGCCTCCGGGTAGGTGACCGGCACGTTGAGCGTGAGGTCGCGCCCCCGCCGGCCGAAGAGCGGGTGCGGGGTGACATGGAGCGTCACGAAGAGGTCTCCGGCGGGCCCCCCGTCACGACCAGGTTCGCCACGTCCTTTCACGCGGATCCGCTTGCCGTCCTCCACGCCGGCGGGCACGCGAACCTTCACCTGGCGTTCGCGACGCTCGAGCCCGGTCCCGAAGCACGTCGCGCAGGGGTCGACGACCTTCGTCCCGCGCCCGTGACATTCCTCGCACGTTGTCGCCAGCGAGAACAGCCCCTGGTTGTCGTTGACGACGCCCGAACCGCCACAGCGGGGACAGACGACCGGCATCGTGCCGGGTTTCGACCCCGAACCGCCGCAGGTGCGGCACGCCACCGGCGTGGTGACGTTCACGGTCGTCACCACCCCGTCGACGGCTTCCGCGAAGGCGAGGTGCAGCTCGGCCTCGACGTCTCCTCCCCGCCGGGGGCCCCCTGTCCACCCGGCGCGTCGTCGTCCGCCTGACTGGCGGAACACACCACCGAACAGGTCGGACAGGTCGTTGATGTTGAAGTTGAACCCGCCCGACTGTCCGAATCCGGGGCCGGCGGCGCCGAGCCGGCGGACCTCGTCGTACTCCTTGCGTTTCTCGGGGTCACCGAGCACGTCGTAGGCGGCGGAGATCTCCTTGAAGCGGTCCTCGTGACCGGGATTGGCGTCCGGATGGTGCTGCTTGGCGAGTTTGCGGTAGGCCCGCGTGACCTCCTTCTCGGGCGCGTCCGGGCGGACCCCGAGGATCTTGTAGTAGTCGGTCTCGAACCACTCGCGCTGGGCTGCCACCCGGTCCCTAGCCCTTCACCTTCACCATTGCGGGTCGCAGAACCCGCCCTTTCAGGCGGTATCCGGCCCGCATGACCTCGACGACCTGGGCACCGTCGTCTTCGCCTGGAACCCCCCTCTCGTCGTCCGTGCCTTCGGACTCGTCGCGGGGGACGTGGGCCACGGCGTCGTGAATCGTCGGGTCGAACGGGACGTCGGAGGCGTCGATCCGCTCGAGGCCCTCCTGGCTGAGCGTGTCACGCAGGAGCGCACTGATCTGCCCGAGCGCGTCTTTCAGGTGGGAAGCGGTCGCCTCCCCCTCGCCGGCGTGCGCGAGGGCGAGATCGAGCGCGTCGAGCACCGGAAACAGCCGCTGCACGACGCCCTCCGACGCCCGTGAGAGCAGGTCGGTCTGCTGCCGCATCGTCCGTTTGCGGAAGTTCTCGAACTCCGCCTGGAGCCTTTGCAAGGCGTCGAGGTACTCGTCGCGCTCGGTGGTCAGCCGCGCGAGTTCGCGTTCGGCAGCAGCCTCGTCGTCTGTTTCGGGACCTGGGGCGTCGGCGGAAGCGACATCGCATGCTTCGCCCGCCGGCTCGGGATCGATCGCTCCGGACTCGACGAGGGGGTCTTCTCCGTTCATGCCCCGGTCGACCCTGCGTCGTCGACGATCTCGGCGTCGACGACCTCGTCGTCACCAGGCGGTGCCCCCGCCGCGTCGGCCGAACCGGCCGAACCGGACGTCGACGCCTGGGCCGACGCCTGTTCGTACAGGCGCTGGGCGAAGGCCTGGGATGCCGACAGGAGGGCGTCGGAGGCGGATCGGATCGCCTCGACGTTCGTGCCGGCCAGGGCCTCCTTGAGACCCTTCAGCGCCGACTCAACCCGGTCCTTCTCGTCGCCCGTGAACTTCGAGCCTTCGTCCTTCAGGAGCTTCTCGGTGCGGTGGACGAGGGTGTCCGCTTGGTTACGCGTCTCCGCCTCTTCCTTGCGCCGCCGGTCGTCGGCGGCGTGCTGCTCCGCGTCCCGGACCATCCGTTCGATCTCGTCGCGGGGCAACGAGGTCTGCCCGCTGATCGTCATCGACTGCTCCCTGCTGGTCGCGCGGTCCTTCGCGAACACGTGGACGATGCCGTTCGCGTCAATGTCGAAGGTCACCTCGATCTGCGGGATGCCCTGCGGCGCTGGGGGCAGGTCGACGAGCTGGAACTTGCCGAGCGTCTTGTTGTACATCGCCATCTCGCGCTCGCCTTGGAGGACATGGATCTCGACCGACGGCTGGTTGTCCTCGGCCGTCGTGAAGACCTCGGAGCGCTTCGTCGGGATCGTCGAGTTCCGCTCGATGAGGCGGTGCATGATGCCGCCCTTCGTCTCGATGCCGAGGCTGAGCGGGGTCACGTCGAGGAGTAGGACGTCCTTCACCTCGCCCTTCAGGACCCCGGCCTGGATCGCCGCGCCGACCGCGACGACCTCGTCGGGGTTGACACCCTTGTGGGCTTCCTTGCCGGACATCTCGTGGACGAGCTGCTGCACGGCGGGCATTCGCGTCGAGCCGCCGACGAGGATGACGTGGTGAATGTCGGAGTTGGTGACCCCGGCGTCCTTCATCGCCTGTTCGAATGGACCGCGGCACGCCTGGACGAGGTCCTCGGTGAGCTCTTGGAGCTTCGCGCGCGTGAGCTTCATGTCAAGGTGCTTGGGCCCCTCGGAGGTGGCCGTGATGAACGGGAGGTTGATCGTCGTCTCTTGGACGGCGGAGAGCTCGATCTTGGCTTTCTCGGCGGCCTCCTTCAGTCGCTGCAGCGCCATCTTGTCGTTCGACAGGTCGACGCCCTCGGTGTCCTTGAACGACTTCACGAGCCAGTCGATGACCCGCTGGTCCCAGTCGTCACCACCGAGGTGGGTGTTGCCCGAGGTCGACTTGACTTCGAAGACGCCCTCACCGATCTCGAGGATCGAGACATCGAACGTCCCCCCGCCGAGGTCGAACACGAGAATCGTCTGGTCGGCACCTTCCTTGTCGAGCCCGTAGGCCAGCGCGGCCGCCGTCGGCTCGTTGATGATCCGCAGCACCTCGAGTCCGGCGATCTGACCCGCCTCTTTCGTCGCGGTGCGCTGCGCATCGTCGAAGTACGCCGGCACGGTGATCACGGCCTGGCTGACCGAGTCACCGAGGAACGCTTCCGCGTCCCGCTTCAGCTTCTGCAGGATCCGGGCGGAGATCTCCTGCGCGGTGTAGGCCTTGCCGTCGATGTCGATCTTCCAGCTCGTGCCCATCTGCCGCTTCACGGATCGGACCGTCCGGTCCGGGTTCGTGATCGCCTGACGCTTCGCGACCTCTCCGACGAGCACTTCGCCGGATTTCGCGAAGGCAACGACCGATGGGGTCGTGCGACCCCCTTCGGCGTTGGGGATGACCGTTGGCTCGCCGCCCTCGAGGACGCTGACCACCGAGTTCGTCGTCCCGAGGTCGATACCGACCGCCTTTGCCATTCGTCCTGCCTCCACTCCGTGTGATGTCCGGTCCGGGCGCCCGGCGGCAGCAACCCCGCCAGCCCCGGCTTGTTAACACTGACTATAGCAAATCTAAGCGCATGTATGTCAACTCCACTCCGATGCACGGTAGGGCCAGCTCATTGGCTGTTTTCCAGCCGAGGGAAGCCCCGTCGAGCACCCGGCGCGGGCTGAGCGCCAAGACGCCACACCAACACGGACGGGCCGTGACCCGGCCCGGCTGCCCTCGCCCGCGTCGCGCCGGTCGCTTCCTCACACGGCAGCGTCTTGCGCTCGCTACCCTGAGCCGGTGCCCACCCTCGTTGTCCTCCGCCACGGCGAAAGCCTGTGGAACGCGGCAAACCTGTTCACCGGTTGGACCGACATCGACCTGTCGCCCAAGGGCGAGGATGAGGCGCGGGCCGCCGGTGCGCTCCTCGCCGCGGAACCCGGCCTCGTCATCGACGTCGTCCACACCTCGGTGCTGACCCGCGCCGTCCGCACGAGTGACCTCGCGCTCTCCGTCGCCGACCGCAGCTACCTGCCGGTGCACCGCCACTGGCGGCTGAACGAGCGCCACTACGGCCGCCTCCAGGGGATGAACAAGAAGGAGGCCTCCGAACGTTTCGGCGCCGAGCAGGTGAAGGCGTGGCGTCGCGGCTACCTCACCCCGCCCGACCCGGTCCCCCTCGACGACCCGAACCACCCCGTGAACGACCCCCGCTACGCGAACGTCCCCCCCGACGCCCTCCCGGGCTCGGAGTGCCTCGCCGACGTCGTGCGCCGGCTCGTCCCCTACTTCGAGGACCGCATCGGCAGGGACCTTCTCGAGGGACGCACGGTGCTCGTCGTCGCCCACGGCAACAGCCTCCGTGCGCTGGCGAAGTACATCGAGCACATCAGCGACGATGACATCGTCGATCTCGACATCCCGACGGGTGTGCCCCGCATTTACGCGCTCGACAAGAACCTGCACGTCGACTCCGCCCGCTACCTCGGCGATCCCGAGGCGATCCGGGCCGCGGCCGAGGCAGTCGCCCGCCAGGCGGGCTGAGAGGCCCCTCAGGACGGCGCCCGCGAGGTGATCGACGCTCAGCGGCCGGGCTCGTCGCGGAAGTTCTCGAAGTAGCGGCTCGGCGTCGGCCCGTGCTGGTTCTGATACTTCGAGCCGAGCGCCGAGGACCCGTAGGGCCGCTCGGCAGGTGAGGTCATCCGCAAGAAGCTGATCTGGCCGATCTTCATCCCCGGGTAGACGGTGATCGGCAGGCTGGCGACGTTCGAAAGTTCGAGGGTGAGATGCCCGTTGAACCCCGGGTCGACGAAACCGGCGGTCGAATGGATGAGCAGACCCAGCCGACCGAGCCCGGACTTGCCCTCGAGACGCCCGACGAGATCGTCCGGTAGCGCCACCCGTTCGAGCGTCGAGCCGAGGACGAACTCCGCCGGATGCAGGATCAGCGACTCGTCACCTCCGATCTCGACGAGCTCGGTCAGCGACGCCTGGTCCTCTTTCACGTCGATGACGCCTGCCGTATGGCTACGGAATACGCGGAAGTAGCGGTCGACGCGGAGGTCGACAGAGGAGGGCTGGATCGCGGCCTCATCGAGCGGCTCGATGACGATGCGGCCCGCGGCGAGCTCCTCGCGGATGGAGATGTCAGAAAGGATCATCGTCGGTTCGCACGATACAGTGACGCCGACGGCTTGGCGGACTTGGAGTCGCGCGGTTCGTAGCGTCCGACCGGGCACGCGGGCGTAGTTCAGCGGCAGAACATCAGCTTCCCAAGCTGAGAACGCGGGTTCGATTCCCGTCGCCCGCTCCCCAGCACAGATTGCGCCCGGCCCCGTGATGCTCGCCGCTTCGTGGCGTATCGGCGAAACGCTCGCGAGCAGCGGTGAACGGATCGCGCGCGGGATGAGACGCCGAGCAGCCGGCCTCGTCGGAGCGTGCTGCCTGCGCGTCGCGTCCCCGAATCGGGAAAGCCCGCTGTCGATTCGATTGCAAAGGAGCGACCGCCGCGAGCTGCCGAATTCCCAGGCCCTCAGACGGTCGGCACAAGCAGTCTCGCGAGCGCCACTTCTCGCGCGACGGTCGCGTTCAGCGAATCGATCGTGATGACATAGGGAGCGATAAAGACAAAGACCTGATTCTCCCGGGTCTTCGTCAACACTGGATACTTGTCCCAAAATGCAGCGCTACCGAGTCCGGCGAGCTTCCCCTTCGGTCGCAGCGCACTCGGATACCAATGGGAGAACTCCGACGCAGTAACCGTAGATTCAAACATCACCGCGTCGCCGTTCGACGGATACCCGTACTTGCACGTGATCGTCGTGAAGTCAAATGCGGACGTTGCGGGCTCGGTCGCGGAAGACTCCGCGGCCGGTGAGCCGCCGAGCGTCGCTTTGATGGTGGCGGTGGTGGGACAAACGGGCGGTACCGGCGACGCGGCCGAATCGGTCGTGAACACGATCCAATCCATGCCAAGAAGTGCGACTACCGCGAGACAGCCGGCAAAGAATCTGGTGAGGGGCTTAAGGGTCACTGAGCCCGTCGAGTGTTCCCTTACGCTGCTACAAATCCCTTGCACCGTATTCGGGTAATCACGCAACTTCGATAGAACACTCTTCATTCAGTAATTCTACCAGGCGAGTGCCGGGATTCCGCGAAGCAGAAGCGGATCAGTACCAACCGGAGGATTGGGCGATCGGTGAAATGGGCACCATGAGAACGGGAAAACGCGGACTCCGTCGATACGTTGCTAACCGCTCGCGGTCGATGCCGTCGCCGGCACGACCCCGAGACGCAGAGGGAACTGCGCGACGACGCCCCACGGTGCGACAACCGTCAGCGCTCCGACGACCGAACCGGTGTGATCCCTCGCCAACGCGCTCGGCGAGAGATCGGCACCTCCCACGATCCACTCCGTGAGTTCAAGCCCACGCCAAACGATCGCGAAGCGCGCCTTGTTCGGCGCGACCAGGACGGCGTCGCCGTCACCTGCCGGGAGGGGGACGGTGGCAACCGTCGCGCCCGCCGGCGCGACCTCGTAGGCGACGAGAGCGGCCGTCGTCGCGTCCAACAGGGCCTCGTCCACGTCGGTTGCTTCCCAGAGGCCGTCAGGCTGGCCGAGCACCGCGGAGATGACGAGCACTCCCTGCTGTCGAACGGTGCGAAAGGCCGCCGTGACCAGGCATCCACTCGCCTTGAAGGTCCAGCCGGACTTGACGCCGATGATCCCGTCGGTGCCGGTCGCCGGGTTGGCGTTCCAGATCTTCTTCGCGACCGGAAAAGCGAGGTGCGACTTGCGAACGATGCCGCGGACGACCGTGTTACCCATCAGATCTGCGGCGAGTCTCGCCTGATCGGCCGCGGTGCTCACGGACAAGGGGCTGACGCCGCTCGCGTCGGCGTAATGCGTCCTGGTGAGCCCGAGGGAACCCGCCATCGCGTTCATCTTCACGACGAACCTCCCGATGCTCCCCGCGTCCCAGGTCGCGAGCTTGTCGGCGATGTTGTCGCCGGAGGGGATGAGGAGCGCCTCGAGAAGCTGAAACTCGGAAAGGGTCTCGCCGGCGACGACCTTCACGGTGCTGTCCCCTGCGACGGCCTCCGTTTCGTAGACCTCGGCGTCGGCCCTGGTGATCTGGACCTCGGGACCGGACTCGCCCGGCGCGAGCGGATGGTCGTGGAGGACGACGAGGGCTGTCATCATCTTCGTGAGGCTCGCGATCGGGACCCGCCGCTCATGTGGTGACCGGCCGACGATCCCGATCCCACGCACCGCCACCGCCGCCTGCCCGACCTTCGGCCACTCGAACGCGGGCGACGAGCCCGGGACCACGATGGTCGCCTCGACCGGGGTTGTGCCCGTCGGACCGCCGTGCGCGACGCCTCGCGCGGACGACGTCGGGGACCCGCCGAGCAGCACGCCGAGTGTCAACGCGCCAACGACGGTCAGCGCCCCGCGCCACGGCAGGCGAGAACGCGAACGGCCGTGACGAATCACCGGACGAATCCCCCGTTCTCGGTGGGCGCCGCGCGCGGTCGACGTGTTCATGCCTCGGCCCCTCCGATCGGCGCAGGCGGGTTCGCTCGGAATCTATCGGGTGCCGACCGATTCACTCCTCGCGTCGGAACGGGATCCTCCCCAGGCGACGACGCCCCGATCGGCGGTCCGGTGATCGTGGGGGCGTAGCCTCGGTCCATGCCAGCGGTTCGTCGTGGCCATCTCGCCGGCGCCTCTTCCGCGCCCGTCGTCGGCGAGCGGATGGAAGAGCTCCTCGGGCTCCACGGGGTGACGATCGAGCAGATCTTGAGCGGCACACTCGCCACGCCGGTCGACTACGACCAGGACCACGACGAGTGGGTCGTCCTGCTCGACGGCGGTGCCGAACTCGAAGTGGACGGCGAGCACCTGACGCTCGTCCCTGGGGATTGGCTGTTCCTCCCCTGGCACACGCCCCACCGGCTCGTCCGCACCGACCCAGGGACCCGCTGGCTCGCCGTTCGCTTACCCGGCGAGGAACCGAGCGACATGCTGCACCCGATCCGGCGTTCACCCACTCGATGACGACCGACGACCCGCACGATCTCGAGCGTTTCGTGGCGGCTCAGGACGCCGGAGCGACGTACGCGCGCGTCGTCGACGAGTTGCGCCGCGGCCACAAGCTGAGCCACTGGATGTGGTTCGTCTTCCCACAGATCACCGGACTCGGCCGCAGCAGGACGTCCCGGCACTACGCCATCTCGTCGCTCGAAGAGGCCAGGGCCTATCTCGTCCACCCGATCCTCGGTCCGCGTCTTGTCGCCTGCTCGACCATCCTCGCGACGTCCGCGGGGCCGGGCGCGTCCCAGATGCTCGGTGCGACAGACGCGCTGAAACTGCGCTCCTCGATGACGCTCTTCCTGCGGGCCGCGCCAAGCGAACCCGTCTTCCAACAAGTGCTCGACCGGCATTTCGGGGGTCAGCCCGACGCCGCCACGGACGACCTGCTCGGACGCGGGAACGCGGCTACGGCTTGACCGGGGGCGCGAGTCGCGACCAGACGATCCGCGAAATCCCCTCGATCGTCGCGATGCCGTAGCCCTCGGTGAGGTTCTCGTTGGTGAGGACGGCGATGATGTGGGCGCGACCCTGGCCGTCGACGTAGCCGATGCTGTTGATCTGCCAGTTTCCGTCGACGATCGGGACCCAGCCGTTCTTCAACGCGACCGTTACACCCGCCGGCACTCCGGCGCTCACGCCCCACCGCTCGTACGGCACGACGTTCTCCATGAGCCCGAGTTCATAACCGCGTGCCGCATCGTCGAGGAGCGAATTCGGCAGGACGAGGTGCTCCAGCAACCGCACCTGGTCGAGCGCCCTCGTCGTCGTCTCGCCCCAATACCCTGCGGCGTTCGGGGTGGTGTCGGTCAGGCCAGCGAACGCGTCGAAGCGCGCCACCGCCTGGCTGCCACCCACTTCGTCCCAGAGGTCCGTCGCGTCGTCGTTGTCGCTTTCTTCGATCATCCCGGTGGCGAGCGCCTCGTCGTGCCCGTCGAGCGGGCGGAACGCGACCTGTTCCTCGTGGAGCAGCGTGGCGAGGATGTCGACCTTGACGACGCTCGCGGTCTGCTCCGTGACCCCGGGGCGTAGAAGTCGAGCTCGCGGCTCACGAGGTCGTGGAGCGCGGCCGTGATGTCGCCGCGACGACCTCCCAGGTAGGCGCGCATGGACGGCGTCGCGAACGGGTCGGCCGACACCGAACCCTCGGTTGCAGCGGGCACGTCCCTCGTCGCGCCACGCCGCGCCGGGGCGCGTGACGTGCTCGGCGGCCACGTCACCAGGGCGTGCGCCGACGGTACGGGAACCCGGACAAGGCCGAGATCGCCAAGGCGGCCGCCGCGAAGACCTTCGCCGGGAGCGCTGTCCCGCGCCGATGAAGCTGATATCGCATGCGCAGCTCCCGCCTCCCGCGACCGCCTGACGAGTTGCCAGCAGATGCGGCCCGGATCGAGGACCGCGTTCGCCTTTCCCGACCGCTGCGCTCCCGGTCAGACGGACCTCAGGCGAGTGCCACTTCCCCGGGACGAAGGGGAGCCGGCAGATCGGTCGTCCCCATGAGATAGGCATCGACCGCCGCCGCGGCAGACCTGCCCTCGGCGACCGCCCAGACGACCAGGCTCTGGCCCCTGGCCATGTCACCACAGGCGAAGACACCGTCGACGCTCGTCATGTAGTTCGCGTCGACCGCGACGTTCTGGCGCCCGTCCAAGGTCAGCCCGAGCTCCCCGACGACACCACCTTGCTCGGGTCCCACGAATCCGAGCGCGAGGAGCACGAGGTCGGCGACGACTTCCTCGCGCGTGCCGCTCACGACCTCGAAGCGGCCGTCGACGTACCGCACCGAGTCGACCGCGAGAGCCGCGACGGAGCCGCGGCCGCTGTCGACGAAGGACGACGTGGCGAGCGAGTACAGCCGCTGACCGCCCTCTTCGTGCGCGGCGGCGAGGTGCAGCGTGCGCGGCCAGGTCGGCCACGGATTGTCCGGCGCACGGAAACGAGGCGGCTCAGGCAGGATCTCGATCTGGCACACCGACAACGCGCCCTGGCGGTGCACGGTGCCCAGACAGTCGGCGCCGGTGTCCCCACCACCGAGGATGACGACGCGCTTGCCGGCGGCGTCGATCGGTGCGCCGGCGAGCACGCCCTCGCAGACGAGATTCGCCCCTTTGAGATAGTCCATCGCGAAATGGATCCCGGCGAGCTGCCGTCCGGGGACCGGCAGATCACGTGGTCTCGTCGAGCCGACGGCGAGCACGATCGCGTCGTGGGTCGCGCGCAGTTCGGCCACGGTGATGATCCTCGCGTCCGGCGCGGCCGCCCCGGGGACCTCCCGGGTCGACCCGTCGCCGATCGCGGTCCGCACTTCGAAGCGCATCCCCTCGGCGGCCATCTGCGTGAGCCGCCGGTCGATCACCGCTTTCCCCAACTTGAACTCCGGTACCCCATAGCGGATGAGGCCCCCGATGCGCTCGGCCCGCTCGTAGACCGTGACCTCGTGTCCCGCCCGTGTCAGCTGCTGGGCGGCCGCCAGTCCCGCGGGACCCGACCCGACGACCGCGACGCGCCGGCCGGTCGCCGGCGAGAGAAGCTGCGGCTGCAGATCCGCCGTCACCCACTCGGAGATCTCGAACTCGACCTGCTTGATCGACACCGGCTCGGCGTTGATGCCGAGCACGCACGCGCCTTCGCAGGGGGCCGGGCACAACCTGCCGGTGAACTCGGGGAAGTTGTTCGTCGCGTGCAGGCGATCGGCAGCCTGTGCCATGTCGCCCCGGTAGACGAGGTCGTTCCACTCCGGGATCAGGTTGCCGAGCGGACAACCCTGATGACAGAAGGGAATTCCGCAGTCCATGCAGCGCGCCGCCTGGACGCGCAGGCGCTCACCGGGAAACGGCTGGTAGACCTCGCGCCAGTCGTGAATCCGCTCGGCGACGGGACGCCGCGAGGGTGCCTGCCGCTCGAACTTGAGGAAACCACGCGGGTCAGCCATGGGCCGCCGCCATCACCGCATCGTCGACCGACTCACCCCGCGCGACCGCCTGGCGCGTCGCCTCGAGCACCCGCCGGTAGTCGATCGGCATGACCTTCTTGAACCCCTCGAGGGCGTCAGGCATGCCGTCGATGATCCGCGCCGCCAGCTCCGAACCGGTGAGCACCCGGTGGCGCTCGATCACCTCGCGGAGGAACGTCCGGTCCCCGTCGTCGAGCGGGTCGAGGTCGACCATCTGCCGGTTAAGGCGTCGATCCAACAGGTCGTCGGGGTCGTAGACGTAGGCGACACCGCCCGACATCCCCGCCGCGAAATTCCGGCCGGTCGGTCCGAGCACGACGGCACGGCCGCCCGTCATGTACTCGCACCCATGGTCGCCGACGCCTTCGACCACGGCGGTCGCGCCGGAGTTGCGGACGCAGAAGCGCTCGCCGACCTGTCCCGAGATGAACAGCTCGCCGCCGGTCGCCCCGTAGGCGCAGACGTTACCGGCGATGATGTTCTCCTCCGCGACGAAGCCGGCACCGACGGGCGGGCGGACGACGACGGTGCCGCCGGAGAGCCCCTTGGCGAGGTAGTCGTTCGTGTCCCCGTACAAGATGATCTCGACGCCGGCCGGGATGAACGCACCGAAGCTCTGGCCGCCCGAGCCGGACAGCGTGATCTCGATCGTGCCCGGCGGCAGGCCCTCGCCCCCGTAGCGGCGGGTCACCTCGGCGCCGAGCATCGTGCCGACGGTGCGGTGCACGTTTCGCACCGGAAGAGAGATCTTGACCGGCTCCCCGGACTCGAGCGCCGGCCCCGCCAGCTTGATCAGCTCGTTGTCGAGCGCCTTGTCGAGTCCGTGGTCCTGCGCCCGTACCTGGTGCAGCTCGGTCGCGCCGAGGTACGGCTCGACCCGGCAGAGCAGCGGCCGCAAGTCGAGCCCGGCGGCCTTCCAGTGCTTCACGGCCGGCTCGACGTCGAGGCACTCGACGTGGCCGACGGCCTCGTCGAGCGTGCGAAATCCCAAGGCCGCGAGGTACTCGCGCACCTCCTCGGCAATGAAGGTGAAGAAGGTCTCGATGTACTCCGGGCGCCCGGAGAAGCGCTTGCGCAGCTCCGGGTTCTGGGTCGCGATCCCGACCGGGCAGGTGTCGAGGTGGCAGACGCGCATCATCACGCAACCCAGCACGACGAGCGGGGCCGTGCCGAAGCCGAACTCCTCGGCGCCGAGCAACGTCCCGATGATGACGTCACGGCCGGTCTTCATCTGGCCGTCGACCTGGACGACGATGCGATCGCGCAGCGCGTTGCGCACGAGCGTCTGCTGGGTCTCGGCGAGGCCCAGCTCCCAGGGTGCGCCCGCGTGCTTGATCGACGTCAGGGGCGAAGCACCGGTGCCGCCGTCCTCGCCCGAGATGAGCACGACGTCGGCGTGCGCCTTGGCGACTCCCGCCGCGACGGTCCCGACCCCCACCTCGGCGACGAGCTTGACGTGGATCCGGGCGCGGTTGTTCGCGTTCTTCAGGTCGTGGATCAGCTGGGCGAGGTCCTCGATCGAGTAGATGTCGTGGTGCGGTGGCGGCGAGATGAGCCCGACCCCCGGCGTCGAGTACCGGGTCTTCGCGATCCACGGGTAAACCTTGGCGCCCGGCAGCTGACCGCCCTCGCCGGGCTTGGCGCCCTGGGCCATCTTGATCTGCAGGTCGTCGGCGTTCGTCAGGTACTCGCTCGTCACCCCGAAGCGGCCCGAGGCGACCTGCTTGGTCGAGCTGCGCCGGGAGTCGCCGTTCGGGTCGCGTACGTAGCGCGCGGGGTCTTCCCCCCCCTCGCCCGAGTTCGAACGGGCGCCGAGGCGGTTCATCGCCACGGCGAGGGTCTCGTGCGCCTCCGACGAGATCGAGCCGTAGGACATCGCGCCGGTCGAGAAGTGCTTCACGATCGCCGCCACCGGCTCGACCTCGTCGAGCGGGGTTGGCGGACGCGACGCTGCCTCGCCCGTGCGCAGCTTCAGCAGGCCACGCAGCGTCGCCAGCCGTTCGGACTGGTCGTCGACGAGACGCGTGTACTGCTTGAACAGCTCGTAGTCGCTCTCCCGCGTCGCCTGCTGGAGCTTGAACACCGTTTTCGGGTTGAACAGGTGGTATTCGCCGTCGCGACGCCAGTGGTAGTCGCCACCGGTCTCGATCTCGCGGTGGGCGAGCTCGCCCTCGCGTCCGTTGAAGGCGAAACGGTGCCGGCGGGTGACCTCCTCGGCCAACACGTCGAGGCCGACGCCACCGAGCTTGCTCGTCGTCCCCGTGAAGTAACGGTCGACGAGACCCTGGTCGAGGCCGATCGCCTCGAAGACCTGGGCTCCCGTGTACGAGGCGATGGTCGAGATGCCCATCTTCGACATCACCTTCAGGACGCCCTTGCCCGCGGCCTTGACGTAGTTGCGCACGGCCCTCCGCTCCGGCAGTTCGATCACGCCCCGTCGCGCCATGTCGATCACCGAGTCCACCGCCAGGTACGGGTTCACCGCGGCCGCGCCGTAACTCACCAACAGCGCCATGTGGTGCGTCTCACGGGCGTCACCGGACTCGACGATCAACCCGGCGCGGGCACGGGCCTTTTCCCGCACGAGGTGCTGGTGCACCGCCGAGACGAGCAGCAACGACGGGATCGGCGCGAGCTCGGGGCCGGCGTGGCGGTCCGAGAGGATGACGATGTTCGCGCCGTCGTCGATCGCCGCGATCACCGCGTCGCAGATCCGGTCGAGGGCGCGACCGAGCGCGTCGCCGCCCCCGGCCACCTCGAACAGGCCGTCGACGACGAAGGACTTGAACCCCGGCGTCTCGCCGTGCTCGTTGACGTAAACCAGCTTGGCGAGGTCGTCGTTGGAGATGATCGGAAACTCGAGGGTGATCTGGCGCGCGGACTCGGGCGTCGGCTCCAGAAGATTCTGCTCGGGACCGATCGTCGCGGACAGCGAGGTCACGAGCTCCTCACGGATCGCGTCGAGTGGCGGGTTCGTCACCTGGGCGAAGAGCTGGGAGAAGTACTCGAACATCAGTCGCGGACGGTCGGAGAGCACGGCGATCGGTGTGTCCGAACCCATTGAGCCCGTGGGCTCCATCCCCGTGCGGGCCATGGGCGCGACGACCACCCGCAGCTCTTCGTCGGTGAACCCGAAGAGGCGCTGCTGGCGAACGAGCGAACCGTGCCGCGGCACGAGCATCTCGCGATGGGGTAGCTGGTCGATACTCAGGAGATTCTCGGCGAGCCATTCGCCGTAGGGGTGCTCGGCGGCGAGGCTCGCCTTGACCTCGGCGTCGTCGATGATCCTCCCCGCGCCCGTGTCGACGAGGAAGATCCGCCCCGGCTGGAGGCGCCCCTTTTTCACGATGCGCTCTGGGGCGATGTCGAGAACACCCACCTCGGAAGCCATCACGACGAGACCATCGCCGGTCACCCAGTAGCGCGCCGGGCGAAGCCCGTTGCGGTCGAGCGTGGCGCCGATCAGGTTGCCGTCGGTGAAGACCATCGCCGCGGGACCGTCCCACGGCTCCGTCACGCAGCCGTGGAAGCGGTAGAAGGACTGGCGCGCCGGGTCCATCTCGGCATGGTTCTCCCAGGCTTCGGGGATCATCATCAGAAGCGCGTGCGGGAGCGACCGACCGCCGAGATGCAACAGCTCGAGCACCTCGTCGAAGGAGGCGGAATCGCTGGCCCCGGGCGTGATGATCGGCAGCAGACGGTCGATGTCGCCTGGGATCAAGTCGCTCTTCAGCTGCGCCTCGCGGGCGCGCATCCAGTTGCGGTTCCCCTGCACGGTGTTGATCTCGCCGTTGTGGGCGACCAACCGGTACGGATGGGCGAGCGACCAGGACGGGAAGGTGTTCGTCGAGAAACGCGCGTGTACGAGCGCGAGCATGCTCGTGAAGCGCGGATCGGAAAGATCGGGAAAGAACCGCCGCAGCTGAACCGATGAGAGCATTCCCTTGTAGATGAACGACCGCGTCGAAAGCGACGGGAAGTAGCAGTCGGCGATCGTGTGCTCGACCCGTTTGCGCAGCGCGTAAACGACGCGCTCAAGTTCCATGCCGCGCAATCCGGGCCGTGGACCGGAGGCGTCGGCAACGAGGAAGACCTGCCAGAAACTGGGCGCCATCGTTGCCGCCGTCTCACCGGCGGCACAGAGCTCGACCGGGACCTCGCGCCAGGAAAGGACCTCGAGGCCCTCGTCGGCGACGAGGAGCTCGATCTCGCCTTGCACGCCCCGGGCGCGCTCGGGGTCCCGCGGCAGGAACGCGATGCCGCTCGCGTAGGAGCCGGCCGGCGGGAGCGTGACACCGGCGACCTCGCGAAAGAAGCGGTCCGGCATCTGCACCGTGATCCCCGCCCCGTCACCGGTCTCGGGATCGGCACCGAACGCACCACGGTGGGCGAGATTCTCGAGCGCGGTGAGAGCGAGAGCGACCACGTCGTGACTCGGGTGCTGCCCGAGTTGCGCGACGAAGGCGATGCCACAGGCATCGTGTTCAAAGCGTGAGTCGTACAAACCTTGTTCGGTCTTGGCTTCGTTCACTTGGATCCGCTTGTCTGTAGGTCGACAACACCGTGCAGATTCGCCGAGTTGCCGGGCGCCATGGGCCGAGCAAGAAGATTCTATCGGCCAGCGCCCGAACACTCGAATGCCGGGGTGCTCAGGATGCGCCAAGCGGGCCCATCCTGAGCACCAACGATCCACGAGCCTCACGAGAAAGCCCGTCTCACCCCCATCTCTCGGCAAGCGTCGAAGCTTCCCAGGGCGAGCGGTCACGTCGGCGCGGTCCGTCAGCCGCCACCGTTCCCGTTCCCGTTCGTCTCCGACGGTTCGGGCGGTGACGGCCGGCCTCCCGCGCTGGCTGGCAGCGACTCACCGGTGAGCGCAGGACCACGCCCGTCGGCGATCATCTGAAGCAGCCGTTCGTCGTCGACCGAGAGGTCCACGTACTCGGCGTGCACGGCGAGGTCGCCGATCTTCAGCTCAGTTTCTGTCATCCGCAACGGGATGACGAGACCGATGATCTTGAGAAGGATAAAGGTCACGGCACCGTCCCAGACGACGATGGTCAAGGCGGCGAGGAACTGCACCCAGACAAGACCGGGGTGGCCGTAGAAGGCACCCGCCACCCCTGTCGACTTTCCGCTCGCCGAGAGGTACTCGATCATCTTCGGGTCGGCGAAGACGCCGGTGAGCAGGCCGCCGAAGAGTCCCGCGAAGCCGTGCGTGTACACGACCCCGAGCGCGTCGTCGACCTTGCTGAACGGCGGGAATCGGGAGAGCTTGTTGAAGGCGAGCCAGACCAACGCCGACGCGATCGCGCCGATGCAGAGCGCCCCGTAGCCGTTGACGAAACCGGCGGCGGGGGTGATCGCCACGAGCCCGACGATCATCCCGTTGACGCCCCCAAGGAAGTTCGGCTTCTTGGGGCCGAAGTGCATGTCGATCAAGATCCAGACGAGCAGGGCCGTCGCGGTGGAGAGGTTCGTGTTGAGCACTGCGGCCGAGGCGTTCGCGCCCGCGAAGTACGAGTCGCCACCGTTGAAGCCGTTCCAGCCGAGCCAGAGCATTCCGACGCCGACGGCGACGAGCATCAGGTTGGTCGGCGGGAAGGCGCAACGGTCCTTGGCAAGGCGGGGACCGATCACCCAAGCGGCGACGAAGCCAGAGACCCCGGCGGCCAGGTGGATGACGTAGCCGCCGGAGTAGTCGAGGGCGCCACGCGCCGCCCAGTACCCGCCACCCCACAGCAGCATCGCGTTCACGGTGTAGGCACACGTCGTCCAGGCAGGGACGAAGACGCACCAAGCCTTGAAGCTCATCCGTCCGAGAACGCTGCCCAGAAAGAGCAAGGGCGTGATCGCGGCGAACACGAACTGGAAGTACGCGAGGCTCGACGTGGGGAAGTGCAAAGCTGGCATCGCGCCCTTCAGGAGCGGGATGACCGCCTGACCCTCCTCGTAGGCGCGTGACAGGATCGACCCCGGAAGCCCGATGAACGGACTGAGGGTCCCGTGCCACAGATTGAACGGGTGGCCGAAGCTCATCTCGTAGGCCCACAGCACCCACACGATGAGGACGCCGGCAAACCCGGCGAACGCCATGAGCATCGTGTTGACGGCCCATTTCCGCTTCACGATGCCGCCGTAGAGAACGGCGAGGCCCGGCAGGCTCATCAACCCGACGAGCGTGGCGGCAGTGAGCTGCCACGCGTTGTCCCCCGGATTGAGCCAGTGGGGATACGGGACGAGCAACGCGTCTCCTCGGCCGGCGGAGGCTCGTCGAGCCAATTGGTCGTCCCGAGGTTAGAAAAGTCGGATTTCCGGGTTGTGGCGTCTATGAGAAGACTGTGTTTCCCGACTGTGAACGGCCGATGAACAACCGCTAATCCCGACGGCGTCTTCGCTGCGACGCGTCGGCGAGCGCCGGCGCTTCCCAGCCGGCGTCCGCGACGTTGAAGGTCACGCCCGGAGGCACGATCTGGTCGATCCGGTCGAGCACGTCCACGGGCAGAATGACGCCGGCCGTGGGAAGCAGCGCTTCGAGCTGCGCCAATGTGCGCGGCCCGATGATCGGCGCGGTGACCGCTGGGTGTTCAAGCACGAAGCCCATCGCGAGCTCGATGAGGCTGAGATCGGCCTCTTCGGCCAGACGACCGAGTGCGGAGACGACCTCGAGTTTCCGCTGGTTCTCCGGAAGCGACAGGTCGTAACGCCTCGGGACCCGCGTCGACCGGCGGCTCGCGTTGGGCCTGCCAGCGCCAAAGGCCCCGGAGAGCCAACCCCCGGCGAGGGGACTCCAGGGAATGACCCCGATGCCGTAGGCGAGGCAGACCGGCAGGACGGCGTTCTCGACCGCACGCGCGAGGATCGAGTACGGCGGCTGTTCGGTGACGAAACGCTCCCGACCGCGGCGCTGCGCGACCCATTGCGCCTCGACGATCTCGTGGGCGGGGAACGTCGAGCTCCCGAAGTAGCGGATCTTGCCCGCCCGGACGAGATCGGTGAGCGCGCCGAGCGTCTCGTCGATGGCGCAGGTCGGATCGGGGCGGTGGATCTGGTAGAGATCGATGTGATCTGTGCCGAGCCTTCTGAGGCTCGCCTCGCACTCGGTCGTGATCCATCGCCGCGAGTTGCCCCTCCTGTTCGGGTCGTCCCCCATCGTCTGTGGACCTTCGTGGCGAGGACGACGTCGTCGCGCCGCCCGCCCGCCAGGGCTTTCGCAACGATCTCCTCGGACTCGCCCGCAGAGTAGACGTCGGCGGTGTCGATGAAGTTGATCCCGCCGTCGAGGGCGCGGTGCACGATCCGGATGCACTCGTCGTGGTCGGTGTTGCCCCACGCGCCGAACATCATCGCCCCGAGACAGAGCGGGCTGACCCGCACGCCGGTTCGACCGAGGACGCGGTACTCCATGTTCCGATCGTACCGAGCCTCGGGCGGTGGCCACCGCAGGGCCGTTCGTCCGCCGGCTCCGCGGCGAGCGCTCTTTGGGAGGCACTCGGCCTGATGTCGGCCGGTCCGACGGGCTAAGCGACCTTCCCGATCGCCCGGGGATCGCACACGCGCCCGGTCGTCCACCGGCATCGCGCGACCCTCCGGCCTCGCTCGCTACGCCGACCGCAGCTCGGGACCACGCGCCGGTCCGCTGCCACCGGCCGGATCCGCCGGCCGGGCGGCAAGGGGCAACTCGACGATGAAGGTCGCACCCGCGCCGATCTCGCTCTCGACACGGGCCGAACCACCGTGCGCCTCGGCGATCGACGACACGATCGCGAGCCCGAGGCCCATCCCGCCGCTCTCGCGGGTCCGCGAGGGGTCGGCGCGGTAGAAGCGCTCGAAGATCCTCGGGAGATGTTCCGGCGGGATCCCCGGCCCGTGATCGGTGACGGCGAGCACCGCTCGGCCGGCGTCGACGCGGACGCGCACCTCGACGGGCGTGCCGGGCGGCGTGTGGTCGAGGGCGTTGCCGACCAGGTTCGCGACCGCCTGACGCAGCCGCTGCTCGTCGCCGAGCACGACGATTGGTGCCGGTGCCTCAAAGCTGATCGAGCGCTCGGCGTCGACCACCGCGGCATCCGCCGTCACCTCCCGCGCGATCGCCACGAGGTCGACCGGGAAGCGATCCAGCGGACGACCCTGGTCGAGCCGCGCGAGCAGGAGCAGGTCGTCGACGAGCACGCCCATCCGTGTCGCCTCGTCCTCGATGCGGCGCATCGCCGGCACGAGATCCTCCGGCCGGTTCGCGGCCCCCCGTCGGAACAGTTCCGAGTAGCCGCGGATCGACGTGAGGGGCGTGCGCAGCTCATGTGACGCGTCGGCGAGGAACTGGCGCAGTCGTTGTTCTGACGCTTGCTGCTTCGCGAAGGCCTGCTCGATCTGGGAGAGCATCTCGTTCAAGGACGCGCCGAGCCGACCGACCTCGGTGTGCTCGTCGGCGCGCGCGACGCGGCGCGACAAGTCTCCCGCCGCGATCGCGCCGGCCGTCCGCTCGATCTCAAGGAGCGGCCGCATGCCGACCCGGACGACGACGAGCCCGAGGACGGCGAGGACGACGAGCACCGCGGCCGAGACCGCGAGGTCGATCGTCACCAGTCGGCCGAGTGTGTTGTCGAGCGAGGTGAGCGGGATGGCGACGACGGCGTAGCCGGGAGTCTCGCTACCGAAACCGGCGAGGCCGCCGATGATTACCGGCCTGGCGAGCACCCGGTAGCGGAACGACGGGTCGTTCTCGGCACCGACCGAGAAGTAGCGGTCCGCCGGCGACGTCGAGGGGATGCGCAAGCTCGCCGGGAGGTTCGGCGCCGGCCCGTCGAGGTTCGACGACGGGGTCTCGGTCACGATCCCCGACGAATCGACGAGGGCGCCACAGGTGCCCGCCGGCGTGTCCCGGCCGAAGCCGAAGTTCCCGCTGAATCCGCCGACGCCGGCGGTGAGCTGCCGGACAACGGGCTGCAGGGCCGTGTTCAGCTCCGAGTCGACCTGGCTCAGAAGATACGACTGGACCTGTTGATAGATGACCACGTCGGCCACGACGAGCCCGACCCCGACGACGAGCACGAGGCCGAGCGAAAGGCGCGCCCGGAGCGAAAGTCGGCGCCATCGCCGCGTGATCGCCGAGGCCGTGGCGGATGCCGTGTGACGCCACCGCATCGGGTCGCGCTTAGGCCGTCGCCGGGCTCCGCAGGCTATATCCGACGCCCCGAAGCGTGTGGATCAGCGGCGGCCCGAGCGTGTCGATCTTCTTGCGCAAGTAGCTCACATAGGTCTCGACGACGTTGGCGTCGCCACCGAAGTCGTACTCCCAGACGTAGTCAAGGATCTGGGCCTTGGACAGCACGCGGCGGGGGTTCAACAGGAAGTAGCGGAGCAGCTTGAACTCCGTCGGCGTGAGGTCGATCGGTGTCTTCCCCCGAAAGACCTCGTGGGTTTCCTCGTCGAGCTCAAGGTCAGAAAAGACGAGCCGCGACGTGGCGCCGACTCCCTCGGCCACCCGCCGCAGCACCGCGCGTACCCGAGCGATGAGCTCCTCGAGGCTGAACGGCTTCGTCACGTAGTCGTCGCCCCCAAGCGTCAGACCCCGGACCTTGTCCTCCGTGGCGTCCTTCGCCGTGAGGAACAAGATGGGCACCCGTCGCCCGTCCTGACGGATCCGTCTTGCCACCTCGAACCCGTCGAGATCCGGCAGCATGACGTCGAGGACGACCAGGTCGGGCCGATTCGACTCGATCTGGTCGAGCGCGGCGCGTCCGGACTGGGCGGTCGCCACCTCGAACCCCTCGTAGCGCAGCGCGGTCGCCACGAGGTCGGTGATGTTCGACTCGTCGTCCACGACGAGGACACGACTGGCCACAGCGGTCACCCCGCGATCATGCGTCACCCGCCTGAAAAAATCCTGTGAGCCACCTGAGCAGCGGCTGTCTGGACCGGGAAAGCTAGACGCGGGCCATATTCGCGAAGCGGGCGTAGTTCGTGACGAATGCGAGCTGCACGGCGCCGGTCGGGCCGTTACGGTGCTTGGCGATGTGGATTTCGGCCGCGCCGCGGTCGGCGGAGTCCGGGTTGTAGATCTCGTCCCGGTAGATGAACATCACGACGTCGGCGTCCTGCTCGATCGCGCCCGATTCGCGCAGGTCGGCGAGCATCGGACGCTTGTCGGCGCGACTTTCGAGCCCGCGTGACAGCTGACTGAGAGCGACAACGGGGATCGCCAGCTCGCGGGCGAGAATCTTCAGTCCCCGGCTGATCTCGGAGATCTCGACCTGACGGTTCTCGGCGTTCGTCCGTCCGCTCATCAGCTGGAGGTAGTCGACGACGACAAGTCCGAGCCCGTCCCGGGCCCTCATCCGGCGCGCCTTGGCGCGGATGTCCATCACCGTCACGTTCGGGTTGTCGTCGATGTGGAGCGGCGCACCCCCGATCCGGCCGATCGCGCTCGAGATCTTCGGCCAGTCGGCCTCCAGGAGCCGGCCGTTCCGCATTCGGGTGGCGTCGACGCGCGCCTCGGCGCACAGCACGCGTTGGGCGACCTCGAGGTGGCTCATCTCGAGCGAAAAGAAGAGCACGGGCGTGCCCGACATGGCCGCGTTCGCGGCGAGACCCAGCGCGAAGGCGGTCTTGCCCATCGACGGCCGACCACCGACGACGACGAGGTTCGAGGGTTGCAGCCCCGAGAGGTGCTCGTCGAGATCTTGGTAGCCGGTCGGAACGCCGGTGATCGTCTCGCCCCGGTCGTACAGCTCCTCAAGCCGGTCGAGGCTGCGACCGAGCAGATCGTGGAGCGAGACGATGCTGTCCGCCGAGCGACGCTGGGCGACGTCGAACACCATCGCCTCAGCCCGGTCGATCGCGTCGGTCACGTCGTCCGGCAGCCCGAAGCCGATCTCGGCGATCTCCTGCGCCACGCCGATCAGACGGCGAAGAAGCGAATTCTCCTCGACGATGCGCGCATAACGACCCGCGCTCGAGATCGCTGGCGTGTTCGACTGCAGCGATCCCAGCATCGCGGCGCCGCCGATCTCTTCCAACGTCCCAGCACGCCTCAGCTCCTCGGCGACCGTGACGGCGTCGGCCGGTTCTCCCTCGCCGTAGAGCGACGTGATCGCGCCGAAGATCTGCCCGTGCGACGGCTTATAGAAGTCGCCGGGTGAACAGCGCTCGATCGCAACGGCGATCGCGTCGCGGGAGAGCAACATCGCCCCGAGAAGCGACTCCTCGGCCTCAAGGTTGTGCGGTGGGACGCGCCCGACAACCGCCGGAACCGCGGTTTGACGCGGGCGTCGTCGGGCCTCTTCGAGCGGTTGCAACATGGTCGTGTTCACACTGCACCCGGACGGTTGCGAATCGAAAGACGCACATCCTTGGGATAACCCCACCAATAATGTTGTGCGTTTCCGGTGGAGTACCTCGACGAACCTGTGCGTTCCGCAGGCCACTCATATCGCGCGCGCACTCGGGAGCACCTGTTCACACCGCCACACCGTACGAGGCTGGTGTAACGCCCGAGCCGGTGTCGAACGAGCGTGCCTCGCCTGACGGAAAGTGCCTAGCCGACCACCTCGACGGTGAGCACGAACTCGACCTCGGGGTGGAGATGGACGCCGACTTCGTGTGTCCCCACTGACCTGATGGGCTCGTGGATAACGAGCTTGTGCCGGTCGAGCACGACCGATGTCTGCGCCTCCACGGCGGCGACGATCTCTGCCGGTGTCACCGAACCGAAGAGTCGGCCAGCCTTCCCGGCGCGAGCGTTGACGGTGATGACGACGGGCACGAGCTGCCGCGCCATCGACTCGGCCTCCTCGCGCGCGTGTTGGTTGGCGATGTCGCGAGCGTGGCGCATCGCCGTCGCCTGCGTGGCGATGTGGCGCGTTGCACCGATCGCGCGCCCCGAGGGCAACAGGTAGTTCCGGGCGTGGCCGTCACTCACCTCGACGAGGTCACCGCGTTTACCGATGCCTTCGATATCGGTCCGCAGGACGATCTTCACTCGGATCTCTCCGATCCCGCCGCTTCCACGCCGACCGCGATCTCGTCGATCCCACTGCCAAAGTCGCTCTCGGCCTCGGCCGCGCCCTCCACATCGGACTCGGCTGGGGCGACCGCGCTCGCCGGCCGCTCCTGCGGTCGCGAGAACCCCGGTCCGCGCCCTCCGCTTCGCCCACCGCCGCGTCCACCGGGACGTTCGCTCGTCGTCCGTTGCGTGTAAGGGAGGAGCGCGAGCTCGCGCGTCATCTTGATGGCGATCGCGACGTCCCGCTGGTGCTGGGCGCAGTTGCCCGACACCCGGCGGGCGCGGATCTTGCCGCGGTCGGACATGAACTTCCGTAGCAGGTTCACGTCCTTGTGGTCGACGAACTCGATCCGGTCCTTGCAGAAAATGCAGACCTTCTTCTTCGTCCGCCTGCCGTTGTCCTTCGGCACGCGTCGCGTCGAGCGTTCCCGGTCGTTGTTCCTCGCCATCAGAAGGGCTCCTCGTCCTCGCCGACCACAGGTTCGCTCGCCGCGGCGCGGCTCACCCTCGGCGCACCCCCGGCAGGCCTCGTCTCCCCAGTCGGTCCGCGTCGTTCGTTCTTCACGATTTGCGCGGTCGCCCAGCGCAGGCTCGGGCCGAGTTCGTCGGCGACGACGTCTATCTTCGTGCGCTTGTCACCGTCTGGGGTCTCCCAGGAACGCTGCTCGAGCCGTCCCGTCACGATCACGCGTGCGCCTTTCACCAGCGACTCGCTGACGTTCTCCGCCATCTCTCGCCAACAGACGACGTCGAAGAACGACGTCGCCTCCTCCCACTCCTGGGTCTGGCGGTTCTGCCAGCGGCGGTTGACCGCGAGCCCGAAGCTCGCGGTCGCCTGCCCGGCCGGGGTGAAGCGCAGCTCGGGATCCCGCGTCACGTTCCCGACGAGCACGACCGTGTTGCCGTTCGCCATTTGCCTGTCTCCGTTTTCTCGATTAGCTCGCCTGGGCGTCACTTGGCGTCGCGCCGAGATCCGCGCGACCGGCCAACCTGTCGGGTTGGCGGATGATGCGATGGCGCAGGACCTCGTCGGCGAGCGCGAGCATCCGGTCGACCTCGGCGATCACCGCCGGTTCGGCGACGACTTCGATGAAGAGGTAGAAGCCCTCGGTCTTGTGTTTCAGCTCGTAGGCGAAGGTCCGGCGACCCCAACGGTCGATGCGACCAACGGATCCGCCGTGCGAGCGCACGAGCTCGGTGACACGGTCGGTCGTCGCTCGGATGTCGTTCTCATCCAGGCCGACCTCGAGGATGACGGCGATTTCGTAGGGCCGCAGGGCGGCTCACCTCCTCCGGACCCGGCGCGGTTGACGTCCGGGGCCCCGGTCACACCGGGGCAGGGGTGAATATGACCTCGTCATCGTAGCCGAAGACTCCTGAACTCCCCGCGACCTCCCGCGCCACGGGATCCTCGCGATCGGCAGTATCGCTCCGCCTACCGGCCCGGTCTCCCTCCGATCACTGCGGGGCTCCGCCTTCGAGTTCGCGTCGCAGCTCGGGCGAAGCGTGGTAGGTCTCGTCGGACGAGGGGTAGTCGCCCGAACGCACGTCCGCGGCGAACCCGGCGATTGCCTCGCGGGCGACCGTGGCGAGATCCGAGTAGCAACGGACGAACTTCGGGACCCGACCGGAGGAAAGGCCGAGTAGATCGTGGAGCACGAGCACCTGGCCGTCGCAGCCGGGGCCGGCGCCGATGCCGATGGTCGGGACGTCGACCGCGGCGGTCACTCGAGACGCCACGAGGTCAGGGACGCCCTCGAGCACGATCGCGAAGCATCCCGCCTCGGCGAGCGCTCGCGCGTCGAGTTCGAGCGCGCGCGCCGCCTCGACGTCCTTGCCCTGGACGGCGTAGCCGCCCATCGCGTGGAGCGACTGGGGCGTGAGCCCGAGGTGGCCCATTACGGGAATCTCGGCGTCGAGGATCGCCCGGACGGCGGGGATCCGGCGCCGTCCCCCTTCGAGCTTGACGGCCCCGGCGCCGGCGCGTACGAGCGTCGCGGCGTTGCGCACCGTGTCGGCCGAGTCGACGTGATAGCTCAGCCACGGCAGGTCGCCGACGATCAGCGCGCCCGGCTTGGCGCGCGCGACCGCGCCAACGTGGTGCGCCATCTGGCCGACGTCGACAGCGAGCGAGTTGTCGTAGCCGAGAACCGTGTTCCCGACCGAATCACCGACGAGGATGATGTCGACCCCGGCGTCGTCGGCGATACGCGCGAACGGAGCATCGTAGGCGGTCACCATGACGATCGCAGGCGCGCCTTGGGACCGTTTGCGCGCGGCAATCGACGGGACTGACACGGGATCTCGCATCTCGACCTCCTGTCGTCCAGCGCGCTCGGCTGCCGGCGACGATCCCAGAGTAGCTGGACGGCCCCACCGAGGCGACCGAACTCCACGGCGCCCAGGCGGACGGTGTGCCGCTTTCAGGTGAACGGTCGTGTGCGCGCAGTGGGCGCGCTGAACATCCGCAGGAGGTGGTTCCAGGAACACTGCGTGCAGACTTCGACGATGTAGAACGCGACATCGGCCCGGGTGCGCGCGAGAGAGCGCATCTCGCCGTCCATCCCGAGCGCCCTGCCCCCCGCAGGCAACCGAGGGCCAAACGCGTAGGCGACGTGCACGAGCTTGGCCTCTTCGCAGATCGGACAGTCGACCTCGGTGGCCCGACCGAGATTTCGCGCCACGCGCATCAGCTCCGGGTGGGCATCGCAGACGTCGAGCCGGGAGAGCCGCCCCTTCCGGTACTCGCGCACGACCGCATCGCGGGCGAGGCGGTACTCGATCTGACCGAGGCCCGTCGGTGCGAGACGGCGGGCGGAGGACTCGGGCTCCGGTCGCACGGCGTCAGGCTACCCGTACTCCCCGCGCGCTCGTCGCTGCGCCCGCCGAACCCGCAAACCGGGCTGGGCGAACCCCGCTGTCACGCAATCGACATATCGATTCGATACATCGGCTGCTACCATTGCCCGGTGCTCGAACTCGCGATCCTCGGCCTGCTGAAGGAGCGGCCGATGCACGGCTACGACATCCGCCGGTCCCTGCGCGAGGACTTCGGCGTCCTTTCGAACCTCTCCTTCGGGTCGCTCTACCCAGCCCTTGCCCGCCTCGAGGCTTCGCTCGCAGTGCGAACGATCGCACCAATGCCACCGTTGCGCCGTGGCCGCCGCGTCGAAGAGGACGTGCCGCTCACTGGCTCGCTCACCGGCGAGCGCGCCGCGCTCGTCGCGCGCCGGGCCACCGCGAAAGCAGCTGCGGCGCTCGGCGGGCGCAGCACGCGAGCCCGCAAGGTCTACGAGATCACGCCGCACGGTGAGGCGATCTTTGAGCAGTTGCTCGAAGCCACGGACGAACAGGGCGGAGATCCCCGGGGGTTCTCCGTCCGGCTCGCCTTCGCCCACCACCTCAGCCCGCAGGCCCGCATTCGTCTGCTCGAAAGACGGCGTGGCGAACTCCTCGAACGGCTCCAACGTGGTGAGCGCTCACTTGCCCGCCGGACACGTCCCACGGACGAGTACGAGCAGTCGATCGCCGAGCATGCCCAGGAGACGATCGCGAACGACCTCTCCTGGATCAATCGGCTGCTCGACCGGGAGCGAAGGGCCCCAACCGGCCCGGGACACGACGCCAGCGCGCCGGCAGACGCGTCGCGGCGCGTCCCGACGGCGCGCGTCGAGGGCCTCAGCGACACCCCGATCCCGGCACGCGCCGGAACGGGAGCCGCACGGAACGGAAGGCAACAGCCATGACGAAGGGACCGGCAATGACCAGCCCGAAGGGAAGGATCAAACTCGCTGTCGCCGGAGTCGGCAACTGTGCGAGTTCCCTCATCCAAGGTGTCGAGTACTACCGGAACGCGAACGCGGACGAGACCGTGCCAGGTCTCATGCACGTCTCGCTCGGCGGCTACCACGTGGGGGACATCGACTTCGTGGCGGCCTTCGACGTCGACGCCGAGAAGGTCGGCCTCGACCTCAACAAGGCGATCCAGTCCGGTCAGAACAACACCATCCGCTTCTGTGACGTGCCGACGACCGGTGTGACGGTGGATCGCGGACCGACGCTGGACGGGCTCGGCAAGTACTACCGGGAGGTCATCGACGAGTCGCCGGCCCCAGCAGTCGACGTCGTCGACGTGCTGCGCCGCACCGGTACCGAGGTTCTCGTCGCCTACCTGCCGGTCGGCTCGGAACACGCGCAGAAGCACTACGCGGCTGCCGCGATGGAGGCCGGCGTCGCTTTCGTGAACGCGATCCCGGTCTTCATCGCGAGCGACCCCACCTGGGCGACCAGTTTCGAGAAGGCCGGCGTGCCGATCATCGGCGACGACGTGAAGAGCCAGGTCGGCTCCACGATCATCCACCGGGTGCTCACGCGTCTATTCGAAGATCGCGGAACCGTCCTTGACCGTACCTACCAACTCAACTTCGGCGGCAACATGGACTTCAAGAACATGCTCGAGCGAGATCGGCTCGAGTCGAAGAAGATCTCGAAGACCCGCGCCGTGACGAGCCAGATCGACCACCGAATCGGGGCGGACTGCATCCACATCGGCCCCTCGGACCACGTCCCGTGGCTCGAGGACCGTAAGTGGGCCTATGTCAGGCTCGAGGGGCGCAACTTCGGCGACGTGCCCCTCAACGTCGAACTGAAGCTCGAGGTGTGGGACTCGCCGAACTCGGCCGGTGTCATCATCGACGCCGTGCGCTGCGCGCGGCTCGGTCTCGACCGCGGGCTCGCCGGACCGCTCATCGGCCCGTCCGCGTACTTCATGAAGTCCCCGCCCGTGCAGTACCACGACAACGAGGCGTACGAGCTCGTCGAGCGGTTCGCGGCGGGCAACTGAGCCGAACCCGGCCTCAGCCCGAGCCCGAACCTTCGGCGTCCCACCAGGCGTCGAGTCGCCGACCGGCTTCCTCCTTGCCGAGAAGACCCTCCTCGAGCCGGATCTCGAGGAGGAACTGCAGCGCCCGGCCGACCGCCTTCCCAGGCGGGATCCCGAGGCGCGCCATGACAGCGTCGCCGTCGAGCTCGGGTCGAATCGCGTCGAGCGCCTCGCGCTCGGCCAGCTCGCCGAGCCGCCTTTCCAGTTCGTCGACACGTTCTGCGAGCTCCTGGGCACGGTCGACGTTGCGCGTCGTGCAGTCCGCCCGCGTCAGCTCGTTGAGGCGCCCGAGCAGTGGTCCCGCGTCACGTGCGTAGCGGCGGAGCGCCGAGTCTGTCCACCCCATCTTGTAGGTGTGGAACCGCAGGTGCAGTTCGACGAGACGGCTGATGTCGTCGATCTCGTTCGTCGGGTACCGCAACGCCTCGAGACGCCGCCGGGCCAGACGCGCCCCGAGGACATCGTGGTGATGGAACGAGACCCCCTCGGGACCGATCGTCCGCGTCCGTGGCTTGCCGATGTCGTGGAGCAACGCGGCCAGACGGAGGATCTTGTCGGAGCGGGTCCTGCCGACAACGGCGATCGTGTGCGCCAGCACGTCCTTGTGACGGTGGATCGCGTCTTGTTCTAGGGCGAGCGCCGGAATCTCGGGGAGGAACTCGTCCGCGAGGCCGTTGCGCACGATGAACCAAAGACCCGCCTCCGGATCCGGCAGCACGATCAGGCGGTCGAGCTCGTCCCGGATGCGTTCAGCCGAGACGATCGACAACCGCTCCCGGAGTGCTCCCACCGCCGCGACGAGCGCCCCGGTCGGCTCGAGTGAGTACCCAGCGAGGAAGCGGGCCGCGCGCAGCATCCGCAACGGGTCGTCCGAGAACGACGCCGCGGGGTCGAGCGGAGTGCGCAGTCTCCTCGCCGCGAGATCGCCGACGCCGTCGAACGGGTCGACGAGCTCGAGCTCGGGGAGCGCGAGCGCCATCGCGTTGACCGTGAAATCCCGACGCGACAGGTCGGCGACGATGTCGTCGCCGAAGCGGACCTCAGGCTTGCGCGAGTCCGGCAGGTACGCCTCGGCGCGGTGCGTCGTGATCTCGAAACGGCGGCCGGCGTGCAGACAGCCGATTGTTCCGAAACGCTTGCCCTGCAGCCAGACGGCCTCGGCCCAGCCGCCGACGAGCACCTCGATCTCGTCGGGGAGCGCATCGGTCGTGAGGTCGATATCGGCGTCCGGCCCGAACGGCTCGCCACCCCCCGGGGGACCGACGACGGCGTCCCGCACCGTTCCGCCGACGATGTAGATGCGCTTGCCGGCCGCGACGAACCGGGCAACGAGCTCCGCCGTCTCCTCGACGACGGGACGGACGCGTTCGGGAACCACGGCTCGTGAGGGTAGCCTGCGGCTCGCCTCGACCCCCTGCACCGGCGCGGTCCCGTCTGACCTGGGAATCGGCCCGACAGTAGGCTCCCGTCCAACCGGGTTCGATCGGAGGACATCGCTACCCGTGGCTTGCTCGCAGGTGTGGAACGGCGCGATCGCGGCGCGACTACAGCGTGTCACCCCCCTCGTTTCGGTGCTCGCGCTGGCTCTCGCCGTCGGTGTCGCCTCGACGGCCGTTCCTGCGCGGGCCTCCGGCGCCGGTCATCCACACCGGACCCGGGTCGCCCTCGTCGCGCAGACGATCTGGGTCACCGGCTCCTCGATGTCGCTCGAGGTCGCGATCCGATCGTCGCTGCCCGAGACGGACCTCGGCCTCAAGCTCACCGTCTACTCGCGACTCACGAGTCGCTACGCCTTCGACCTGTCCGAGTCCGGCAAACAAGCACCGAGTGAACTGGTCCTCGACTCGACGCCGATCATCCCGCTCCGTTCGCTTGCCGTCTCCGGGACGAGCACCCTCGACGTCGAGATGCACGTTCGCGTCGCCACCTCGGCCTCGGCCGGAACGGGGCCGCTCGGCTTCCCCGGACTCGCCCTCGATTGCGCGCCACTCGCCTGCGACGGCGTCTACCCGTTGGACGTCACCGTCGTCGACACCTCGGACAACACGCTCCTGAAGTCATTCACGACGTTTCTCATCTACGTCGCCGGTAAACCCGGGTCGATCCCGTTGCGCGTCGCGCTCGTGCTGCCCTTCGGGGCGAAACCGGCGCTCGACCCCGCGGGCGCCTCGACGCTGACCGGCGGGGAAATCGAGTCCCTCGCCGCGACCTTGGCGTCGATCCGGGCCGACCCCGAGGCGAGGCTCACGCTCGAGGTGTACCCGCAGTTGCTGGTCGCCCTCACCGAGGATCCGGCGCCCACAGCTGCCACGGTGCTCGTCGAACTGCGCGCCCTCGCCAAGCGGGTGCGCTCCTCGCGAACGATCGAGTTCCTCGAGGCGCCGTTCACTCCGGTGAACCTCGACGCCCTCAACTCCGCTGGCCTGGGAGGTGAACTCCATAGTCAGCTCACCCAGGCGACGCTGGTCCTCAAGGCGGTGCTGGCGGCGACGCCGACCCGGGGCGTGTACCTCTCGACGACGCCGATCGACGACGCGAGTCTCCGAGACCTCGCCCGCGAGCACATCCCGCGGGTCGTCATCCCCGAGACCGGGCTTCCCGTCGTCGGGTCGATGTCCGGGACGTCGCCCGTGAGCCTAATCCCGTCTGCCGCGAGATCGTCAGGCGCTCGAGCCCCCGTCCTGTCCGCCATCGTGGCGGACTCTGCCCTCGCGACGCACTTCGCCTCGGACGTCAATCCGGTGCTCGCCGCGCACCGCTTCTTCGCCGAGTTGGCGCAGATCTACTTCGAGGAACCCTTCGGCCGCCAGGCCCGCGGGGTCGTCGTCGCCCCCGCGGCGCTCCCGCGGTCGCCGGAATTCCTCTCTGACGTACTCGCGGGCCTCGAGTCGAGTCCGATCGCCGAGCAGACGACCGTCACGTCCGTGTTCTCGGCGGTTCCGGTCGGGGCGGACGGTGCGCCGAGCCGTGTCCTCGCCGTGCCGGATCACGCGACATCGCCCTCCTTCTTCACCTCCTCGTTGCAGAGCGCGTTCTCGATGATCACGGCGCTCGACTCGATCCTGCCCAGCGACGCCGCCTTCAGGGCGCACGTCGAAGACGTGGTCCTCCTCGCCGAGACGTCGGGGCTCACACGCACCGCATGGGTGCGCTACGCGGCGGCACCCCTCGCGGCAGTCGGCCAGATCGAGCGCGCGATTTCGCTGGCGGGAGCGAGGACCGTGACGCTCACCCAGCGCAGGGCCAAGGTTCCGCTCACGATCGTCTCGGCGTTTCCGAGCCCGATCCACGCGATTCTCGAATTCTCGAGCAGCACGCTCGCGATCGCACCGCGCGACGTCACCAGACCGGTCGTGCTCGCGCACAAGAACTCGCCCTTCGAGCTGCCCGTGACGGCGAGGACGTCCGGCGTGTCGACGCTCACCATCGAGCTCGTGTCGCCCCGCGGCGGGATTCTCCTCTTCGAGGACGTCTACACCGTCCGATCGACGGCGTTCTCGATCGTCGCCGTCGGCCTTTCGGTCGGCGCGCTCCTCGTGCTCGCGCTCTGGTGGCTCCGTTCGCACTCCCGCCGCAAGCGACGGCGGGCCCGCCTGGCTGGGACCGACCTCTCCCCGGCGAACCACGAGTGAGTCCAGCGACGCCTCCCAGCGACGGTATCGGCGTCCTCGGCAGTCGCTCACGCTCGGCGCGTCTCGCGCGTGCCTCGCTCGGCACCGGGCTCGGTACCGTCGTCTCCCGGTTGATGGGGCTCGCGCGTCTCGTCGTGCTCGCCTACGCGCTCGGCGGATCGCGCCTTGCCGACTCGTTCAACCTCGCGAACAACACGCCGAACGCGGTGCACGACCTGGTCCTCGGAGGTGTGCTCGCGGCGACCTTCGTCCCGGTGTTCGTCGAACGGCTGTCCACGCGCACCGAGGCGGAAGCGATCGAGTCGATCTCGGCGGTTGTCACCCTCGCGAGCGTCGTCCTCGTCATCGCGACGATCGCGTTCGTCGCGGCCGCGCCCGCTCTCATCACGCTGTTCACCTTCGGCAAGGCGACGCCTGCCGAACACGCCGTCGCCGTCGAACTGCTCCGGTTCTTCGCGCCGCAGCTGCTCTTTTACGGGGCGATCAGCCTCCTGTCAGCGGTTCTCGCGACGCGCGACCGCTTCGGCACGGTCGGGTTCGCCCCCGTCGTCAACAATCTCGTCGGGATAGGCATCCTCGCCGCCTTTGCCGCGTTCGCGCGACACGCGACCATCGCGCAGGTCCAGCACGATCACGGCCTGCTCGTCCTGCTCGGCGCCGGTACGACGCTCGGTGTCGCGCTCCAGGCGGTAGCGCTTATCCCGTCGATGCGTCGCACGCATCTGAGACTCCGACCTGTCTGGCGTCCGCACGATCCCGCCATCCGCATGATCGTGCGCCTGTCGGGGTGGACGTTCGGCTTCGTGCTGGCGAACCAGATCGCCCTATTCGTCGTGCTCGCCCTCGAGTTCCACGTCGGGCCGGGCGCGGTCAGCGCCTACACCTACGCCTACGCGTTCTTCCAATTCCCCTTTGCGGTCGTCGCGACGTCGATCATCAACGTCGCCTCGCCGGATCTCGCGCGTCTGCGCACGGCGCGCCGGTGGCCCGAACTCGGCAACCGTTTCGGGGTGGCGCTGCGCCAGGTTCTCGCTCTCATCTTGCCGGCAACGGTCGGTTACCTGATCCTCGCCCGCCAGGCAGTCACGCTGTTGCTCCAGCACGGCAACGAGGGCGCGGGGGCCGCGCACTTGACGGCTTCGGTACTGGCCCTGTTCGCCCTCGGGCTGCCGGGCTTCTGCGTGTTCTTTCTCACGACCCGGACGTTCCAGGCGATGCAGGACACGCGCTCGGCCTTCGTCCTCTACGTGCTCGAGAACGGTCTGAACATCCTCCTCGCCGTGCTCTTGTACCGGCCGCTCGGTGTGCGCGGGCTCGCGTTGTCGTACTCGGTCGCCTACACGATCGCCGCCCTCGCCGCGCTGTCGGTGCTGCGCGAACGGCTCGGTACAATCGGCGGCAAGTCACTTTGGTCCTCGTCTGCCCGCTCGCTCGCCTTGAGCCTGATCATGGCGTTCGTCGTCGCCGTCGTCGTGGCGGAGATCGGCACAGGTTACGGGATCGGCGGCTGGATCCGCCTCCTCTTGGCGGTGGCGGCAGGAGGGGCCGTCTACCTCGGGGGTGCCGGTGTCGCAGCCACCCTCCGCGGCTGGCAGACTTCCCGCCGGGACGCGCGTCATCGTTCGGGACCCGCAAGGGGAGGCCGTGAGACCTATTCGCATCGTCACTGACAACGCGTCCGACCTGCCTGACGCGCTGCTCGCCGAGCACGAGATCACCGTCGTGCCACTCGACGTGCGGCTCGGCGACATCGACGCCGCCAGATTGAAGGGGATCTCCGCCGAGCAGTTCTGGAAGCTCGCCCGGCAGTCCGACGCGCTCGCCGAAACCTCGGCGCCAGCACCCGGTGCCTTCCACGACGCCTTCGCCGCCGCGGCCGACGACGGCTGCGCCGGTGTCGTCTGCGTCACGCTCTCGTCGGGACTGTCCGGCACCTACCAGGCGGCCCGCGCCGGCGCCGAGCCGTTCGCCGGCGAGTTCCCCGTCGCCGTCATCGACTCGCTCGCCGCGACCGTCGCCGAGGGCTTGCTCGTCCTGGAAGCGGCGAACCTCGTCGAATCCGGCGCTGACCTCGAACGCACCGCGGCCACGGTCACAGCCGACGTCGAGAAGATTTTCACCTACGGCGCGCTCGACACGCTCGAGTACCTGCGCCGGGGCGGCCGGATCGGCAACGCCCAGGCCTTCTTCGGGTCACTGCTGTCGATCAAGCCCGTCATCGTCGTGCGCAACGGCGTGGTTGAGGCCGAGTCGCGCCAGCGCACCCGAGCCCGGTCGCTCCAGTACCTCGTCACGAAGATCGTGGAAAAGGAGCCCTTGAAGCGATTGGCCGTCGCACACGCCGACGCCGACGACATCGACGTCCTGCTCGACCTGCTGGCGCCGGTGTTCCCCCGCTCCGAGACCCTCGTCGCCTACATCGGGCCGGTGATCGGCGCCCACACGGGCCCGGGCACGATCGGGCTCTGCGCGATGGTCGAATGACCGGGCCGGGTTCCTCCATCGACGTGCGTCCTGCCGTAACCTCGCGCCCATGAAACGGGATGGGAACACCTCCGACAACCAGGACTGGGCGGCGCGCGTCGCCGGGGCGATCGACCTGCTCATCGGGGACATCCGCGAGCGCGCGCTCCACCCGGTGTTCGTCGCCGTGCGGGCCGTCGTCCTGGCGGCGATCGTCGTCACGCTCGTGCTCGTCGTCGTGACGGTCGGCGTGGTCGGCCTCCTCCGTCTGTTCGACACGTCGGTCTTCCCCCGACGCGCCTGGGCGTCCGACCTCCTGTTCGGTGGAATCTTCCTCGCCGCCGGAATGTTGTGCTGGGCACAGAGCGGACGACCGAGGAAGAGGACGGCTGGTGACTGACAGGGAGTCCGACGCGACGCGCCCGACCCCGACGGGCGACGGCGTCCGGGAGGTCATCGTCATCGGTTCTGGACCGGCGGGCCTCACCGCCGCGGTGTACGCCGCCCGCGCCGATCTGCATCCCCTCGTGATCGCCGGCGAACCCTCCTCGACGAGCGACCAGCCCGGCGGTCAGCTGATGCTGACGACCGAGGTCGAGAACTTCCCCGGATTCCCGGCGGGAGTGATGGGCCCCGATCTGATGGAGCGCTTCCGCGCCCAAGCGGAGCGTTTCGGTGCCGAGGTCCTCGCCGGTAAGGCGTCGCGAGTCGAGTTCGGGTCGCGACCATTTGGAGTCTGGGTCGGCAGCCCCGCGGCGACCGAGGCAACCTACCGCGCGAAGTCGGTCATCGTCGCGACGGGGGCGCGCGCCCTCGCGCTCGGCGTGCCGGGCGAGTCGGAGCTCACCGGGCACGGGGTGTCGACGTGCGCGACCTGTGACGGTTTCTTCTTCCGAGACAAGCCGATCGCCGTCGTCGGTGGTGGCGACTCCGCGCTCGAGGAGGCGCTCTTCTTGTCACGCTTTGCGGCGTCGGTGATCGTCATCCACCGCCGCAAGCAACTGCGCGCCTCGAAGGTCATGCAGGATCGGGCTTTCTCCAACCCGAAGATCTCCTTCGCCTTCGACGCCGTGGTGACCGCGATCCTCGGCGACGGGAGCCTGACCGGCTTGCGCCTCGCCGACGTCGTCACCGGTGAGTCGCGCGAGCTCGCGGTCGACGGCTGTTTCGTCGCGATCGGCCACGCCCCGAACACGGAGCTGTTCCGTGGGCAGCTCACGATGGACGAGGCAGGGTACATCCGCAGCCACGAGGGCACCCGAACGAGCGTCGACGGTGTCTTCGCCTGCGGCGACGTCCAGGACCACGTGTACCGCCAGGCGATCACCGCCGCCGGATCAGGTTGCATGGCGGCACTCGACGCCGACCACTACCTTTCCTCACTGGGGCGGGGCTGAGGCAGGCACGTGGCCGGGAATGCCCTTGGCCCGTGCGCTGTTCTATTCATTGCATCCACAAGAAGACCCCCGCGGTGCGGACGACAGGACGCGAAGGAGGACGACGGTGTCGGTAGCAACACTCGCGGTGACGGACAGCACTTTCGACGAGGAAGTGGCCCGATCCGAAACGCCAGTCCTCGTCGACTTCTGGGCCGAGTGGTGCGGACCGTGCAAGATGATCGCACCCGTCCTCGATGAGATCGCCACCGAGAAGCAGGGGAGCTTGCGCATCGTCAAACTCAACGTCGACGACAACATCGCGACGGCCCGGCGTTTCGAAGTCATGAGCATCCCCACCCTGATCCTCTTTAAAGGCGGCGAGATCCAGGCCCGCATCGTCGGAGCGAAGGGCAAGTCTGCGCTCTTGTCGGACATCGACCCGCACCTGTAGCGGCCGATTCGGTCCGAGAAGCCGCGTTCGGGCGATCACCGAGCCGCGCGCGCCCACCTAGCATGGCCGCGTGGACGGCGCGGAACCCACCCCCCTCGACGGCTCGTCGCTGCCGCTGAGAAGGGGTGACTCGGGCGAAGCCGTCGCCGACCTCCAGAGGCGGCTGTCCGAGCTCGGAATCCCTATCGAAGATCCGTCGGGCGTCTTCGGTGACGCGACGGTTGCGGCGGTCCTCGCTTTCCAGACCGACCGCGGACTTCCCGGCGACGGTCAGTGCGGCATCCAGACCTGGTCCGCGATCGTCGAGGCCGGCTTCGGACTGGGATCGCGACTCCTCTACCGGAAGACCCCGATGCTGCGCGGCGACGACGTCGCCGAGCTACAGAGCCGGCTGAGCCGGCTCGGCTTCGACCCCGGCCGGGTCGACGGAATCTTCGGCGACCAGACGGCCACGGCGCTCATGGACTTCCAGCGCAACGCTGGGCTCCTGGCCGACGGGATCCTCGGCCGGCGTACGCTCGACGAACTCGCACGCTTCTCGATCCGTGCGGGCGCCACGAACCTCGTCACGCCGCTGCGCGAACGCCTTGCAGTGGCGCGTGGCCGATCGGACCTGCAGGGCCGGCGTTTCGCAGTCGTCGAACCCGGGGGGTTCGCGACGGGCGCGAGCGCGGTCTGCCGGGCGCTGCGCGACGCCGGCGCGGCGGCGGCCCTCGCGTTCTCGCACCCTGACCCGTCCCGCCTGGCGGCGGACGCGAACGCGACCGATGTGGACTGCCTCGTCGGATTGCTGCTCGTGCCCGGGGTCCGCTCGTGCCGCACGGCGTACTACCGGGGTTTCCGCTACGAATCCGCGGCGAGCCGGCGACTCGCCGAATTCGTGCAGGCCGAGCTTCCCAGCGTCCTCGGTCTCGACGACGGTGGCATCGTCGGGATGGCGTTGCCGATCCTGCGCGAGACCCGTATGCCTGCAGTTGAGATCCAGCTCGGAGCGCCGGAGGTCGTCGTTCCGAACACCACCGAACTCGCGCGGGTCGTCGTCGGCGCCCTGACACGCTGGGTCGGCGCCGCCTGGGAGTGAGCGTGCGCCGTCCACAAGCTGTGCATGAGCTTGTGGATCAACTTCCACCGACGCGTTAGCCGAGTCTGGTCGCAACTCCGTCACCCGGCGGTCACCTTGCGGTCGCGGAGATGTGTTCTCCCTGTTGAAAAGGTATATTGGCAATGCACTGCCGATACTATCCCTGCTCGCCGCCGCGTCCCGGCGGAGTCAAACTCTCAGATCTGACTTGAGGGTTCGCCGATCATCAGCCGGTAGATCCGCTCAAGGTCCTCGAGGTTCGCGAACTCGACCGTCACGCGACCGTGGTTCGCGCGCATCTCCACCCGCACCCGTGTGTTCAGGAACTCGGCGAGGAGTTCCTCGAGCTCGAGCACCCCCGGAGGACGCAGAGTCGACGTCCTCGCCGCCGACGTCGTCCGACCAGACCCCGTTGACTCTGGCGGCTCGGGCACGGGCGCCGTCGTGGCGTCGTGGACGAGCTGCTCCAACGTCCGCACCGACAGGCCTTCGACGACTGTTCGGTTCGCCATCGACTCCTGCAATTCGCGGTCGGGTGTCATTAGGAGCGCCCGGGCGTGACCTGCTGAGAGCTGGCCGTCACGCACGAGTCGCTGGACCGCCGGCGGAAGTTGGAACAGGCGCAGCGCGTTGGAAATTGCGGCCCGGCTTCTGCCGACCCGGTGCGCGACGGAATCGTGGGTGAGGTGGAAGTCCTCAATCAGCTGCTGGTAAGCGGCGGCTTCATCGAGCGGGTTGAGATCCTCCCGGTGGAGGTTCTCGACGAGGGCTTGCTCGAGACTCAACGCGTCATCGGCGACTTGGACGAGCGCGGGAATCGCCAACAATCCAGCCCGTCGCGCGGCACGACAACGTCGCTCCCCGGCGATCAACTCATATTCCTCGTCGCCCGCCTCGCGTACGAGCACCGGCTGAAGCACACCGACCGCCCGGATCGAGTCGACGAGCGAGGCGAGTGCCTCCTCGTCGAAACGGGTGCGCGGCTGGAACGGGTTCGGCTTGATCCTCGCCAGGGCGATCTCGCGCAGGCCGGACGTCGAGACACGGGTCGTCTCGGGCGGGATGAGCGCCCCCAGCCCCTTGCCGAGCCCGCTACGCCGGGCCACCGCTCAGCTCCTCCGCGAGCGACCGATAGGCGACAGCCCCGGTCGAATGTGGATCGTGCACGGTCACCGGCTGACCGAACGACGGGGCTTCCGAGATACGGACCGACCTCGGGATGACGGTTCTGCAGACCTTGTCACCGAAGTGATTCCTCACCTCGCTAGCGACCTGGTCGGCAAGCTTGGTGCGCCCGTCGTACATCGTGAGGAGAATCGTAGACAAATCGAGCGCCGGGTTGAGGTTTGCACGGACGAGGTCGACACTACGGAGCAGCTGGCCGAGTCCTTCCAGCGCGTAGTACTCGCACTGGATGGGCACGAGAACTTCCGAAGCCGCCGCTAGGCCGTTCACGGTGAGCAGACCGAGTGACGGTGGGCAATCGATGAGGATGAAGGCGAAATCTCCGACCACTGGCTCGACCGCCCGACGCAGTCGGAGCTCGCGGCTCATCGCCGCGACAAGCTCGATCTCCGCGCCGGCCAGATCGATCGTCGCCGGGACGATGAAGAGGTTCTTCAGGTCCGTCGGCTCGACGCAGTCCTCCATCGCGAAATCGTGGAGCAGGACATCGTAGATTGAGTTGTCAAAGTTCCGGGCCTCGACCCCGAGTCCCGTCGTCGCGTTTCCCTGGGGGTCGAGGTCGACGATGAGCACCCGCCAACCGAGTTCCGCCAGCGCGGCACCAAGATTGACGGTAGTCGTCGTCTTGCCGACCCCGCCCTTCTGGTTCGCGACCGCGAACAATCGCGTGCGACCTCCGCGTGAGCCGAAGTGCCTCCTGGCGGGCCTGCCCTCCCGTGTCCGTCCGTTTGCGATGCCGAGCTCCTCTCGTCTCCGGCCCCGCTTCCCAGCCGCACCGAAGCTCGAACCTTGGCGCACTCGCGGTCTTCCACGTCGACAGGCCTGCATTCCTCGTCTTGCGTGCCCGCCACCATCGCCGGACGTCAGATCGCGGGCCTCTATCCTCCACGCCCGTCATCGACAGGTCAAGGGCGGGCTGCCGGGGAACATCGAATCGGCCTCCGGTGAACGAGAGCCGACGAGCGGGAGGGTTCCACGGGAAACAAGTTCCGCTGTGGTACATATGGCACATGGCCAGCGACGAAGAGTGGGCGTGGGCTGCCGGTATCTTCGAGGGAGCAGGTACTTTCGTCGCGATCAACGGCGGTCGTGACCTACGGATGGCCCTCAATCTGACCGACGAGGACATCGTGCGCCGGTACGCCGTGATCGTCGAGTCCCGGGCGCTCGGACCATACTTCACACCGGTCGGGCCAGACGGTGTCTCCCGACGACCGACTTTCCGTTGCAACCTGAACTGTCGATTCGCGCTGGCGGCACTCGCGCGCATGTGGCCGTGGCTCGGAGGGCGCCACCAGGACCGCTGCCGCCGCCTCGGCTTCGAGCCCGCTCCTCCCCTGGCGCTCTGAACCCGGCGAGCGTCCGGGCCTGCTCACCCGGGCGGTCCGTTCGTCATCTGGCGCCCGCGCCCTACTCGCGGCCGGATCGAACTCGGACCCGCGGTCCGGTCGCCCCCGCCATCAGAACAGCGGACGGTGCTCCGGCGCTCCGACCCGACGCGGGAAGCCCTCCGGGCAAGGTGTGACGCTCCTCAGGATTGCGAACGACCTCGGTGATGCCACCACCTTGGCGAGTTCGAGTCCGAGCATGCCGAGAGGACCAGCGGGCCAACGCTCCGCTCCGCCTCCCGGAGGACCGGACACGACGAGAACCCCAGCCGCTCCCAGAAAGCCAGCGCCGCACTCGACCGTGGCCGCGGGATGTCCGAAACCCCGTGCAACCACGGCAGAAAAGGCACCGCGCAGCTCCGGCCGGTGCGCTGCCGTCTCGGCCCGCTCGGCGACCACCCTGACCCGGTCGGTCCAACCGAGCTTCCTCACGGCCGTCTCGAGGAAGTGGGCCCGTTCGACGCGTCCATCGAGCAGACAGAACTGCACGCCGGGCAGCCGGGCTGCGAGGACGAGGCCGGGAAGGCCGCCGCCGCTACCGAGGTCGAGGATCGCACTCGCCCTCTCAAGCTTGGGCCAAGCAGCGAGGAAGCCGAGAGCGTGGGCCACGTGGTCGGCGAGCGGAGCCGGACCGATAGCGCCGCGCGACTCCGCCGAGGCGAGCACGCCGAGGAGATCCTCGCTGGGCGACCATCCGACACCGGGAAAGCGCCGCGTCATAGGGGCAAGCTACCGCGCCCGCAACCACTCGACGCGGCAGACGCCGGGTCGGCTAGCCCTCCTCCCGGTCCGTCTCCGACTCGGCGCCGGCGGCTGGCCGGATCACGACGTACCGCTTGGGTTCGATCCCTTCTGAGCCGGTCTCCAACCCCTCGATCGAACTCACGGTGTCGTGGACGATCTTCCTGTCCGAGGCCGACATCGGCTCGAGGGCTTCCGCAATCCCGCTCTCGAGCACCTCGGCCGCTCGGCGTCGGGTGAAGGTCTCGAGCGCCGCGGCACGGCGGGCTCGAAACCCAGCGACGTCGACAACAACCCGCAACGCCCTCTCGTCACCGCGCCGCTGCACGACCGTGCGGGCGAGCTCCTGGAGTGCGTCAAGGGTCGACCCGCGAGGACCGATCAACAAGCCAAGATCCTCGCCTGTCACGTCAACATAGAGACGGTCGTCCTCGATGCGCGTCGTTGTCGTCGCCTCGTAGCCGAATCGCTCGACCACACCGCGCACGAACGTCCCAACCAATTCGACCTGCTCTTCGACGGTCATCGCTTCCTCCTCAGCCACACCCTCCGGCCGTGCGGCTGACCCGCCCCGTCCGCTCCCCCGACCGCGACCACCCCGCCGACGTCGGGACCGCCTCGGCGCCGCCTGCGCCAAGTCTGCATCCGCCGTCCCCGGTTGCTCTCCATTCTCGTCCGCACCCGATTGTCCGCCCGCGGGTTGCACCCGGGCGGCCCGTTCGGATCCAGAGGTCGGCGGCACCGACGCGCCGGCACGTTGGCGTTCGTGTGCTCCGGCCTCGAGCCCCGGCCGGCCCCCGCGGGACGCCCGGTAACGATCACGCTGAGATCGTTTCGGGCGCGGGCTCGACGGCCGGACCCGGGCGCGGAGACGCGCCTCACTGCGGCCGAGGCCGAACAGCCCCGATCTCGGCTCCTCGATGATGACGACCTCGGCATCTTGTTCGTCCACGCCGAGCTCATCGAGCGCGGCATCGAGCGCTTCCGCAACGCTTCTCCCGGTCGTCTCGATCCATTCCATCGTCTAGCGCGGTTTGCGCGGCCGTTTCCCACGGGCGCGCGGCTGGGAGCGACGGGGGGAGCCGCCTGGGCCACGCCCGCCCTGGGGGACCGTGCGCGACGGACTCGGTGCCCGCGTGCTTGGTGGCGCCTCGCCGTTGCCCCTTCCCGGGGCTCTCGCGCCTGGCGTCTCGGCGTCTCCGCCCTGCTGCAGCGCCGCCGGCGTGACCAGCCGCTCGAAGAACCCCATCTGACGTTGTTCCCTCCCCTGGGTTGTCACGACGGTCGGCGCGGCCTTGACCCGCGCGTTCAGCTTCGACAGCGACTCACGGATATGGGGATCTCGCCGATACATGTACTCCTGCTGCCCGATGCGAAACAGGCTCGACACGATGAAGTACACGTTCACGCCCGCGGGGATCGCGATGTAGATCACGGCGAAGATGATCGGCATGATCTTCTGCATCTGCTGCATCTGAGGGTTCGCGGCAGCCGCAGCGGCGTTCCGCCCGCTGACCTGCTTGATCTGGATGTACTGCAGGGCGATCGCGATGAGGATCAACGCGATGAGCGGCGCCTTCTGCCCCCAGGTGAGCCCGGCCGAGCGGACCGAGTCGGCCATGTTGATGCCGAAAGCCATCAGCTTGCCGTTCGCATGGATCACGGCGTGGTACAAGCTCGACGAGTGGTTGATGTAGAGCGGCTGTACGCACGCCTTCGCGGAAACCGGGTGTTTGCACCACTTCTGGGCTGCCGCGGCAGTCGGGAAGGTCTTCAGATGGATGAGGCCGCGGATCGTGCCGTAGAGGATCCAGAAGATCGGCAGCTGGAGCAACATCGGCAGGCAGCCGCCGGTCGGACTGACGTTGTTCTCCCGGTAGAGCGCCATCATTTCTTCGTTGAGCCGCTGTCGCGCTTCCTGGCGTTCCGCGATCGGTGTTCCCGGGGGGACCTTGTAGCGGGTCTGTATCTTCTTAAGTTCGGGCGCAAGAAGTTGCATCTTCATCATCGAGCGTGTCGCCCGCCGCGTGATCGGGAAGACGACGACCATGACGACGAGCGTGAGCAGCCCGATCGCAATCGCGTAGTTGGGGATGAGGCTGTAGAAGCGTTCGATCAACCAAGCGAAAACGATGAAGAACGGATGGGCGATCTCTCCTATCGATGAAGCGAGCAACACGACGTGCCCCTCAGCTCGGGACGGGGTCGAAGCCCCGGCCCCCCGCCGGACGACAGCGTCCCAGACGCCGAACGACGAGCCAACTGCCCCGCAGGGCGCCATGGGTTTCGATCGCCTCGACGGCGTAGTCCGAACAGGAGGGCACAAACCGGCACGGTGAGGGACGGTTGAACCGGACGGCCTGGTAGACGCGGATCGCGCCAACCAGGACCGCGCGAACGGCCGACGAAACCCGTCTCACCCGAGTTCTCCGCTTGCCCGCCGCATCGTCTCGATCACTCGTCCTCTCAGTTCGTCGAAGTCGATCACGGCAACCCCACGACCGAGGCCGATCAGGTACATCCCGAAGGCGAGTTCCGGCGAGATCTCGGCCGCGATCGCGCGCAACCGACGACGCCAGCGGTTGCGATCGACGGCCCCACCAACGTGCCGGCCGACCGCGTACGCGACGAGCACCTCTTCGCGATCATCGTCCGGCGGGAGGAAGTGTACCGTCACCGGGCCACTGCGAGACTGCCTCCGACTGGCCGCGAGCGCGACGAACGTCGTCCGGCGGTGCACCCGCCCCAGGCGCCTCGTCAAGCCGACAAGCGCACTCGTCCGCGGCGGCGTCGGGCCTTCAACACCGCGCGGCCGGCACGTGTCGACATGCGCTGACGGAAACCGTGCCGCTTCGCCCTCTTGGCGTTGTTTGGCTGAAACGTCCGCTTCATCGAACCCCTCAATCAGGAGCGCATATGTTAGCGCGACAGACACCGCGCGTTCCCGTGGGGATTGCCCCCGCCTTGGAGCGATCCCGCGAAGCGCGCTATACGATGCTCGCCGAGGGACCCAGGTGTCGCCCGTCTGTCGCGTAATCCACAGATGTGGACCCTCCTGTGGAAAACTTACTGGGAAGGCGCACGACGTTGCTCGACGCTCAACAACTCTGGGACGGCTGTGCTGGCGCCATCCAGTCCCAGGTGTCCGATGCCGTCTGGCGGACGTGGTTCTCAGGCGTCCACGCAGTCGGTCTCGTCAACGGCACGTTCGTCCTCAACGTTCCGAACGCGCTCGTCAGAGAGCGTCTCGAGACCCGTTTCTCCGGCGTGGTGCAAGCCGCAGTCGTCGATCTCTGCGGCTCGGACTTCCCGATCCGCTTCGATGTGGCTTCCGACGCCGCCGCCGTAGGAGACGAACCCGGGTTCGTGGGCGGCTCCGCCGACCCAGCCATCCTGCGCAACGGAACTGCTCCCGTCCTCGAGGATTCTGTCCAGGAGCCGATCAGCCCGTCTCGGCGTTACACCTTTGAGGGTTTCGTGATCGGGCCGTCGAATCGCTTCGCCCATGCCGCGGCGTTGTCTGTCGCCGAATCGCCCGGCAGCGCCTACAACCCCTTGTTCATCATTGGCGCGGCCGGTCTCGGCAAGACCCACCTCCTTCAAGCGATCCGCAACTACGTAACCGAGAATTTCCCCCGTTACGACGTCCGTTACGTACCCACAGAAACGCTTCTCAACGAGTTCGTCGAGTCGGTTCGGGCGGTTGCGATGCCAGCTTTCAAACGCCGTTACCGTGAGTGCGACGTGCTGCTCGTTGATGACATTCAAGTCATCGAAGGCAAAGAACAGCTCCAGGAGGAATTCTTCCACACGTTCAACGCGTTGCACGACGCGGGCAAGCAGCTCGTGCTGACCTCGGACCGGCCACCCGGTTCGATCAAAACACTGGAGAGCCGTCTTCGCAGCCGGTTCATGTCGGGCCTCATCACGGAGATCAACCCCCCAGAGTTGGAGACCCGTATTGCGATCCTGCGTTCGAAAGCGCACCATGAGCGACTTATCGTCGACGATGATGTCCTTGAGTTCCTCGCGAGCATCGTCACGGACAACATTCGCGAGCTCGAAGGCGCGCTCATCCGTGTGACCGCCTATTCCAGCTTGACCCGAGAACGTTTGACCCGGGAAACGGCCGAGCATGTTCTCGCGGACCTTGTCGCCGACCGTCAACCTCGTCGTATCACGGCGCAACAAATTCTCGAAACGACAGCGGACCATTTCGGATTCACTATTGACGAACTTTGCAGTGCGAGCAGGCGTCGTCCCCTTGTGATCGCCCGTCAGATCGGAATGTATCTGTTCCGAACGTTGACCGACTTCTCCTATCCTGCGATTGCCCGGGAATTCGGGGGTCGCGATCACACCACGGTCATCCATGCTTATGACAAGATCTCCGCCCTCATGAAAGAACGGCGCCACATTTACGAACAAGTCACCGAGCTCACGGTCCGGATCCGCAACGGACACGCAATCGATGGCTAAGCACAACCTGTGCACGTCACACGGGACACCATGGGGATAACAACGCGATCGCAGTGCAAGTTTCCTCATCTTTCCACAGGCGTTCCCAATTTCCCACCCCATCCTGTGCAGACGGGTGAACAACACACATCAGTTCATTTCCCTAACACTCTCGAACTTTGGCGTTCTGTCCACAATCCACATGCCCTACTACTACTGAAGTAATACTTATGACAACAACGAGGGGAGTACAGGACCCGTGAAATTCCGCAGCGAACGGGATGGTCTTCTCGACGCACTGGTCACCGCTGGTCGGGCCGGGGCCGCGCGGATGGGGATGGGATTTGGCACACAGAGTCTCCGATTGGCCGTGCGCGGCAGCGAACTGGAAGTGACCGGTTCCGATCCCGATCTTGTCATCGAGGTCGTGCAGGTCGTCAGTGGCGAGCAGGACGGAACGGTGCTGATACCTTCACGATTGGCGACCGAGATCATCCGTTCGTTTGATCCAGGGACGGTGAGTGTCGAGGGTAACGATCAAGAGGCGCGGATCACCTCGGGACGAGCGGAATTTGTCATCCGGGTGCCGGTCGGGGCGGAGATCACGCGACTTATTCCTGCGGAGTCGAAAGGCATTGCCTTACCGGCGGGACCGTTTGCAGAGGGATTGCGGCAGGTTGTACCTGCTGCGCTCAACGATGACAGTCGAGCTCCGCAACTGACTGGTGTACTGATGGTTGCTGTCGACAAGGGGCTACGTCTTGTCGCGACCGATTCGTACCGACTTGCCTTTCGTGATCTCGAGGGAATGAGTGCTCTCGAGGCCGGATCGGAGGTTCTCGTTCCCGCTCGTGCTCTTGCCGAGATTCAACGTCTAGTCGGTGGTGAAGGCGAGAGAGAACGTCAAACGGAACTTGTGTTTCGCCACACCGAGGTCGACGCGGTCTTTGAAGTGCATGGTGTCCGACTCACGACCCGTCTCTTAAAAGGTCCTTTCCCTGATTATCAGCGTCTCCTTCCCGCCTCCTATCCGAACGCGTTTCGTGTCGCGAGGGAGGAGTTCGCAGCGGCCGTCCGGCGCGTACGACTCATGGTCCGGGATGCAAAGGATGCCGCGACACCGGTTCGCATTTCCTTTGAAACCGACGGCGCCGAGCTAACCGTTCTCACGGCTGAGAGCGGCCGGGCCGCGGAACGGGTCGACGGTCAGTTCACCGGCGGGGAACTCGTGGTCGCGTTTAACCCGAACTACCTGCTAGACGGGATCGAGGCAATCCGTGCGGAGACAGTCATCCTCGAGGTCATCGATTCCTCGAAGCCAGCGACCGTGCGCGGCGAAGGCGAAGATGACTATCGGTATCTGCTGATGCCGGTGCGCGTCTCCTGAGCCACATCATTTGGCTCGAGGTCAACCAGTTCCGGAACCTTGATCACGTCAGGTTCGAGCCAGACCCCGAGGGACTGACCGTCGTCACCGGGGAGAACGGCGCCGGCAAGACGAGCCTTCTCGAGGCGATCGCGTATGCGTCGACGTTGTCGTCATTTCGCGGAAGCCCTCGGGAGTCGCTCGTCCACGCGGGCGCGAGCCAGTCAATCATCCGCCTCGAGTCGGACGAAGATGGTCGCCACGCCCTCGTCGAGATCGCGATCACTCCGGGGCGCCGAGATCATGTGCAGCGAAACCGCCGGCGGCTTGTCCGAGCCCAGGAGCTGTTGGAAACGCTGCGCGTTTCGGTATTCACTCCCGACGACCTCGCGCTCGTGAAGGGTGGCCCGCAGGGACGACGTGACTATCTGGACGACGCCCTCGTCGCGGCGCGTCCGCACCAGCTGGGCGTGCGACAGAGCGTGGAACGCATCCTGCGCCAGCGTTCGACGTTGCTGCGGCAGGCGGGCGGCGTCGCGTCACCAGACGTGCTGGCCACGCTCGACGTCTGGGACGAGAAGCTCGGTGAAACCGGCGGGGCGCTGGTGCAGGCGCGGGAGGCCTTCCTCGCGGAGCTCGAGCCACTGGCCTCCGCGGCGTTCCGCAGCCTCACCCGAGGAGATGACGGCCTCCGCCTTGTCTACGAGAGGTCGTACACCGGGGATCTCGGCGAAGCGCTCCGCCGCTCCCGCCGAGAGGACATGCGGCGGGGCATGACAACCGTTGGACCGCAGCGCGACGAGATCCTCATCACGGCAGGGGGCCTCGATGCGCGCACCCGGCTTTCGCAGGGTCGGCAACGCTGCGCGACACTCGCGCTGCGTCTCGCGGCGCACGACGCGGTGACGGTCGCCGCGGGCTCGCGTCCTGTGCTGCTGCTTGATGACGCCTTCTCGGAGCTCGACGAGGCGACGACGCGTTCCCTGCTCGCCGAGCTTCCCTCGGGCCAGGCTGTGCTCACGACCGCGGGGTCGATCCCACCCGGGGCGCACCCTGCCGAGGTCATCCGCCTGGTGGCGGGCGCGGTTGTCCAGTGAATGACTCGAACGAGCCAGCCGACCGTTTGCCCACTACCCCGCCGTCTCGCCGGTGGGGTCGTTCGGGGGTGAACCGTCGACGCGGCAAGGATTCCGAGGTACCCCGGAGCCTCGGCCGTTCGTTGGACGAGTACCTCGCCAGCCAGGGACTCAGCGGCATGCGGGTTTTCGCCGACATTGTTGCCTGTTGGGAAGAAGTCGTCGGTCCGGACGTTGCCGCGCACGCCCGGCCAAGATCGTTGACCGGAGCGGAGCTCGTCGTCGCGGTCGACCATCCGGGCTGGGCAACTCAGCTTGCGTTCCTCTCGGACACGATCTGCGATCGGCTCGCTGACCAGCTCGGATACCGCGTGGTCGGGCACTTGAAAGGCCACGTCGACGCCCGATTTCGCCTAGACTGAAAGGCAGGAATCGCTGGGCTGCGCCCACTTGTGCGCGTCAGCCCGACCGGTCAGTACCGCCGCAGTTGAGGAGCCGCGCCCGTGGTGCGAACGGATCAGGTGGAGCCACGAGACGCGACCGCGGAATCTTACGAAGCAGCCGACATCACCGTCCTTCGTGGGCTTGAGCCTGTCCGCCTCCGGCCGGGCATGTTCATCGGTTCGACCTCGTCGAGCGGGTTGCATCACCTCGTCTGGGAGGTCGTCGACAACTCGGTCGACGAGGCGATGCAGGGTCACTGCAGCCGGATCGACGTGACGATCCGGGCCGACGGCAGCTGTCGGGTCGTGGACAACGGCCGGGGGATACCCGTCGATCCGCACCCGGACGAGCCGACGAAGTCCGCGGCCGAGATCGTCCTCACCGTCCTGCACGCCGGCGGCAAGTTCGGCGGATCCAGCTACAAGGTCTCCGGGGGTCTTCACGGCGTTGGCGTCTCGGTCGTGAACGCGCTGTCGTCGCGGCTCGAGCTGCAGATTGACCGCGGTGGCAACCGCTACGAGATGGCCTTCATCGATGGTGGCAAGCCAACCGGCCCGCTGAGGATGACCGGCCCGTCGCCGCGCAACCGGACGGGGACGACCGTCACATTCTGGCCCGACGCCTCGATCTTCGATGAGGTCGAGTTCCGCGCCCAGACGATCCTCGAGCGTCTGCAAATGATGGCATTCCTCCAACGCGGGCTCGAGATTCGCTTCAGGGATGATCGTGTCGGTCACGAACAGGCGCAGACCTACCGCTTCACCGGGGGTATCGAGGATTTTGTGCGGCATCTCAACGCATCGAAGGAGTCGCTGTTCCGCAAGGTCGCCTACTTCGCCCAGGTCGAGGACGACCAGGAGATCGAGGTCGCCTTGCAGTGGAACACGAGCTACTACGAGAGCATCTGGTCGTTCGCCAACGGGATCGCCACGGTAGAAGGCGGAATGCACGAGGAGGGCTTCAAGAAGGCCCTCACGAACGTCGTCAACCGGAGTGCGCGCGGGCGCGGTGCGCTCAAGGACTCCGACCCGAACATTCAGGGGGAGGACATCCGGGAGGGCCTCACGGCGATCATCTCCGTGCGGTTGCGCAATCCCCAGTTCGAAGGCCAAACGAAGGCGAAGCTCGGAAACGTGACGATCCGCTCGCTTGTGGAGCGCGCGACGAACGAGAAGCTCGCCGAATGGCTCGACGAGAACCCGCGCGAGGCGAACCAGGTCCTGCAGAAGGCTCTGCTCGCCCAGCGCGCCCGCGTCGCGGCGCGCCAGGCGCGTGACCTGACGCGGCGCAAGTCCGCCCTGGACGGCGCGGGCCTGCCCGGCAAGCTCGTCGACTGCGCCTCGCGTGACCCACGTGAATCCGAGATCTTCATCGTCGAGGGGAACTCAGCGGCGGGATCGGCAAAGAACGCGCGCAATCCACACACCCAGGCGATCCTTCCGATCCGCGGCAAGATCCTCAACGTCGAGAAGGCGCGTGTCGACCGCATGCTGAAGAACGCCGAGATCCAGGCACTCATCATGGCGATCGGCGCGGGAATCGCCGACGATTTCGACATCACCAAGATCCGCTACCACCGGGTGATCGTGCTTGCCGACGCCGACGTCGATGGCTCGCACATCCGCACGCTGCTGCTGACGTTTTTCTTGCGTCAGATGCGTCCGCTCATTGAAGCGGGCCACGTCTACGTAGCCCAGCCCCCGCTGTACTCGACACTCGTTGGCAACGCCAAGACCTACCTGAAAGATGAGGCTGCCCGGGATCGATTCCTGCGGGAGCACCCGAACCACGCAAAGGACTTCCAGCGCCTGAAGGGACTCGGGGAGATGGACTTTGCCGAGCTGCGGGATACGACGATCGACCCGACGAAGCGAACACTCCTGCAGATCACGATGGAGGAGGCGAGCATCGCGGACCAGGTGTGCTCGGTCCTCATGGGAGACGACGTCGACGTGCGGCGACGCTTCATCCAGACGAACGCGAAAGACGTCCGCTTCCTCGATATCTGACAGGTCGCGCCGCCGCGCGGAGCGGATGGGGTAGTGACAAGGGAAGGCAGGGCCAAGATTGGCACCGCGTGCGACAAGAGTATCGGCTCCACCGGAGAACGAAACACCCGGGGGCGGCGTGATCGAGCCGATCGATTTTCAAGAGGAGATGGAGCGTTCGTACCTCGAGTACTCCATGTCGGTCATCGTCTCGCGCGCCCTGCCTGATGTGCGCGATGGTCTGAAGCCGGTCCACCGGCGCATTCTCTACGGCATGTGGGACACGGGACTGCGGCCCGATCGTCCCCACGTGAAGTGCGCCAAGGTCGTCGGCGATGTCATGGGGCGCTTCCACCCGCACGGCGACAGCGCGATCTATGACGCGCTGGCGCGCATGGTCCAGGACTTCAGCCTGCGCCACCCGCTCATCGACGGCCACGGGGACTTCGGGGCTCCGGGTCCGGACGGGCTCCCTGCGGCGATGCGCTACACGGAGGCGCGCCTCGCACCGCTCGCGATGGCCCTGCTCGAGGGGATCGACGAGGACACCGTCGATCTCATCCCGAACTACGACGGCACCGACGAGCAACCAGTCGTGCTGCCTTCGCGCTTCCCGAACTTGCTGGTCAACGGCTCCCAGGGCATCGCCGTCGGCATGGCGACAAACATTCCGCCGCACAATCTCGGCGAAGTCATCGACGCGACGTGCCATCTCCTCAAACATCCCGAAGCGACGTCGGACGACCTCATGCAGTTTGTGAAGGGGCCGGACTTCCCGACTGGCGGTCTCATCCTCGGACGTGCCGGGATCATCGAGGCCTACCGGACCGGCCGTGGCTCGGTGAAGACACGTGCCGTCGCCGAGGTTGCCGAGCTGCGCAACGGCGTGTTCCAGATCGTCGTCACCGAGATCCCCTACCAGACGGCCGTGGAGATCATCGAGAAACAGATCGCCGAGGGCATCGAGGCGGGCGAAATCTCGGGAATATCTGCGGTGGACAACCTCTCGGCCGGAGGCAAGCCAAGGCTCGTCGTGACCTTGAAACGCGACGCGAATGCCAACGTCGTGCTCAACAACCTGTTCAAGTACACACAGCTGCAGACGAGTTTCGGGGTGCACATGCTTGCCCTCGTCGACGGAGTGCCGCGGCTGCTCAACCTCGCCCAGACGCTCAGGGCCTATGTCGCGCACCAGGTCGAGGTCGTGACGCGCCGGTCGAAATTCCGCCTGCGGAAGGCGCGCGATCGCGCCCACATCGTCGAGGGGTTGCTGCGTGCAATCGACATGCTCGATGCGGTCATCGCGGCGATTCGTGCCTCGGAGGACCGGACCGACGCGCGGACAAATCTCATGGTCGAGCCGTTCTCGTTCTCCGAGGACCAGGCGAACCACATTCTCGACATGACCCTCGGGCGTTTGACGCGGCTCGGCCGGACCGAGCTCGAGGAGGAGATGAACGCGCTCGTCGCGACGATCAAGGACTTGGAGTCGATCCTTGGCGACGAGACGAAGCTGCGCGGGGTAATCACCGACGAGCTCTTAGACGTGAAGAAGAGGTTTGCCGAAGATCGCAGGACGAGGGTTGTCCACGATCCCGGCGATCTGTCGGCGGAGGACCTCATCCACGACGACGAGATCGTCGTGACGCTCACGCGCGCCGGATATGTGAAGTCGGTCGCCGCGGACGCCTTTCGCACGCAGTCCCGGGGAGGCCGAGGTGTGCAGGGAACGCGGCTCAAGGAGGAGGACTTGATCCGCGAAGTCGTGTACGCGATGGCGCTCTCACACTTGCTGTTGTTCTCCAACCGGGGAAAGGTCTACCGCCTGCGTGCTCATGAGATTCCCGTGAAGGAGCGCACGGCGCGGGGGACGCCCGTCGTCAACCTGATCTCGCTCGAGCCCGGCGAGCACATCCAGGCGATCGTTCCGACCCGCGAATTTGATCCGGACTACTACCTGCTTTTCGCGACACGCGCGGGCCAGGTGAAGAAGACCCCGTTCAGCGAGTACGACAAGTCGCGCCGTGAGGGCTTCATCGCGATCACGCTGCGCGAGGACGACGAGCTCGTGCGGGTGTTGCCGACCGGTGGCGAAGACGACGTGTTCATGGTGACGCGCCTCGGCATGGCAATCCGGTTCCACGAGTCCGACGTCCGACCGATGGGCCGGGGCGCGGCGGGCGTGCGGGGCATGAGGCTCCGTTCTGGTGACGAGGTCGTCGCCTGCGACGTCTCCAGGCCCGGGGTCGATCTGCTGATCGTCACCGACGGGGGATTCGGCAAGCGGACGAAGCTCGACCATTTCAGCCCGCAGGCCCGCGGCGGCCAGGGCGTCCGGGGAATTCGCATCACGGAAAGGAGGGGCTCGGTGGTCGCCGCGCTGATGGCCACGCTCGACGAAGAACTTTTCATCGTGTCGTCCGCCGGGATCGTCATCCGGACCGCGGTGCGCGAGATCGCGGCCCAGGGCCGGGACGCGACCGGAGTCCGTGTGATGAACCTCGAGAACGGCCAGACGGTCGCCGCGGTCGCCCCGCTCACGACCGCCGAGGAGGACTGAGACGTCCGGCCGATTCGACTAGGGTCGCGGACTCGTCGGGGCTATAGCTCAGCCGGTTAGAGCGCAGCACTGATAATGCTGAGGTCCTCAGTTCGATTCTGAGTAGCCCCACCAGGGAGTACGCAAGTTCATTGATTGCGGTCAGCTGCAATTCTTGGCGATTCGTTGGAGGCCGGGAGGCGACAAGTCCCGACCTGATCGGCTACGCGCCGGTCGGCTTTACTCGTGAACTGCGCGTAGATTCCAGAAGTCGCTGACGGGTTCGAGTGCTCGAGGCGAGTCTGGGATGACTTCGCATCCACGCCGAGAATCCCGAGCGCAGTTGCCGGGTCGCGCTTGGGGTCGTGGAACACAGATCCGTTGAGGCCGAGTCTCGAGACTGGGGACTGCCGCACGCGTGTTCGGAAGTTTGAGCAGTGCGGGGCTTGTCTTCGAGGCCGGTGAACACGTACGAGACGCGGTCATCTTTGGAGATTCCATGAGCCGAGGATGATGACGTTGCATCGGGACGAACTCCGTAGGTTTGGCGAACGTGCGGGTACCTTTCGCAGACTTGGGTGACCGGGGATCATGCACGCCTTTGTGCCGCGGGTCGATCGACGGCTTGGTTTCAGCCGGCATCGTCGAGGTTGAGGTCGCCCACGGGTGGTCCTGCCGTCTCACCTCGGAGGAGCCGGAGAATCCCGAGGTGCACCGTCGAGCTGAAACCAGGTCCGTATCGTGCAAAGGCGTTTCGTGCAACGTCCATGAACTGTTGCTCACAGGCTGGCCGAGCGCGATGGTCGTTTCTTGCAGACGGCGAAGGAGAGCGCGGGCGTTCGGCGTCGTCGCTTCCAGTTCCCGCGTACCGACGGCGGCGAGCAGGGAGCGGGGCAGATGTGCAGCCTCCGCGACACTCGGCTCGTCCGCAGCCATACTGTCGTCGGTATTGATGATGCCTGTACGCAGTCGATCGGCGTGAAGTGGTGGGGAAATCAGCACTGGTCGCGGGCAAAGAGCGACTGGTATACGTTTCGCAACGGGAGCCTGACGATGCGCAGTCGGATTCTGATAATGGCGGCAGCCACAGCCCTTTCGGTCGGACTCGGTCCCCGACTCTTGGCGAGTGCCACGACAGCTCATCCCAGCTACCCGCTTGGTAGGGGGGCGCACTGCCGCGCCAACTACCGGAGCGTCGTCCGCGAGCACAAGGTGAAGGGCAGTGAGGTCCACTTTCGCGAGTGCGTCTATCGCGCGCCCACGACCATACTCCCGACCATGCTCCCGCCCGCTGGGATGCACCTCGTGTTCAGCGACGACTTTTCTGGATCCGTTCTGGACACGGCAACGTGGCAGACTTGCTACTGGTGGGTGACGAACGGCGCCGGTTGCACCAACTACGGCAACTCGGATATGCCGGAGTACGAGTGGTACCTACCCTCGCAGGACCAGGTTTCGAACGGGGTGTTGCACCTGGTGGCCTCCGAGACTCCGACTCTTGGCACGAACGCGAACGGCGATCCGGAGACGTACCCGTGGACCTCAGGCATGGTGACGACTCAGAAGTCCTTTGAGTTCACGTATGGGTTCGTGGAAGTGAGTGCACAGATTGCGAACGGAAATGGCATGTGGTGTGCCTTGTGGTTGGGCCCCGCTTCGGAGGCTGGGGTTCCAGAGGTCGATATCGCTGAAACATGGGGGGCTGGTACCGCTTCCACGTGGCTCGGCTTTTACTTGCACCTGCCGGGTGGGGTCCGACCATCTCGGCAGATCCACACGAAGAGCCTCATGACAGGCTGGCATACGTTCGCCGTCGATTGGGAGCCGTCATCGCTCACCTGGTACGTCGACGGAGTGAAGATGTTCACCTATACCGGGTCGGGTATACCGCAGGTACCAATGTATTTCCTCGCGAATCTCGCGGTATACAAGAACCTTGACATGCCTCAAACCGCCGCCATGGAGGCGACGGATTCGTTCAATATTCGTAGCGTCCAGATCTATCAGCGCTGAATCGTGAGACCTTCGCTGGACAGTTCAGCCGGATGATCCTGCAAGCTGGTGGGTCACATTGCCGCGGTGGACGAGCCGACGAGCTGGAAGCGGGTCAGAAGGCAAGACGTTCAGGCGGCGGCTCCCGCACGCCCCGGGCATTCGACCACAGCCTCACGCCAACTCCAGCAGCAGCCGGAACGCCGGCCCATCTTCACTGGTCAGACCTGGGAACATCACGACCTTCCAGACCTCGGAAGGCTCGGCGTCGGCGCGGTCGTCGAGAAGCACGACCTCACCATTCGCAAGGGTGCGGGAGCCGATGAGGACGCGGTTCGCCAATCTCCGTGTCATCGGGTGACGGAAGTGTCGGTGAAGGTCAATTCGACCTGTCTGGCAGGCGGTTCCCGGAACAGGACGTTCAGCGCGAGAAACTTCCCGATCCAGGTCACGCCGAAGGCGAGGAGATTCGCCATCACGAGGAGGGCGGTTCGGTCAGTTCGGCTGAGGTGGTGGGCGATTCCGAGATGACGGGCCGCGCTCGAGGTCGCGATCGACAAGGCGATGCCGGCGAGAGTCATCACCCAGAACGGCACGACCTCCCTCATGAGGTGAGATCGTCCTGATTTTCCCCAGGCCCAAGTTCGAGTCAAGTAGTAGGCAGGCGGAATCGTCACCACGTTCGCGAAGAGCGTGCTCGGCACCTCGGTCCAGATCCGGAACACGCCGAAGACGATCGACACGACGGCGACGGAGAACACAACGTTGAATACCGAGACGAGCGTGTACCGGATGAACCGCCCACCGATTGGAGTGGCGTAGAGACGCCGAGCTCGCTCGATCCAGCCACGGCGATCACTTGCTGACATGAGATCTGTTCCTGTCTCGCGAAACCCGAGACTCGGTCGCCGCCGTCCGGGCGGGACGACCGCACCGCGATTCCGTTGGCGTGGCCGTAATCGTCGGGTCCTCCGTGGCGACCGAGCGCACGAAGCAGACTTGCGCACTCCGTGTGCTTTGCTCTCTATGGCGTCTCTTTCTTTGGCGCCCAGGCTGGTGAGGAGGCTACCCCTCATCCGTCCCGGTCGGCGGGCGTCCCTTCCGGCCAATCTGAGGTGGGAGTATCGGCGAACGCAACGGGCGCAGGACCTCGAACCCTGCCCGGGTCCGAGTTGAAGGCGACCCGACAACGGACGCGTGGCGAGCGCGGACGGCGGCTCCACTGCGCGGCTAGACGAGCCGCGATGCACGACCAACCCAACGGTCCAGGAGGCGTCCCTCCGCCGCGCTAGCGCAAGTTGAGGGCCTTGGCCACTCGTCCGCCGAGTTCGGTGTCGACGGAACGCCAGTAGTCGAGCACCTTCGTGAGCATCTGCGGGGTCACGCCGTTGCTCGCGTGACCCGCGATGTTCCCGACGAGGTGCTGGCGGTCGTTCTCGGAGAGCACATTGCGGTAGAGCGCTCTTGCCTGTCCGAAGTCATCGTCTTCCTTATGGAGGTCGTAAGCCGCACGCACGATCTCACCGGCCGCCAACCAGCCCGCGGGGTCACCGAAGCGGGTCGGGTCCGCCGCGGGTCCCCCGAAGGAGTTCGGTGCGTAGACGGGATCGCCGCGGCTCTCGTACCGCATCGCGCCGTCCTTGTTGTAGGAGTTGACCTGCGACTTGGGACGGTTCACCGGCAATTGGAGGTAGTTCGTCCCGATACGGTGGCGGTGGGTGTCGGGGTAGCTGAACATCCGCCCGAGCAGCATCTTGTCCGGGCTCGGTCCGATGCCGGGGACCATGTTCGAGGGCTCGAATGCCGCTTGTTCGATCTGGGTGAAGTAGTCTTCGGGGTTGCGGTTGAGGGTCAGCCGTCCGATCTTGACCGGCGGGTAGTCGGAATGCGGCCACACCTTCGTGAGGTCGAAGGGATTGAATCGGTAGTCGGCGGCGTCCTCGAAGCCCATGATCTGCATCTCGAGGGTCCAGCTCGGGTACTCGCCACGCCCGATCGCCGCGTGCAGGTCGCGCAAGTGGAAGTCTGGGTCCTCTGCCGCCAGCACCTTCGCCTCGGCGTCGGTGAGGTTCTCGATTCCCTGGTCCGTCTTGAAGTGGTACTTGACCCAGTACTTCTGCCCGCCGGCGCTGACCCACATGAAGGTGTGGCTCCCGTAGCCGTTCATGTGCCGCCAAGTCCGGGGGGTGCCCCGGTCGGTCATGAGGAACGTCACCTGGTGCGCGGACTCCGGCGAGAGCGTCCAGAAATCCCACTGCATGTTGTTGTCGCGTAGGTGCGTGTCGGCCCGTCGCTTCTGAGAGTGGATGAAGTCCGAGAACTTCGAGGGGTCGCGGATGAAGAAGATCGGGGTGTTGTTCCCGACGAGGTCGTAGTTGCCCTCGTCGGTATAGAACTTGATCGCAAAACCACGCGGGTCTCGCACGGTGTCGGCCGAGCCGAGTTCACCGGCGACCGTGGAAAACCGGATGAGCACGTCAGTCGTTGTCTTCTTCTGAAATACCTGTGCTCGCGTGTACTGGCTCACGTCCTCAAAGCACTCGAAGACGCCGAAGGCACCGCCGCCTTTGGCATGGACGACGCGTTCGGGGACTCGCTCCCGGTTGAACTGCGCCATCTTCTGAACGAGGTAGTGGTCCTGCAGCAGGATCGGCCCGTTGGGTCCCACGGTGAGCGAGTGTTCGTCACTCGGCGCGGGAATCCCGGCGTCGGTCGTGGTCGGAGGTCGAGTGCCATCCGACGTGTCTTCTCTCTGGGGCATCGCGGTCACCTCTTTCGATCTTGATACGACGCACTTGCGGTTCGTTTTCCGGAGGGCTGATCCCGGGCAGGTGTACTTGCGGACGAGTCGTTGTGGTTCGCCTGTGAACGGGCCGTGTCCGATGTCTGGCAGCGCGGGCAGAGGCCCCAGAAGGTCACCTCGGCTTCATCGAGGAGGAAGCCGTGCAGCTCGGACGGTTCGAGACAGGGCGCCGTTCCGACGGCGCAGTCGACGTCGACGGTGGCGCCGCAGGCCCGGCAGACGATGTGATGATGGTTGTCGCCGACGCGCTTCTCGTAGCGGGCGGGACTTCCTGCGGGCTCGACCCGGCGGAGAAGATTTGCTGCGGTGAGCGAACGGAGCGTGTCATACACGGCCTGCCGTGAAACACTGCCCAGCTGGTTGTCGACCGCGTGGAAGATCGCCTCCACGTCTGCGTGGGGTCGGGCCCCGACTTGTTCGAGGACGGCGAGGCGCACGGCCGTGACGCGTCGGCCCGCGGAGCGCAGAAGTTGGACGTCGTCCCCCATCGTCGTCACGAACCAGGACACTAGAACACGATCTGGAATCAGTCAAGAAGTTGGACTGACTCCAGTTAAGAGAATCGATTGTCGCGGATCCGCCATGATCGCGACGTGACGAAGACGAGGCCGCGCGTGGTCACCCTGGCGTTAATCGGTCGACCGGGAACGAAGGAGATCCTCGTCTCGAACAGCCGGGACGAGGTCGCGGGCATTCGGTTCCAACGACCGTTCGGCGGCGGTGTGGACTTCGGCGAGCGCGGTGAAGAGGCGCTGCGCCGCGAAATCCGCGAGGAGCTCGGCGTCGAACTCGGGGCGGTGCGTCTCGTCGGCGTCGTCGAGAACCTCTTCGTCTTCGAGGGAAGGCCGGGCCACGAGATCCTGATGCTCTACAGGACGGAGTTCGCCGACGCCTCGCTCTACGCGAGGGATGTCTTCGCAGGAGTGGAGCCCGAACCGAAGGTCGGGGTCTGGCGCGATCTCGGTGCTGTCGCAGATGACGTGCCGTTGTATCCGCCGGGGTTGGCAGATCACGTTCTTTCGGCAAACCGCTGAATCACCGCTCATGAAGTGCCCGGGCGGGGCCGGGTCAGTCCGGAGACGGTCGCCGGCTGCAGTCGCGGCAGCGTCCGCGCATGGCGAAATGGTGGGGGTCGATCGTGAACCCGTACTCCTCGAGGGCCGTCGTTGCGAGCGACGCGAAGAGCTGATCACCGACTTCGAGCACCGTCCCGCACCCTTCGCAGACAAGATGGCAGTGCGTCGTGGGGGCGAGGTGGTAGGTCGCCGGGCCGTGCCCGAGGTGCACGTGGGTGACAACGCCGAGGCGTTCGAGTTCCTCGAGGTTGCGGTAGACGGTCGAGATATGGACGTCGGGAGCCTCAACCTGAACCTCGGCGGTGAGATCCTCCGCGGTCCGGTGGTGGGGCGACGCGAACAGCGACCGCAGGATCAGCCGCCTGGCGGTCGTCGCCCTCCCGCCGGTCGCCCGCAGGCGCCGGAGCACGTCAGCAACGGACTCGTCGACCGTCGCGTCGTGGGTCTCGACGTGCTGCGGTGGCGCCGATTCGGCTGGGCGCGCAACGGGGATTCGCCGGTCGGGCACCTGGTGGTCGGTCCGGCTCAGTTCCGCCGGGTCGGTGACGTGACGACGCCACGGGTGCGGGTCGTCGAGCCTGCGACCCGCACGGCCTGGAGTCCGGGGACCGTTCCGGGGGTGTGGGGCATCCAGGCCTCGGGGTCGGCCGTGATCAACCGGACGGCGAGGGGAATGTTGCGCGTCGCGATGTCCGCCACCGAGACCGACTCGAGGATCGTGCGGATGTGCTCGCGCACGGCGATCCAGACCTCGACGAGTGGCTCGGCCGAGCCCGTGTAGTCGAGCTGGTCGGGGCGGACGTCGCCCACTTGGGCGAGGGGCCCCTCGACGGCGCGCACGATGTCGGCCAGGCTGATCTCGGATGCGGCTCGGCCGAGGCGGAAGCCGCCCTCGTTGCCGCGTTGGCTGGCGACGATGCCGGCCCGCTTCAGCTCGAACAGGATGTTCAGCAAGAACTTCCCAGGGATGTCCTGCGCGGCGGCGAGGATCTCCGCCTTCACCGGCCAGGAGTCCTCGAGCGTGGCAAGTTCGACGACGGCCCGGATCGCGTAGTCGGCCTTGGAAGAGATTCGCACATCCCTATCTTGGCGCTTCCGGGACGGTGCCACACGCGGCTCATGGCGCGCGGCACGGTCAGCCCGTCTTCCTCACCTTGGTGGCGCCACCGTAGGCGCAAATCTCGGTCCAGACGCCGCCTATCTCAGAGGTGTCGGGGCGCATCGCCAGAACGGCGTTCGCGCCGCGCGCCCCCGCCGCCTCTGCCAGGCGGTCGATGACCTCCTGTCGGCTCGCTTCGAGGTTCTTCGTCACCCCCTTCAACTCGCCGTCGACGAGCGACTTCAGCCAGGCGCCCATCTGGGAGAACGCGTTGCGGAAACGCACCCTGAGGTCGAACACCTGACCGAGAACCTCGTAGCCGGGAGCGTCATTTGTCGTCTCAACCAGCATGCCCGCACCCTCCTCGATTCAAACGTTGTCGATGCTCACCCCCGTTTGCGCCGATATCGCGCGGTTGCGTCAACACCTCGTCACGCCGGACACGCCGGGCGGCCCGGCCCGTGGCCTAGTGACGAACTGGCCTGAAGACGTAGGTGAGGAACGACCGTGGTGGCGAGATCGAGCCGATGACCTTCGATCCGACCTCGACGGTGAGTGCCGTGGCATGGGCGCCAAGCATGAGCGAGGCCGGTCCGGCCAGCTTGATCACCACGGGGCTCTGGTTCGCCGTGATCGTCCTCGCGAAGACGAACGTCGACGACGCGGGCGGGGACTTCACCTGCGTCCAGCAGGGATGGGTCGTCGAGATGGCGACGGAAAACCCTGTTGACGTCGGAACCGAGTAGGTCGCGCTCGACCTGGTGGTCGAAACGAGCACAAGCTGCCCGAGCTCGCGTGTCGGTTGGGTCGTCGAGGATCGCGGCGCCGCGCGGGTGCTCGACGACGTCGAGCCGCGGGAAGAACGCCGTGGTGTCGTGGCGGCTGTATTGCGGAGGAACGCGACCCAGCTCGGATGGAAGTGCTCAGCGGCGAGCCCGATCAGGCCGAGGACGAAGAGAACGAAAAGAACCCAGACCGCGATCTCCAGACCCCACGGCGCGGGGAGGCGCCGTTCGATGTCGGGGTGCCAGCCGTCTTCGCGGGCGAACTGCGGACGTGGCGCCGGAGACACGCGTGGAATTTCCGCCGTCGTGATGACCGCCTCCGGGCGAGGAGCAGCCGGAGCCGTGGCTCGCCGGTTGACCCGGATCGGCTTTCCGCTCTCCCCCGCGTCGTTTGCCCTGGTCACCTCGGCTCCCGCTTCGCCCGGCACGCACCGGTTACAAAGACGGTACCGCGTGCCCACGCCTAGGAGCGCAGGTCAGGATGCCGCTCCAGCGGGAATCCACGCGGCACCGACGACGCCACCCCCGGTGTGCACCTGCATCGCGATGCTGAATCCGCTGACGAAGTCGGCACCCCCAAGCAGTTCGTTGAGCCGCTCCGCCAGGTACGGGGCGTTGGCGTGGAACACAGCTGAGCGTTCGGCCCCCCGGGGCGCGCTCGCCACATACGCCGCACGAATCTTCTCGAGCGTCTCTTCGGCTGTCGCCACCGTCCCGATCGGTTCGACCGTGCCGTCGCGCATGCGGAAGACACTCCGCATCCCGCTCGGACCGGGGTCCCCGAGTACGTCATCGGGGACTGGCCCACTCCGCCGGATCGGTTCCAGCGTCGCGAGCGAAGCGACGAGCTCGACGCGGCGGGAGGCTTCTTCGACGACGCGCACGACTTCTTCGATCCCGGCCCCGTTGGCCGCCGCTTCCGCGCCGGCGAGGACGACGAGCGCCTGGCCGGCCGCCGCGGTCCGGGCATCGACCAACACGACCGGTCGGGTTGCAAACTCCGCGGCGAGCGCGGCATTGCGGTACATCGTCGCGAACTCGACTGCCGGCGCGATGACGACCGCGGCGTCGAACTCGGGAGACTCGATGGCCTGCAGGTACTCTGTGACGAAGGGATGATTGGCCCCGGCGAGCTCTTCTCGCGCGAGCGCTTCGGGCAGGATCACGTCCTGGCCGTCGGACGGATCAAGGCCGGCTGCGCCGTCCTCGGGTAGGAAGACACTGATGGGGAGCACGCAGACACCGAACTTGGCGACGAGCTCTGCGGGCACGCAGGCGCTTGAATCAGTGATGACGCGCACACGTCCCACGGCGGGGACGTTACCGCCCCGGACGCGGATCCGGAGAAGCTTGCGACTGGACCACGGAAGGCCACGGCTGCGATGACACTCGCCGCGAGGGTCTCGCGCCAGTTCACGATGTCCGAACTTGTCGAACGAACCGGGGTCGCCGCCGCGACCGTCCGCTACTACTTCGCTGCCAAAGTGCTGCCGCCCCCGCAGAAGGTCTCGTCCAACCGCTTCCTGTACGACGAGCGGCACGTCGAGCTGATCCGGCTCATCCGGCTCGTGCGCGAGAGACGGGGATTGTCGATCGAGACGATCGGGAGGCTGCTCACCGAGTTGCTGCCCGACCTGTTCGACAAACCGTCGCACGGGGTGTTCCGCCTGGAGATGTGGAATCAGCTGCTCGCCGCCGAGACGCAGCCTGAAGAGGGCACCTCCGTCGACGAGCGCCTCGTCGAGGCCGGGCTCACACTGTTCAGCCGTCGCGGCTACGCCGATGTCTCGATCGACGACGTCTGCCGGAGCGCGCTGATCGCCAAGGGATCGTTCTACCGGCACTACCCGTCGAAGGGGGCGCTCTTTGTCGCGGTCGCGGAGGAAGCGGCGCGACGGACGGAGCGGGAGTTCGAGGCGTCGTCTTCGGGTGGGGGCGACGTCGCCTCGGCGATCGACGGTCTGGCCGGTGTCCTTGTGCCCTACGTCACGCTGCTCCTCGATCTCGCCTCGCTGGCCACGCAGCGGCGCCCTGGCTATGGGCGAGTGCTCGGTCGGGTCGCCGACGTGCTCGCTGCCGGCGTCGCCCGCCGGGCGACGGGCGACGCCGTCTCGCCGCGAGAAATCGTCGGCCGCGCCGTCGGCGAGGCAGTCCGCCGTGCGGCGGACGAACAGGCTGCGGCCGCGGTGCTGGTGGACGTGCAGCGCAGGTAGGGTGAGGAGCGGCGCAGCGCGCTGTGCAGCGCTTTTCGGTGCACCGGCCACGACACGAACCTCGTTGACGGCCCCGGTGTCATCTGAAAGGATGAGCTGCGAGCAATCGGTGTGACCAGCTGGTCACTGTGACTTCGTGTGAACGGGTCTCGTCGACAGTCGGACGGCTCGGGGGTGCAGCGGGGCGGCATCCGGTTGCTGGTCACGGATGGCCGCGTTGGAAACGACGAGCGAAAGAAGACGTCGTGAGCAGAGAAGACAAGCCTTCGTACCCCCTCCTTGACACGATTTCGTCCCCTGATGACCTGAAGGCGCTCTCCTTGGAAGAGTGCGAGATCCTCGCCGCCGAGATCCGGCAATTCATCGTCGAGGCGGTCACGACCGGTGGCACCGGACACCTCGGTTCGAATCTCGGAGCGGTGGAGATCACCCTCGCGATGCACCGGGTCTTCACGTCGCCGCGCGACGTCCTCCTTTTCGACACTGGCCACCAGAGCTACGTCCACAAACTCGTGACCGGTCGGCACGCGGGTTTCGCGCTCCTGCGTCGTGAGGGAGGACTCTCGGGATATCCGAGCCGCGCCGAGTCCGAGCACGACTGGATTGAGAACTCGCATGCGTCGACGGCGCTCAGCTACGCCTTCGGGATCGCGCAGGCGTTCAAGATGAGCGGCGAGGACGCGACCCGCCGAGTCGTGGCCCTCGTCGGCGACGGCGCCCTGACCGGTGGACTGGCATACGAGGCGATGAACAACCTCGGCCACGCCGACTCGCGGGTCTGCATCATCCTCAACGACAACGGCCGCAGCTACGCCCCGACGGTGTCGCGGCTCTCGGAGTCGCTGACCCAGCTGCGGCTGAGCCCGAGTTTCGGCGCGATCCAGTCCCGCGTCACGCGCGTCCTGAAGGACTTGCCTGGAGTCGGCACACTCGCCGGTCAGTCGATCCGGAGCCTCACGGCGGCGATCCGTGAGCTCGTCGAACCCCAGGTCTTCTTCGAAGCGTTAGGCATTCGCTACGCGGGGCCGATCGACGGGCACAACATCGCGGCGGTCGAACAGGCGCTGAAGCGTGCTGCGACCTGGAAAGGACCGATCGTTCTCCATGTCCTCACGACCAAGGGCAAGGGCTACGGACCCGCCGAAGAGGACACGGTGCAGTGCCTGCACGACTACAAGCTCCAGCCGCAGCTCGCCTCGCCCGGCATCGCCATCGATGACGGCGCGGTCACCTCGGGCCCGCGCAGCCCCGACAGGAACTACACGGAGGCGTTCGGCCAGGCGATGCTCGACATCGCCAGTCGGGACGAACGCGTCGTCGCGATCACCGCAGCGATGCCCGGACCGACGGGGTTGTTGAGCTTCGAGGCACACCACCCGGACCGTTTCCTCGATGTCGGGATAGCGGAGAGCCACGCGATGACGGCGGCGGCGGGTATGGCGATGGCGGGTTTCCGCCCGGTGGTCGCGATCTACTCGACGTTCCTGTCGCGTTGTTTTGACCAGGAGAATCTCGACGTCGGTCTCCACCGGGCACCGGTCGTGATTTGCGCGGACCGGGCGGGCATCACCGGGGACGACGGGGCGAGTCACCACGGTGTGCTCGACATGGTCCTCGGGCTCGCGGTCCCCGGCCTCGTGATCTTCGCTCCCGCCGAGCCGTCCGAAATCGCCCCGATGCTCGAGACGGCGCTCGGGCTTGATAAGCCGTCGATCATCCGCTACCCGAAGACGCCGGGGCCGGGCGTGCTCGCCCCGGCTGGAACGGGGATGCGCTCGCGGGTGTTGCGCGAAGGCAGCGGCGACATCGTGCTCGTCGGGATCGGCAAGCTCGCGGCGGCGTCGCTTGAGGCGGCGAAGCTGCTCGAGCAGGACGGACTCAACGTGACGGTGCTCGACCCCCGCGTCGTGCGACCGTTGGACCCCGCTCTCGTGGAGCGGTGTCGCAATGCTCGCCTCGTCGTCACCGCCGAGGACGGGCTCGTCCACGGTGGGGCGGGACAGCACCTGCGAGGCGTCCTCGAACGCGCCGCCGAACTCGTGAGCGAGCGCCCCCCGAGCGTGTTGTGCCTCGGCGTGCCGACGGTCTACGTGGGTCACGCCGACCCAGATGTCATCCTCCAGCGTCTCGAGCTGGACGCGTCCGGGATCGCGGCGTCGACCCGCACGGCGTCGGAACGGCTGATCAAACAGGCGGGCAACGGGGCGGGCGCGTTCACCGTCGAGAAGCGTTTCGGGCGGCGACATCGCCGTCTGTCCGTAGGGGGCGAGGGGATGGTCGCGCGATGAGCCTCCCGGTCGAGTTCGACGGCGCCACGAGGGCGACGCCGGTCGTGCTCGGCACGGCTGTCGTCATGGCGAAGGCTCGTGCCGAGAATTTCCCGGTCGCGACGCGCCTGCTGCCGGGACGGCTTCGCGAGCGGCTGCTCGCGATCTATGGTTACGCCCGCTTCGTCGATGACGTCGGCGATCGCGCGCCGGGCGATCGCCTCGCGCAGCTCGACTGGGTCGAGGCCGAGCTCAATCGGGCGTTTCTGGGCGCGGCTTCTCATCCGGTCTTCGTCCGCGCCGGTGGGCTCGCGAACGAATTCGGCCTCGACCGTGAGCCGTTCGCCGATCTCATCGAGGCGAATCGCCACGACCAGGTGACGACGAGGTACCCGACGTACGAGGCGCTCGGGGCGTACTGCGCGCTGTCGGCGAATCCGGTCGGCCGACTCGTCCTCGCGGTCTTCGGCCGGCGCGACGAGCACTCCTTGGAGCTCTCGGACCGGGTGTGCACGGCGTTGCAGCTCGTCGAGCACCTCCAGGACGTCGCCGAGGACTTCGCGATGGGGCGCGTCTACCTACCCCTGGAGGATCTCTCCCGGTTCGCCGTCGGCGAGTCGGTGATCGCGAGCGGCGTCGCGACGCCAGCCTTCCGGCGGCTCATGGCCTTCGAGGTGGCGCGGACGCGACGTCTTCTCCTGTCTGGAGGTTCGCTGGTGGCGTCGCTTTCCGGATGGGGCCGGGTCGCGGTCGCGGGTTTCGTCGGCGGCGGCCTCGCCCAGCTCGACGCCATCGAACGCCATGGCTATGACGTCCTGTCGGCTCGGGTGAAGGCTTCCGGGGCCCACGTGGTGTGGCGCAGCCTGGGGGTGTACGCAGCAGCGCGCAGGGATCTGCTGTGAGCGACATTGCCCTGGCGTACAGGCGCTGCGAAGCGATCACGCGCCGTGAAGCTCGGAACTTCTTCTACGGCATCCGCTTGTTGCCGGAGCCGAAGCGGGCCGCGATGTCGGCCCTCTACGCGTTCGCCCGGCGGGTCGACGACATCGGCGACGGTGCCGGCACGACCGGTGAGAAACAGGAAGCGCTCGCCCGGGTCCGAGACGAGATCGTCCAGGTGGCGAGCGGCCACCCGCCGTGTGACGACGCGGTGCTCGTCGCCCTGGCCGACGCAGTGGCCCACTTCCCGATCCCGGTCGACGCCCTCGGCGAGATCGTGACGGGTTGCGAGATGGACTGCCGACGCGAGAGGTACGCGACGTTCGAAGAGCTCACTGCCTACTGCCGGTGCGTCGCCGGCTCGGTCGGTCGGCTTTCTCTCGGCGTGTTCGGATCGGCCGACGCGGCGACGGCACCGGAGCTCGCCGACAGGCTCGGCATCGCCCTGCAGCTGACGAACATCTTGCGTGACATCGTCGAGGACCGCGACGAGATGGGGCGCGTCTACCTGCCGGTCGAGGATCTCGCGCGTTTCGGCTGCGAGCGCGACGCGACCGGCCCGCCGGACGCGCTCGTCGGACTGCTGCGGTTCGAGGCCGGACGGGCGCGGCTGCACTACGAGAAGGGTCTCGGGCTGCTCGACCTGCTTGACCGGCGTTCGCGCGCCTGCGTCGCGGCGATGGCGGGGATCTACCACCGCCTGCTCGACCGCATCGAGAAGGACCCGCTCGCGGCGCTCGCCCATCGCGTGAGCCTTCCCGCCTGGGAGAAGGCGTGGGTCACGGTCCGCAGCCTAAGGCGGGTGTCCGCCGCATGAGGACGGATCCGGCGCACATCGTGGTCGTTGGGGGAGGTCTCGCCGGCCTGTCGGCGGGGATCGCCTGCGCGGACGGCGGCAACAAGGTGACGCTGTTTGAAGGGCGCCCGCGCCTTGGTGGCGCGACGTGGTCGTTCGAGCGCAACGGCCTCGTGTTCGACAACGGCCAGCACGTTTTCCTGCGCTGCTGTGCTGCCTACCGGCGGTTCCTCGGCAGGCTCGGCACGGCGGATCGCGCGGTTTTGCAGCACAGGCTCGCGATACCGGTGCTGCGCCCCGATCCGCAAGGCGGTGAGCCGCAGGTGGCGTGGCTCCGGCGCAGCGGCCTTCCCGCGCCCGCCCACCTGGTGGGCTCCCTCGTCCGCTACCGGCACCTGTCGCTGGCCGAGCGGGTACGTGTCGGGCGGGCCGTATCTGCTCTGCGACGGCTCAGCCTCGACGATCCCGGTCTCGACTCGGAGACGTTCGCGTCGTTCCTCTCCCGTCAGGGGCAGTCGCGCGACGCCATCGCCAGGCTCTGGGAGCTCATCACGCTTCCGACCGTCAACCTCAGCGCAGCCGAAACGTCACTTACGCTTGGGGCCAAGGTCTTCCGGACGGGACTCCTCGACCGCGCCGATGCTGCCGATGTCGGTTGGGCGCGCGTGCCGCTCAACGCGCTCCACGTCGGTCCCGCCGCGGCACTGTTGGGCCGTCTCGGGGGGAGCGTCCATCAGCGGGCGAAGGTCGACGCAATCGACCTCGCCTCTGGGACTGGACAGAGGGCGGCAACCGGCGTCGTGGTGAACGGTGAACACGTCGACGCCGACGCGGTCATCATCGCTGTTCCGCACCGTGCCGCCGCCCAGCTCCTGCCGGAGGGCGGCTTCGTGAGTCCCGCGCGTCTCGAGGCGCTCGGCACCTCGCCGATCGTCGACGTGCACGTCGTCTACGACCGCAAGGTCACCGAGTACGAAATTGCCGCGGGTGTCGACACGCCGGTCCAGTACGTCTTCGACAGGACCGTGGCCGCGGGGCTGGACCCCGCGGCCGGCCAGGTGCTCGCAGTGTCCATCTCCGGTGCAGACGCCGAGCACGGGGAGCGGCCCGAGGCGCTCATCGAGCGCTACACGGGCGCGCTGCGCGATCTCTTCCCACGGGCGCGTTCGGCCACCGTCGTCGACGCCGTCGTGAGCCGTGAGCACGAGGCGACGTTCCGCGGCGCGCCGGGGACCGCGGGACTACGGCCCGGCCCCGAGACAGGGTTCGAACGGCTCTACCTCGCCGGCGCGTGGACCGACACGGGTTGGCCCGCGACGATGGAGAGCGCGGTGTTGAGCGGCACACGTGCGGCGGTGCACGCGCTGCGCGTCGCCGGTGCGACTCGCCCGTCGGTCGATCTCGACCGGGAAGTCGTCGCGTGATCCCGACGGAGAGGGCACCGGCGGTCTTCGGACGGGCGCGCGATCTCGTCGCGCCTGCGCTGCGCACGGCCGTCGACCGGCTTTCGGCCGAGATGAGGCCCGTCGTCGAGTACCACTTCGGTTGGTCGGACGCCGAGGGGCACCCCGTCGGCGGCAGCGGTGGCAAGGGTGTGCGCCCGGCGCTGGCGATCCTGTCGGCGGAGGCGGTGGGCGCGGACGCCGCGGTCGGCATTCCCGGTGGCGTCGCGGTCGAGCTCGTCCACAACTTCTCGCTCATCCACGACGACGTGATCGACGGCGACGTTGAGCGGCGCCACCGCCCGACGGTCTGGGCGTTGTTCGGCGTCGGGCAGGCGGTGATCGTCGGTGACGCGCTCTTGGCGCTCGCCCAGCAGGTCCTGCTCGACCCGGCGGGGACGTTGAAGCTCGAGCACGCCGCTGATGACGACGCCGCCCGGCGTGCCGCCAGCCGGATTGCCGACTCGACCGCCGCGATGATCGCCGGACAGGCGCTCGACATGGCCTTCGAGTCGCTGCCGACCGTGGACGTCGCGGGGTGTCTCGTGATGGAGGGTGGCAAGACCGGGGCGCTTCTCGGCTGCGCGGCTTCGATCGGGGCGGAGCTCGCAGGCGCGCCCGCGGAGATGGTGGCCGGGCTCGATCGCTTCGGGTTCGAGCTCGGGCTCGCCTTCCAGGCCGTCGACGACCTGCTCGGCATCTGGGGGGACCCTGCCTGCACCGGCAAGCCGGCGTGGAGTGACCTGCGGCAGCACAAGAAGACCCTCCCGGTCGCGGCGGCGCTCGCCGCGGGGGGCGACGGGGCCGCAGAGCTGGGTGAATTGCTCGCGACGCCCTTGCTCAGCGACGAGCAGATCGCTCGGGCGGCCGAGCTCGTGGAGAAGGCGGGAGGTCGCGAGATCTCCGCGGACGAGGCGCGCCGCCGGTTGGATGCCGCACTCGGGGCGCTCGATTCGGCCCACTTCGTCGTCGACGCGCAGGCGGAGCTGGCAGAGGTCGCGCGCTTCGTCATCGAGCGGGAGTTCTAGGGATGGGGCGGACCGAGACGGTGGAGGAACTGGAGCTCGTCGCGGCGCGTCGGGCGCTCGAAAAGGCGCGTCGGCACCTTCTCGGGCTGCAAGAGGCAGAGGGCTGGTGGAAGGGCGAACTCGAGACGAACGTCACGATGGATGCAGAAGATCTGCTGCTTCGGGAGTTCCTCGGCATCCGCCAGGAGAACGACACGGTCGGGGCAGCGGCGTGGATCCGTTCGAAGCAGCGATCCGACGGGACGTGGGCCACCTACCACGGTGGACCCGGGGACCTGTCGACGACGGTCGAGGCGTACTGTGCCCTCCGTCTCGCGGGGGACGATCCAGTCGATCCGCACATGGCACGGGCCGCGGCGTTCGTGCGGGACGCAGGTGGCGTCGAGAACTCGCGAGTGTTCACGCGGATCTGGCTCGCGTTGTTCGGACTGTGGCCCTGGGAAGATCTGCCGACTTTGCCGCCGGAGATCGTGGCGCTCCCGGCGTGGGTTCCGTGCAACATCTACGACTTCGGCTGCTGGGCGCGTCAGACGGCGGTCGCCATCACGGTCGTCGGTGCTTACCGTCCGGTACGGCCGACCGTGTTCGGCATCGAGGAGCTGCGGACGGGCAAGGCCCCCGACCGCCCGGGACCGTCGCTGCGCGACTGGACCGGACGTTTCGTCCTGCTCGACCGCGTCCTCCAGCGCTACGAGCGGATCGCGAACCGGTCACCGCTTCGCCAGACGGTGCGGGAGGCAGCGCTGCGCAAGGCCGAGACCTGGATCGTCCGGCGCCAGGAGGCCGATGGCAGCTGGGGGGGCATCCAACCGCCGTGGGTCTACTCGATCCTTGCGTTGCATCTGAGGGGTTACCCCCTTGACCACCCCGTGCTCGCCGCGGCCTTCGCGGGCCTCGAGCGCTTTCTCGTGCGCGAAGACGGCCTACGCCGACTCGAGGCCTGTCAGTCCCCGGTCTGGGACACCGCTCTCGCCATCGCGGCGCTCGTCGACGCGGGTCTTTCCCCGGACGACGAGGCGTTGCAGCGCGCGATCAGGTGGACGCTCGGCGAGGAAGTACGTGTGCGCGGCGACTGGTCGGTGCGCCGACCACGGGTCCCCGAGGGAGGTTGGGCGTTCGAGTTCGAGAACGACAACTACCCCGACGTCGACGACACCGCCGAGGTCGTGCTCTCGTTGCGCCGCGTCGTCTACGAGGACCCGATCGCGCTCGAGGACGCCGTGCAACGTGCGGTCGCCTGGACCGAGGGGATGGCGTCCAAGGACGGCGCGTGGGGTGCTTTCGACGCCGACAACGTTCGGCAGATCCTCTACGAGCTCCCCTTTTGCGATTTCGGCGCGGTCATCGACCCCCCGAGTGCGGACGTCACCGCCCACGTCGTCGAGATGCTCGCCCACGAGCCGTCGGCGGATCCCACGGTGCTCGCCGCGGGGGTCGACTGGCTGCTCGCGCAGCAGGAGGAGGACGGAGCCTGGTTCGGACGTTGGGGCGTGAACTACCTCTACGGCGTCGGTGCCGCGGTGCCCGCCCTTGTCGCCGCCGGCGCGGACCCGGACGAGCCCCCGATCCGGCGCGCGATCGATTTCCTCGAAGCACACCAGAACGGCGACGGAGGCTGGGGCGAGGACATCCGCTCCTACGACGACCCGGCGCTGCGTGCCCAGGGCGCGTCGACTGCCTCGCAGACGGCCTGGGCGCTGCTCGCGCTGGTGGCCGCCGGCCGGGCGCGGTCGACGTCGGCGCGACGCGGGGTCGCCTGGCTGGCGGCGGCACAGCTCGCCAACGGGAACTGGGATGAGCCGTGGTACACAGGAACGGGATTCCCCGGCGACTTCTACCTCAATTACCACCTCTACCGATTGGTTTTCCCGCTCTCAGCGCTCGGTCGGTGGTGCCGCGCGATCGACGATGCCTCGGCGGCCGCGAGCGTGCGCACCGAAGCCGCGCATCAGGCCCATGCCGTCCGTAACTCGCCGCACGCGAAAGTCGGGCGTTGAAGACGACGCGCCGGGTGGCGCGCCGCCCGTGCGCCGAGCGGACCCGAACGGCGGACGAGCTCAGGCGACACTGAACGCCCGAGTTCAGCCTCGATCAACCCCACGAACAGGCCGGTGAATCCTGATGCCCATACCGATCCGACAGAACCTCCTCATGGCGGCGTATCTCACGCGTCAAAGGCTGGCGAAACGCGAGAAGTACCCGCTGATCGTCGAGCTCGAACCGCTCTTCGCGTGCAATCTCGCCTGTCCCGGTTGCGGCAAGATTCAGTACCCGACGGAGATCCTCCGTCAGCGCGTGACCCCAGAGGCGGCGTTCGCCGCGGTCGAGGAGTGCGGCGCGCCGATGGTCTCGATCGCCGGGGGCGAGCCGTTGCTCCACCCCCAGATCGAGGAGATCGTCGAGGGTCTCATCAGGCGCAAGCGGTTCGTCTACCTCTGCACGAATGCGATCCTCCTGAAGCGGCGGATCGACCGGTTCAAGCCGTCGCCGTACTTCTCGTGGGTGGTCCACCTCGACGGGTTGAAGGAGCGTCACGACGCGGCCGTCGACCGCGAGGGAGTCTTCGACGCGGCGATCGAGGCGATCCGCCTCGCCAAGTCGAAGGGCTTCCGCGTCACGACGAACTCGACGTTCTTCACCACCGACTCCGCCAAGACGATCCGCGAGGTCCTCGACTTCCTGAACGACGAGCTGCGAGTCGACGCGATGATGATCTCGCCGGCCTACGCCTACGAGAAGGCGCCCGACCAGGAGCACTTCCTTCCGGTCGACCAGGCCCGGGGGGTGTTCCGCGAGGCCTTCGGGGACGGTCGGCGCAGGAGGTGGCGATTCAATCACACGCCTTTGTTCCTCGATTTCCTCGAGGGCAAGGTCGATTACCAGTGCACGCCGTGGGGGATTCCCAGCTACTCGGTCTTCGGCTGGCAGCGACCGTGCTACTTGATGAGCGACGGCTATGCAGCGACCTACAAGGAGCTCGTCGAGACGACCGACTGGGACAAGTACGGGCGGGGACGGGATCCGCGCTGTGACAACTGCATGGCGCACTGCGGCTACGAACCCTCCGCCGTCGCCGCCACGACGAAGTCGCTCCGTCAGGCGCTGCGCGCCGCGGTCGGGACGCGCTGAACGGCCGGTCGCAGGGTCGAATCGGCCCCGAGGGCGCGTAGGCTTGCGCCCGCGGGGCTGTAGCTCAGCTGGTTAGAGCGACTGGTTTGCAACCAGTAGGTCACGGGTTCGAATCCCGTCAGCTCCACCCGGTGCCCTGTAGCCCATTTGGTGGACCACTTCTTGTGATGATGTGGCCTGGGGTTGGGGTGGTGAGCGTAGGTCTTCGAATTCGACCGGAGTGCGGTACCCGAGCGAGCTGTCGCGCCGAGCCGGCTCGGGATCGCCGTGCCCCGCCCGAACCTCGCCCAGTCCCCCCTGCAGAGGAAAGCGTGCTCGGCTAGGTGGTTCTCAGGCTGGTGGCGGACCTTCCGACGACGAACGCGCCGAGCGCGATGAGGAGGCACCCGGCGCCGCCGAAGTACCCGATGAAGTACTCGAGTTCGGTGAGAGCCGTGCCGGGGGCGAAGAAACTCGGAACGGTGTACAGGACCGGCCAAGCCAACGCGCCGATGACGAACCAGGCGCCCGCGATCACCGCGAGAACTCCCGCGAAGCGCGTCACCGCGAGATGGAAGATCCTTGTGCCTCCACCCCTCATGATGAGCAGTCCTGCCAGGCACGCCGCCGCTCCGGGAACGAGCGACAAAATGACGTGGGCGAGGTCCCAGTACCACGAACCCGCGCCGTCGGCGCTGTATCCGAAGGTCGGGCCGAGGAAGGGCACGATCCCGCCCCACGCACCGAGCAGGACGACGAGAAGACCCGCCACGCCGAGGCTGAACGGAAGTACCGTCAGCCGCGCATTGTGGCTACCGTGCTGCATGTCTGTCATTTCCATGACTTCCTGTCCCTTTCTTCGAGCAGGGCACAGAACATTGCGCCAACCACGCTAAGTCTTTTTGACCTGGCGGGTCGGAGAGCGGTGTCGGTCCGGCGGCAGGAGCGTGGGGCGCGGCAGGGCCAGCGGCCCCTTGCCCTCTGTCGCATCTAGAGTTTCCTCGAGCCGACGACGATCGGTAGCTGGTGATTCGTCGACCAGATCGGTCCGCGAAGTGGCGAGGATCGATCTGCCGGCGGGAGGAGAGAGATGGGCTTTGTGACCCCGGCCCAGCGCTACGACGTGATCAGCGTCGGCGACGTGGCGACCGACCTGTTCATCCGGCTGTCCGACAGCCGGGTGGGAAGGCGCGTCGACGAGCGGGGGACGTGGCTCGAGTTCCCGCTCGGCGCCAAGATTCCCTACGAGAAGGCGACGACCGTCGAGGCCGGCGGGAGCGCCGCCAACGCGGCCGTGGCTTTCGCGCGCCTCGGCCTCCGGGTCGCGCTGGCGAGTTTCCTCGCCCACGACGAGCTCGGGCGCGACCTGCTCGGGGCGCTGCACACCGAGCATGTCGACACGCGCCTCGTGCATGTCGACTCGCCCGCCCACACGAATCGCAATTTTGTGCTGTCGCTGCACGGCGAGCGGACGCTTCTCGTCCGACACGAACGGTTCGACTACCACTGGCCCCATCTCCGGCCGAGTGAGGTGCCGAGCTGGCTGTACCTCACCTCGCTCGGGTCGCACGCCCTCGACTACCAGGACCAGATTGCCGATTGGCTCGAGGAGAACCCCGCCGTCCGGATGGCGTTCCAACCCGGCACGTTCCAGGTCGAGGAGGGGGTTGGCCGCCTCGCGCGTCTCTACCGGCGCGCGGAAGTGCTCGTCTGCGACCATGCCCAGGCCGTCGTGATCACGGGCGGTCACGTCGACGATCCTGTCGAGCTGCTCGATCTGCTGCTGAAGCTCGGCCCACGGCAGGTCGTCGTGCTCGACGAGACGGGTGGTGCCGTCGCGAGCGACGGCAGTCAGCGGTACGCCGTCCCGCCGTTTCCCGACTCGAGTGCGCCGCTCGATCGCACCGGGGCTGAGGACGCCTTCGCGGCGACCCTGGTCGCAGCGCTCGTCCGGGGGTCGCCGCTCGCGGAAGCCCTGCTCTGGCCGCCGGTGAACTTCATGAGCGTCTCGCACGAACTCGGATCACAGGCGGGCCTGCTGCACGAAGAGCAGCTGCTCGAACACCTCGGCGAGGCGGGCGGCGCCTTCTCCGTGCGTCGCGGTTGACGCGCTCGTCGATCGTCGCGAGACGGCCGTGGCGGGCGCGGGTGCCTGAGTTGCTGATCGGTTAGAGGCCAAACGGGGCTCCGGGTGGGGCTGCGACGTTCTTGCAGCATCACCCTAGTTGCATCGAATTCGCATTTGGCTAACCTGGGCGGCGGGATGGACAAATGCGTTGGGATGAACGTGGGACATGATCGGCCATCGGCGCGCGAGCCGCTCAGCGCGGCGGAATGGCGCCGAGTGGGCGGCATGACGCTTGTCGTCGCGCTCCTCCATGCGCTCGGCTGGGGGGTCTTCGTCTTCGCGATCCTCCCGGCGCATTACAAGCTGCTCGGATTCGGGGTCGCGGTCACGGCGTACACGCTCGGTTTGCGCCACGCCTTCGACGCCGACCACATCTCGGCGATCGACAACACGACTCGCAAGCTCATGGCCGAGGGCAAACGACCGCTCAGTGTCGGGTTCTTCTTCTCGCTCGGCCACTCTTCGATCGTCGTCGCACTCGGCGTCGCGTTGACGATCGCCACCAAGGGCGTCTTTCACGCGGTGCGAGACCCACACTCGGCCCTGCAGAGTTTCGGCGGGGTGTTCGGGACGGCGATCTCTGGCTCGTTCCTCTACCTCATCGCGGCGATCAACGTCGTCATCCTCGTCGGGATCACGAGGATCTTCTTCGCCATGAGGCGCGGCATCTACGAGGAGGACGAGCTCGAGAACCAGCTCCAGGCGCGCGGCTTCATGTTCCGGATCCTCGGGAAGCGTCTCGGTGCGATCACGAAGCCCTGGCAGATGTACCCCGTCGGCGTCCTGTTCGGACTGGGTTTCGACACGGCGACGGAGGTCGCGCTCCTCGCTGCGACGGCAGGGGCCGCCGAGTCGTCGCTGCCGTGGTACGCGGTGATGGCGCTGCCGGTGCTCTTCACCGCCGGGATGACCCTTCTCGACACGGTCGACGGCTCGTTCATGAACTTCGCCTACGGGTGGGCCTTCGCCCAACCCGTCCGGAAGGTGTACTACAACCTCGCGATCACGGGGCTCTCGGTCGCGGTGGCCTTCGTCGTGGGCACGATCGAGATCCTGGGGCTCGTCTCGAGCGAGTTCCGCCTCGGCGGTTTCTGGGGCTCCTTCGCCGGGTTCAACATCAACATCGCCGGGTTCGTCATCGCCGGGATGTTCGTCGTCGTCTGGGTCGCGGCGCTGGCCGTCTGGCGCTTCGGGCACATCGAGCAGCGGTGGGAGTCCGCGGCCGCGGCACAGCGGGCCCTGCGGGGCGAGTTCGTCCTGCAACCGGCCTACCGCGACCCCGATCAGGTGACCGCGGGCGGCTAGCCGGTCGCCCGGGCGCAGGACGAACACCGTCCGACGAGTTCGAGACGGTGGTCCGCGACGTCGATTCCATTCGCCTCGGCGATCGCGCGGGCCGTCTCGGCGAGCGCCACCTCGAAGCGGGCCGAGCTCGTCGCGTCGATGACTAGGCCGCACGCGCTGCACACGGCGCCGTGGTGGTGCCCGCTCACCTCCTCGGCGAGCCCGAAGCGCCCGGGGATCGCCGTCCCGTTGAGGCGCCGCACCTCACCGGTTTCGCCGGGGATGGCGAGGCTGCGAGAGGCAGTGCTGACCAGCGGCGTCGTGCTCGGCGTGCCGCTTTCAGCATCACTCGGTGCGGTTTTCGCGGTCTGTGCGGTCGACCTACTCGTCACCGTGCTGATCGTTTCGCGCGTGCGACGCGAACAATCTCGAACTTCTCGACGTGCTCGACGACGGGCCCATGAAATGGCCGACACGCGACGTCACTATGCCGCGCCTGAGGACACGCGAAGGACTGACGCGTGGCTTCGTGCAGCCGTCGAGCAGAGGGAGGCACCTACCTGCTGCCGAACGTATCGTTGGCAGCACCGTCGCGAAGAAGAACATCGCTGCGAAGGGCATTTCCTGGGTGTCGGAGACGGGACCTGAGCCCACACCCTGAGGCGTTCTGCCGGCGATCCACTCGCGATTAGCCGGAGTTCTGGGGGGAAGCGTTTGTTGTGTCACCCCGAGGGCCAAAGACCGGGTCTTGAGACAGACGGATGCTCTGCACCCGTGCTTCCCCTGCCCAGCGATGGGCCAAGAGGGACGCGCTACGACTCACACCCTCCCGTTCCATTGCACGCGTGGGTCTCACTACCCGGCCGGGGTTGCCTCGTCATGCAGTTCGTACACGTTCCGATGATCTCGATGGTGTGGGTCGTGCCGCCAAAGCCGTTTTCCGTGGCAATGCGGGTCGCCCACCGCTCGACCTCTGCGTCTTCGACTTCTACTGTCGTGCCACACTCCCGACACACGAGGTGGTGGTGGTGGTGTTCGGAGCCACAGCGGCGGTAGAGCGTTTCTCCGTCATTTGAGCGCAGGACGTCGACCTCGCCAGCTACCGCCAGAGCGCGCAGCTGGTTATAGATCGTTGTGAGTCCGACGTTTTCACCTCGGGACCGAAGTTGTGTGAACAGCTCCTGGGCAGACTGAAAGGAATCGGAGCCTTCGAGAATCCCAGCGAGCGCACGCTTTTGGCGGGTCAGTCGTTCCCGAGGTGCCCTGGGAGCCACTTCTTCGATCCCCCCGGTCATCGCTCCTCCTCCCTCAGGGCGTGATGCATCGCGTCGTCGACGAGGTGACCGATGCGGTCATCTGCCAGTTGGTAGGTGATCTCCGTTCCCACGCGGGTCGTGATGACGAGCCCGGCGTCCCGGAGGATCTTCAAATGCTGTGAGAGCAACGGCTGACTGACCTCACGGTCATGGGCACGCAGAGCGGCCTGCAGTTCACGCACACACCGTGGAGCGATTCCCAGCTCGACAACCACTGCCAGGCGGACTTCGGCGGCTAGTGCCTTGAGAAGCTCCACCGCATCTATCAGGGCGTCACGACGGACGGTCTGCACCACGTCATAACATTAGCGCATGTTTATATAAGGACATCGCGATGTCACTAGTTGTAATGGTTCCCATTTCTGTTAGCATACTGACGAGCGGTCGAATCCGCTCTTCCAAACCTAAGGGCGGCTAGGTCGGTCGTACGGCGCTATCTGAACGGGGGGATGTTCTATGGACGCACGGCAGGGGATCCGACGAGGCGCGGGGGTGGGGGTGCTTGCCGTGGCAGTGGTAGTCGCGCTCGTCGGATTCGGCGCGCGCCCAACGGCAAGCGGAGGTTCGACGAGGGGGAAGATCGTCGTCGTTGCGGCAGAGAACGAATACGGCAATCTGGCTTTGCAGATCGGTGGGAAGTACGTCGTCGTCGACTCCATCGAAAGCAATCCCAACACGGACCCACACACGTACGAGGTCTCGCCCGGAGTCGCTCAGGCTGTCAGCTCCGCCCAGGTCGTCATCCAGAACGGGGTTGGCTACGACGACTTCATGACCAAGATCGAATCGGCCTCACCGAACAAGAAGCGATACGTCATCGACGTGCAGCACCTCCTGGGCCTCCCGGATAGCACGCCCAACCCGCACCTTTGGTACAACCCGATCACGATGCCAGCTGTCGCAGACAAGCTTGCGGCCGACTTTTCCTCGATCGACCCGGCGCACTCCGCCAATTTCAAGGGCAACGCCGCGACGTTCATCACGTCGCTCCATCCGTGGCTCGAGATGATCGCGAAGTTCAAGGCGACGTACCCGAACACGCCCGTCGCAACGACAGAGCCTGTGGCCGACTACATGCTTGAAGCAGCCGGTACCAGAAACATGACGCCGTTCACCTTGCAAGCGGACATCATGAACGGCGTTGACCCGTCGCCGCAGGACGTCACTACCCAGGAGAACCTGTTTTCGCAGCACAAAGTCAAGGTGTTCGTATACAACCAACAGGTGACGGATTCACTCACCCAGAGCTTCATAACTGATGCTCACAACGCGGATATTCCCGTCATCGGGGTCTACGAGACGATGCCAGTGCCGGGCTACAACTACCAGTCGTGGATGCTTGCGGAGGTAACCGCATTGGAAAAGGCCGTGGCCGACCACGTTTCAACGACCCGCCTGTAGCCATGGCGGGCACAACCGGGAGCAGCACGTCCGAGATTCTCGCAGTCGAGGACGTCAGTGTTTCCTTTTCAGGTCGGGAGATCCTCCGTGACGTCAGCTTCCGATGCGAAGCGGGAGAGTTCATCGGACTGATCGGTTCGAACGGAGCAGGTAAGACGACGCTCTTGCGGGTCATCATGGGCCTGATCGCACCGACGTCTGGCACCGTCCGAGTGGCAGGAAAAGCCCGGTCGAGTCGGGATCCGCTCATTGGCTACGTGCCGCAGAAGATAGGACTCGATCCCGATATGCCCATCCGAGCTCGGGACCTCGTCGGGCTCGGGATCGACGGCCATCGTTTCGGGATGCCCCGACCGACAGCGAAACGCAATGCCCTCATCGACGCGATGCTCGACGCAGTCGACGCAAGCCGCTTCGCGGATGCCCGGGTGGGCAACCTCTCGGGTGGTGAGCAACAGCGCATCATGATCGCCCACGCCCTCATCAGCCGGCCCAGACTCCTCTTGCTTGACGAGCCGCTGGCGAACCTCGACATCAAAGGCGAACAGGAGGTCGTGCGCCTGGTCGCGCGCGTCGCCGCAGAGCAGAACGTCGCCGTCCTCTTGGCGGCTCATGGCATGAACCCCCTCCTGCCCGTGATGGACCGGGTCGTCTACATCGCAGGAGGCAGGGTTGCGAGCGGCAACGCGGAGGATGTTGTCACCACCGAATCCCTGAGTCGGCTCTACGGACGTCACGTTGACGTGATCAAGGTGCACGACCGGGTCCTCGTCGTTGCCGGCCGCGAGGACGAGGGGCTCCACCATCCAGAATCGACCGCTCGCGCGGGGTTGGCGTGATACGGGCGAGCATCGGCTCGGCGATCATCGAGCCGGGATTCTTCTCCAGCTCACCCGTCCAGGTCGCCCTCATCGTCGGAAGTGTCGCTGCCTTCGTTTCCGGCGTCGTCGGCGTCTTCACCGTCGTGCGGGGACAGTCATTCGCAGGGCATTCCCTCGCCGACACCGGAACTGCCGGAGGTTCGGCGGCGTTCCTTCTCGGCGTCAGTCCGTTGTACGGATTTATTGTCATGAACCTCATCGTGGCCGGCGTGATGGAGCTCATCGGTATTCGACGACCGAGGGGCAGAGACGTCGCCACGGGCATCGTCCTAGGGGCGGCGCTCGGGCTTGCCGCGCTCTTCCTCTACTTCGATACGACGTCGACGAGCACGACCGGGGCAACGATCAACGTGCTGTTCGGGTCGATCTTCACCCTTCCCTCCTCGATGGTCCCGGTCATCGTCGTTCTTAGCGCTCTGGCGATCGGCGTGACATTGTTCTTGTATCGCCCTCTCATTCTCAGCTCTCTCAGTTCCGATCTCGCCGCTGCCCGCGGCGTCTCGCTCCGACTCGTCGGGATTGGTTTTCTCGTCGCCCTCGCACTTGCCGTATCACTTTCCGCGATAACGATCGGGGCGATCCTCTCGACTGCCCTCCTCATCGGTCCGGCCGCAACCGCCCTGCGACTCACGAAGCGAACCGGGGCCGCCGTCGTGACTGCTGCCGTCATTGGCGTTGGCGCCACGTGGCTCGGCGTCCTCCTCGCCTACGACAGCTACTACTGGACGCCATCACACCGGGGGTGGCCGGTCAGCTTTTTTGTTGTGACGGTGGTCTTTGTCTTCTACCTGGTCGTGGACTTCGCTGCCGGACATCACGCGACGGCCCGTCGCTCCGTCTCTCGAGGGGCTCTCTGATGTTCTCGCAGTTCATGATCAACGCCTGGGAGGCGTCCACGATCGTCGCCGTCGTTGCAGGGGTCGTCGGATTCTTCACGGTCCTTCGCGGCTCATCGTTCGCTGCCCACGCGCTCCCGAACGGAGCGTTCGCAGGAGCCGCAGGAGCCAGTCTTATCGGCGTCAACACCATCCTCGGCCTTGGAGTCTTTTCGCTCTTCGGAGCGATCGGAATCGCGAGTCTCGGACGCAGAGCACGTCACGACGTCGCAACGGCCCTGGCCATCGTCGTGATGCTCGGACTCGGTTCTCTCTTCCTGTCGATGACGACGGAATATGCGCCCGAGATCTTCTCGTTGCTCTTCGGCGAGGTGCTGGGCGTCAGCAGCAGCGAGCTGCTACCGACCGCGGCGATCGGGGCGATCTGCATCGTGGCGATCATCTTTCTCTACCGTCCGTTGCTCCTTTCCTCGGTGATGCCCGACGTGGCCGAATCACGTGGAATCAAGGGACACCGGATGGAACTGGCGTTCCTCCTCGTGGTGGCGCTCGTCACCACCATGGCTGTTCCAGTGGTGGGCACACTCCTCATCTTCAGCTTGCTCATCAGTCCTGCTGCCGCCGCTCGATCCTTCACGAATACGCCGCTCACGGCGATGGGACTTTCAGTCGTCATTGCACTCGTTACCGTGTGGTCCGCTATCGCGCTTTCCTACACGTCGAACCTGCCGATCGGGTTCTTCGTCGGTGCCATCGGCGCCGTGACCTATGCCATCAGTCGAGGTTGGGCTGCGCGGCGGCACGGCCGCCGAACGTCGCCGGTGACCCGACATCGGGGATCCGCTGTGCACGCTCTGGTCGAAGCGTCGGACTGATGGCGGGACCCGCTAAGCACGAAGGCGTGCTTGGCGCGTTTCCCCTGCCGGCACCTCGGTTGGTAGTTGTCACGTTCGGCAACTCGTTGACGAGCAAGACACGCGGTGAGATGGACCGCTTCCACGCTTCACCCTTCGCTTCGTCGAGGTGAGACGCTGGGATGATGAAGCAGTTCTGAAGACCGAGATTGAGGTCTTGTTCAGTCGCTCATTAGCAAGACGCAGCTACTGACAACGTCTTCTTTAGGTGCTTCGACGATCGCCTCGGTCCGAGATGGTTCCACGTCTCGATACTCGGTGAGCAGGTCCGTGGGCGTGGCACCGTCCTCGCCTTCTCGTTCCGACGCCTTTTCTCCTCGCTCTTCACGGAGAACTCGATCGACGCGTTCGCGCTGAGGTTCGGTCAGATCACCGGCGAGACGACCTGGGACCTCATCGTCACCGTCGCGCCGAGCGCGACCGCGCTCGGCGCGATTGCCGCCGTGCACGGGCTGTTGCTGCTCGCACGGTCGAGGAGGTCCTGGCCGAGGCGTGCCGCGTATCGATGAGAACTTTGTCGGCTGGGTTCACGCTCGCTCTCGCCTTCGCCGTGCCGACGGCGGTGGAGGTGATCGGGGTGGTTTGGATCTGCGCCCTGCTCGTGACGCCGCACCCGGTCGCCGAGCGCCTGACGCGCCGACCGGGTGCGGCTGTTGCGTGCGCGTCGGGGCGCGCGGCGCCGTTCGCGTGGGTGGGGCTCGCACTCGCCAACTGCCACCCGCACCCGCCGGGCTTCTTCATCGTGGGACTCGCCTTCGTGGCCTCCGTCGCCGTACGGATCGTGCCGAGCACGCGGACGTGGTCGGGACGCGGTCTAATGGAGCAATGGGACATCTCGACAAGATCGACCTCTCCGCCTCGCTGACGCGGGAGAAGTCCGAACAGAAGATCGAACGGCTCCAGCTGCGCCTGCTCCACCTCCGCCTGGTGAGTGGCGGCCTGCTCGGCACGGGCGAGCTCGGCCCCCCGCTGTGCATCGTGTTCGAAGGGTGGGACGCGTCCGGCAAGGGCGGTGCGATCAAACGGCTCGTCGGGCGGATCGATCCCCGGCACGTCTCCGTCGCCGAGTTCGGGGTCCCCTCGGAGGAGGAGAAGCGGCACCACTTCCTGTGGCGCTTCGGGGAGAGCCTGCCGGGCTGGGGAGAGATGAGCGTCTTCGACCGGTCGTGGTACGGACGGGTGCTCGTCGAGCGGGTCGAGAAGCTCGTGAAGCCGGACGAGTGGAACCGCGCCTATGGCGAGATCAACGCCTTCGAGCACGGGCTCGTCGACGAGGGGATGACGCTCGTCAAGTTCTGGCTCCACATCTCCGACGAGGAACAGAAGCGTCGTTTCGAAGCCCGGCGCGACGACCCGCTCCGGCGATGGAAGCTCACCGACGAGGACTGGAGAAACCGCTCGAAGCGCGCCGAATACGTGAAGGCCGTCGAGGACATGCTCGACAAAACGGACAAGGGCTACGCCCCGTGGAATCTCGTCGCGGCGGAGAGCAAGCACTACGCGCGTGTCGCGGTCCTGAAGACCGTCATCGCCCGCATGGAAGAGGGGATGCGCCGCTGGGGGATCGAGCCGCCGGTGTCCGAGGGATCGGACTACGACAAGTCGACGTAGCGACAGGCGAGACGTCTCACGCTGACGACAGCCTGTGGGTTCGTCCCCGAGGAGCAGATGGCCCGCGTCAGACGTGCTCAGGCGCGCTCGCGAGCCTGGGCGGCGAGTTCATCGAGGCATGCGTCGGGGACTGCGAGATCGCCCGTGCCGGTGCCGACGGCGATGTCCGGCCGATACGTCCCGTGGAAGTCCGATCCTCCCGTCGCGACGAGACCGTGGCGGAGGGCGAGACGGACGAGGTCTTCGCGTGTCGCCGGGTCGTAGTTGCCGTAGCGGGCCTCGAGCCCGGCGAGTCCGTCGGTGGCGAGTCCCGACACGAGGGCGTCGAGTTCGTCGGGGGAAAGCCCTGCTGAAAGGGGATGGGCGAGGACGACCACAGCGCCCGAGGCGCGCGCCCTCTCGATCACCAGCGATGGCGCGACCGGATTGCGCGCCGCGTAGGCGGGCGCTCCGGCCCTCAGGTAGCGGCCGAATGCCTCGTCGATCGAGCCCACGATGCCCCGGCGCACGAGCGCGGCCGCGAAGTGCGGCCTGCCGACGACCGACCCGTGCGACTCGGCGCGGACCTCCTCGTAGAAAAGCGGGATGCCGAGCTCGGCGAAGCGCTTGACGATCGCCGCGTTGCGTGTTTCCCGGTCGACGCGGAGGCGCCCGAGCAGGTCGGCGAGTGGGTTGTGCCCGTCGGCGACAAAGTAGCACAGGAGGTGGATTGGACCCCCGTCGGACGTGGAGGAGACCTCACAGCCCGAAACGAAACGGATCCCCATTTCGTGGGCTCGCTCTGCCGCCGGGGCGATCCCGAACAGCCCGTCGTGATCCGTGAGCGACACCGCCGTGCAACCCGCTTCGGCGGCGAGCTCGACGACGCGTCCGGGAGATTCGCTGCCGTCCGAGCACGTCGAGTGGGTGTGGAGGTCGATCACTTCAAGAACCGTAGCGGCGGCGGTTCGCTTCGAGACGGAGGACCGAACCTGGCGACGGCACCGGAATGGCACAATGGCATGAGTGAAGGAGGCCTGCGGCGTCTTTGGCGTGTATGCGCCTCGCGTCGAGGTCGCGCCGCTTGTCTTTGACGGGTTGTTCACGCTGCAGCACCGCGGACAGGAATCAGCCGGCATGGCGGTGAGCGACGGGCAGACGATCACCGTCGTGAAGGACATGGGCCTGGTGACGTCCGTGTTCACGCCGCACTCGCTCGACTCGTTGCAGGGTCACCTCGGGCTCGGCCACGTCCGCTACTCGACGATGGGTGAGAGCAACTGGCGCAACGCCCAACCCGTCTACCGGTCGCACGGTGACGCCGGCTTCGCGCTGGGGCACAACGGGAACCTCACGAACGTCGCCATGCTGGAATCCGAGGCGGGGGTGCTCCCCGGGTTCACGCCGTCGGACAGCGACCTCATCGGCGAGCTCCTTGCTCGGGCGTTTCCCGTCGCCGACGAGGGCTCCGTTGCAGAGGGCCTTGAGGAGGCTCTCTGCTCAGTCTTGCCGCGGCTCGAAGGGGCGTTCTCGCTCGGCTTGATTGACGCGACCCGTCTCTATGCGGTGCGTGATCCGAACGGCTTTCGTCCGTTGTGTCTCGGCCGTCTCGAGTGGCCGGACGAGGAGGGCTGGGCGGTCGCCTCCGAAAGTCCCGCGCTCGCGACCGTGGGCGCGAGCTTCGTGCGCGAGATCGAACCGGGCGAACTCGTCGTCATCGGCCAAGATGGCGTCCGCTCGCTGCGGCCATTTCCGCCCGCTCGCGTCGTGCCGAAGCTGTGCGTCTTCGAGTTCGTCTACTTCGCACGGCCGGACACCGAGCTGTACGGGAGGGAAGTTCACGCCGCGCGCCGGAGGATGGGCGAGCGACTCGCGGACGAGTCGCCCGTCGAGGCCGACCTGGTGATCGGCGTGCCGGACTCCGGTGTCCCGGCCGCGGAGGGATTCTCGGTTCGCAGCGGGATCCCGTTCGGGCAGGGACTCGTGAAGAACCGCTACATCGGGCGGACGTTCATCGCTCCGACCGTGGCGGCCCGTTCAGACGGCGTCCGGCGCAAGCTCAACCCGTTGCGGGAAAGCGTCGGGGGCAAGCGACTTGTCGTCATCGACGACTCGATCGTGCGCGGCACGACGACGAGCCAGATCGTACGGGTCCTGCGCGAGGCGGGAGCACGCGAGATCCACCTCCGGATCTCGTCGCCGCCGTTTCGTTGGCCCTGTTTTTACGGGATCGACACCCCCGTGCGAGAGGAGCTGCTCGCCGCCTTTTCGGACACCGCGGAAATCGCCGCCCAACTCGGTGCGGATTCCGTCGCGTACCTGTCGCTGGAAGGGCTGTTTCAGACCATCGGCGTCCCGGGGTCCGAGTTCTGTTCGGCTTGTCTTTCCGGCGAGTACCCGACTCGGGTCTTCCTGTCCGCGCCGGACGCCGCCGGCGTTGTGGCCCGCGGAACCTCGGTGCCGCCGGCCGGGTCCGATCGCGTGGTCGCCGGTCACGGGGAGAGTCTGTGGTCGGGACCGGCGTCGATCCGGTGACCTCGCGCTTTTCAGGCGCGCGCTCTGCCTGCTGAGCTACCCGACCATGCCGACCATTGTCGACGCGTCCATTGTGCCCGACGCGCGACGCTGCGGGGGAAAGTCGGTCAGCGCAGCGACCATTCAGCGGACCTGACGGGATTTGAACCCGCGACCTCCGGCTTGACAGGCCAGCGTGCACTCCAGGCTGCACCACAGGTCCTTGTCCGCTCGTCCCTCGGATCGCCTCGGTCGTGCGTCCCCGGGCGGGCGGGAATGCCCGCTGATCCTAGGCGATAGCGCGCGGCTGGCGATCGAAGCACCCCCAACGGGATTCGAACCCGTGTTTCCGCCTTGAAGGGGCGATGTCCTCGGCCGCTGGACGATGGGGGCTCGGTCCGCATGGAGCGCGCGGAGATTACCAGTGACCTGCATGCCGGCGTCACAGCGCTCGTTCCCGCCACGGCGCGGCGACCATCTCAGGCGGTCCCGGGATGTGCCGGTCACAGGTCCCGCGGCACGGGAGTGCCGTCCCAGCGCAGGCCACCCGGGGGGTCTCCCCAGGGGTCGTCGGGTGTCGCGCCGTCTGCGGTCGGCGGTGTCCGCGGCAAGAGCTCGGCGAGCGAGTCGACGACCAGTGACTCGAGGTACGTGAGGTAGTCGTAACAGAGCCACTCCGCGTACCTCGAATCGTCCGGCGAGGGTTCGACCATCTCCTCGGTCACCCCGAGCGACGCGCCCATGACGATCCGCAGGTCGTTCAGCGCGGCGAGCCACGCCTCGGCCTCGTCGTCGGTGAGGCGTGTGGCTGATGCCGTGCGCGCGAGGACCGCGAGGGCGTTCCGATGGTGTTCGACGAGATCAGCGCGCACGAGGCTGACGTAGTTCGCCTCGGCCGACGCGTCGGTCGGGTACGCGGCCGGGAAGAGCCGACGCAGCCCCCCGGGGAGTTGCTCGTCCGACTCGCCGACCACGGCGAGCGCCTCCGTGAGCTGGGCCGGGATCGAGGAGAGCAAGGCGCGCTCGACCGGAGAGAGCGACAGCGCGAACCCGCGGTCGGTGCGGGCGAGGACAGGTGGGCGTTCGCGCGCGCTCAACTCTGGTGCTCCAGGGTCGCCCACAGGCCGTGGCGGTGGAGGCGGGCGACATCGAGCTCGGCGCGTTCACGCGGACCCGAGGCGACCACGGCGCGGCCTTTCCGATGCACGTCCAACATGAGTCGGGTGGCCTTGGCGAACGAGTAGCCGAACAACTTCTGGAAGACGTAGGTGACGTAGCTCATCAAGTTTACCGGGTCGTTCCAGACGATGACGAGCCACGGCCGGTCGACGCCCAAGTCGTCGCGGGTGGCGGGTTCCACGTCGACCATGGGGCCGCTCACCATCGGGGCACGCAGCTCTCCGCCGATCGTTGTCAGACGCCCACGGCCCGCTAGTGGCGGCGAGCCGTCTCGAAGCGGTAGCCGAGGCCGCGGATCGTCGTGATGAGCTTCGGTTGGGACGGATTGACCTCGATGTGGGCGCGCAGCCGCTTCACATGGACGTCTAGCGTCTTCGTGTCGCCGACGTAGTCCGCGCCCCAGACCCGCGAGATCAGCGTGTCACGGGTGAGAACCCGACCCGCGCTGAGGAGCAGCTGTTCGAGGAGTTCGAACTCCTTCAGCGGCAAGGTGACCTCGTTGCCCCGGACGGTGCATTCGTGGCGGTCGAGATCGAGCGTCACGTCGCCAACCTCGAGCACATTGCGGGGGAACACGTCCGACGCCGAGGACGTCGCGGTTTCCGTCGCCGTCGACCGTGGACTCTCCTTGGATTCCACCCGTGGCGCCCTGCGAAGCACGGCGCGCATGCGAGACACGAGCTCGTGCAGGCGGTAGGGCTTGGCCACGTAGTCGTCGGCGCCGACCTCGAGGCCGACGACCGTGTCGATTTCGGTGGTCTTCGCCGTGACCATGATGATCGGCACGGCCGAACGCGTTCGGATCGTCCGGCACACGTCGAGCCCCGAGATCTTCGGCAGCATGATGTCGAGCAGGATCAGATCGGGTTCGTTTTCTTTGAAGCGCTCGAGTGCTTCAGCGCCGTCGCGTGCGACCGTGATGGCGAAGCCTTCGCGCTCGAGCCCGATGACGAGTGCATCGACGAAGGATTCCTCGTCCTCCGCGAGCAGTACCTTGATGCGCCTGTCCGTTGCCGCGCGTTCGTCGGAATCCGTCGTGGCGGTCATTGGTCACCTCTTCCCTGCAAGGGGAGTCGGAGCGTGAACGTTGAGCCTTCGCCCTCGCGCGAGTCGACGTGGACACTGCCGTGGTGGCTGTTCGCGACATGGCGGACGATCGAGAGACCAAGCCCCGTTCCGCCGGTCGATCGGCTCCGTCCGTGGTCGACGCGGTAGAAACGCTCGAAGATCCGTTCGAGATCGCGAGTCGGTATCCCCAGTCCCTTGTCGGCAACAGCGATGACGACGTCGTCGCCGTCGAGGTAGCCGATGAAGTCGACGACTCCGCCTTCGTAGGAGAACTTCACTGCGTTCTCGAGCAGGTTGTAGAGCGCCGAGGTCAGTTGGCGGCGGTCGCCGAGCACCGCGACCGGCGGGGAGGGTTCCTCGAGTTCGATCTCGACGCCCCGTTGCTCGGCCGCCGACCGGACTCGTTCTGCGGCTTCGGCCATGACGAGGTTGACCAACACGGGTTCGCGCGGTGGTGACTCCTCGTTCTCGATGCGCGACAGATCCAGCAGGTCGTCGATGATCCGAGAGATGCGGAATGCCTCGGAGTGGATGCGTTGCGCGAGACGCCTCGACACCTCGGGTTCGGTCTCGGTGAGCAGCGTCTCGGCGAGAAGCCCGAGCGCACCCATCGGCGTCTTCAGCTCGTGGCTGACATTGGCGACGAAGTCCCGGCGGACTTCCTCGAGCCGACGCCACTCGGAGACGTCATCGATGATGGCGATGACCCCGAGCGTCCGCTGGCCGTTGTCGATGGTCTGCGTCCGGACCGACAATGTCCGACGCGGCGGGCCGTAAAGCTCGAGGGTGCGCTCCTCGGAAGCACCCGGCGACGTCGTGCCGAGCAACTCGTCGACCGCTTGCGCGGCGAGAGCGTCGCCGTGGCGGCTGCCCATCAGTGCGAGGGCGCGGCTGTTACGAAAGACCACTTCACCGTGCTCGTCACAGACGATCACGGCCTGGGCGAGGGAATCGAGGACCCGGCGCAGCCGGATGGCGTCCGCGCTCGAATCGGCGACCGCCTCGGCCGCATGCTCGGTCGCGCGCTCGACGTGACCAAGCGCATCCTCGATCCGCTTGGGGTCTCTCGGCAGCGGGTCGGCACCGAGCCGATCGCCGAGGGCGACCAGTCTCTGCTTGAGCGCGTGCACACCACGTCGGCTGCCGATGGCGTACGCCGCGCCAACGAGTACGACGAAAATGGCAGCTGCGATCGCCAGGTTGAGAACGGTCGCTCGCAGGACGGCGATCACGGCAACCGCCGAGGAACTGGCACACCTCCAGCATTGCAGTTTGGGGGATGATTTCCCGCGCCGATTATGAGAGCTATTGAAATAGCATGAAACTTAGTGTACGGTGACGACCGCTCGTCGGAAGCCTGCCGTTGCTGGCGGGATCCGAACGCCGCCGCTCGTCGGGGCTGCCCGACCGTCCGGTCGTCGCGACCGGACCCATCGTCTCTATCCCGAGGAGGGGCACCGTGTCGACCGTCCTTGCAATCGTGTCCGGCTGCTTTGTCGAGTCTGGCACGCTTTCGCTCAATCCGAACTCCCAGGGCCTCCCGGGCAGCGGGACACTGCAGGATCTCGTGAACGGGATCGGCTTCTGGGGACTGCTCGCGGCGTTGGCAGGGTTGGTCATCGGCGCCGCGACGTGGGCACTCGGCGCGCACACGAACAACTATCAGAACGCGTCCACCGGTCGGCGTGCCGTGCTCGTCTCCGCGGCTGCGGCGCTCGTCATCGGCGCGGCGCCGACGCTGCTCAACTTCCTGTTCAACGCCGGTCAGAGTTTGCACTGAGCCGTGCGGCCCGGTGCAGTGGTTGGCCAAGCTGCCGGACACGGCTCTGTGCTTGCCGGGATCATCTCGATCAGCGTTGGCGCCCTCGTCAACGGCTTGCTCAACGGCATCACCAGCTGGATAGAAAGCGGAACGGCGGCGCTGCTCGCGGCGTTCGGTCACGCGCTGAATGCCACGACGAGTTCACCCCTCGGCAACGGGTTCGGCACAGAGTTCAGCGTCGTGTGGAAGATCGGTGCGCTTCTCACACTGCCGTTCCTTCTGCTCGCAACCATCCATGCTGTCGTTCGACAGGACCTCAGCCTGATCACGCGAGCCGTGTTCGTGCGGCTGCCGTTCGCCGTGCTCTTCGGGGGCCTCGCCGTCGAGCTCGTCACCCAAGCGCTTGCCGTGACCGATTCGCTGAGTTCGGCGATCCTCGCCGCGGCCGGCCATCCGGCGCGCCTCGAGATCGACCAGCTGGTCGGGGCCTTCGCGCCAGGGTTCGGTGGGAACGTCCTGTCGGGATTCGTCGGCGTGCTGTTTGCTCTGCTCGCCGCCGTCGTGGCGTTCATCCTCTGGGTCGAGCTGATCGTGCGATCTGCCGCGGTCGCGGTCGCGACGCTGTTCATGCCGATCGCGCTCGCCGGACTCGTGTGGTCAGCCACGGCGCACTGGGCGCGTCGCGTCGGTGAAACACTCGCCGCGCTCATCTTCTCGAAGCTCGTCATCGCTGGCGTGCTCGCTCTGGCGGCGTTGTCACTCGGGGCCGCCTCCGGTTTGTCGGGCGTGGTCCAAGGCATCGCCCTCCTCGCCTTGGCGGCGCTCTCGCCGTTCACGCTGCTGAAGCTGATCCCGCTGTTCGAGTCCGGAGCGGTTTCGCACCTCGAAGGTGTCGCCCGTCGTGGATCTCGCGCGGCGTTCGATGCCGCGGCCCTCGTCGCCGGTCCAGGAGATCTCCTCGAGGCCGGTGCCGTGCCTGGCGGCGATACGGCGGTCGAGTTCGCCCAGGGTGCGCACCTGACGGGAGCCGAGTACCTGGCGACAGTCGCGCACTTCCGTGAGGAGATCGCACGGCACGACGCGTTGAGCGATGCAGCCGAGGCCGGGCCCGAGCACGTCAACGCTCGCGAGGCGTCGCGTGAAGCCGGAAGCGACGATGACTGACGACAAGGAGCGCTTTCGGTTCGGTCCCCGCGACCGCCGCGGACTCGTTGCCGGTGCCCGTGCGGGTCAGCTCGCCGTCGTCGCGCTCGCGCTTGCCGTGTCCGTCGTCGTGCTCCGTGCACTGGGTGGACCGGCGCGCGGGCCCGTCGCGCTCGCGGTCGTGCTCGTCGCGGTCGGGTCGGTGAGTTGGCCGATCAACGGGCGCACGATCGACGAATGGGTGCCCGTGGTCGTCCGCTTCGCATCCGGCGCCATCGCTGGTAGCCGACAAGATGCCGTCGGCGTTCACCGCGGGGGCAACACCCGCCGTGCGCCATCGCTGTTCGGTTCGTTCGAGGTCTCTGAGGTCGCGACCGATTCGTCCGGATCGATCGGCGTCGTCCGCGATCGACAACTCGGGACGGTGACGGCGTTGCTCGCTCTCGGTGGCGAATCGTTTTCGCTCCTCGGCGAGGCCGATCGGGCACGCCGCATCGACGGCTGGGCGAGCGTGCTCGCGAGTGTCGCACGCGAGGCCGGTTCGGTGCACCGCCTGCAGTGGATCGAGAGGACCGTCCCGGATCCGGGCGATGCCCTCCTCGCCCATCTCGAGGAGGCGGTCGCGGCGTCGGGCGGTTTCGATGGCACCACCTTCGCCGCCCAGCGTTCCTACCGCGAACTGCTCGCCACCGAATGTTCCCGAGCGCTCGCTCACGAGCTCTACTTCGCGCTGACCGTCCGTGGTCCGCGGCGTCCCGGTGCGGGAGACGAGCGTGTGGCGGCGACGCTCGAGACGGAGATTGCGCTCCTCGACGAGCGCTGCCGGCGCGCTGGGCTCGAGGTGATCGGGGTCCTCACCACCCGCGGCATCGCGTCGGCCTTGCGGCGTGGCTTCGACGTCGTTCCGGCGCCGAAGCCGGCGGAATGGCCTTGGCCGGTGGCTGTCTCGTCAACCTGGACCTCGTTCCGGACCGACGGGCTGTGGCACGCGACGTTCTGGATCGCGGAATGGCCACGGCACGAGGTCGGCAGCGATTTCCTGGTGCCGCTCCTCGTTGGCGCAGGAGATCGTCGGGCCGTGTCGGTCGTCATGGCGCCGGTCCCGCCGCTGCGCGCCGTCCGCACGGCCGAGCACGCCCGCACGTCCGGCGCCGCCGACGCCGAGCTCCGTCGTCAACACGGCTTTGCCCTCACGGCGAGAGTCCGGCGGGAGCACGAGGCGGTGGTGCAACGCGAGCACGAGCTCGCCGAGGGTCATGGGGCCTATCGCTTCTCCGCCTATGTCACCGTCAGCGCGCCAAGCCCGGGCGAGCTCGACCGGGCGTGCCACCGGGTGGAGCACGCGTCCGCTCTGGCGGGACTCGACCTCTGCCGGCTCTACGGAACGCAGGCCGAGGCGTTCTGCTGCACGCTTCCCGTCGGTCGCGGATGCGAATGAGGCTGCCCGCGCACGAGGCGACCACGGCGCAACTCGGTGCCGTCTACCCCTGTGTCGCGACGCGTCGGCTTCCTGCCAGGGGTGTGTTCATTGGACGCGACCTATTCGGCGGATCGTTCGTGTACGACCCGTTCGAGCTGTATCGGGCGGGCGCGATCACCAACCCGAACATGGTCGTGCTCGGGCAGATCGGCCGGGGCAAGAGCGCGTTCGTGAAGACGTATCTCCTCCGGCAGGCGGCATTCGGACGCCGCATCGTGATCCTCGATCCCAAAGGCGAGTACGGGCCCTTCGCCCGGGCTCTCGGTGCCGAACCCATCGTCCTCCGTCCGGGGGGTTCGGTCCGGTTGAACCCGCTCTCGTTCGCCGAGCGCTCGACGGCGGACGAGTCGGGCGACGTGTCGTCGCGCCGTTCGGTCGTCGCCGATCTCGCTTCCGCGTGTCTCGGCCGGTCCCTCGGTCCGGCCGAGCACGTGGCGATCGATCTCGCGCTCGACAGCGCGCGCCGCGCGGCCAGGTCGCCGACGCTGTCCTCGGTCGTCACGGCGCTGCTCGAACCGAGCAGCGAGTCTGCCCACTCGATCGGATGCCGCGTCGCCGAGTTGGCCGCCGACGGACGGGAGGTTGGTCTCGAGCTCCGCCGTCTCGTGTCGGGTGAGCTGGCGGGAATGTTCGACGGCGCGACGACACCCGGAGTTGACCTCTGCGCGCGCGTCGTGGTCATCGATCTTTCGCACGTCTACAGTTCGCCGGCCCTCGGGGCGCTCGTCACGTGTGCTGCCGCGGCGCTCGAGCGCGCCTTGGACCGACCCGGGACGGCCCAGACCTTCCTCGTCATCGACGAGGGATGGGCCGTCGTGCACAATCCCGGCGCGGCGAGGTTCCTCCAGGCGTCCTTCAAGCTTGCCCGGGCGCGCGGGATCGCCAACATCGTCGTCGTCCACCGGGTATCGGATTTCGCCGCCTCGGGCCCCGCCGGAAGTGTCGCCGTCCGCCTTGCCGAGGGTCTGGTCGCGGACTGCGAGACGGTCGTCTGCTATGCGCAAAGCGACGCGGAGGTCCCGGCAGCGATGCGACTCTTCGGGCTCTCGGAGGCAGAGTCGCGCTTGCTGCCGAGGCTCCGCCGAGGGGTCTCGTTGTGGCGCATCGGAACTCGGCCGTACCTCGTCGAGCATCGCCTCGCGCCGTCCGAACGCGCGATCGTCGACACCGACGCGCGACTCGCATCTCCGACGTCGAGCGCGCCAGCGTGAGCTCGGGTTCGGGCAGGCGGACTCGCGGCGTGCACCCGGAGTGGAAGCGGCGGTCGGCGGACTCCAGCCGGTCCGCCGGGCAACGTCAGGTCGTCGTCGCCGCCGGCGTCGCTGGGCTATCGGGGCTCTGTTGGGTCGCGGGGGGCTGCGCGACGCTCGTCGCGGGCCACGGCTGGCACGAGGTCCGCCCGGTCGCGTCCCTCGGTCTGCTCGTCGGTCTGCTCTGTCACCCGGCCACGCCGGATCTTGCCTGGCCCGTTGCCGTCCGACGGTTCCTGCCCCCCGGGGGGATCTGCTGGGTGATCCTTGCCGCGCTCACGCTCGGTTGCGGTGCGGCCGGGATCGCAGTGCGGTCGATCGTCCGGTCCTGGCCTGGCCGCGCGCGGCCGCCTCGGGACTCCGGGGCCGTGTGGGCGGGACGAGACGACCTCCGATCGCTCGTCGTCAGGAGACCGGGAGCAGGCCGCCTTGTTGTCGGGCGTGTCGGACGGACGCTTGTCGCGGTCGAGTGCGGACAGTCGTTGCTCGTCGCCGGGCCGACACAGTCCGGCAAGACCTCGGGGCTGGCGATCCCGGCGATTCTGGAATGGGACGGCCCGGTCGTCGCGACCAGCGTGAAGACCGACCTCGTGCGGCAGACGGCCCGGTGGCGGGAGTCGATCGGCCGTGTGCTCGTCTACGACCCGACCGGTGTCACGGGCACGTCGGGTGCGGGTTGGTCGCCGCTCGCCGAGGCGTCCGACTGGGCGGGGGCGCGGCGGGTCGCGGCGGGACTGTCCGCCGTCCAGCGGGAGGGCGGTGTCTCCGAGGACGCCGCGTTCTGGATCGGGCTCGCAGAGAAGATGCTCGGTCCGCTGCTTCTCGCGGCGGCGACGTCGGGGCGAAGGATGGCCGACGTCGTGCGGTGGGTCGACTCGGGGGAGGTCACCGAGGTGCTCGACGCCCTGGAATCCGCGGGCGCCTCCGAGGCGTTGTCGGCCGCGCAGGCGAGTTTCTCGCGAGAGGACCGTCAGCTGAGCTCTGTCTACGCGACCGTCGAGACGCTCGTCGCGGCCTTCGCGGACCCCGCCATCGCCGCCGCGACGGCGAGTCACGACATCGACGCGACGCGATTCTTCGACGAGGGTGCCGGCACCTTGTTCCTCGTCGCGCCGTCGCACGAGCAGGCGCGGTTCCGTCCGGTGTTTGTCGCAGTTCTGCGCTGCATCCTCGAGCGCGCGATCACGAAAGCGTCGCGTGACGGCCGTCTCGATCCTCCGTTGCTCGTCGTGCTCGACGAGGCCGCCAACATCGCGCCACTGTCGGATCTTGACGTGCTGGCGTCGACGGCGTCCTCCCACGGCATTCAGCTCGTCACCGTCTGGCAGGATTTCGCCCAGATCGAGGCGCGTTACGGGCCTCGCGCCGCGACCGTCGTGAACAACCACCGGGCCAAGCTCGTCTGTTCGGGGATCGCCGACCCGGCGACACTCGAGCAGATGTCCCGGCTCATCGGTGAGGAGCTGCACCCGGTCGAGACGCTGACCGTCGACCGGGCTGGCACCGCGTCGACGACGCGCAGCCATGCCGAACGTCGACTCGCGTCGGCCGCGTGGTTGCGACGACTCGGCCCCGGTGAGGCGGTCCTCCTCTACGGTCACCTGCCGCCGGCTCGGGTCGTGCTGCGCCCCTTCTACGCCGAGGGCGACCTTCGACGCATGGCCGGCTCCTCGACAGCGGACGCCCCGCGGCACCCACCGGGCGCGCGTCGCCGCCCGTCGCGCCGGCGGCGGTAGAAGGGACCGACCGGCGGCAGTGGTGCCGGTTCGCCGCTCGGTTCCGCCGCGTCGCCGTCGCGCGAACGTCGGCCGACGGGTCGGGATCGCGGCTCCGTGCCCGTCGCGAAGTGGCAGCTGAGCGGGAGCGAAACGACACCCGTCGCCGTCGGGAAGGATTCATGCGGACGTCATCGTCTGGTCACCTGGAGTTCTCTTTCGGTTCAAGTCGCTTGGGTACGGTCGCGGCGACGTGGCGAACCCCTTTGAAGCGTTCGAACCCAAGGTGGCCTCAATGGTCGGGAGCGGCGCCGCCGGCACGACACTGCTCGAGGACACGGACGTCATGCATGCGCACCAGGTATCGCTCGGGTTCGGCGCCACGACGATCATGCGGGACATCTCCGTCGGTTTCCCGAAGGGCACGATCACGGCGCTGATCGGTCCGTCGGGCTCCGGCAAGACGACCTTCCTGCGCGCGCTGAACCGGATGAACGACAAGGTTCGCGACTTCTGGCACCACGGCCAGATCTCGCTCTACGACGACGAGATCTACCACGCCAGCATGGACCCGCTCGTGCTGCGCCGACGCGTCGGCATGGTCTTCCAACGGCCGAATCCGTTCCCGATGTCGATCCTCGACAACATCGTCTCGGGCGTCCGAGCCCACCGCATGGCGAAGCGATCCGAGCTGAGGGACATCGCCGAGACCCGTCTCGCCGAGGTCGGCCTGTGGAGCCACGTGGCGGACCGCCTTCACGACTCGCCGTTCCGACTCTCCGGTGGTCAGCAGCAGATGCTCTGCCTCGCCCGCGCCCTCGCCGTCGAGCCGGAGGTGCTGCTGCTCGACGAACCGACCTCCTCACTCGACCCCCGGTCGACCGAGGCGGTCGAGGAGCTGGTCCGTCGTCTCACCCCCGGGCTCACGGTGATCATCGTGACGCACGATCTCCACCAGGCCCGACGCCTCTCGGACAACACGATCTTCTTCTACGAGGGCTGCATGATCGAAACGGCGCCGACTTCGCAACTGTTCACTCGTCCCGAACGTCCCGAGACCGCTCGGTACATAGGAGGCGAGGTCGATCCGACAGGGAGACCCTGAACGGGGATCGACGTGAGTGCCAGGGGACCGGTGACGGAGCCCGGATCCTCTGGAGGCAACTGCCCCGCAGACCGCCCTCCCGGGCGGAGGACCGAAAGGAGCACAACCGAGTTATGTACACGAACGCAGTAGGTACGACGAGGCGCAGGCGGTTCGGCCGGGGCCGGGTGACGGGCGTCGCGGCGATCGCTCTCGCCGCCGCCCTCGGTCTTGGCGCGATCGTCGTGTCACCGGGCGGCGCGGCGACGAGCAAGGCAATGACGATGAGCCAAGCCGAAGCGGCACTGGCGACCCTCGAGGCGCTGGCGCCGGCGAAGGCGCCGACGCTCACCGAGGCGGGCTCCTCGCTCTTCTACCCGCTCTGGGAGGAGTGGTCCGGGTCGACGGCCCCGCCGCCACCCGTGCCGGTGAGCCCCGGCAAGGGCGGCTCGGGTCTGGGACAGTCCGAAGCGGAAAACGGCACGATCAACATCGGCGGGTCGGACGGGTTCCTGCCGGCAGCGACGATGACGGGACCGCCCGCCGTTCTCAACATTCCCGTGGCGGTCTCGGCGCAGGCGGTCGTCTACAACCTGCACGGCATCCCCGCGACGGATCACCTGAAGTTCTCGTCGACCGTGCTGAACGGCATCTACCAAGGAAAGATCAAGAACTGGAACAGCAAGGCGATCGCCGCGTTGAACCCCAAGGTGAAGCTGCCGGACAAGCCGATCATCCCCGTCCGTCGCATCGACTCGAGTGGTGACACGTTCATCTTCACGTCGTACCTGTACTACGGGGACAAGGACAGCTGGACGCGCCAGTCGCCGTACGACGGGCCGCAGCTCATCTACACGACGTGGCCGTACGTCGACAACGAGCTCGCCGAAAGCGGTAACTCGGGCATCGAGGCAGCTGTCGAGGCGAACCCCGGCTCCATCGGCTACCTGGGTATCAGCTACCTGCCATCGGCGGTTTTCGCCTCCCCGCCCCTGGGCTACGCGGAACTGGAGAACGGCTCGAACAAGTTCGTACTCCCGACGCCGGGGTCGATCGAGGCCGAAGTGGAGGCCTACCCGGACATCCCGGCAAATGGTGCGATTTCGCTCATTGATTCGTCCAGTGCGCCGGCTGGCTACCCGATCGTGAACTTCGAGTACGCGATCGTGCTCGAACAACAGCCGAGTCTGACGGCGGCCGACTCCATCAAGGCGGAGCTCGCCTGGGCGATGGACCCCGCTCACGGTGCGACCCCGGCGTTCCTCAACCCGGTGGAGTTCAGGCCACTGGCGCTCAATGCGCTCAGCGTGTCGATCGGCCTGCTTAACGAGATCAGCGTTTCCTAGCAGGCGCTCCCGCGGTCACGGATGCCCGTTCATGGTGCGGCAAGGTCCCGTGGGTGTGGCGTCCCGTGACCGACTGGAGTGCAATGACGACAGCTAGCGAGGCGGCCGGCGCGAAGGGTGCGCGCCGGCCGCCTCTGTTGCCAGGCACTGGGTCCGGTGCTCGTGGCAGCGGTGCCGCCTCGCCGCGCCGGCACAGCCGCTACCTCGAGCGGCTTCTCGCCGCAGGCAGCGGCTTGTTGGCGACCTTGCCCTTCGCGGCGCTCATCGCCATGCTCGTCGTGTTGCTCGTCGAGGCGATGCCGTCGATCCGCTACAACGGGACCCGGTTCGTCACGTCGAGCACCTGGACGATCGGCAACACCTACGGCGACATCCTCCACAGCGGCGGGGTCGCCCACCTCGCCGGCGCGGAATTCGGGTCGTGGCCGCTCATCGTCGGGACCCTGGAGTCATCGGCGATCGCGCTCGTCGTCGGGCTGCCGATCGCCGTGGGCGCGGCCGTCCTGGTCGTGGAGAAGCTCCCCGCCCGCGTCGGCACGGTGATCGGCATCTGCCTCGAGATCCTCGCCGGGATCCCGAGCATCGTCATCGGCGTGTGGGGCGCCCTCACCTTCGGGCCGTGGATCGCCAAGGAGATCTACCCCGCGCTCACGCACCTGCCGAACGTGCCGCCGTTCGACATCTTCAAGGGCTCCGTCGGCGACGGCGAGGGGCTGCTGACGGGTGGTCTCGTGCTCGCCGCGATGATCATTCCGATCATCGCGGCGACGACCCGTGACCTGTTGCGCCAGGTGCCCGAGACGACGAAGGAAGGAGCCGAGGCGCTCGGGATGACCGACGCCGAGGTCTTCCGGCGGGTCCAGGCGCGCTGGGTGCGGACCGGCGTGATCGGGGCGGCAGTGCTCGGGCTCGGCCGGGCACTCGGCGAGACGATGGCCGTCGCACTGATCTGTGGCGGCGAGAACCAGCTCGCCCACAACATCTACGGCGTCATGACGACGATCGCGGCGAACATCGTGTTGACCCTCGACTCCGCGCAGACCGACCCGAGCGGCCTCGCGGTGAAGGCACTCGCCGAGCTCGCGCTCGTGCTCCTGATCATCACGCTCATCGTGAACGTCCTCGCGCGCGTCATCGTCCGACGTTCCGCCCACGGCGCGGTGCTCCCGGTCGGTGCCGGCTTCTGATGGCGGCAACCACTGGGGCCGTCATACCACCCCGTCGCGCGACCGGCACCCCGTCGTCGACGCCTCCGACGGTCCTGTACCGGCGTCGGGTCATCAACTGGCTGTGGTGGGCAGGTTGCGGCTTCGGCCTCGCGTTCCTGGTCGCGCCGGTGGTGTGGATCCTCTACGGCGTGTTCCAACGCGGCATCAACGGCTGGCGCTGGAACGTGCTCTGGACCCCGACGTCCGGGCTCGGCGGCGGTCTCGCCAACGACATCGTCGGAACCTTGCTCATCACGTTCGGCGTCGCGGTGATCGCGGGGATCGTGGGGATCGGGGCCGGGATCTATCTCGCCGAGTTCTGCCGGCCGGGCATCGTCTCGACGGTGCTGCGGAGCGCGTCGGAGGTGCTCTCCGGTGTCCCCTCGATCGTGTTCGGCTACGTCGGCTACCTCGCGCTCGTCATCGGGCTGCGCTGGAAGTTCTCGCTGCTCGCCGCCCTTGTCGTGCTCTCGCTGCTGGTCGTGCCCTACATCGCGAAGTCGACGGAACTCGCCCTCAACCAGGTGCCGCTCGCCTATCGCGAAGGTGGCGAGGCGCTCGGGATGGAGAAGTCCCACATGCTGCGTCGGGTTGTGCTGCGCTCGGCGGTCCCTGGGATACTCACGGGCATCGTTGTCGCGATCGCGATCTCGATCGGCGAGACGGCGCCGCTGCTCTACACCGCCGGGCAGAACAGCACGTCCTACCCGACGGGGGCGTTGCTCCACTCCGCGGTCCCCTACCTCACCTATGTCGTCTACGCCGACTATGACAGCCCGTTCCCGACCCAGCACGTCCTCTCGCACGACGCCGCGATGGTCCTCGTCGTGCTCGTCGTCGCCCTGATCCTCGGCTCCCGCCTCATCGTGCGCGCGACCCAGCGCTACGCGCCGAACCGGGCGCTCGCCGCGGCGAACAAGGGATGGCGGGCGCGCATGCCGCGGGCCGAGATCGAGCCTGGGGTCGACAGGCTTTTCGGCCGCGAGGCCGCGCCGGTGGACCCCGACGAATCGCCTCTCAGTAGGCAGTAAGGGCTCGGGCCGCGGCGACGATGTCCGCCGTCTGCGGCAGGACTGCCCGCTCCAGACCGGGGTCGTAACCGACCCAGGCGTCCTGGGCGGCGACACGGCGCACCGGGGCGTCGAGGTCAGCGAAGCACTCCGCGGCGACGAAGGCGGCGACCTCGGCGCCGAACCCGGACGTGACGACGTCCTCGTGGACGACGAGGCAGCGCGCCGTGCGCGCGACCGAGGCGGCGACCGCGTCTTTGTCCCAGGGCGCCAGGGTGCGCAGGTCGATCACCTCGAGCTCGACGCCCTCGGCGACGAGCTGTTCGGCGGCGTCGAGCGAAAGCTGCACGGTGGCCCCCCAGGTCACGACCGAGAGGTCGCGGCCCGCCCGGGCGGTCGTCGCCCTGCCGAGCGGCAGGACGTAGCCGGGTCCCGGGAAGGGATCCATCGCGTAGCGCTGGCGGAACAGGTGCTTGTGCTCCAGGAACAGCACCGGGTCCTCGCAGCGGAACGCGGCGCGCAACAGCCCGGCTGCGTCGCGAGCGCGGGACGGGAACATGACGATCAGCCCGGGGGTGTGGGTGAAGATGGACTCGCCGGACTGCGAATGCCAGATCGCCCCGCCGCGCAGGTAGCCGCCGATCGCGACGCGCACGACGAGCGGCACGCAGAACGAGCCGTTCGAGCGCCATCTCGCCGTCGCCGCCTCGGTGCGGATCTGTTGCATAGCCGTCCAGATGTAGTCGAAGAACTGCACCTCGACCGCCGGACGCAGGCCGCGGATCGCCTGGCCGACCCCGCGACCGACGATGTTCGCCTCGGCGAGCGGCGCGTTGTAGCAGCGGTCGTCGCCGAAGGCCCGTTGCAGCCCGTGGGTGAGGCCGAAGACGCCGCCGAGGCCCTCGAGCTTCTCGTCGGGGGCGTCGGCGACGTCCTGGCCGAACACGCGCACCCGTTCGTCGTTCGTCATCGTCTCGTGGAGCGTGCGGCGGATCGCCTCGCCGAAGCTGACCGGCGCCCCGTCCTCGCGGCATTCGGGAGGTTCCGGCAGCTCCGGCAGCTGCCAGAGTCGCGCCGTCGCGCTCGCGGGATCGGGTTTGGCGGCGCGCAGGGCCGCCTGACCGGCCGTCGCGACGAGCACGCGGACCTCGTCACGGATGGCGATCGCTTGTTCGGAGTCGAGGAGGCCGGCCCCGGTCAGCTCCTCGCGCAGGCGTCGCACCGGGTCGTTGCTGTGATCCTCGGCGATCTCGGCGGCACAGCGGTACTTGGTCTGGTCGTCCGACGACGAGTGCGAGCTCAGCCGGACGACGTGGGCGTGGATGAGCACCGGGCCGGCTCCGTCGCGAGCCCGCGCGATCACCTCGGCGCCGACGGCGCGGGCCGCGAAGTAGTCGCAGCCGTCGAGTTCCGCGACCTCGAGCCCGGGGAAGCCGGCGACGAGGTCGGAGACCGGCGCGGGGGATTGGTCCGCGACCGGGACCGAGATCGCGAAGCCGTTGTCCTCGACGACGTAGACGACGGGAAGGCGCAGCCGACAGGCGGTGTTCAGGCTCTCCCAGAACTCCCCCTCCGAGGTGGCCCCCTCGCCGAGCGAGACGAAGGTCACCTCGTCGGCGTGGGCCGCGATCCCGGTGAGGTCGTGGGCGGCGATGTAGCGTCCGGCTTCGGCGCACCCGATCGCCGGCAGGCACTGGCTGCCCGTCGCGCTCGTTTGGGAGACGATGTGCAGCTCAGGGCATCCCCAGTGCGCGGTCATCTGGCGCCCACCCGAGGCCGGGTCGGCGGCCGCACCGACGCACTGCAAGAGCACGTCGTAAGGGGTCACGCCGAGGGCGAGCACCAGGGCGAGGTCCCGGTAGTAGGGGAAGAACCAGTCGTAGCCGGCTCGCAGCGACCGGGCGAGACCGACGAGGAGGGCCTCGTGCCCGGCCCCCGAGACGTGGAAGTACGCCGCGCCCTGTTTGTGGATCGTGAGCTCGCGTTCGTCGATCGCCTGGGCAAGGCACGCGAGCCGAAAGTCCTCGATCGCCTCGGCGGCGGGAAACCCACGCCAGGTCGCCTCGCCGGGGAAGCCGTCGCCACGCGCGGCGATCGTCAGTGCCGCGGGCTCCTCGTCCCTGTCGCGTCGCCCGTCATGATCGGGACGCACCGGCGCCGTCATGTTCGCTCGTTGCTCCCCTGGGCTCGCGCGCCGGTGCGCCTCGACTGGCTTGTGTCCGGTGCGGCGTCCGCGGACATCCGGCCACCTTACCGAGCCCGGCGGCACGCTCGCGGGGCACCTGGTGGGGGGCGTACCGCGCGCCGTCCAGGCGGTCTAGCATTGACGCCGCGACGAGAGGAGGGCCTGTGTCAGCAGGCGTGCTCGCAAATGTTTTCGGACCGGACGGCCTCATCATCATCGCGGTCGTCGTCATCGTGTTGCTCTTCGGTGGAAGCAAGCTGCCCGAGCTCGCCCGCGGTCTCGGAAGTGCCTCACACGAGTTCAAGAAGGGCCTCGCCGAAGGTGAGGCAACCTCGAAGGCGGCTGAGACGGCGAAGACCGCAGAGGCCGCGAAGGACTCCGAGGCGCCGAAGGACTCGAGCGGCAGCTGAGCCGGCGCGGCGCCGCAGACGGCCGACCGTCGGTGCGCCCCGGACGCCCGGCCGCTGACGCGGGGGTGAGGAGCGGCCCCGCGCGTCGGCGCGTTCCCTTTCTCGGTCACCAGATCGTCGAGTACGTCGTCGCGATCGCGCTGATCGCCGTCGGCTTCCACCTGACCGGTGGGGCAGAGATCGCGCTGGTGGCGGCGGGAATCCTGCTGCTGCTGCTGAACGTCGTCACCGTGGGCCGGTTGAGCGCGGTCGGGCTGTTGAGCCGGCGGGCCCACCACGTCGGGGATTTCGTCGTGGCGGCCGTGCTGATCGTCGTGCCGGTGTTCGAGTACTCGCGCCTTCACGTCGCGGGCGTGGCGCTTTCCGAGGGGGTGGCGCTCCTCGTTCTCTGGATCGAGCGCTCGACTTTGTACGTCGACCGGGTCCGGCCCCCCCGACCGGCCACGGACGGCGGTGACAAGCCCGCACCGCGCGTTCCGAGCACCTTCGAGACTGCCGGCATCGTCGCCGGCGCGCTCGCGCCCGAGGCGGGGCGAGCCGCGCGTCAGGCGGCGCGCCGGATCGGGGTCGTCACCGGCGTCACCAAGCGCGTCGTCAAGCAGCGCCGCGCCGCGTCGTCGGACCCGGGGGGTTGATCGGTCCGTCCGTCGCGCCACCGCGGGGATCTCCGATCGCGAGCGGGCACCGACACGTGCATCCGTCACAGCGCCAGGCGATCGGCGCGAAGCCGCGCGGCTATTGCGCGGCCTTCAACCGGACGAGCCCCTCCTGGACGGCACTGGCGACGAGGTGGCCGTCCTTGTTGAACAGCAGGCCGCGCGCGAGTCCACGGCCGCCGAAGGCGACGGGGCTCGTCTGGTCGTAGAACAGCCATTCGTCGGCGCGGAAGGGCCGGTGGAACCACAGGCTGTGGTCGAGGCTCGCGCCCACGAAATGCTCGTCGAAGGGGGTCGTTCCATGGCGTTGGAGGATGGTGTCGACGAGCGTCAGGTCCGACGCGAAGGTGAGGATGGCGGCGTGGATGAGAGGGTCGTCACCGATCGGCCCCGTCGCGCGCAGCCAGAGTTGCTCCTTGTCGGACGGCGAGCCGTCGCGTTGCCACGGGTATTCGGTCACGAAGCGGATGTCGAGGCCGTAGGTGTTGAGGAACGTCGGCGACGGATCGTCGCTTCGGGCGGTGAGCGCCTGCGTGAGCGTCGGAAGCTCCTCGGGGCCGGGCACGTCGGGGATGCGGTCCCCGTGGACGAGTCCCTCCTCGTCTCGGTGGAACGAGCACATCAGGCCGAAGATCGGCTTACCGACCTGGATCCCGATCACCCAGCGGGTCGTGAAGGAGGCGCCGTCGCGAATCCTCTCGACTCTGTAAAGGGTCGGGCGGTGCGAATCGCCGGGCCGCAGGAAGTAGCCGTGGAGCGAGTGCACGCGGCGTTGGGCGACCGTCCGACCGGCGGCGACGAGCGCCTGTGCGGCCACCTGGCCCCCGAAGACGCGTCGCCGCGTCTCGTCGAGGCTCACGCCCCGGAAGATGTCCTCCTCGATCTGCTCGAGGTCGAGCAGATCGAGGAGCTGCCCGTCCGTCGCGTCCACGTTGAGACGGTACACTCGGGCAATCATGCGTAAAGCTCTTTCGCACCCTCTCGCCTTCGCGCGCGAACTCACCCGGCATCCGAACTTCTCCAAGATCTGGCGCTTCTCCTTCGTCTCGGTCGTCTCGACGGTCCTCACCCTCGGCATGCTCTACGTGTTCTTCCGCGTGCTGAAGGTCGGTTCGGCGGCGGAGAGCAACCTGCTCGCGACGTCGATCGCCACTGCACCTGCCTACTGGCTCAACCGCACTTGGACCTGGGGGAAGACCGGCAGGTCGCACGTGATGCGCGAAGTCGTCCCGTTCTGGACGATCGCCATCGCCGGCGTCCTGCTCTCGACCGCCGCGGTGCATTTCGCCGCGGTCGAGGCGCATCACATCACCCATTCCAAGATGGGTGTCACGATCCTCGTCGAATTCGCCAACTTCTTCACCTACGGCGTGCTGTGGGTCGGCAAGTTCACGATCTTCAACCGTTACCTGTTCAACACGCCGAACGCCGTCTCCGACGAGGACAACCTCGAACGGAACGACGCCGGTCCCGGCGGCGAGCTGGCCGCCGACGAGCTCAGCACCGTCTAGTCGACGAAGCCCCGACGGGCCGGCCGGCGACGCCACGCGCCGAGCGCGCCTCCGTCGCGTTCGGCGAGCCGCAGCGCCCAGCCGAGAGCCACGGCGAGCGCCGAGCCGGCGAGGACCGGCAGGTCGCCGAACCGTTCGTAGAGCGTCGCGCCCGTCCGCAACGCGACGACGCCCCGCAAGAGGTCCGGGGTTCCCAGTCCACTTTGCCGGGTGACGACCCCGTTTGGCGAGACGAGCGCCGAATAGCCGGTCGTCGCCGACTGGACGAGATCGCGGCCCTCGGCGATCGCCTGCAGCCGCGAGGCGGCGAGCTCGGCGGCGGGGACGACGTCGCTCGCGTACGAGGCGGTGTTCGTCTCGACGACGAGGAGCTCGCCGCCGGCGCGCACCCCACTGCGGGCCCGGTCCGCAAAGAAAGCCTCGAAGGAGTTGAGGATCGCGACGCGCCCCGCCGGGGTCGTAAGCTCCCCGTCGTTACGGCCGACGACCACGTCTCTCGGCACCCCGGTGAGGCTCGCGATCCGGGAGAACAGCGAACGCAGGGGAACGTACTCGCCGAACGGGACCGGATGGGTCTTCTCGACGGACCCGATGATCCGGCCGGACGGTCCCCAGGCGGTGATCTCGTTCTCGAACCGGGTTGAGCCGACTGGCGCGGTGACCCCGGCGAGCACCGTCGTGTCGAGCCGCCGGGCGAGGGTCGCGACGCGATCCGCCTTGATCGAACCGGCGAGCAGGCCGGCGACCGCGACGGTGTCCTCGGGCCAGACGACGAGGCCGACCGGTCGCCGGAGTCGGGACGTCACGCGCCAGGTCGCGGCGAAGACGTGACTGGCCGGCACGTTGAGAGAGCTCATGCCGCGCCGACCTCCCCCCTGGACGATCGCGACGGCGACGGCGGCGCGAGGCGGCCCGCCGCCGGGCGCCAGTGCGGCGAGGCCGCCGGTGAGGGCGACAAGGCCGATGGCCGCCAAGCCGGCGAGCGCGGTGCCCTTCACGAGAGGCTTGCCGGTCGAGAGGCGGGCCCAACCCGCGGAGCCGAGCGCGGCGAGGCCGGCGCCGGCGAGTCCGACCGCGGCGACGAGAAGGAGCGGGCCGCCGACCCGCGCGAGTGCGGCGAGGGGACCGTCCACCTGGCCGAGCGCGGTACCGCCGAGCGGCAGGCCGCCGAAGGGCCAGTGATCGCGCGCCCATTCGAGGAGCGTGAGCGCGCCGGCGAAGGCGATGAGCCGGCCCCGTCGGGGCGGGACGGCGATGAAGGCGACCGTGACGAACAACGACTCGCAGGCGACGAGGGCGACGTAGCCGAGCCCGGTGAACTCGAGCGCCCAGACGCATCCGACACTGAACTGGCCGATCCCGACGAGCAGACCGCAAAGCGCCCGTCGACCCACCGACCGTCGCGTGATCGTCCCGGCCGCGACCGCAAGTCCGAGCGGCGCGAGGTACCAGGGTCCGAACGGCGGCAGCGAGCAGCCGACGAGCCCTCCCGCGAGAAGCGCGAGAGCGCCGCGGCCGGCCAACCTCGCGGCACCTGGCGCCACCGGCGGGTTCATCAGCGGAGCGCGCCCGCGAGCAGCGACGCGGCCCGTTTAGCCTGGGCGATGCACGCCGGGATGCCGATGCCGTGCGTCCACGCGCCGGCGAGGGCGATCGGGCCGAGGTCCGCCGCGAGCCTCTCGATGCGCGCCACCCGGGCGAGATGACCGACGACGTACTGCGGGAAGGACTCGGGCCAGCGCCGCACGAGGACGTCGAGGGGCGGGGCGGTGACGCCGAGGACCGTCGCGATCTCCGACCGGAGATGCGCGAGGAGCGTCCCGTCGTCGAGGGCGAGGGCGCGTTCGTCTCCGTGCCGCCCGGCGGAGGCCCGCACGACGATCTCGTCGGGTCGCGCCGAGCGGGGCCACTTCGACGAGGTGAGGCTGAGCGCGGTCGAAAGCAACCCGGAGCGGCGGGGGAGGAGCACCCCGCTCCCGATGAGGGCGAGCGACGAGGCGGCGATGACGTCCGCCGGCCAGGCGAACGCGACGGTGACGACGCCCGAGTAGGGGATCGCCCGCAGCAGCGAGGCGAGCTCGGGGAAGGGCGCGGCGACGATCCCGGCCGTGACGTGGCTCGGCACCGCGAGCAGGATTCCGTCGCAGGCGAGCTCGTCCGCACCGACCACGGCCTGCCAGCCGTGACCGCGCCCCCCCCGGCGGAGCTCGACGACGGCGGCGTTCGTCCGGATCTCGACACCGCGCGCGGCGCAGTCCTGTTCGAGCACGCGGGCCAGTGTCTCGAGCCCGCGCGCAAGACCGAGGAAGATCGGGGACTTCTGCGTCCGAGGTCTGGTGCCGGCCTTCAGATGGGCGCGCAGCGCGAGGAGCACGGACCGACGTCCGGCGATCGCGCGGGCGAGCTCCGGCGCGGTGGCGGCAAACGAAAGTTGCCGCACGTCTCCGGCGTTGATGCCCCCGAGGAGTGGGTCGACGAGCGTCCCGACCACCTCGCGTCCGAGACGACGGCCGACGACCGCGCCGACCGAGAGGTCGGTTCTCGCTGATGCCGTGCCGGACCCGAAGTCGACCGGCGCGACCCGACCGCGCGGGACGAGGTCGGTAGCCGCGCGCACGACGGCCACCGGCGAGACGACGCCCGAGCGCAACAGCCTGCCGAGGTCGATCGGGATGCCGAGCGCGAGACCCGACGGGAATGGGCGGAGGCGACCACGTGCCCAGATCGCGGCCCTCGAGGTCGACGGGGCGATGAGCTCCTCGCCGAGATCGAGCTCACGGCAGAGCTGTTCAGCCGCGGGGTTGCGGGTGATGAAGACGTCCGGTCCGAGGTCGAGCGGGCAGCCGCGGAAGTCGACGGTGCGCATCTTCCCGCCGACGGTGCCTTCGGCCTCGGCCAGCACGACGTCGTGGGCGTCAGCGAGCACCCGCGCCGCGACGAGTCCGCTTACGCCAGCGCCGGCGACGAGGATCCGTTTTCGTGGCATCTCCCGGCCAGCCAGTCGCGTCAGGGTCGCTCGGGCGGGTCGGGGTCCGCCGCAGAGACGAGGCGCGCGAGCAGGCTGATGAGCCCCGGGTCGTCGTTGAGCGAGGCGGTGCGCGCGAACCCGAGCCCCAGCTCGGCGGCCCTGCGGGCCGCGACGATGTCAAGGTCGTAGCAGAGTTCGAGGTGATCCGAGGTGAAGCCGGCCGGGCAGACGACGACGGCGCGTGCCCCCTCGTTGGCGATGGCGGCGAGGAGTTCGGTGATGTCGGGGCCGAGCCACGGCTCCTCGGTCCGTCCCGCGCTCTGCCAACCGGTTCGCCAACGGACGAGCCGGCAGCGTGCCGCGACGAGCCCCGCGGTCTCGGCGAGTTCGTCGGGATAGTGGTCGCCCAAGAAGACGACCCGTTCCGGCAGGCTGTGCGCCGTGAACACGACCTCGATCTCGGACGTGGCTCGGCCGCCGAGCGAGGCCACGGCTGCGGCCGTGCGACCGGCGAGAAGCTCGATGAGTTCCGGTTCGGCGCCCCAGCGTTTGACGAACGCCGCGGCGACGCCGCGCGCCGCGGTCCGCGCCCGGGCCCGTTCGAGATACTCGCCAACGCTGCCCACGGAGTAGTGCGGCGCGAGGACGAGCCCGACGATCGCCGACACGCCAGCGTCGGCGAGCTCGTTGACCGCCGCCTCGATCTTCGGGGCCGAGTGCTTCGCGCCGAAGGCGGTGCGGAAATGGTCGGGCGCGATCACCTCGAGTGCCCGGCCGAGCGCGGCCACCTGCGCCGCGGTTCTCGCGGCGAGCGGTGAGGCGCCACCAATCGCCGCGTACCGCGCCTGGAGCTCGCTCAGCTGGGGCCCGGTCGGCGGTCGGCCGTGGCGGATGTCGGTGTAGAAAGCCTCGACGTCGTCGGGGCCGGTCGGCGTGCCGTACGCCATCACGAGGACTCCCGTGGTCATCGGCCCATCGCTCCACGCCGGGGGGATGTCGCGTGAACGAGCTCGACCAGGCGCTGGAGCACGGCGGGGTCGGTCCCCGGCAGGACGCCGTGGCCGAGGTTGAAGACGTGCCCTGGGGCCGCGTGGCCTTCGTCGAGGACCCTTCTCGCCGCCACCCCGGCGGCATCGAATCCGGCGAGGCAGATCGCCGGGTCGAGATTGCCCTGGAGAGCCGTGTGCGGCCCGACTCGCGCGGCGGCGCGGTCGAGCGGCACGCGCCAGTCGACGCCGACGACGTCGGCACCGGCGGTTGCCATGAGATCGAGCAGTTCCCCGGTTCCGACCCCGAACAGGATGCGCGGGACTCTGAAGGGCGCGAGACCCCCGAGGATCCGACGCGTCGCGGGAAGGGCGAAGCGTTCGTAGTCGGCGCGTGACAGCCACCCGGCCCAGCTGTCGAAGAGCTGGACCGCGCTCGCCCCGGCCTCGACCTGGCTGCGCAGGGAGGCGAGCGCGATTTCGGCGAGCCGGTCGGCGAGCGCGAACCAGGTCTCCGGCTCGGAGTGCATCAGCTTCTTCGTCCAGGCGAAGTCACGGGAGGGCCCGCCCTCGACGAGGTAGCTCGCCAGCGTGAACGGGGCACCTGCGAAGCCGATGACGGGGACATCGACCATGGCAACGACGCGCCGGACGGTCTCGCTGACGTAGGGCGTGTCGGCGACGGGATCGAGCAGTCGCAGACGCGTGAGATCGGAGCGCGCGCGGAAGGGGCGGTTCACGACGGGGCCCGTCCCCGGGACGATCTCCACCTCGAAGCCGACCGCGGCGATCGGGACCATGATGTCGGAGAAGAGGATCGCCGCGTCGACGCCGTAGCGGCGCACCGGCTGGCAGGTGAGCTCGGCCGCGAGTTCCGGATCGCGCACCGCGTCGAGGATGCTGCCCTCGCCCCGTAGGGAGCGGAACTCCGGAAGTGAACGTCCGGCCTGGCGCATGAACCACACGGGCGGGCGCGCGACCGGCTCGCATCGGCATGCCGAGAGGAAGTCCGAGTCGGCGACGGGCACCCAAGGACCCTATCGCCGTGGTCCGACGCAACCCGTGGGTCGTTTGTCACGTTCCGGTGCCTCGGCGTCTCGGCTCAGGTGCGTGGTTCGCAAGTCACGGGATCGGACAACCCGTCCGCGGGATCGCCGCGTCCGCCCCAGACGCGAGTCGTCATTTCGTGGTGGCGCTGGCGGGCTTCCTCGAGAAGCGAGCCGGAGTATCGCCTCGACGTCGCTGGGAACCCGCGGGGCGCGCGGCCGACGCGGAGGGCCCGGCGGGGAACGACTGGCCGGACGCGAGCTGTCGAGACGCGTCAGCACGGGCGCCGTGTCGACGGGTGTCAGATCGGCGACGCGGGGGCTCGGTCGCGGGCCGGCTCGAGTCGGCCTTCCACCGGGCGCCCCCGGGGGGCATGATGGAGCGATGATCGATCATCTCGCAATCCAGTGTTCCGATGTCACGAAGAGCCTCACCTTCTACGACGCCGTTCTCGCGCCACTTGGCGGGAGTCGGGTGATGGACTTCGGGACGGTCGTCGGCTTCGGGGTGGGGCAGCAACCGATGTTCTGGGTCGGGCCGCTCGAGACCGGCGAGGGTTTCCGTGAGTCCCACATCGCGTTCCACGCTGCCGACCGGGCGGCCGTGCGGTCCTTCTTCGACGCCGCCGTGGCGCAGGGAGCCGAGGTGCTCCACGAGCCGCGGCTCTGGCCGGAGTACCACCCTGATTACTACGGCGCCTTCGTCCGAGACCCAGACGGCAACAACGTCGAAGCCGTCTGCCACGTTCCCGAGTGACGCCCGCCTCGCGCAAACCGAGCTCGGCCGGTGATGCTTCCCCCCACCGGGAAGGTCAGCTGACGGGGTAGGGCGCGTCCGGCAGGTTCGCCGGGCGGTGCCCAGATCGCGTCAGCTGGTCCGCGGCCGCGCGGTCTCAGGACGCGAGGTCCGACCGGCCGCGAGGACAACCGTCAGCAGCCATGGCGATGAGACACGTCGGCGGGCACAGGGCGCATCGAGCCTTCGTCGGCCAGGGAGTTCCCGACGATCGGAGCCGGTGGTGGGACTCGAACCCACGACCTGACGATTACAAGTCGTCTGCGCTGCCAGCTGCGCCACACCGGCGTTCGCCGCGAGCGCCCCGCCGGCGCCGAGGCCGCGCGGTGTCGCACTCGCCCGCGGGGCCGGACCGGGGCCCGAATCCGCGAGGAAAGCGACTAGACCTCCCACGCCGCGACTCGACTAGGCTCGTCGCTCGCACAATCAATCTACAAGTGTCACCACGTTGCGTCGCGCCCCGACTGGCATCTACCGAACTCGCTGTTCCCGGCGGTCTGTGGTGTGCCATGGCCAGGGTCGACCGACGAGTAGCTGGCGCACGACAGGAAGGACAGCCTGATGCGGATCCTCGTTCTCGGGGGCGACGGTTACCTTGGATGGCCAACCGCACTCCACTTCTCCCAGAGCGGTCATGACGTTGGGGTCGTCGACAACCTCGTCCGCCGTCACTACGACGACGAGATGGGCTCGAACTCGCTCGTTCCGATCCGTCAGATCCACCGGCGTGTCGCGACGTGGAAAGACGTCAGCGGACACACGATCGAGCCGTTCATCGGCGATTTGAACGACTACCCCTTCATTTTCGAGACGATCCGTTCGTTCGATCCGGACGCGGTCATCCACTTCGCCGAACAGCGCAGCGCGCCCTACTCGATGATCGACCGGAAGCACGCGGTGTACACCCAGGTGAACAACGTCGTGGGGACGCTCAACCTTCTCTACGCGATCGCCGAGCTCAATCCGGCGATCCACGTCGTCAAGCTCGGCACGATGGGCGAGTACGGCACGCCGAACATCGACATCGAAGAGGGCTTCATCGAGATCACCCACAAGGGCCGGACGGACCTCCTGCCCTACCCGAAGCAACCGGGATCCTTCTACCACCTGTCGAAGGTGCACGACAGCCACAACATCCAGTTCGCCTGCCGAATCTGGGGCCTGCGATCAACGGACCTCAATCAGGGCGTCGTCTACGGGCAGCAGACGCCCGAGACCGCGATGCACACAGATCTCGAGACCCGGTTCGACTACGACGGGGTCTTCGGCACGGTCCTCAACCGGTTCGCCGTGCAGGCGGCCGTCGGCTACCCGCTCACCGTCTACGGCAAGGGTGGCCAGACACGGGGGATGCTCGACATCCGCGACACGCTCGCCTGCATCGAACTGGCCTGCCTCAACCCGGCGGAGGCGGGCGAGTTCCGTGTCTTCAACCAGTTCACCGAGACGTTCTCGGTGAACCAGCTCGCCGAGTGGGTCAAGCGAGTCTCACCGGTCCCGGTCGCGATCGAGTCGATCCCGGACCCCCGTGTCGAGAAGGAAGAGCACTTCTACAACGCGATCGCGACGAAGCTGCCCGACCTCGGGCTGCAGCCGCACCTGCTGAACGACGAGCACGTCGCGTCGCTCGTCGAACTGGCGATGAAGCACAAGAGCCGCGTCAATCCTGAGGCGATCCGGCCGACGGTCAACTGGCGGACGACGAAGTCCGAGGTGAGCGTCAGTGGGGGTGCTACCGGCGAGTGACGCCCGGCGGTCACACCGCCGCGCGCCGACTCCCCAGACGGCCGTTTCTCGACCGCTAGCGTCAGCTCGATGTTGACCCCGCGCGGTCGTCGTGCACTACCGCCGACCCGGCGTGAGCATTGGCGCGTCGTCGCCGCGGTGGTGATCGTCCTCGTCGCTTGCCTCGTCGTCGGCGAGGTCGTCGACCAGGTCGTGAAGTCGTCCACCGCGGTCGGCCAGCGGACCGACAAGACGTGGGTCGCCGCTGTCGCGACCATCGTCGATGAGTCGAACACCCTGTCGCCGGCGCTGCACGCCATCCGCGCTCACGCCGCCGACCCGGCGGTGTTCGACCGCGTGACGCTCGAGTACGCCCTCGCCCAGCTCGCGCGGAGCGCCGAGTCGGACGCGAACACCTATCGAGAGCTCGGCCTCGCGGCCCCGTCGCAACGCGCGGACGCGCTCATGGCCGGGGTTCTCAACCTGCGCCGCGCCGGCGCCGAGAGCCTCGCGCGCGGTATCGCGCTCGCCATCTCGCGTCGGGGAGGGCGATCGTCGTTGCCGCAGGCGGGTCAGCTCCTGGCGACCGCCGGGTCGTGCTTCCTCGCGGCGGACGCGGGTTATCACGCGCTCGTCGTCGCGCTCGACAAGGACGCGAGCGCGCGCCGGCTTCCGTCCTCGGTCTGGATCGCGTCGCCCGGCGTGTGGTCCGGGGCGGCGGCCCGCGCCTGGGCGAATGATCTGCGTTCCGCCGCGATCCTGGCTTTCTCCCCGGTGCTCTCCATCGTCGCCGTGACCCTCGAGCCACCGCCCCTCGACATCACGGGGCTTCCCGCGACGACAACCGTGACGACCACGACGTTGGCCAAGGTCACGACGCTGCCGACAACGGCGAAAACCGCTCGCAAGGGGCACGCGCGCCGTCAAGCGACCGTGACGACTTCGACTACGACATCGAACCCGGTGGCAAAGGTGTCGACGAACCCGGCGCGCGCCAAGCCGACCACGACCACGACGACGCTGCCCTCGGCGACGACGACCCTCCAGATCCCGCCTGCGGGCTCCGTCTCGGTCGTGGCGGCGACCTCGCGACTTGAGGTCGTCGTCGTCGTCGAGAACACGGGTGACGCGACCGCCCTCGGGGCCTACCTGACGGTCGTGCTCTCGCCCGTTCGTTCCTCCCACACCGGCGCGGCACGGGTCAGCGCCCGGCACCGGCTGCTCAGCTTGGTGCCCGGCGCCTCGCAGTACGTGGTCATGCCGAAACTCGCCGTGAAGCATGCGACCGGCTACGAGCTCGTCGTCACCGCTACGATCCCGAGCGGCCCCTCGGCGACGCGTTCGATCGCGCTCTATGTCTCAAACTGAGCCGTCAGGCGGCTCGGCCTAGGCCTCTTCCAGCGGATCGGGCCTTCGGTCGGACTGCTCCCACCAGGCCCGCTCGGCGCGCTCGATGACCTCGCGGACCGGGCGACCCGAGCGCAGCGCGAACTCGGCAGCGTCGTCGTGTTCGACCTTGACTCGACCAGCGCTGACCTTCACGCGCAGCGAGACGCCGTCGAGTTCGACGTGGTCGAGAAGTCGTGCCGCGGCCATCCGGCCGACTTCGCTCGCGCGCACCCCGAGCGTCCCGGTCTCGCCGGTGAACACGGCGCGAAGTTGGCCGACGAGCGCACGGTCGGCGAGAACGCTCAGCACGTGGCCGGGACGGCCCTTTTTCATGACGACGGGCGTCACCCAGGCGTCGTTCGCGCCGGCTTCGAAGAGAGCACGCAGCGCGTCGGCGAGTTGTTCGCCCGTCGCGTCGTCGAGATTCGCCTCGAGCAAGACGAGCGGCTGTCCGTACGGGGTGCCTTCGGGCGTCTCGGTCGTGGCCCGCCAACCCACGACGACCTGGGTGCAGTTCGGCAGCCCGTCGATCTCGCGCGCACCGGCACCGTAACCGGTCGAGTCGACGACCATCGCCGGCATCGGGCCGAACCCCGTTGCCATAGCGGCGAGGATCGCCGCGCCCGTCGGGGTCGTCAGCTCGACGTTGATGTCACGTCCCCAGACCGGGGCCTCCTCGAGCAGGCCGAGGACGGCGGGCGAGGGGTTGGGCAGGAGGCCGTGACTCGTGCGCACCATGCCGTTCCCCATCGCGACCGGGCTCGAGAGGACCTCGTCGATGCCGAGCACCTCGAGCGCGGCAGCGGTGCCGACGACGTCGACGATCGTGTCGTGTCCACCGACTTCGTGGAAATGAACCTGGCTCGTCGGACGGCGGTGGAGCCTGCCTTCGACGGTCGCCAACGCTGAGAACGTCGCCACCGCACGGTCGCGCACCCGCGGGGGCAGCTTCGCCTCGTCGAGGATCCCGAGGATGTGGGGGAAGGTTCGTACGACGCTTGTTTCGTTCACCGTGACGAGGACTTGGGTGGCGGCGACGCCACCGCGCAACACAGGAACCGTGTCGAACGACCAACCGTCGATCGCGAGTCGCCCGAGCACGCTGCGCACGTCGTCGAGGTCGGCACCGGCATCGATGAGGCTCCCAAGTGCCATGTCGCCGGCGATTCCGGCGAAGCAGTGGAACCAGGCGACCCGCCGCCCGCGTGACGAGCCCGAGGTGTCGGCGGGGCCGTGTCGGCGGCGGGGGGCGCTCTCGCTCACCGGAGCGCCCGCGTGACGGCGCACGCCGCGCCGAAGCCGTTGTCGATGCCGACCACCGTGACGCCGGGCGCGCAGGACGCCAGCATCGCGAGCAGCGCCGTCACCCCGGCGAGCGAGGCGCCGTAGCCGACGCTCGTCGGGACCGCAACGACCGGCGCCGGTGACATACCCCCGACGACGCTCGCGAGTGCGCCCTCCATCCCGGCGACGACGACAACCGCGTCGCACTCGACGATGTCGTCCTCATTGGCGAGCAAGCGGTGGATTCCCGCAACGCCACTGTCGGCGATGAGAGCCGGGGTGAAACCGAAGGCCGAGAGGGTCGCGACGCACTCGTGCGCGACGGGAAGATCCGCGGTCCCGCCGGTGACGACCACGACCTGTTCGGTGCGTGGTGGCGCGGGTCGCCAGCCGACGACGAACATCGTCGCCGGACCGGAAAGGTCGGGTGTCACGGCGCCCCCTGGACAGCGATCCAGCGTGGCGGCGACCTGCTCGCGATCGGCGCGAGTGAGCAGGACCGGTCCCGAGCCGTGCTCGAGCATCTCGGCAACGATCGCGGCGCACTGCCCAGCTGTCTTGCCCTGGCCGAGCACCGCTTCGGGCAAACCCTGGCGCAGCGGTCGGTGGTGGTCGACACGAGCGAACCCGAGGTCCGCGAACGGGAGCCGTCGCAGACGTTCGACGACGGCATCCGGTTCCACGCTCCCGTCGCGAACTCGTGCGAGAAGTTCGGACAGCTCGTTGTCATCCATCGCGCCCTCTATCCTGCCAGCACCGTCCCCACCAGCGGGCGACACGCCCCGAGCGTCCCCGGATCGGGTCGGGGGTGCCAGCGTGGACCCCGACCACGTGGCCCGGGAGGCGTGCACGGTCCCGTGCGAAGCGACCGTTCGTGCCGATCACGCGTCGCGTCGTTCCTCCGATGGTCGGATTCCTCCGGGCTAGCGTCGCTTGAGGAGGGATGGCAGAGCGGACGATTGTGACGGTCTTGAAAACCGTTGGGTGACAAGCCCCGTGGGTTCGAATCCCACTCCCTCCGCCCAGTAGTCGGGATGCCCCGGTCCTCCACCTCGGTCGGGTGTTTGGAGTAGATGACGACGTCGGGCAACCGACCGCTCGGCCGGCGGTGATCCCGCCGTCGCCCTTGCATCCGGCCCGACCGCAGACAGCGAACAAGCTCCCGGCGTAGCTCGCCGCGACGCTGGACGAAGGGTGACTGAGCGGATTCGAGAGATCCGCGCGACGGCCGGCAGCCAGTCGACGAGGATGCGATCCCGACGAGCAGCGTCAGATTCATCGAGCCTGAAGCGACGCAGCAGGCCCGGACGACGCGGGCCCAGACGAATATGCCAGTTCTGACGGCGCCGCCGACGATCGCGATCCAGCTGATTGCTCGGCAGCAGCGGAACCGATGCCGACGGAGACGCTCCTTGCCGAACGCGGGGGCTTCAGCCCCGATCGGATCCTCGTTCTCAGGGACCCAGCTCCTGCGAGGCCCTGCACCGGGTCGTCCGTCAAGGGTCCGGCATCGATCCCGGGGCCGGACGACTGCTCGGGCACGGCGTTGTCCGCGAGCGATCCGGCGGAGGCAGCCCGTTTCGATGAGCCGAGCGCTCGGAGCCGTCGCGCGCCGTCTCCGACAGGCCAGGACGTGTCCGGATGCAGAAGTGGGGACACCCGGCGGCCCGAAGCCGCCAGGTACCACCCAGACTCGCAGTCGATATCGAGCGCGTACGATGACGTCGCCACGTGTCGGCGCGCGAGCGTCGAGTGACCGTGGCGTTGCCCGGGTAGCTCAGTGGCAGAGCAGCGCACTCGTAATGCGCAGGTCGTGGGTTCGAATCCCACCTCGGGCTCGAAATGCCCTGTATCCCATTCGGTGGACCGCTCTCATGAGAATGCGGCCTAGGTTTGTCGTGTGCAACATCTTCAAGGCTCTTGCTACGCAGGCGGCAACGGACACGGCGGGGCGTGCCGATCGCACCCCGCCGGCTGTTCGGGACGTAGCAGTCCCGAGGTGTGATCGACGGCCGTCGATGAAGAGACCTTGTGGTGGGACGGTCACCGGTGGCTTGGTGGTCGCTGCTCTGGCCGTCGCTGTCGCCGGAGCCGTGATCAGTCCGGCATCCGACGCGCTTGCCGCTCCGGCCCGCTCGCGGCCGTCGATCGCAAGGCCGGCGGGCGACTGGTCGAGGTCGGTCACGGTTGGCTCCGTCGGATTGCGGATCAGCTTGAAGGTCTCGCCGGAGCGGGTGGCGCCTGGAGCCGTCGTCGCGATCAGATTGCGCCTGGACGCCAGCCACGCTGTAGGCGCTCTGGGCTACCAGCTCAACTTCGGAGACGGCACGATCCGTGCGAACCCGATCCCCATGTACTGCCTGGCCGGCGCGGGGGTGGCCGCACACGCGACCTGGCGGTTCGACCACCGCTATAGGAAGGCCGGCGTCTACCACGTGTCGGTGACCGGCTTCGTGAACTGCTCGTCAGCTCGTGCCGTCGCGCGGGCTACGGTTATCGTCACCTGATATCGGAGCGGTCGCCCGACCGCGTCTCGCCGTCTGCACCGCTGCCGAGAAGCACCCCGCCGGTCGCATGATCCCGGTGATGAGCTTCCGCGTCGTGGTTCCTGGCTCGCTGGCCGATGCAGTGCGGTCATCGCACCGGCCGAGCTCCATCGATCACCGTCGCGAGCGCTCGGGGGCCTTCCGTGCTCGCGAAGGATCAGGCTCGCGCCCCTCGTTTCCGTTCCATGCTGTCGCCGCCCAACGACGGATCGTCTGCCCGTAGGAGGACCACGTGGCGAAGGCGAGTCTCCTCGCGACGTGATTGACACAGAGCGGGACGCCACGCAGTCGTGTCGAGGTGACCCGGCCGGCTCGTTCGGGGTTTCACACGTTCCCCGTCACGTCGGCGTGACACCCAGCGGCGCAGCCACCTGCGGATCGCCCGCCGCGACGGCCTCGCCGCGGGCACCGTCGGTCGGCACCGCGAGTTGACTCGGGCGGGCCCGGTGACCCTGACCGAGCACGGCCCGACCCGTGAGGGCCGTCTCGTCTCGCCGTCCGCCAATCTGCACCACGGTCGCGTCTCGTGGCCGGGGTAGTCTCGGAACGTGGCCGATCAGGAGCGCTTTGTCGACGACGCGATGGAGTACATGCCGTCGCTCTACACCGCCGCGATGCGCATGACCCGCAATTCCTCCGATGCTGAGGACCTGGTCCAGGAGACCTACCTGAAGGCGTTTCGGGCCTATGGGGGATTCCAGGAGGGGACGAACCTCAAGGCGTGGCTCTACCGGATCCTCACGAACACGTTCATCAACACCTACCGGGCGAAGAAGCGTCGGCCCGAGGAGGCCGACGTCGAGGACGTCGAGGACCTCTACCTGTACCACCGGCTCGTCGGCTACGGCGGGTCGGAACTCGGGCGCTCGGCCGAGGACGAGGCTCTCTCGCGTTTCACCGACGAGGCCGTCAAGGCGGCGATCGAGTCGCTTCCCGAGTCGTTCCGGATGACGGTGTTGCTCGCGGACGTCGAGGGATTCTCCTACAAGGAGATCGCCGAGATCATGGACGTACCGGTCGGGACGGTCATGAGTCGTCTCCATCGCGGAAGAGGAGCGCTGCAGAAGGCGTTGCACGATTTTGGCTTGGAACGCGGTCTCGTCGAGGCGCAGCCGCTATGACGGTGAATGTGGGAAGTGCACCCGTGTCCAGCATGTTGACCTTGGCACTGGGTCCGATCGTGGAGGTTGATCTCCGATGACCGAGGAAGGGCGAACGGCCCCCCCCAGTGGCGCATGGGGCGCGGTCGACTGCGAGGAAAGCATCCACCACCTGTACCACTTCCTCGACGGCGAACTCACCGAAGATCGCCGGCGCGAGCTCCAGGCGCACCTTGACGGGTGTGCTCCGTGCGTTGAGAAGTACGAGTTCGAGGCTGAGCTCCGCCGCGTCATCGCCGATCGGTGCAAGGACCACGTTCCCGACGAGCTGCGCCGGCGCGTCGCCAACGCCATCAACCACGAGCGGCTGACGAACGAGAGCTAGGGGTTTCTCGCCCCATGGGAATGGCGGAGGACGCGAGCGGCCCCGAACTGGCGGCCTGGGATGTCGCGTTGCGAATCGGTCGGGAGGCCTCGCGATTCGCCACCCCGCTCGACGCGAGGACGCGTCGGCGGCTCGACGTTGACTTCGACGAGGCGACGGCCCGCGCCGAGGAGCTCGTCGAGGCTGCGACGGGCCTCCGCTCGACGGCCGGGCGGGCTCGCGGGCTCGTCGTCGACCGCGCTGGTTGGGTCGAGGCGAACATCGGATCCCTACGCCGCCTCCTCGCGCCTGCTGGCCGGGCGCTCGCGCAGTCGGGACCCGCGGGGCGCGGAGTCCTGTCCCCGGCGACCCGGGCAGCAGCGGGCGTCGAGTTCGGCGTGTTGCTTTCCTGGATGTCCAGCCGGGTGCTCGGCCAGTACGACCTCATGCCCCTCGGCGGGGACGAATCGGGCGGGTTCGTCTACTACGTCGGCCCGAACGTCGTCGCGTTGGAACGTCTGCACGGTTTCTCACCGCGCGAGTTCCGGCTCTGGATCGCCCTCCACGAGGTGACCCACCGTCTCCAGTTCACCGGGGTGCCCTGGATGCGCGAGTACTTCCTCGGGATCGTCGAACGGGGCACTTCGTTCGGAGTCCCGGACGTGCGGACAGTTCTCGAGAGCCTGCGTCGCGCCGCGACCGAGGCGTGGGAAGGCCGCAATCCTCTCGCCGAGGGAGGAGTCGTCGGCCTCATCGCGTCATCCGACCAACTTGTCACCTTGCGGGAGGCGCAGGCCCTGATGAGTCTGCTCGAGGGGCACGGTGAGTTCGTCATGTCCCGGGCCGGCGCGGGCGAAGTGACGGGCGCGCCGCGTTTCGCCGCGGTCCTCGCAGCTCGCCGGGCGCGCGCGAAGGGCCTGGTCAAGCTCGTGCAGCAGGCGCTCGGGTTGGAGGCGAAGCTGCGCCAGTACTCCGCCGGGCGGCGTTTCATCGAGGCCGTCGAAGCCGACGGTGGCGAGCTGTTCTCGCGGGTGTGGGAGTCGCCCGAGATGCTGCCGACACTCGAGGAGATCGGCGCGCCAGAACGTTGGATCGCCCGGGTGGGCGGTGTCACCGCTCCGAGCTCGTAGGAAGAGACGTTGCTCTCGCCACTCGCGGCTTCGCTGCTCGGCCGGTGTGTGTTCCCGGCGAAAGGCGAGCCGCTCGCCTGTGCCGTGTCCGGCGGCGCCGACTCCCTCGCGTTGCTCGCCCTCGCCGTGGCGGCCGGTTGCGAGGCGACCGCTTACCACGTCGACCACGGGATCCGTCCTGGGTCGGCCGGCGAGGCCGATGTCGTGCGCGCCGGCGCCGAGCGACTCGGCGCGGGATTCATCGGGCTGAGGGTCGAAGTCGCGGCCGGGCCGAACCTCGAGGCGCGGGCCCGCGCCGCGAGATTCGCCGTTCTTCCCCGGGACGTCGCCACGGGTCACACGGCGGAGGACCAGGCGGAAACGGTGCTGTTGAACCTGCTGCGGGGAGCCGGGGCGGGCGGTCTGGCAGGCATGCGCGTCGGCCGACGACATCCGATCCTCCGATTGCGGCGCGCGGAAACGGTGCGTCTCGTCGAGTCGCTCGGCCTTGAGGTCGTCACCGATCCTTCGAACACGGACCCCTTGTTCCGCCGGAACCGCATCCGCAGCGAACTCGTTCCGTTGCTCTCCGACGTGGCGGGTCGGGACGTCGTCGCGGTGATCGTGCGTCAGGCCGAGCTCATCGCCGACGATGTTGCGCTGCTAGACGATCTCGCCGCGGGGATCGACGCGTCGAGCGCCGTTGAGCTCACGAATGCGCCCGTCGCCCTGGCGCGGCGGGCGGTCAGGGCGTGGCTGAAGGACGAGTCGCGTCCGCCGTACCCGCCGGACGCGGCCACCGTCGAACGCGTCCTCGCGGTGGCGCGTGGCGAAGCGCTGGCGTGCGAGATTCCCGGCGGGCGCAGACTGCGCCGAAGCCAGGGGCGTCTCGTCCTCGAGGCCTAGCCGTCGGGCAAGGTTGGTCTCCGCGCCGGCGGCGGAAGGCCACCTCCGGCGCGACAGGACCATTTCAGCGCGCCATTGGCACCCGGTAGGGTCACTGGCGTGAACAAGGGCGACGGGAACGACCTCGGGCACGACGATCCGTTGGCCGGACTCAGCCTCGGTCGGGTGCTCCTCTCCGAGGACGAGATCACGCGTCGTGTCGCCGAACTCGGCGCGACGATCACGCGGGACTACGCGGGGCGTCCCCCCTTGCTGGTCGGCGTGCTCAAAGGGGCGTTCATGTTCATGGCGGATCTCGCCCGGGCGATCCAGCTGCCGGTCGAGATGGACTTCATGGCCGTTTCGTCGTACGGAACCGCGACGAAGACGAGCGGCATCGTCCGGATCGTGAAGGACCTCGACGTCGACCTCGTCGACCGGCATGTGCTCATTGTCGAGGACATCGTCGACAGCGGACTGACGCTCTCGTACCTGAGGAAGGGCCTCTCGGCGCAGAATCCCGCGAGTCTCGAGATCTGCGCCCTTCTCCTGAAGACCGACCAGCAACGCGTCGACCTGAAGATCCCCTACGTCGGTTTCGAGATCCCCCCCGACTTCGTCGTCGGTTACGGGCTCGACGTTGCCGAGGTCTACCGGAACCTGCGCGACATTCGGATCATGAACGGCGCGACCTCGTGACGGGCGGATCCCCCGGCAGCTCGACGGGTGTCGACCTCGAGCGCGCCGCTGCGGCGGTGCGGGAGCTGCTCGCCGCGGTCGGCGAAGATCCCGAGCGGCCCGGCCTGCAGGAGACGCCGGCCCGGGTCGCCTCGATGCTGGCCGAGCTCCTCGATGGCATGGTGAGCCCGGCCGAGGCGCAGCTCGAAGTCACGTTCTCGGCGGATCACGACGAGATGGTGATGGTGAAAGACATCCCGTTCGCCTCGCTCTGTGAGCACCACCTGGTCCCGTTCATCGGCGTCGCCCACGTCGCCTACATCCCGAACGTCGACGGCAGGATCATCGGGCTCTCGAAGCTCGCCCGTCTGGTCGACAACCACTCCCACAAGCTCCAGGTCCAGGAGCGCCTGACGACCGAGATCGCCGACACGATGGAGCGCTCGCTGAAGCCACGCGGCACGCTCGTCGTGCTCGAGGCGGAGCATCTCTGCATGACCATCCGAGGGGTGCGCAAGCCGGGTGCCCGCACGGTCACGTCGGCGATCCGGGGTCTCTTCCGGACCGACGTGGCGACCCGCGCGGAGGCGATGGCCTTCGTGCGGGCCGAGCCCTGATCCGCGCGTCTGGCCTGGTCAATCGCTCGGACCCGGGGGACGGGCTCTCCTGGCCCGGTAGGCTTGCGACGTGCGGCCGCTTGTCATGGGCGTCTTGAATGTCACCCCGGACTCCTTCTTCGACGGCGGCCGCTACTTCGACCATGAGGCCGCGATCGCCCACGGCCGGGAGATGATCGCCGCCGGTGCCGACATCATCGACATCGGGGGCGAGTCGACGCGGCCGGGCGCCGACCCAGTGCGCGAGGACGAAGAGCTCCGCCGGGTGCTCCCCGTCGTCGAGGCGCTCGCCACGAGCATCCGGGTCTCGATCGACACCATGAAGCCGGCTGTCGCCACGGCGGCGTGCCGCCGTGGCGCGACCCTGGTCAACGACGTGGCCAACCATTCGGCCCAGGCGGCAGCCGAGGCGCAAGCAGGGCTTGTCGTGGTGCACATGCGCGGAACCCCGAAGAACATGCAGGACGATCCGCGCTACGACGACGTCGTCGCCGAGGTCTTCGGCGCGCTCGAATCCGCCGCCGCCGAGGCGCGACGACTCGGGGTCAGCGAGGTCTACGTCGATCCCGGCATCGGTTTTGGCAAGACCGTCGAGCACAATCTGCAGTTGCTGCGGTTGCTGCCGGAACTCGTCGCCCAGGGCGTGCCCGTCCTGGTCGGGACGAGCCGGAAGTCGTTTCTCGGTCGTCTGGCCGCTCCTGCCGAGGCTGCACCGCTCCCGCCCGCTGACCGCTTCGAAGGTTCGCTCGCGACGGCCGTCTGGGCGATGGCCGCGGGTGTTGCGATCGTCCGGGTGCACGACGTCGCCGCGACCGTCCAGGCGGCACGCCTCGTCGGCGGTGACGAGCCGGAACAGCTCGGCGCGGCGCGCTTTTCGGCCGCGGGGGTCGGCCGATGAAGGGCAGGTGGGCAGCCGGCATCGTTCCGCGCAACTTCGCGTGGATCATCAAGGGCCACCTCGCCGTCAGCGAGCGACCCGGGGGGAGCGCGCCGGATCATCGGCGGGTGCGCCGACAGGAGGAGATCCTCTGGCTGCGGGCACAGGGCTTCACGCGGGTCGTTTCGTTGTTGCCCTCGACGCACAACCTCCACGCCTACCAGGAGCTCGGGCTCGACTGCGCACACGTGCCCATGGGGGTGCACGCCGACCTGCCCACCGTGCTCGGCGAGCTCTATCCGAGGCTTCTCGGTTGGCTGCACGCCGGGGACCGGATCCTCGTCCACCAGGACGAACTCGGAGACCGGGTCGCCGGCGTCTTCGCCGGCTTCCTCTGGTGGAGCGGCATGATCCCCGAGCCACCGCTCGCGATCTCCGCCATCGAGCACCTGCTGCGCCGACAGCTCGGTTCCGCGGGAAGGACGATCGCCACGCTTGCGTTGGAGGTGCCGCCTCCCCCCGAGGAGGACCGCCGACACCCGGCCCCGCCGCAGGTCGAGACCGCGGTCAGCCTGCGGCCCGAGGAGCGGGAGACGATCGGAGCTGGCGAAGCCCCCGTCGCGGGCCGCGGTCCTGCACCGTCACCGGGCAAGGTCCCGACCGCGGCGGTCGTCGGGAGGCGTGCGACCGTGGCCGACATCTCGTCCAGGCGTTCGGCGACGCCGGCGCGGCGGTCGGGGCGGGAAGCCTCCGAGCCACCACCCGTGAGCCCGTTGCGGCCGACACCTCCCGTGCCGAAGCCGCGAACTCCGGCGCAGAAGCCCACGGCGAAGGTCGCCAGGACCCCGGTGACGCGGTCCTCTTCCAAGCCCACGGGGACCGCCACGAGAAAACGCGCGCCGCAACCGGCGAAGGCCGTGGCGCACAAGCCCGCAGCCAAGAAGGTCAACGTCAAAGGGCGTGTATCCGTGCCGAAACCGGCGACAAGTCCCCCGGGCAGCACGGCACGAGCCGCGCCGGCGGCTGGCGGCACGCGCGGAAACCCAGCGTCGTCGCACCGGCGGGCGGGCGCGAGATGAACGACACGATCGAGATCCGTGGTCTGCGCGTCCTCGGCGTGCACGGCGCGCTGGCCGAGGAACGGGAACGCCCACAGCCCTTCGAAATCGAGCTCCTGATCGAGACCCCGTTCACCGCCGCGGTGGCGTCCGACGACCTCGGAGGCGCGATCGACTACTCGACGGTCATCGAAGCGGTACGGGAGCTGGTCGCCTCGTCGCATTTCCGGCTGCTCGAGACGTTGGCCGACGCGCTGGCGGCGGCAGTTCTCAGCGACCGGCGCATCGAAGCGGTCACGGTCAGCGTCCGGAAGCTGCGACCCCCGGTAGCGGCCGACGTCGAGACGGTCGGCGTGCGCGTCACCCGGCGACAGGGCGAGACCGTGGCGCCGGCCGGATGAGGGCGCCCGGAGCCGCTGTGGACGCCTACCTCGGGATCGGATCGAACCTCGGCGACCGGTGGTCGTACCTGCGGTCGGCTGTCGCGGGCCTGGCCGTTCTGGACCCTGACATCGCCGTTTCACCGATCTACGAGACGGCGCCCGTCGGAGGCCCGGACGGACAGGGCCCCTACCTCAACTGCGTCGCCCGGATCGACACGTCGCTCGAGCCGAGAGGGCTTCTCCGCTTCGCCCGGAGGCTTGAGGACGACGCCTCGCGCGTCCGCCGGGAACGCTGGGGATCGCGCACGCTCGACGTCGACATCCTCCTCTACGAGGGGTTCACGAGTGACGAGCCCGACCTTGTCGTGCCCCACCCGCGGATGTTCGAACGTGCCTTCGTTCTCGCCCCCCTCGAGGACCTCGACGCGTCGCTCGTGCCGGCAGACTGGCGTTCCCGCGTCGCCGTCGTCCGCGGCGGCTTGCGCCGAGTGGGGGTACTCCTTGGCCCGTTTACGGCGGACGACGCGTCCGAGTGTGTGCCGAAGGCCGGCAGCGCCGGGGGCGCATCGCCGGCGGGCACGGGCGTGCCGGGGCGCGGGCGTTGATCGCGATGGGGACGGACGTGGCCGACTGCGAACTGGTGGAGTCGATCAGGCGTCTTGAAGGACTGCTCGCCGGACACCGACGCCGCGGGTCCTCGATCGGGTTCGTCCCGACGCTCGGCGGGCTGCACCAGGGTCACGCCGCCCTCATCGCGGCGGCGCGGCGGGCGAACGACGTCGTCGTCGTCTCGGCCTTCCTCAACCCGACCCAGTTCGAGGATCCGGCGGACCTTGCTCGCTATCCACACGACCTCATGGCTGATCGGGCGCTCGCCGCCGGCGCCGGCGCCGACGTCGTCTTCGCGCCGTCGGTCGAGGCGATGTACCCGCACGGGCGCCCGGTCGTCACCGTCGATCCGGGGGCGCTTGGCGAGGTGTTCGAAGGAGCGGCGAGGCCCGGCCATTTCCGTGGCGTCGCCACCGTCGTGACGAAGCTCCTCGCGCTCGTCGGGCCCTCAACTGCGTACTTCGGCGAGAAGGACTACCAGCAGCTCGTCGTCGTGCGGCAGCTCGCGCGCGACCTGTGCCTCCCGGTCGCCATCGTCGCCTGCCCGACGGTGCGTGACCCGGACGGACTGGCGGTCTCGAGCCGGAACGTGTTTCTCGACGCCGAACAGCGTCGGGCCGCGACCGTCCTGTACCGGGCGTTGCGGGCCGGAGCCGACGCGGCGACGGCGGGGGTCATCGGCGGGAGCGAAGTCGAATCGGCCATGCGCGCCGTCGTGGCGTCCGAGCCTGCGGTCGGACTCGACTACGCGAAACCCGTCGCCGACGGCCACCTCGAGCCGTTGGCAGCGCTCACCGAGGATGTCGTGCTCCTCATCGCCGCTCGGGTCGGGCAGGTGCGGTTGATCGACAATCTGCGAGTCGTGCGATGAACGGCCAGGTCCGGCGCCAGTCGTTCGACGCGCTCGTCGTCGGCAGCGGCGTCGCCGGGTGCACGACGGCCCTCGAACTCGTCGAGCGCGGCGCCGGTCGTGTCGGGCTTGTCACCAAGGGCCGGCTCGGCGAGTCGACGACGGCTTGGGCCCAGGGGGGGATCGCCGCCGCGCTGTCCGTCGACGACGACTCGGTCGAGCTCCACGAGGCCGACACGCTGCGCGCTGGTGGTGGCCTTTCCGACCCGGACGCGGTGCGGGTGCTCGTCGCCGAGGGGCCCGTCGCGGTGCGGGTGCTCCTGGGGCGGGGCGCCGTGTTCGACCTCGACGGCCGGCGCGAGCTCGCCCGCGCCCGCGAGGGTGGCCATTCCGTGGCACGCGTGGTCCACGCGGGCGGCATGGCGACCGGTGCCGAGGTGACCCGGGCGCTCACGACGGCCCTCGCGACGAGCGGCGTCACCGTGCTCGAGCGCGTCTTCGTCACCGACCTCGTCGTCGAACGGGGTCGGTGTTGCGGCGTCTCCTGTCTCGACGGCGGGCTCCGACGGGTCCAGCTCGACGCCGACGCGGTCGTGCTCGCGACAGGCGGTGCCGGCATGCTCTTCGACGTGACGACGAATCCGGCAGAGACGACCGGAGACGGCATCGCCATCGCGCTGCGCGCCGGAGCGCCCGTCGCCGACCTCGAGTTCGTCCAGTTCCACCCGACGGCGCTCTGCGTAGACAGGGAACCGAGGCCGCTCCTCTCGGAAGGGCTGCGCGGCTACGGCGCTCTGCTCGTCGACCAGCAGGGTGAACGTTTCGTGGACGAACTCGCCTCGCGCGACATCGTGAGCCGCGCGATCGTCACCCGGATGATGCGAGACGGAGCGAAGAACGTCTTCCTCGACGGAAGAGGCGTCCCCGACTTTGCCGACCGGTTTCCGACAATCGCGGCGATGCTCGCCGAGGTCGGGCTCGACGCCGGGCGGGACCTGCTTCCCGTCGCGCCGGCCGCCCACTACCTGTGCGGCGGCGTCGTCACGGACCTCGCGGGACGGACCGCCGTCCGTGGCCTCTACGCGATCGGCGAGGTCGCGTGCAGCGGCGCCCAGGGCGCGAACCGGCTGGCGTCGAATTCGCTGCTCGAAGGGCTCGTCTTCGCCTCGCGGGCGGCGCGGGCGATCGTCGCCGGCGCGAGTGATCCCCAGCCCGAAGGCGCCCTTTCCGGGGTGCTCGCTCCCGACTCGGCGGCGATCCCGGTCCGCCTCATCGACGCCGGTGACTTCGCGCCGGTGGGAACAGCCGGTCCGCAAGGGCCCGGGGGCGACGTCGACGAGGCGCGGGGAGTGCTCCGGGAGGCGATGAGCCGCGACGCGGGAGTGATTCGCGACGCGAACGGTCTCGCGTCCCTCGTGCCGGTCCTGCGTCGCGCGGCAGCCGTCGCGGCCGACGCCGAGGGGGTCGCCGCCGAGGAGCTGAGGAATCTCGTCGACGTCGGCTCGTCTCTCGCGGCTGCCGCGCTCGCCCGTGACGAGACGCGTGGCGTGCACACGCGGTCGGACGCTCCCGAGCGCGATGATGCGCACTTCCGGGTGCGCGTGGCGGTCAAGGCGCGTGATGAGGCATGACCATGTTCGACGACGTCTACCCACCGATCGACGAGGTACGCCGGGCCGTCGCGCTCGCTCTCGCCGAGGACATCGGGCCCATCGGCGACCTCACCGGGTCGCTCGTGCCCGCCGACGCCGTGGCCCGCGCCTCGTTTGTCGCGCGTCAGCCGGGCGTGATCGCGGGGACGAGCTGTGTCCGGGAGACCTGCCAAGAGCTCGACACCGGGCTGGAGCTCACCGTGCTCGTCGAGGACAGCGGTCTCGTCGAGTCGGGAGACGTCGTCGCGCGCGTCGTCGGGCCGTTCCGGTCGCTGCTCATCGTCGAGCGGACCGCCCTCAACTTCCTGTGCCACCTCTCGGGGGTCGCGACGCTCACCCGTCGTTACGTCGAAGCGGTCGCCGCCGCCAACGCCGCGGCGAGGGTACGCGACACGCGTAAGACGACACCGGGCCTGCGCGCCCTCGAGAAGGCCGCGGTGCGCGCCGGGGGAGGCATCAACCACCGGGCCTCGCTCTCGGGCGGCGTGCTCGTCAAGGACAACCACCTCGGGGGGGTGTCGCTGTCGGACGCCGTGGTGCAGGCGATCGAGCGCTGGCCAGGTCGCTTCATCGAGGTCGAGTGCGACGACCTCGAACAGGTCACCCTCGCCGTTGAAGCCGGGGCGGCCGGCGTCATGTGCGACAACATGTCGCCCGACGAGGTGCGCCAGGCCGTCGAGATCGTGCAGGCCCACCCGCGAGGGCGCGCCGGCGCGGTCCTCGTCGAAGCATCGGGAGGGATCACCCTTGACAACATCGCCGCTTACGCCCTGGCGGGGGCCAATCTCATCTCGGTGGGGGCGATCACGCACTCCGCGCCGATCCTCGACGTCGGCCTCGACATCGAGGATTGAGGGACGTGCTGGCGTGAGCGGGCGAGGGTCGCAGGCCGGGTTTCGCCGTCGCCGCTGGGTGGGCTGCTAGGTCATGCTCCTCGCCATCGACGTCGGCAACACCCAGACGGTGATCGGGGTCTTCGACGACCCCGCCGTGCCCTTCGATCCGCGCAACCGCGTCCCGGGTGAACTGCCGGGACTGGGCCACAGCTGGCGGATCTCGACGGTCGGCGACCGCACGGCGGACGAGTACGCCGTCACGGTCGGCCAGCTGCTGGCGACGGTTGGGATCGCGCTGCCGGCGACCGGCGACGCGACCGCCGTCCCGGCGCGGGCCGCACCGCGCAAGATCACCGGCGTCGTCGTGTCATCGTCGGTGCCGTCGGTGACCGCCGCGCTACGGCGGATGGTCGCGGACTGGTGCGCGATCTCGCTCGTCGTCGTCGAGCCCGGGATCCGCACCGGCATGCCGATCCTCTACGACAATCCCAAGGAGGTCGGGGCCGACCGTATCGTCAACGCCGTCGGAGCGATCGACCTGTTCGGCGGGCCGGCCATCGTCGTCGACTTCGGCACCGCGACGACGTTCGACGTCATCTCGGCCGCCGGTGAGTACCTCGGCGGGGCGATCGCACCGGGGCTCGAGATCTCGATGGACGCGCTCTTCGCCCACGCCGCCGCCCTGCGGCGGGTGGAGCTCGTCGCGCCGGCGAGCGTCGTCGGTCGTTCGACGGTCGAGTCGATGCAGTCGGGCGCGGTGTTCGGCCATGCCGCGCTCGTCGACGGTCTGTGCCGGCGCATCCGCGCCGAACTCGGCGAGGCGACGGTCGTCGCCACCGGGGGGCTCTGCGGTGTCGTCGCCCCGCACACCGAGGTCGTGGCGTGGGTCGAACCGTGGCTGACGCTGCACGGCCTGCGGATCCTGTACGTGCGCAACGCCTCGCCGGAGGCGAGGGACGTGACCTCGTGAGTCCCGGCGAGACACGGGACGTGCCGTACCGGTTCCCGGGCGCGACGGGGACGGCCGTCGTCACGGCGGCTCACGGCGGGCTCGCGCCCGGCGAGTCGTCGCACGTCGAGGTCACGGTGGCGGGTCGGATCATGCTCTTCCGGCCGCAGGGGGGTGCCGCCTTCGCCGACCTGCGCGACTGGACCGGATCGATCCAGCTCTTCGCCGACCAGAACACGACAGAGCGGTTCGACGAGTTCATCCGGCTCGGGCTCGGCGACTGGATCGGCGCCACGGGCGAGGTGATGCGCACGCGCCGGGGTGAGCTCTCCGTGAAGGTCGCCGCCTGGCGGCTCCTGGCGGAGACGCGGCGGGGCTTCGGCGACAAGTGGCAGGGCGTCCACGACGTCGAGACGCGCTACCGCCAGCGCGAGGTCGACCTCTGGGCGAACGAGGGGGTGCGGGAGACGTTCCTTCTGCGGTCGAGGGTCGTGCGCTCGATCCGGCAGAACCTCGACGAGCAGGGTTTCGTCGAGGTCGAGACCCCGATCCTCCAGGCGCTCGCCGGCGGGGCGAACGCTCGTCCTTTCGTCACGCACTTCAACTCGTTGCACGCCGACTTCGTCCTGCGGATCGCGAGCGAGCTCTACCTCAAGCGCCTCGTCATCGGCGGATTCGAGCGCGTCTACGAGATCGGGAAGGACTTCCGCAACGAGGGGCTGTCGCCAAGCCACAACCCCGAGTTCACCGTCCTCGAGGCCTACCAAGCCTACGCCGACGGCGCCGACATGACCGATCTCGTGGAGGATCTCGTGTGTCAGGCGGCGATCGCCGCCGGCGGGGGTGGCGTGCTCCGCCACCAGGGTCGGGTCGTCGACCTCAGCCCCCCGTGGCGCACGCTCACGGTCGAGGAGGCGATCCGCGAGGTGACCGGCGTCGACTGCCCGCTCGACGGCGGCCTCGCCGAGCTGCGAAGCCGCGCCGGCGAGCTCGGTGTGCCGGTCGAGGACCGCTGGGGACCGGGCAAGGTCCTCAGCGAGATCTACGAGCGCACGACCGAGCACCAGCTGTGGGACCCGGTGCACGTGATCGATCACCCGCTCGAGGTCTCGCCGCTCACCCGCCGACACCGCGCCAAGCCCGGTGCCGCCGAAAGGGCGACCTCGGTGATCGCCGGCCGGGAGATCTCGGAGTCCTACAGCGAGCTCGTCGACCCGGTCGACCAACGGGCGCGTTTCCTCGTCCAGGCGGCGGAACGGGCCGCCGGCGACGAGGAGGCCATGGCCGTCGACGAGGACTTCCTGCGGGCGCTCGAGCACGGGATGCCGCCGACGGGCGGCATCGGGATCGGGATCGACCGCCTCGTCATGCTGCTCGCCGACAAGGTGAACATCAGAGAGGTGATGCTCTTCCCGGCGTTGCGCCCAGCGTCGGCCGAGAAGCCCGAGGAAGCCGGGACCGGCGAGGACGCCTGAACTAGCTCGCCAGAGCCCGCATCGACCGGTCGAGGTCGTCGACAAGCCGCATACCGAGCCCGCGCAGTGCACGCGCCACGACGCCGTCGTCGAGGCGCCGCGCGATCTCGCCCGCCTCGATCGCATACCGGCGGGCCACGTCCTGGGACTCGGCGATGCCGTCGGACTCGGCGACGAGAGCCCGGGCGAGCTCGACGTCCTCGTGGTCGAGTGGCCGGCCGAGCAGGCGGCGAAGCTCGGGGCCGACTCGCCGGTCGACGAGCGCCCGTTGGACGGGGAGGGTGTAGATCCCCTCGGCGAGGTCCTGTCCCGGGGGCTTTCCCGACTCCTCCTCGGTCGCGACGATGTCGAGGATGTCGTCGCGGATCTGGAAGACGAAGCCGAGGCTTTCGCCGAAGGCGGCCAGCGCTTCGGTGTCGCGCCGGTCGAGACCGGCGGTGAGAGCGCCGATGCGGCACGCCGTTCCCATCAGCGCGCCGGTCTTGTCGGCGATGGCTCGGAAGTAGTCCTCCACGCTGCGGTCGATGCGGTAGACGGAGCGGACCTCGGCGATCTGGCCCTGGCACAAGCGCGCGAGCGTCGTGGCGATCGTGGCGGCGATCTCGGTGCCGAGCGAGGCAGCGATCTCGGCCGAGCGCGCGAGCAGGAAGTCGCCGACGACGACGGCGAGCAGGTTCCCCCAGCGGCCGTTCACGCTGACGACGTTGCGCCGGCGGACCGCCTCGTCCATGACGTCGTCGTGGTAGAGCGAGGCGAGATGCACAAGCTCGACCGCCACGCCGCCGAGCAGGGTGTCGTCACCGACGGGATCGCCGTCGAGGGTCGCCGCGGCGAGCGTCAGCGAGGGACGGAGCCGCTTGCCTCCCGCGCCGATGAGGTGGGTCGCGATCTCGTCAACGAACGGCTCACCGGACAGGACGACTTCGCGCAGCGTCTCCTCGAGACGGGCGAGGTCGGACGCGGCGACAGGCAGCGCGAAGGGGTCCTGGGCTTTCATCAGATCAGCACGATACGCCACCACCGCCGGCCGAGGGCAACGACGGCGCTTCGTCGGACGACGCGGCCGAAGCCGAGGAATAGGTCGCGCGAACGCCGTCGGCGGGGGACCTCCCGATAGACTGCGGGCAGCGTCGAACTCAAGGGAGTGCGATTTGTTCGAGCGGTTCACCGACCGGGCGCGACGGGTGCTCGTACTGGCCCAGGAAGAGGCGCGTCTTCTCAACCACAGCTTCATCGGGACCGAGCACATCCTGCTCGGACTCATCCACGAGGGTGAGGGCCTCGCCGCCAAGGCGCTCGAGTCCCTCGGCATCTCGCTCGAAGCGGTGCGCGAGAAGGTCGAAGAGACGATCGGTCCAGCCGGGTCGGCGCCGACCGGCTCACCGCCATTCACCCCGCGGGCGAAGAAGGTTCTCGAGCTGTCGCTGCGCGAAGCGCTCCAGCTTGGACACAACTACATCGGGACCGAGCACATGCTGCTCGGGCTGGTGCGCGAGGGCGAAGGCGTTGCCGCCCAGGTCTTGCAGAGCCTCGGCGCGGACCTGCCGCGCGTCCGCCAGCAGGTCATCCAGCTGCTCTCCGGCTACCAGGGTCGTGAGACCGTCGGCGCGACGGCGGGTCCGGCGGGGGCCGAGCAGAACCCGGGCAGCTCGCCCGTCCTCGACCAGTTCGGCCGCAACCTGACCCAGCTCGCCCGGGAGCACAAGCTCGACCCCGTGATCGGACGCGAGCGCGAGATGGAGCGCGTCCTGCAAGTGCTCTCCCGGCGCACGAAGAACAACCCCGTGCTCATCGGCGAGCCCGGGGTCGGCAAGACGGCGATCGTCGAGGGGCTCTCGCAGAAGATCGTCGCGAACGACGTGCCCGAGACGCTGAAGGGCAAGCAGCTCTACACGCTCGACCTCGGCGCGCTCGTCGCCGGCAGCCGCTACCGGGGTGACTTCGAGGAGCGCCTGAAGAAGGTGCTGAAGGAGATCCGCACCCGGGGCGACACGATCCTTTTCATCGATGAGTTGCACACGCTCGTCGGTGCCGGGGCCGCCGAGGGCGCGATCGACGCCGCGTCGATCCTGAAGCCGATGCTCGCCCGCGGGGAACTGCAGACGATCGGCGCGACGACACTCGACGAGTACCGCAAGCACCTCGAGAAGGACGCCGCCCTCGAACGCCGCTTCCAGCCGATCAAGGTCGAGGAGCCGACGCTCGCGCACACGATCGAGATCCTCAAGGGGCTGCGCGAACGCTACGAGCAGCACCACCACGTGACGATCACCGACCAGGCGCTCGTCGCCGCGGCGAATCTCGCCGACCGGTACATCTCCGACCGCTACTTGCCGGACAAGGCGATCGACCTCATCGACGAGGCGGGGAGTCGGCTGCGGATCCGGCGTATGACGACGCCGCCGGAGTACAAGCAGGTCGAGACGGAGCTCACGAAGATCCGCGAGGAGAAGAACGCGGCCCTCGCCCGCAACAACCTGGAGCTCGTCGAGAAGCTCGCCGAGCAGGAACGCGCGAAACTCGAGCGGAAGACCGCCCTCGAGCAGGAGTGGCGCGCCGAGGGTGTCGAGCTGTTCGACGTCGTCGACGAAGACGTCATCGCCGAGGTGCTGGCGAACTGGACGGGGATCCCTGTCTACAAGCTCACCGAGGAGGAAACGGCGAAGCTCCTGCGGATGGAGGAGGAGCTCCACAAGCGGATCATCGGCCAGGAAGACGCCATCAACGCACTCTCGCGGGCGATCCGGCGCACCCGGGCCGGCCTGAAGGACCCGAAGCGCCCGTCGGGCTCGTTCATCTTCCTCGGCCCGACCGGGGTGGGCAAGACTGAGCTCGCCAAGGCGCTCGCCGAGCTGCTCTTTGGCGACGAGAGCTCGCTGATCCAACTCGACATGAGCGAGTACATGGAGAAGCACACCGTGAGCCGCCTCGTCGGCTCACCGCCCGGCTACGTCGGTTACGAGGAGGGCGGCCAGCTCACCGAGGCCGTCCGGCGCAAGCCCTTCGCCGTCGTGCTGTTCGACGAGATCGAGAAGGCCCACCCGGACGTGTTCAACGCGCTCCTCCAGATCCTCGAGGACGGCCGGCTCACCGACGCCCAGGGCCGCACGGTCGATTTCAAGAACACCGTGCTCATCATGACGTCGAACCTCGGGACGGCGGATCTGAGAAAGACCCAGGTCGGCTTCTCGCGTTCCTCGCAGGCCGTCACGTACGAGCGGATGAAGACGAAGGTCCAGGACGCGCTGAAGCAGCACTTCCGCCCGGAGTTCCTCAACCGAATCGACGAGGTCATCGTCTTCCACGAGCTCGTGATGGAGGAGGTCGTCCAGATCGTCGACCTCATGATCCGGCGGCTGGCGGACCAGCTCGACAGCCAAGGCATCGGGCTTGAGCTCACGCGGTCCGCCAAGGAGCTCGTCGCCGGGCGGGGTTACGAGCCGAATCTCGGGGCGCGGCCGTTGCGGCGGGCGATCCAGCAGCTCATCGAGGACCCGCTCTCGGAGAAGATCCTCTGGAAGGAATTCCGGGTGGGCGAGACGATCATCATCGACGCCGAAGAGGGCGCCATCGTCTTCAGAGCCGTCGACGGCATCACGTCGCCGCCCGTCGAGCTCGCCGGGGCTGGCGCGGACTCCTAGAGCCGGCAGCTCCGGGTCCCCTGGCCGTGGGCAGAGCGCGGCCGAAGACGGCTGCCGGTCCCGGCCGCGCTCGCCACGTCCGACCTCGCGGTGCCGGCGGGAATGCCGCGTCGCCGTGGGGTGTTGCAAGAACGACGGTGACCGCGCAGGAGGAACGATGCTCGAGGCGAACGACCCGAACCGCGAGATCATCGAGGAATTCCGCGCATGATGGTCGTGTCGGTGGTCAGTTCGCGGGGAACCGTTGCTCCTTCTTCACAGCTCCGGCGCGAAGAGCTGTCGTGAGCGTGTGAACCCCGTCATGTACCAGCGGGTTCGGGGGGGCTACGCGATCTTCGCGCCCAAGGGGGGAGCCCCCTCGAACCCCGCCTCGTACAACAACCTCCGGGCTCTTGTGCGCGCCACGGTCGAGGTCGGCGCCGAGTCGTTCGAGGTGGTGGCCCGCGAGGACGACTTTGGACACGGGCCGATCTGGGAGAAGGAGAGGCGGGAGTACCCTGGTATCGCCGGCTGCGGGGGGCGGACGACCCACAGGGTCCCGGCCATCATCTTCGAGCCGGTCTCCTAGCTCCGACCGGGCGACCGGGTCACCCGGAAGAACCGCCTCGGCGCCTCGTCGGGATCGCCCAGGCGCGCGATCCTGGGTGCGACGGCCCCGGGCCCCATCCCCGGGCGTAGACTAAGAGCACGTCGTGGCCGCAGGTCGAGTCGGAACCATTTGTGGGATTCGCCGGGTCCGGTCTTTGCGGCGCGGGCAACCTTCTCGAGACGTGAGGAGTCGCGAGTGTTCGACGTCGGCGACAAGGTGGTCTATCCCCACCACGGGGCGGCGGTGGTCGAGAGGCGCGAGATGCGCGAGGCGTTCGGCAAAGAGCGCGAGTACCTCGTCCTGCGCCTCGCCTACGGCGACCTCACCCTCATGGTTCCCTCGGACAACACCGAGGAGGTCGGACTGCGCGAGGTCATCAACGACGAGGAGGTCGAGGAGGTCTTTGCCGTCCTTCGCAAGAAGGAGGCGCGGATGCCGACGAACTGGTCCCGCCGCTACAAGAACCACGTGGAAAAACTGAAGTCCGGCGACATCTACCAGGTCGCCGAGGTCGTCCGGAATCTGTCGATTCGCGACAAGGACAAGGGACTGTCCGCCGGCGAAAAGCGCATGCTGAACCGCGCCCGGCAGATCCTCGTGTCGGAGCTGACGTTCGCGATCGGCGTGAGCGAGGCCGAGGCCGAGGAGCGGCTCAACGCCGCACTCCCCTGACCAGGGCTCCGCGGGCCTCATCCGTGCCGGACAGCGTCTGGGCGATCGTCGTCGCGGGCGGTGAGGGTCGCCGCTTCGGCGGACCGAAGCAGTTCGCCGCGGTCGGCGGGCGCCTTATCGTCGAGTGGGCGGTCGACGCGGCGCGCACGGCGGCCGATGGCGTCGTGCTCGTCGTCCCGCTCGGCTCCGTCGGCGATGTGTCGCGCCACGCGGGGTGCTCCGTCGTCGTCGCCGGCGGACCGACGCGGGCGGCGTCGGTGCGCGCCGGGCTCGCGCACGTGCCGGACACGGCCGGGATCGTGATCGTGCACGACGCGGCGCGTCCCCTCGCCTCCCCGGACCTCTTCGCCGCAGTGGTCGCGGCGGTCCTCGCCGGTTCGGACGGCGCGATCCCGTGCCTCCCGGTCGCCGACACGCTGAAGCGAGTGCGCGACGGCCGGGTCGTCGCGACGATCGACCGGGCCGAGCTCAGCACCGTGCAGACGCCACAGGCGTTTCGCGCCGAGGTGCTCCGTCGCGCCCACGCCGGTGCGCCCGAGGCGACCGACGATGCCGCGCTCGTCGAGGCGATCGGGGGTTCGGTCGCCGTCGTCGCGGGTGAGACGCGCAACCACAAGATCACCGACGCGGGCGATCTCACCCTCGTCGACTCGTGGCTCGCCGCGGCCACTCCCCACGAGGCGGGGGGCGTGTGAGCGAGTTCCGGGTCGGCCTCGGCGTCGACCTCCATCGCTTCGCCGACGAGGTGGGTGCCGGCGATCGGCCGCTCGTCCTCGGGGGCGCGAGGCTCGCCGGCGAGAGGGCCCTCGTCGGCCACAGCGACGCCGACGCCATTGCCCACGCCGTCGCTGACGCGGTCCTCGGTGCGGCCGGGCTCGGCGACATGGGGAGCCATTTTCCCGACACGGATCCCGCCTGGCGCGACGCCGACAGTCTCGAGCTTCTCAGCGCGGTGATGGTCAAGGTGGCGGCGCAAGGCTGGCGGTTGGTGAACGCCGACTGCACGCTCGTCGCGGAGCATCCCCGGGTCGCCGAGGTGCGGGGCGAGATGGTCCGGCGGCTGTCCGCCGCCGCGGGCGGGCAGGTCCACGTGAAGGCGACGCGCCCCGAAGGTCTCGGGAGCCTCGGCCGCGCGGAAGGGGTCGTGTGCCTAGCCGTCGCGCTCCTCGAGCGGTAGCGCTGCACGCGGCGCGGCCGCGGCGTCTCCGGAACGATCGTGCGGAAGGCGGCCTCGGTGGCGAACAGGTCGAAGGGCGCCGCGCCGTTCGTGAGCTCCTCGCCGCGGGCCGCCGGGCCGTGCGCGAAGTCGTCATCGCCGAGGGTCAGGACGCCTCGACGCTTCTCGATGAGGTGATCGCGCTCGCACGAGCCGCCAGGGTGCCCCTGCGGTCGGCGTCGCCGTTGGATCTGCGCGCTGTCGCCCGTAGCGAGACTCCCCAGGGTGTCGTGGCCTGGGCCGCGCCCGTCGAACCGGTCGAGCTCGACGCGCTCGTCACGGAGAATCCCGGCCGCGGGCCGGCACGCACCCCGGACGGGGCCGTGCCCTTCATCGTCGTCGTCGGCGAGGTGACCGATCCGCGCAACCTCGGGGCGGTCCTGAGGAGCGCCCTCGGTGCGGGGGCGACGGGTGTCGTGCTCGCCCGACGGCGGACGACGCACCTCACGCCTTCGGCGCTGAAGGCGGCGGCGGGAGCGGTCGAGCACCTGCCGATCGCCCTGGTTCCCGGGATCGGACCGGCGCTCACGGCTCTCAGCGCGCGCGGCGTCTGGACTGTCGGACTCGACCCCGAGGGGGAACGAGTGCTCGACGAGCTCGAGATCGCGACCGAGCCGCTGGCGATCGTCGTCGGCGCCGAGGGACGCGGACTCGCGCCGCTCGTCAAGAAGCGCTGCGACATCCGCTGCCGGATCCCGCTTTACGGGCCGGTCGAATCGCTGAACGTGTCCGTCGCCGCGGCGGTCGCGCTCTTCGCCATCGCCAGTCGACGGCACGACGCCGGACATCGGGCTGGGTAGGGCCCACCGGGCGGGACGCCGGATCGCCTGGCGCGTCGACGACGTCCGCAACGACCCCGATGCGACCGCGCCGGCGTGGTCGCTGTGGTGACGGCGGAGATCGCCCGTCGGTGTTCGTTGGCGCGGGCTCGTCGACGATTCGACGCTTCAGACGCGCCGCTCGATCGGGACGTAGTCGCGTCGCGCGCGGCCGATGTAGACCTGACGCGGCCGGGCGATCCGTTCGCTGTCGTCGAGCATCTCGGCCCAGTGCGCGACCCACCCGGACGTGCGCGCCAGCGCGAACAGCACCGTGAACATGTCGGGAGGAAAGCCCATCGCCTGGTAGATGAACCCCGAGTAGAAGTCGACGTTCGGGTAGAGCCGCCGTGACGTGAAGTACTCGTCGGCGAGTACGGTCTCTTCGAGCTTCAGTGCGACGTCGAGCAGTGGGTTCTTGCCGGCGATCTCGAAGACGTCGTAGGCGATCTTGCGGATGATCGTGGCCCTCGGGTCGTAGTGCTTGTAGACGCGGTGCCCGAAGCCCTGGATCCGGCCGTGGCTTTCCTTCACGGACCTGACGAAGTCTGCGACGTTGTCGATCGATCCGATCGAGGTCAGCATCTTCACGACCTGTTCGTTCGCGCCCCCGTGCCGGGGACCGTAGAGCCCGGCGCAGGCGGCGGCGCAGGCGGAATAGGGGTCGGCGTGGGCGGAGCCCACGACACGCAACGCCGTCGTCGAGCAGTTCTGCTCGTGGTCGGCGTGCAGGACGAACAAGACGTCGATTGCGTGCGCGAGAACGGGATCGACCTCGAAGTCCGGTTTGCCGGTGCTCCACATCATCGAGAGGAAGTTCTCGCCGAACGGAAGTTTCTCATCCGGTGGCACGAACGGTTCGCCGACCGAGAAGCGGTGCACGGCCGCGGCGAGCGTCGGCATCTTCGCGATGAGGCGCATCACCTGGAGCTGGCGGTTCACCGGATCGGCGATGTCCTTCGACTCCGGGTAGAAAGTCGAGAGGGCGGCGACCGCCGAGACGAGCATGCCCATCGGGTGGGCGCCGTGGTGGAAGCCGGCGACGAAGCGCTCCACGAACTTCTCTTCGATCAGCGCGTGACGGGCGATGTCGCCGTTCCAGGCGGCCAACTGTGCCGCGGTGGGCAGTTCACCGTGGGTCAACAGGTAGGCGACCTCGAGGTAGGAGGACTGCTCGGCGAGCTGCTCGATCGGATAGCCCCGGTGCTCGAGAATCCCGGCGTCGCCGTCGACGTAGGTGATCGCGCTCCTGCAAATTGCCGTCACCGAGAACCCGGGGTCGAAGAACCAGATGCCCGGGAGCAGCTTGGAGAACTCCGAGGCGCTGACGCCGCCGTCGACAATCGGGATCTCGACCGACAGCCCGGTGCGATTGTCGGTGATGGTGACGCTCTCAGCCACTGCCGCGGCCTCCTCGAATTGACCTGTGCCGTCCCTTGCGATCCTAGGGCGAAGAATGAAATGGACCCACTCGCCAACGGTTCTCGGCAATCGGGATGTCGCCCGGAAGTGCCGGGCTACCGGGTTCTCGCCCCTCTCGGAGCCTGCCCGCCGCGGTGTCAGCTCTCCAGCGAGATCCTGTACACGTTGGTTTCCCGGCGGGTGAAGCCGAGCTGCTCGTACAGCCGGTTCGCGTCTATCCGCGACGGGCGCGAGGTGAGGTCAACCGTCCGGCACCCGGACTCGGCCGCCAGTTTGAGTGCGATGCCGACGAGTCGTGAGGCGATGCCCCGGCCCCGGTGATCGGGATCGACGACGACGTCCTCGATCCAGGCCCGCCGTCCCGTCGGGACGGCGAACATCGCGAGCGACAGGGTGCCGACGATGACGTCGTCGAGACGCGCCACGAACACCGTCGCCGTGCCCGACGAGACGAGGTCCTGCAGTCCGGCGAGGTCGGGTGGAGGTGTCGACGAGAGGTGCGGGACGAGGCGCGCGATCGCCTCGGCGTCGTCGGCCGTCGGCTCGGTGAGCGCTTCGACGGTGATCTGGGATTCAGGCATTCCCGCCGAGCGTACCGAAGCGCACCGACGCGGTCGCCGAAGTCCGCAAACGAGGGCCGTTAGGCTGGAACGAGACCCGGGGAGGCGGCTGTGGGAAACACCCCGCGCAGGAAAGCGAATCTTCGCCCGTTCCGCTTCGCCTCGCGCCGGGGCGTCGCCCAGCGCGTCCGCCTCGCCGGACGCCCGCGCGTCGAGCACCCGCTGATGCTCGTGGCATTCGAGGGTTGGAACGACGCCGCCGACGCGGCGTCGTATGCGCTCACGAACCTCTCGCGCGCCTGGCAGGCTACTTCTTTCGCCGAGATCGACGCCGAGGAGTTCTTCGATTTCACCGAGACCCGTCCGGAACTCACGGTCGTTGCGGGGCTGGTGCGCGAGATCACCTGGCCCGCCACGGTCTTCTCGGTCGCCCCCGGTCCGGTCGACGTCGTGTTCGCGCGCGGACCGGAACCCCAGCTCCGCTGGCGCGCCTACTGCGACGCCTTCGTCGAGCTCGCCCTCGCGTTGCGAGCCCGGCGGGTCGTCCTGCTCGGCGCTTACCTTGCTGAGGTGATGCACTCGCGGCCGGTTCCGCTGGCCACGACGGGCAGTGATGCCGCGATCACGGGACTGGAGGGCCTCGCCCTTTCGCGCTACGAAGGGCCGGCCGGAATCGTCGGCGTCCTCGGCGCCTCACTCGCCGACGCCGGGATCCCCACGGTCGCAGTCTGGGCGAGCGTCCCTTGCTACTCGATCCCCGTCTCGGCCAAGGCCGCGCTAGCCCTCGCCCAGGCCGCCACCCGGATAATCGGTCGGCCCGCCGACCTGAGCGAGCTCGCCGAGGAGGCTCTCGAGTACGAGCGCCAGATGGACGAGCTCGTGGGGGCGGACGAGAACGTCGCGGCCTACGTCGCCCGCATCGGCCGATCCGCGGACCTGGGCGCGCCAGAGCCGTCGCTGGAGGGCCTCACCGAAGAGATCGAGCGCTACCTGAGGGACGAGCCACCCGGGTAGGGCGTGTGCACCCGCGAGCGGCGGCTCCCGCGCGACGATGGTCCGTGGCCGTACGGGAAGATTGCCGCCACTACGTCATGCAGACCGTGCGCGGCGCGGAGCGGCTCGAGCGGTGCAAGCTCGGCGTCAACGAGCCGGTTCCGTTCGCCTGCCCGGACGGTTGCGTCTTCTACGAGAAGCGCAGCACCTCGTCGGCAGGCTGGAGCGTCTCCCGGGAGGGTGGCGAGGCGCCGCCGGCGCCCTGAAGGGTCGGTGGCGCGCCCTCACCGGGTGACGCGGGTCGCGCGGGCGGAACCGTTCTCGACGGCCGTCCGGCTCAGGTTGCCCGAACGGAACCCCTCGAGGTCGAGCGTGACGTGGCGGTAGCCGGCCGACCGCACGGCCTCGACGACCGACTCGCGCGCGGCGAGCGCCCGTCCAAGCTCGTCGAGACCGAGCTCGATGCGCGCGCTCTCGCCGTAATGGCGGACGCGCACGACCCGGAATCCAAGCGCGCGCAGGGCCTTCTCCGCGCGTTCGACCCGGCCGAGCGCGCCGAGGGTGACGGGGGTGCCGTGCGGGATGCGCGACGCGAGACAGGGCGCGGCTGGCTTGTCCCAGGTCCGCAGGCCGAGTCGCCGGGAGAGATCCCGCACGTCGCGCTTCGCGAATCCCGCGTCGACGAGCGGGAAGACCGCGCCGCGCTCGCTCGCCGCGCGTTGACCCGGCCGGTAGTCGGCGAGGTCGTCGAGGTTGACGCCGAGGGCGATCGTGGCGCCTTCGGTCCTGGCCGGCCCGGCGAGCACGTCCATGAGCTCGCGCTTGCAGTGGTAGCAGCGGTCGAGGTCGTTCCGGGCGTAGGACTCGTCGGCGAGTTCGTTCGTCTCGACGACGAGGTGTCGAAGTCCCCACTCGATGGCGAGCGCCCGGCAGTCGGCGAGCTCGTCACGGGCGAGCGACGCCGACGACGAGGTCACGCAGAGGACCCGCTTCGCACCGAGCGTCCGGTTCGCGACGTATCCGAGGAGGGCCGAGTCCGCGCCGCCCGAGAACGCGACGACGACGCGTCCGAGCTCGCCCAGGACGGTTTCGAGGCGGCCGAGCCCGCGGGCCGGGGAGGTCACCGGGACACCGTCGATCCCTCCTAGCCCCGTCCGAGCGAGGCGAGGATCGCGGCGGGGGACTTCACCGTCCCGGTGAGGAACGGACCGAATTCGCCATAGCGGGCCGAGGCCTCGTCGTAGCGCATCGCGTAGACGCACGACTTGATGTCGTCGAACGTGACGGCGAACAGCGTGACGCCCCACTCCCAGTCGTCAAGACCAGCCGAGCCGGTGACGAGCTGGAGCACCCGCCCGCGGAAGGCGCTCCCGAGCTTGCCGTGGTTGATCATCATCCGGAGGCGCTCCTCGTAGGGGAGCCGGTACCAGTTGTCCGTGCCGTTGCGGCGTCGCGCCATCGGGTAGAAGGAGAACGCCGGCATCCCCTCCGGTGGGAGCTTCGGATGCAGGCGCGCCAGTTTCATCTGTTCAGGGACCTGATCGGCGTACTCGGACACCTCGGTGAGCGAGACGTACGAGTACCGGGGCACGCATCCGGCGTGGTGCAGCTCGGTCTGAAGCTCGCGCAGCCGCCCGAATGACGGTCCGAGCGCGAGGACACCCAGATCGCCCTTGTGACCGAGGATCTCCACGGTGACGACTTCGTAGCCTGCGGAGTGGCACCCGGCGAGCGCGGACTCGACCGCTTCGGTGTCGGCGCCCGCGGCGAGATCGCAGAACAGATGGAGCGCGGCCCACCCCGGCGCACGCTCGGCTTCGGCGGCTCCACCGGGCTGCTCGTCCGCCGAGCGCGCCGTCTGATTCGTCACGCGGCGAGTCTACGGCGCACGCGATCGCGGCCTTCCTGGGAGGAGTCGCGGCAGGACCGGGGCGCATGTCCCACGGCCCTGCCGGAACCGCAGCTTCTAGTAGTCGTCCATCGGGGGCGTGGGAGCCTGCTGCTTCTCCTCGGGCTTGTCGACGACCACGGCTTCCGTCGTCAAGAAGAGCGCCGCGATCGAGGCGGCGTTCTGTAGCGCCGAGCGGGTCACCTTCGCGGCGTCGATGACGCCGACGGAGAACAGGTCCTCGTACACGCCGGTCTCGGCGTTGAGGCCCTCGGCGAGGACCTTCAATCCGCGGACCTTCTCGATCACGACCCCGCCCTCGGCGCCGGCGTTGACCGCGATCTGCTTCAACGGCTCTTCGACGGCCCGGGCGACGATCCGGGCTCCGGTCGCCTCGTCGCCTTGGAGCTTCTCGGCGAGGTCGAGGATCGCCGGCTGGCAGCGAAGAAGCGCCACACCACCACCGGGGACGACGCCCTCCTCGATCGCGGCCTTCGTCGTCGAGACGGCGTCTTCGATCCGGTGCTTCTTCTCCTTCAGCTCGACCTCGGTCGCCGCGCCGACCTTGATCACGGCGACGCCACCGGAGAGCTTGGCGAGCCGCTCCTGGAGTTTCTCCCTGTCGTAGTCGGAGTCGGTGTTCTCGATCTCGGTCTTCAGCTGACTGATCCGGCCTTTGATGTCGGCCTCGTTGCCGGCGCCCTCGACGATCGTCGCCTCGTCTTTCGAGACGACCACCTTGCGGGCCCGGCCGAGCAGGTCGAGCGTGACGTTCTCGAGCTTCAGGCCGACGTCCTCGGTGATGACCTGTGCGGCGGTGAGGATCGCCATGTCCTGGAGCATCGCCTTGCGCCGCTCGCCGAAGCCCGGGGCCTTGATGCCGACGCTCTTGAACGTGCCACGGATCTTGTTCACGACGAGCGTGGCGAGCGCCTCGCCCTCGACGTCCTCGGCGATGATGACGAGCGGCTTGCCGGTCTGCATCACCTTCTCGAGGACCGGGAGCAGGTCGCGTACCGCGCTGATCTTGGAGCCGCAGATCAGCACGTACGGGTCCTCGAGCACGGCCTCCATGCGGTCGGAGTCCGTGACGAAGTACGGGGAGATGTAGCCCTTGTCGAACCGCATCCCTTCCACGAGGTCCATCTCCATGCCGAAGGTCTGGGACTCCTCGACGGTGATGACGCCGTCCTTGCCGACCTTGTCGATCGCCTCGGCGATCATCGACCCGATCTCCGGGTCGGCGGCTGAGATCCCCGCGACCTGGGCGATCTGGTCCTTCGAGTCGATGTCCTTCGCGATCTCCTTCAGGCGGGCGACGGCGGTCTCGACTGCCGCCTCGATCCCGCGCTTCAGCGACATCGGGTTCGCACCGGCGGCGACGTTGCGGAGACCCTCGCGTACGAGGGCACCGGCGAGCACCGTCGCCGTCGTCGTGCCGTCACCGGCGACGTCGTCGGTCTTCTTCGCGACTTCCTTGACGAGCTCGGCGCCCACCTTCTCGAAGGGGTCCTCGAGCTCGATCTCCTTCGCGATCGAGACACCGTCGTTCGTGATCGTCGGCGCGCCCCACTTCTTCTCGAGGACGACGTTGCGACCCTTCGGTCCGAGTGTGACCTTCACCGCGTCGACGAGCTGGTTCATGCCCCGCTCGAGCGCACGCCTGCCGTGCTCATCGAACTCGATCAACTTCGACATCTCGGATGTCCTCCCTTGGCCGCCCGGGTCCTCCGAGCGTTAGCACTCTCATCAGTCGAGTGCCAATAGCAAACCACGCCGGCTGCGGCGACGCAACACGCCCAGCTCACGGGCGGTCCCGCCGACGGGTGATCAGCCGCCGGAGATCGCCGGGAGGACCGAGAGCGTCTCGTCATCCCGGACGGGGGTGTCCAGCCCGTCGAGGAACCGGATGTCCCGGTCGGCGAGGAAGATGTTGACGAACCGGCGCAGCTGCCCTTCGTCGTCGACGATCCGCTCTTTCAACCCGGGGTGGCGGGCCTCGAGGGCGTCGAGCGCCTCGCGCACCGTCGTGGCTTCGACCGCGATCTCGCGCCTGCCGCCGGCGACGGGCCGCAGCTGGGCCGGGAGGCGGACGACGACGCTCACTCGGGGTTCCTCCAGTCGTCTTCGAGCGCCGCGAAGGCGTCGAGCGTTGGTTCGATGACGGCCGACGGCCCGGCGGCGTCGCCGAACGCCTCGACCGTCTTCAGTCCCGTCCCGGTGATGCAGGCGACGACGCGCTCGTCGTGGCGCACGATCCCGTCGTGCGCGAGCTTGCCCAGGCAGGCGATCGTCACGCCTCCCGCGGTCTCGGCGAAGATGCCTTCGGTCCGGGCGAGGAGCCGGATCCCTTCTATTATCTCGGCGTCGGTCGCCGTGGCGATCGAGCCCGACGACGCGCGCACCGACTTGAGGGCAGCTTCCCCGTCGGCCGGACTCCCGATGGCGAGCGACTTCGCGATCGTCTCGGGGCGCACCGGAGTCGGCACGGACTTCCCTTCGACCAGGGCCCGGGCGACCGGGGCGCAGCCGGCCGCCTGCGCGCCGGAGATCCGCACCCGCTGGTCGCCTGCGACGAGGCCGACGAGTCCGAGCTCGGCGAAACCTTTGTCGATCTTGGTGAGGAGACTCCCCGAGGCGATCGGCGCGACGACGTGGTCAGGGAGCTGCCAGCCGAGCTGCTCGGCCACCTCGAAGGCGAGCGTCTTGGAGCCCTCGGCGTAGTAGGCGCGCAGGTTGATGTTGACGAACGCCCATTCCTCGTGTTCGTCGACGATCTCGGCGCAGAGGCGGTTGACCTCGTCGTAGGTGCCGTTGATGGCGACGACCCGCACTCCGAACACGGCCGTCGTCGTGATCTTCGTGCGCTCGAGGTCAGTCGGCACGAAGACGTAGCACTCCATGCCGGCGCGGGCCGCGTGCGCCGCGACGGAGTTGGCGAGGTTCCCCGTCGAGACGCAGGCCGCCACCTTGAAACCGAGCTCGCGCGCGCGGGTCAGCGCGACCGACGCCACCCGGTCCTTGAACGAGCCGGTCGGGTTGCGGGTGTCGTCTTTCAGCCAGAGCTCGCCGAGCCCGAGCTCGGCGGCGAGGCGATCGGCCCGGATGAGCGGGGTGTATCCCGCGCCGAGGTCGACCGCCCCACCGGGGTCGGCGGGGAGGAGGTCCGCGTAGCGCCAGATCGAGAGCGGTCCGCGGCCGATCCTGGCGCGGTCAACGCGGCCCGAGATGGCGTCGTAGTCGTAGACGACTTCGAGGGGGCCGAAACACCACTCGCAGACGTAGCGGGCCTCGGAACCGAAGAGCCGTCCACATTCACGGCAGCGCAGACCGTCGGTCGGCGAGGTCACGGCTTCCTCCTCATCGATCGGGCATTGGCACCTGGTGACGAGTCACCCTGCACTCGAGACTGGTTGCCGCGGCGTCTTCGGGCCCGTCCCTCAGCCGCTCTGGATGATGCGGACAGTCTGGCTGGCCGGGCCCGACCGAGTCAAAACGGCTTGTCGTTGTCTGCTTCCCGGCACGAGGCGAAGATGGTCCTCGTGGCGGTCTTCCCCGACGGGGCGAACCGGTGAGCGAGCTTGTCGTCGTCGCCAACGGGGGCCCGTTCTCGCTCGCCGTCGAGGCGGGCCGGGTCGTGGTGGGTCGCGCCGCCGGAGGGCTCGCGCCGAGCCTGGCCGCCGCGTTGCAGGGACGAGGTGCGCGCTGGATTGCGGCCGCGCGATTCGGGGCCGAGCAGGAAGTCGCGGCGCGGGGGTTGACGGTCCCGACGACCGAGGGTCTGCAGGTCCATCTCGTCGGGATTCCGGGCGAGATGGCCGCCGCGCACCGGATGATCGCCAACGGCACGTTGTGGTTCCTCCACCACGGGTTGTTCGACCGGACGCGTCGGCCGACGATCGATCGTCGCTGGCACGAGGCCTGGAGGCAGTTCCGCGCCTACAACGACTGCTTCGCCGAGGAGATCTCTCGGCGCGCGCCGGAGGGCGCGACCGTCGTCGTGAACGACTACCACCTTTCGCTCGTCGGCGGGCGTCTCGCCGTGCTGCGTCCCGATCTCCAGACGGTCCATTTCACCCACACGTCGTTCTGCGACCCGGACGAGCTGCGCGTGCTCCCGCGTGCGGTCGCCGCGGAGCTCGTCGCAGGGATCGCGTCGTTCGGTGCCGCGGGGTTCCACACGGAACGCTGGGCGGACAACTTCCGGCGCTGCGCAGCCGAGTTCCTGGCCGACGACCCCCGAGTCGTCGTCGCGCCGCTCGGCGTGGACGCGCCGCGGCTCGCGGCGATCTCGGCGACACCGGCGGTCGAGCGGGCGCGTTCCGATCTGTTCACGACCGCCGCAGGACGGCGCATCGTCTTCCGCAGCGATCGACTCGAGCTGTCGAAGAACATCGTGCGGGGGTTCCTCGCGTTCGAGGAGCTACTCGAGGCGGAGCGGGGTCTGCGTGATTCGGTGGTGTTCCTCGCCCACCTCTACCCCTCGCGGGAGGAGCTCCCCGAGTACCTCGCCTACCGCAACGAGGTCGAGCGGACAGCTGCGCGCCTGAACGAGCGCTTCGGCAGCAGTGATCGGTCGCCGGTTGCCCTCGAGATCGCCGACGACCACGACGCGTCGCTCGCCGAGCTGAGCTCGTTCGACGTGCTCCTCGTGAACACGCTGCGGGACGGGATGAACCTGGTCGCGAAGGAGGGTGCGGTGCTGAACTGCCGGGACGGCGTGCTCGCGCTGAGCAGAGAGGTCGGCGCCTTCGCCGAGCTCGGCGGGGCCGCCGTCGCCGTCGAGCCGTTCGACATCAGCGGCACGGCCGCGGCGATCCGCCGCGCGCTCGAGATGCCGGCGAGCGAGCGCCGCGACCGGGCGCGTCGACTCCGTGACCTCGCGGCGCTCCATCCTCCCGCGCAGTGGCTCGCCGAGGTGGCGGCGCAGGCGCGACCGGGCAGGCGACCTCGTCTCAAGTAGCGGGGTCCGGCGGACCTGCACGTCGCAACGATCCTGCCGGCCGACGCCGACACCGCCAGAGGGCGGAGACCCGCGCGATCGGACGGTCAGCTGACGGGGCGGTCCTCCGATGACGCCCGGCTGGCCAGCTCCTCGAGGAACCCGAGCGCAGCGAGGGGTCCCGCGACGACGAAGTCCGCGTCGGCGACGAGGGCCGCGGGGACCTCCGGGCTCGTCACCGCGACCCGTACGCCGGCGAAGTTGTGGGTATGGGCGAGCACGTCGACCGCCCTGAAGGCGGGGATGTCGCCGACGTCGTCGCCGAGGACGCAACCGGCCGAACAGCTCGCGAGCAGTGACACGACGACCGACCCCTTGTCGTTCGCGACGGGCAGGACGAGCTCGATCGCCCGCTTGCCCTGCAGGATCGCGAGACCGTGGCGCGCCGCGATCTCGTGCGCGAGCTCGATGGCGCGGGGAGCGACGTCCGGGGCGTTGCGCCAGTGGAGCGTGAGCGCCAGCCCCTTCTCCTCGACGAGGGCGCCCGGCGGGGCGGCGGCGTGGGCTTCACGGATCGCTTCGGCGACCGTGCCGGCGTAGTCGTCGACGAGCGGATCGCACACGATCGAGCCGTCTGGTGCTCGGTGCTCAAGTCCGTAGTGCCCGTAGACGCCGAGTCGGGCGAGCGACGGTCCGATGCCGAGATGCGCGACGAGGAACGAGACCGGCCGGCCCGAGACGATCGCGACGACGCCGAACTGCGCGGTGAGGTGTTCGAGCACGGCGACCGCGCCGGCAAGCGGGGCTGCCTCGTCGGGATTCGGGACGATCTCGGCGAGCGTGCCGTCGTAGTCGACGATGACTCCCGTCGCCGACGGTTGCGCGCAGAGCAGCGCGAGTGCCCGCTCGACGGCCGGGTTCAGCGCGGTCGACGTTGACGGGGAGCTTCGGCGAAGAACGCGGCGCGTCTTCGTTCGGCGCGCCGGCGTCGTGCGCGATGGACGACGAGGGGGTCGTACGCGGCGGCGTCATCGGAATCGGCGAGCGTCGAGACGATCGCGTAGTAGCGCGCCGGGGAGATGCCGAGTCGGGTGCGGATCGCATCCCGTTTGCTCGATTGATCAGCGACCTTCCACCATTCGCGCTCGAAATCGAGCACCGCGCGCTCGAGCGACGTCAACGACATGGCGTCTTCTCCACGGCTCGACAATGCCGTGACGAGGCCCGCGAAGCAAGCACCCTCCCCGAACCCGCCTTCTTGGCGCAAGACGCGGCGTTCAGTGGGCCAGCTTTGACGGCGCGTGCCGCGATGTTCGCGACCGAAGACGGCTCGGCCGGGCGAGCTGCGGGCAGACCCGTCGTCGCGAGGTGTGCTTACCGGCGGACCATCCGGAAGAGGTCGAACTCGGAGATGCGACCCACACCACCCACCGTCCGTGCCTCCACGAGGTCGAAATCCCGGCCGAATCGGCTGTGCAGTTCGGCAGCATCGACACCGCGGGCGCCGAGTAGGCGCCAGGACGCGGGCGGGTCCTCGGTGCCGGCGAGGAAGAAGTCCGCGCCGGTCCGCGCAACCGCAGCCACCCCGGCCGCGTACGCGTCGCGCCGGCGGTCAGGGATCGCGTGGTAGCAGCCGATGTCCAGGATGAGATCGAACGGGCCCTCGACGCCGGCCGCGCGAAGACACGAGGCGTCGCCCGTGTGGAAGATGGCCGCGGACCCCGCGGCGCGAGCCCGCGCCTCGGCGGATTCGATCGCCTCGGGGACGAAGTCCACGCCGACCACGTCCCAGCCCGCCCCCGCGAGGAACACGGCGTCGGCCCCGGTGCCGCAACCGATGTCGAGGGCACGCCCGGGTCGGTGGCCCCGGACGAACTCCTCCAGCTCGGGTCGGTGATCGGAAGAGTCCCACCTCGGCCTGCCGAAGCGGTAGACAAAGCGATAGAACAAGGAATCGAGTCTCATCTGGCTCCTTCCGAGTCGGGGAGGGATGGGTGCGGACGAGCGGGATGCGGGCCGGCGGGCCGGCAGATCGCACCAGCCGAGGAGTCGGCTGCTCGCGTCACATATCCCTCATGTACTAAGTAGCTGATGTACTAAGTAACCTAGCCTGCCGCTATAGTCCAGTCAATGGCGACGCCGCGGCCCGAGGAGTTGGTGGCCAGTCTGCAACGGTTTGGCCTCGAACGGGACCGCATGCGCGCCGTCCTCGTCGCTGAGGCGGGGATCAACGCGACGGACCTCGACGCGCTCGAGCACCTCGAGGCGGATGGTCCGTTGACGCAGAGTCAGTTGGGCGATCGGCTGTCGCTCACCTCGGGCGCGATCACGATGCTCGTCGACCGGCTCGAGGGGGCGGGCTGGGTGCACCGCGCGCCCCATCCGAGCGATCGCCGCTCCACGTTGGTCGAGTTGTCCCCGCAGGTTCTCGCGCGTACCCCTGCTGGCCTCGCCGCCTTTCACGCCCGAATCAGGGCGATCGCCGGCAAGGTTCGGGCTGAGGACCGGCAGGCGATCCTCGGGTTCCTGCGCGCCGGGGCCGACGCGGCATCGGACGCGGCTGACGAGATGCGTCGCTGACGAGCGAGGGGCAGCGCCCGCCTGCGGGTCCGCGGAGGCGCGCCGTCAGCCGCCGAGGAGCTTGCGGGCGACGTACGGGAGGATGCCGCCGTGCCGGAAGTAGTCCTCCTCGGTCGGAGTGTCGATCCGGACGACGGCTTCGAACGCCTTGTCGTCGGCGTGCACGGTGACGTGTCGGCGGAGGAGGCCGCCGCGAGCCGCTCCGGCGAGACCGGTCACGGTGAACACCTCGGTGCCGGTGAGCCCGTGCGTCGCGGCGTTCTCCCCCGGGAGGAACTCGAGGGGGACGACGCCCATGCCGATCAGGTTCGAGCGGTGGATCCGTTCGAAGCTCTCGACGATGACGGCGCGCACACCGAGGAGGGCGACCCCCTTCGCGGCCCAGTCCCGCGACGACCCGGATCCGTACTCCTTCCCCGCCAACACGATGAGCGGCACGCCCTCGGCCCGGTAGGCGGCGGCGACGTCGTAGATCGAGCCGGGCGTGGCGTCGGGGAGGTGGACGGTGACGCCCCCTTCCACCTCGCCGGCGAGGGCGTTGCGGATCCGCGTGTTGGCGAACGTGCCGCGGATCATGACCTCGTGGTTGCCGCGTCGAGTCCCGTAGGAGTTGAACTCGGTCGGGACCACGCCGTTGGCGACGAGCCACCGACCGGCCGGGCTCGACGGCTTGATCGAACCAGCCGGTGAGATGTGGTCGGTCGTCACGCTGTCGCCGAGGAGGACGAGCGCGCGGGCACCGGCGATGTCGGTGATCGGGTCGGGTTCGCGCGGCATCCCGTCGACGAACGGTGGCTTGCGGATGTACGTCGACGTGTCGTCCCAGGTGAAGCGCTGTCCGCCGGCGATCGTGATCGAACGCCAGTTCTCGTCGCCGGCGAAGACGTCGGCGTAGTCCTTGGTGAACATCGCCGGCTCGAGGGCGTCCTCGACGACGGCCGCGACCTCGGCCGCGCTCGGCCAGAGATCGCGCAGGTAGACCGGCGTGCCGTCGGGTGACGAGCCGATGGGATCGCGGTACAGGTCGATGTCCATCGTGCCGGCGAGCGCGTAGGCGACGACGAGAGGTGGTGACGCGAGGTAGTTCATTCGCACCTCGGGGTGGATGCGCCCCTCGAAGTTGCGGTTGCCCGAGAGGACCGACACGCAGGCGAGGCCGTTGGCGTCGATCGCCTCCGAGATCTCCGGTGCGAGCGGCCCCGAGTTGCCGATGCAGGTCGTGCAGCCGAAGCCGACCACGCCGAAGCCGAGCTTCTCGAGGTAGGGCGTGAGCCCCGCCCGGTCGAAGTAGTCGATGACGACGCGGGAGCCGGGGGCGAGCGACGTCTTCACCCAGGGTCTCGTGGCGAGACCCCGTTCGACGGCGCGCCGGGCGACGAGACCGGCGGCGATCATGACCTGGGGATTCGATGTGTTCGTGCAGCTCGTGATGGCGGCGATGACGACGCTGCCGTCGGTCAGCTCGGCGCGTGAGCCGTCGGGGAGCGCGACCGGTACCCGGCGGTCGTCGGATCCGCCCCTTCCGGACGCGGGAAGCGAAGCGGCGAGGGAGCGGTGGAAGGTCTCCTGGGCGTGGTCAAGGGACACGCGGTCCTGCGGGCGCGACGGCCCGGCGAGGCTCGGGACGACCGTCGAAAGGTCGAGCGAGAGCGTCTCGGTGTAGACGGGTTCGTTGTCAGGGTCGTGCCAGAGCCCCTGTTCCTTGGCGTAGACCTCGACGAGGCGCGCGAGAGACTCGGGGCGTCCGGTGAAGCGCAGGTAGCGGAGCGTCTCTGCGTCGATCGGGAAGATCGTCACCGTCGAGCCGTACTCCGGTGACATGTTGCCGATCGTCGCCCGGTTCTCGAGCGGCACGTTGGCGATGCCGGCTCCGTAGCACTCGACGAACTTGCCGACGACGCCGTGGGCGCGCAGCAGCTCGGCGATCGTGAGGACGAGGTCCGTCGCCGTCGCCCCCTCGGGCAGCGCGCCGTCGAGGCGGAGGCCGACGACGCAGGGGATGAGCATCGAGATCGGCTGGGCGAGCATCGCCGCTTCCGCCTCGATCCCGCCGACGCCCCAGCCCACGACGCCGAGCCCGTTGACCATCGTCGTGTGGGAATCGGTCCCGACGAGCGTGTCGGGGTAGGCGGCGCCGGTCTTGTCCGCAAAGACGACCCGGCTCAGCAGCTCGAGGTTGACCTGGTGGCAGATCCCGGTGTCGGGCGGCACGACGCGCAGGTCCGAGAATGCCTGCTGTCCCCAGCGGAGGAAGCGGTAGCGCTCGCCGTTGCGCTCGAATTCGAGCCGCGCGTTCGTCGCGCAGGCGTCGGATCGTCGTGCGACGTCGACGATGACCGAGTGATCGATGACGAGGTCGACGGGGATCCGGGGATTGACGGATCCGGGGTCGCCGCCGAGCGAGTCGACGGCATCGCGCAGCGCGGCGAGGTCGACGATGCAGGGCACGCCGGTGAAGTCCTGGAGCAGGATGCGCGCCGGGGAGAAGGCGATCTCGCGTTCGACGGTCTCCCCCCTGGCGAACGGGGCGAGGGCGACGATGTCGTCAGCGCTGACCTCTTGGCCGTTCTCGTGGCGGAGCAGGTTCTCGAGCAGGACCTTCAGGCAGTACGGGAGCCGTTCGACGCCGAGCTCGCCCGGCAGCGCGTCGAGTCGCTCGATGGCGTAGTCCGTGCCGTCGACGGCGATGCGCCCGAAGGTGCCGAACGAGTTCAACCCCATGGAATCCTCCCCACACGCCATGCTCCGGGCCCGACGCTAACGGGCAAGGGCGGCTCCGGGATCCTCTGCGTCGCTCGTGATGTGCGCGGCTCGCGGATGGACGCGGTCGCGCAGCCGGCGCAGGAGCGTGATGAGGGTCTCGATGTCGTCCGCGTCGAGGACGTCGGCGACCACCGTCGCGATGTCGCGCTCGTGGTGCCGGATCGCCTCGGCGGTCCGCTCCTGTCCGAGCCCGGTGAGCGTCGCGAAGGCGCCCCGCCGGTCGTTCGGGCACGCCTCCCGGCAGACGAATCCGGCGTCGACGAGGCGGTCGATCGCGCGGGTGAGCCCGCCCGGCGTGAGGCCGGTCTGTGCCGCGAGGTCGGTCATCCGCAGCTGGGCCCCGGGGGAGCGCGCCAGGCGCACGAGCACCTCGAAGGCAAGTCCGCCGAGGCCCAGCTCGGACTCGATCCCCGGCGACAGGGCACGGCGCAGGCCGCCAGCTGTTTCGAACACCAGCCCGGCGAGCGTGACCCCGGTCGCGTCGGACTGCCCACGATCGACGACCACCCCTTTGACATGCTCATTTGCCGCGTCGCTGTCTTCGGGGGTGCGTTCGTCGCCGTCGGCCACAGCGGCAGTGTATCTGATTTCCCGCGCAGTGATTGCATCGACAATAGTTGCCGTTACAATAAGTGATGGATCAAAGACATCACCCAAATGGGCAGTACAACGAGGAGGACAGCCGCGATGGCAGCAGCAACTGCAGAGCTCACGAGGATCGTCAACGGGGAGGTCGTCCCGGTCCCGGGCACGTACACGCTCGACAAGACCCACACCTTGATCGCGTTCGTCGCCCGTCACCTGATGGTCACCAAGGTGCGCGGCACGTTCGCCGAGTTCGAGGGGACCGTCGTCGTCGCCGAGGATCCGACCGAGTCGAGCGTTCAGGCGACGATCCGGACCGACAGCGTGTCGACGAGCGAGCCCCAGCGTGACGCGCATCTGCGTTCGGGCGACTTCTTCGAGCAGGACAGGTACCCGACGATGACGTTCGCGAGCACGGCCGTAAGGCCGGCAGGGGATGGGAAGTGGCAGGTCACAGGTGACCTGACCATCAAGGACGTGACCCGTTCCGCGGTCCTCGACCTCGAGTTCAACGGTGCGACCTCGGACCCGTGGGGCGGCGTGCGGCTCGGGTTCTCCGCTGCGACCGAGATCGACCGCACCGAGTTCGGCGTCTCGTGGAACACGGCGCTCGACGGCGGTGGCGTTCTCGTCGGCAATCGGGTGAGGATCGAGATCGAGGCAGAGGCCGTTCTCGCAAGCTGACCCCCTGCTTGCGCGCCGGCGCCGGGCTCGCGTCGCGACCCGGCGCCGTTGCGCGTCATGGCCCGGGCGTTGCGGCGTCGAGGAGCGCCTGCTCGAATGCTCCGGTGGAAATCGCGCGGGGTGACACCGCCGCGGCGGTTCTCGACGACGCTTCCGTCGTACTTTCCGGGCGGACGGTGCTCGGCCCGGTGTCGTTCGAGATCGCCCGCGGCGAACACTGGGCGCTTCTCGGCCCGAACGGGGCCGGCAAGACGACGCTGCTCTCGCTGCTCGCTGCAGAGCGCCATCCGACGTCCGGTGTCGTGGAGGTCCTCGGCGAGCGTCTCGGCCGCGTCGACCTGCGGGAGCTGCGTCGACAGATCGGCGTCGTTGGCCACCGCGTCGCCGACCGCCTGCCCCCGGTGGCGACGGCCCTCGAGGTCGTCCTCACCGGCAGGGACGGACTCCTCGCGCCATGGTGGGGACGGTTCGACGGACCGGCGCGCCGCGAAGCCCTGGCGACGCTCGGACGCGTCGGCTGCGACCAGCTCGCCGACCAGCCGTTCGGCCAGTGCTCGCAGGGGGAGCGTCAGCGCGTCTTGGTCGCGAGGTCGCTTCTCGGGCGGCACGAGTTGCTGTTGCTCGACGAGCCGGCGCTTGGCGTCGACCTGCCCGGGCGGGAGGCGCTGATCGAGGTGCTCGACGGGCTCGCGGGGCACGGTGGCCCGACGACGGTCCATGTCGCGCACACCCTCGAGGAGCTATCGGGCCTCACGACGCACGCGATGCTCATCTCGCGCGGCCTCCTTGTCGCCTCGGGAGTCGCGGCGGAGGTCCTTGTCGACGGGGCGCTGAGCGAGTGTTTCGGCGCGGCGTTTGCCGTGGAACGGAGAGGCAGGCGCTACAGCGCGCGAGCCGCGGGCTCCTGGTAGTCGCGGTCGACCGCAGATCGACCCCCATCGTCGCCGACGGCGTCCACTCGCGTGACGGTTGTCGTCGCGATAGGTCCGTGTGCCGTCGGGTCCAGGCGTGTCCCGGGGGCCCCCCGGTAGACTGCCGCCGCAACGGTTCTGGCGCGGGACGGCATGAAGAGACTCGAGCAACACCTCGTTCGCGTGCTCGTCGTCCTGGCGGCGATCGCGGCCATCGGCTCCCTCCTGCTGCCTTTCCGCGGGCACGTCGACCGCGAGACGATCGGCCTCGTCCTCGTCGTCCCGGTGTTCGTCGCGGTCGCGGCGGGCGGTTACCTCGCCGGTGCGGTCGCGGTCGCGGCGTCGTTTCTCGTTTACGACGTCCTTTTCATTCCGCCGTACGGTTCGTTGGCGATCGGCCCCGGTCAGAACTTGGTTCCGCTCGTCGTCTATACGGTCGTCATGCTGGCCGTGGCGCGGATCCTTGCCAGTCTGCGGCGTGCCCGTTCCGAGGCGCGCCGACATGAGGCCGAGACGCGCCGTCTTTTCGAGTTGTCCGAGGCGTTGACCGCGGACCAGCCCCTCCCGGCACTCCTCACGGCCATCGTCGATTCGGTGCACGAGGCGTTCGGGCTGACGAGCGTGTCCCTGCTCCTGCCCGAAGGTGACGACTTCACCGTCGCGGCACAAGCCGGCGAGCCGATGACCAACGACGAGTTGCGCGTCGTCTTCCCCGCTGCTGGCGGACCACGCAGTCTCCGAGGCGTGATGACCCAGTCGGGTCATCTCTTCGGCATCCCGCTCGCCGCCGCCGGTCGGCCGATCGGCGTGCTCGTCCTTTCCGGCAAGGAGATCCCGTCGGGCGATCTCGGGTGCCTCCGCACCTTCGCCAATCAGGCGGCCCTCGCCGTCGAACGGGCTCGCCTTCGCGAGCAGACGGTGCAGACCGAGCTGCTGCGCCGGGTCGATGGCTGGCGCTCCGCGCTCCTGGGCGCCGTTTCACACGATCTGCGCACCCCGCTCGCGTCGGTCAAAGCTGCCGTCTCCGATCTGCGTCGGGACGACCTTCATCTGTCGAAAGAAGACGCCGACGAGTTGCTCGCGCTGATCGAGTCCCAGTCGGATCGGCTGGCACGGTTGGTCACCAACCTGCTCGACATGACGCGCATCGAATTCGGCGAGCTGGAGCTGCGCCGGGAACCGACGACGCTCGACAAGCTGCTCGCCGACGCCCTTTCGTCCTTTGGCGCACTGCCGTGGACCGATCGTGTGGTCGCTTCGTTCCCGTCCAATCTCCCCCCGGTCGACGTCGACCGGCTCCTTGTCTGTCAGATCCTCGCCAATCTCCTCGAGAACGCCGAGCGACATGCGCCGGAGGGGACCCCGATCTCAGTCGGCGGCCGCATCGTCGGTGACGTGGTCGAGGTCTCGGTGGAGGACTGCGGTCCTGGCGTCCCCGAGGCCGACCGGGACAGGATCTTCAAGATGTTCAACCGGGTTTCCGGCGGAGGGCGGGCGGGCATCGGTCTCGCCATCGTCCAAGCCTTCGTCGAGGCGCACGGGCAGTCCGTGCGCCTCGAAAGCGCCCCGGAAGGCGGGGCGCGATTTGTGTTCACCCTGCCGATGGCCGCGAAAGCCGTCGAGGTCGTCTGAGTGCCCCGCGTGCTCGTCGTCGACGACGACGCCTCGTTGCGCAAGGCGCTCCAGATCGGACTCACGGCGCGCGGCTACGAGGTCCTCCTCGCGAGAACCGGCGAAGAGGGGATCAGCCAGGTGGCCCTCGGGGGACCTGACGTCGTCGTGCTCGATCTTGGGCTCACCGACATCGACGGTCTCGAGGTTTGCCACCGCGTCCGGTCCTGGTCGAACGTCCCGATCGTCGTGCTGTCCGCCGCGGGCACCGAGTCGCGCAAGGTCGCCGCGCTCGACGAGGGAGCCGACGACTACGTCACGAAGCCGTTCTCGATGGCCGAGCTCGAGGCGCGTTTGCGAACGGCGCTACGACACGCCGGTGTCGGCGTGACAGAACCTACGGAGATCCACGTCGGCCGGGTCTCGCTCGATCTCGTCCACCGGAGCGCGTCGATTGACGCGCGGCCGATGGACCTCACACCGCACGAGTTCTCGTTCCTCAGCTTCCTCGCGCGCCACGCCGGGAAGGTGTGCACCCACCAGATGATCCTGCAAGCTGTCTGGGGACCCGGCTACGGCGGGGAGACGAGGTATGTCCGCGTCTACGCCCACCGGCTGCGGCGCAAGCTCGGCGACGCGGACGCCCGGATGCTGCGCAACCACCCGGGGATCGGCTACGAGCTCACCGGTGGGTGACGCGCCGGGCCCGTTCGGTCGTGGGGGTCAGTGCAGGCGGGCGAGGGCCTCGTTCAGCTGCAGGACGTTGACGTAGGAGCCGCCGAGGAAGCCGAACTGCGCTCCAACGATCCGCGAGGCGATGAGACGCCGCACCACAGCCACGGCGAGCCCGTTCGCTTTCGCGACGGCGTTCGCCTGGGCGTCGGCGTCGGCGGGGCTGATATCGGGGTCGACACCGCTGCCCGATCCCGTGACGAGGTCCGCGGTCGGCGTGATCCCCTCGCTGTGCAGCAGCTTGATGCGTGCTTCGAGGATCTTCACGAACGCCTCCGAGCGCGGCCCGTAGTTCGCAGAGCCAGTCGCGGCGGGGTTGTCCGGATCGTCCCGACCCTGGAACCATTGGGGGCCCTTCCACTGCTGGCCGACAAGGGTCGACCCGTTCGCCGTCAGCGAGCCGCCCGCCTGGTGGCTGAAGAACACGCTGCCGATGCCGGTCTCGAGGGCGGGGTAGGCGAGCCCGAGCAGCAGGAAGAAGATGGCCGAGACGACGACCGCGCGGCGCACCTGGACGAGCATCAGTAGCCTCCCGTCGCCGTGAGGATGAGGTCGATGAGCTTGATCCCGATGAACGGGAGGATCACCCCGCCGACCCCGAAGATCCAGACGTTCCTCCTGAGAATCGCCGACGCGCTCATCGGGCGGAACCGAACACCGCGCAGGGCGAGCGGGATCAAGGCCACGATGATGAGCGCGTTGAAGACCACGGCAGACAGCACGGCGCTGTTCGCGTTGTGCAGGTGCATGATGTTCAGGCGATTGAGCGCGGGATAGGTCGCGACGAACAGCGCCGGGATGATGGCGAAGTACTTTGCGACGTCGTTCGCGATCGAGAACGTCGTCAACGCGCCCCGCGTGATGAGGAGTTGCTTGCCGATCTCGACGATGTCGATGAGCTTCGTCGGGTTGGAATCGAGGTCGACCATGTTCCCCGCTTCCTTGGCGGCCGACGTCCCGGTGTTCATCGCCACCCCGACGTCGGCCTGGGCGAGGGCGGGTGCGTCGTTCGTGCCGTCGCCCGTCATCGCGACGAGCTTGCCGCCCTCCTGCTCGGAGCGGATGAGTGCCATCTTGCGCTCGGGGGTCGCCTCGGCGAGGTAGTCGTCGACGCCCGCCTCGGCGGCGATCGCCGCGGCGGTGAGCGGGTTGTCGCCGGTGATCATGACGGTGCGGATGCCCATTGCCCGCATGGCGGCGAACCGTTCCTGGATGCCCTCCTTCACGATGTCTTTCAGCTCGATGACGCCGACGATGGTCGGACCGTCGGCGACGACGAGCGGTGTCGAGCCGGCACGTGCGACGTGTTCGACGATGCCGTCAAGCTCGGGCGGCACGGTCCCGCCCCTGATGGTGACCCACTGGCGGATCGAGTCGGCGGCGCCCTTGCGGATCTGACGGTCGCCGACGTCGAGGCCCGACATGCGGGTCACGGCGGAGAAGGGGATGAACTCATGATGGCCGAGGGCCTGCTCGCGAATGTTGAAGCGCTCCTTCGCGAGCACGACGATCGAGCGCCCCTCCGGCGTCTCGTCGGCGAGCGATGCCAGCTGGGCCGCCTCGGCGACGTCCTTCTCGCTGTGGCCGCCGACCGGTGAGAACGAGGAGGCCATCCGATTGCCGAGCGTGATCGTGCCCGTCTTGTCGAGCAGCAGGGTCTGGACGTCGCCGGCGGCTTCGACCGAGCGTCCGCTCATCGCGAGGACGTTGCGCTGGACGAGCCGGTCCATGCCCGCGATGCCGATGGCGGACAACAGCGCGCCGATCGTCGTCGGGATGAGACAGACGAGCAGCGCGACGAGGACGACCACCGAGACGGAGGCGCCGGCGTAGTGACCGAAGGGCTCGAGCACGACGACGACAGGAAGGAAGATGATCGTCAGCGCGGCGAGAAGGATCGTGAGCGCGATCTCGTTCGGCGTCTTCTGGCGGCTCGCGCCTTCGACGAGGCTGATCATCCGGTCGAGGAACGTGTGGCCGCGCTCGACCGTGATCCGGACGAGGATGCGGTCGGAGAGCACCCTCGTGCCGCCGGTGACCGCCGAACGGTCACCGCCCGACTCGCGGATGACCGGCGCCGACTCGCCGGTGATCGCTGACTCGTCGACCGAGGCGACGCCTTCGACGATCTCGCCGTCCGACGGGATGATGTCGCCTGCTTCGCACACGACGACGTTGCCCTTGACGAGCTTGGCGGCGGGGACGCGGGTCTCCACGCCGTCGGCGCCGAGGAGCCGAGCTTCGGTCTCGGCGCGCATCTTGCGCAGGGTGTCCGCCTGCGCCTTGCCGCGACCCTCGGCAACCGCCTCGGCGAAGTTGGCGAACAGGACCGTGAGAAACAGCCAGATCGTCACCGACCACGTGAAGATCCCCGGGTGGGCGATCGACTCGATGAAGGTGACGATCGCGCCGATCAGGACGACGAACATGACGGGATTGCGGATCTCCGTCCTCGGGTCGAGCTTGCGCACGGCGTCGATCGTGGCCCGGCCGAGGATCTCGCGGTCGAACAGCCCCCGCTTCTCGGCGACGCCGTGCGCGGTCGGCCGGGTGGCTGGCGCGGTGGTCGTCTCCGGCGACATCAGAAGAACCTCCTGCTGAGCAGCTGCTCGACGATGGGACCGAGGGAGACGGCCGGGAAGAAGGTGAGCGCGCCGACGATGAGGATCACGCCGAGGAGCAGACCGGTGAACATCGGCGTGTCCGTCTTGAACGTGCCCACGGAGACGGGAACCGCCTGTTTGGCGGCGAGTACGCCCGCCAGAGCGAGGCACGGGATCATGATCGCGAAGCGACCGAGCAGCATCGCGACTCCCCCGGTCACGTTGTAGAAGGTCGTGTTGCCGCTCAGACCCGCGAACGCCGAACCGTTGTTGTTCGTCATCGAGGTGAAGGCGTAGAGGATCTCCGAGAATCCGTGCGGACCCAGGTTGAACACCCCGACGCGCCCCGCGTGGATCGACACCGCGATCGCGGTGACGATGAGCACGACCATCGGCATGACGAGCACGCCGAGGGCCGCGAGTTTCACCTCTTTCGACTGGATCTTCTTACCGAGGAACTCCGGTGTCCGGCCGACCATGAGGCCACCGAGGAAGACGGCGACAATCGCGAAGAGGAGGATCGTGTACAGCCCGCTTCCCTCTCCTCCCGGGCTCACCTCGCCGAGCATCATGCCGGTGAGCAGCGCGAAGCCACCGAGGGGCGTGTAGGAGTCGTTCGCGGAGTCGACGCTGCCGGTTGAGGTCTGGGTCGAGGCGATGTTGTAGAAGACCGAGTCCGCGACCCCGAAGCGAACCTCCTTGCCTTCGACGTTTCCGCCAGGTTGGTAGGTGACGCCGGCGTGGGCGACGGCGGGGTTCGTGCCGTGCTCGGCGATCTCGCCCATCGCCACCCACGCGCCGAACAGGATGACCATCGCGGCGACGACGGCGACGCCCTGACGGAAGCTGCCGACCATCTTGCCGAAGGTGTAGGTCAGGGCGAAGGGGATCGCGAGCAGCAGGACGAACGACAAGAAGTTCGTGAAGGCCGTGGGGTTCTCGAACGGGTCGGCGCCGTTGGCGTTGTAGGTACCGCCGCCGTTCGTGCCGAGCTGCTTGATGACCTCCTGGGAACCGAACGGGCCGCGAGGGATGACCTGGGTGACGTGGTTCAATGAGTCGTGGATCGTCACCGGGCCGGCGAAGGTCTGGATCGCGCCCTGGCTGATGAAGACCACTGCGGCGACGAGCGATATCGGCAACAGCACGTAGATGATCCCCCGCACGAGGTCGACCCAGAAGTTGCCGATCGTCGACGAGCCTCGGCGGGCGAAGCCGCGGATGAGCGCGATGGCGACCGCCATCCCGACCGACGCCGAGGCGAAGTTCTGGACGGCGAGGGCACCCATCTGGGACAGGTACGACATCGTCGACTCGCCGGAGTAGTTCTGCCAGTTCGTGTTGGTAAGGAACGAGACCGCCGTGTTCCAGGAGAGCGCTGGGCCGACCGCGCCGAGATGCTGCGGGTTGAGCGGCAGCGAACCCTGCAGGCGGAGCATCCCGTAGACCACGAGGAGGGCGACCGCGGAGTAGGCGATGAGCGAGCCGGCGTACCGCTGCCAGCTCTGTTCGACCTCGGGGTCGACGCCCACCAGGCGGTAGATCGGACCCTCGATGAAGGCGAGGTACTTCACGCGTCCTTCGTAGACGGCGGCCATGTAGGAGCCGAGGAAGCGCCAGATCAGGATCATGACGGCGGCGAAGACGACGAGCGTCCACGTCAGGTTCATCAGAAGCGCTCCGCCCGGAACATCGCGAATCCGAGGTAGATGAACACGACGATCGAAAGGGCAAGCAAGGCGCCCTGTACAGCGGTCATACGCGTTCGAGCGCCCGGACCAACCCGAGCATGACGGCCGCGAAGATGAACACGCTGAGCACTGCGAGGAAATCGGCCACGGGATTACTTTGCAGGCGATCTCGTGAAGAAAACGTCAAATCCGGTCGCCAGGGCATCAAGAAACTGTCAACATCGGCCGCTGGGGAATCGCGTCGCGACCACGGCGAGGCGGGGTCTCTCCGTCCGGGTCAGGACCCGTCCGTATGCTGGTGCGATGCCGCCGCAACGCCCACCCGGTCGACCGTCGCCTGCGGGACCGGCGAGGCGCCTGTCGCGTCGGGGCCGCGGCCCGTGCGCACGGCCGTTCGCGGGGGTTGCCGTGCTCGCCACCCTCGGGCTCGCCGCGTCGGCCTGTGGCGGATCGAACGGCGCCGCGAGCTACGGCCCGTACCCGGGGTCGTTGCCGAGCGCCTCCACCCTGTGCCCGACGCTCGCGGAGGTCGACTACTACGTCCCCGTCCCCGTGTCGGCCAAGTCAGCCATCGTGGAACAGTCGACGACGGCTGGCGTCCGGTCCACGGTGCGCTGCGTGTACGGTGATCCTCGGCACGCGCCGAGACACGCCGCTTCCGTCACGATGGTGCTCCGGCCCACCGCGACCGAGACCCGACCCAGCGGCGTGGCGATAACGGAGATCAAGCACGTCGGCCTGGCAATGATCAGCTATCGCCGCGGGGATCTGAACTCGGTCGTCATCCACCAGGGAGGTGTCGACGTCATCGTCACCTCGGCGGTTCCGCGCTCCGAGCTGGAAGGGTTCGCCGAAGAGGAGCTGTCGAGGATCCCCGAAGCGGATCGGGCGTGATGGCGTGGGAGGCACGCGGCACATGGTGACGGCTGTCGGAGGAGCGCCCTCGGCGGGATTCGAACCCACGCACCCGGCTCCGGAGGCCGGTGCTCTATCCCCTGAGCTACGAGGGCATGCACCATGCGGCGCGTGCCCCGTGGCGGACCGCCCGAGCACGTCGCCTGACACGCCTCTGCGATTGCATGGTAGCCGCGTGCCCGCTCGGGGCTTCGCGCCGTGACGACCACCGGGCAAATCGTCGACGGGATCGTGCGCGCCCTGCAGGCCGCCGGGATCGATGTCGCGCCGGGCGAGGTGGCGCTCGAGCGCCCACAGCGGCCCGAGCACGGCGACCTGTCGTCCAACATCGCCCTCGTCGTCGCGGCGCGAGCGGGTCGTGCCCCCCGTGCCATCGCCGAGGACCTGGCGGGTCGTCTTGGCGCCTTCGACCTGCCCCACGTCGAGGCCGCGGAGGTGGCCGGACCCGGGTTCGTCAATCTGCGCGTCCGGCCCTCGTACTTCCACGAAGCGCTCGCCGCTGTCCTCGCGGCGGGGCCGGAGAACTACGCCCGCCCCGACGTCGGCCACGGAGAGCGTGTGCAGGTCGAGTTCGTGTCGGCCAATCCGACGGGTCCGCTCCACGTCGGGAACGGCTGGTTCGCCTCGTTCGGCGACGCGTTGGCGCGTCTCCTCGCGCGCTGCGGCTACGTTGTCGAACGCGAGTACTACCTGAACGACACCGGGAACCAAATCCGCCTCCTCGGCGAGAGCCTGCTCGCGCGTCGGGCGGGCACGGCGCCGCCCGAAGCGGGTTACCAGGGCGCCTACCTCGTCGAGCTGGCGGCCAGCTACGACGGCCCCGACGACGCGACGGCCGCGGGCCGCTTCGCCTCCAAGGCCGTCGTGGAGAACATCCGCGCGACCCTCGCCCGTCTCGGCATCGTCTACGACGAGTGGTACAGCCAGGCCTCCATCGAGGAGAGTGGCCAGGTCGACGAGACGATCGCGATCCTGCGCGAGAAGGGACTCGTCTACGACAAGGACGGGGCGACGTGGTTCGCGTCGAGCGAGCACGGGGACAACCGCGACCGCGTCCTCATCACGTCGGCCGGTGAGAGCACGTACCTCGCCGGGGACATCGCCTACCACCGCGACAAGTTCCTCATCCGGGGGTTCGACCGCGTGATCGACGTTTTCGGCGCCGACCACCACGGCCAGGTGCCGAGCCTGCGCGCCGGCGTCGCGGCGCTCGGCGTCGACCCGGGACGACTCGAAGTCGAGCTCGGCCAGCTCGTCTCGCTCGTGAGCGGCCGGATGTCGAAACGGTCGGGCCAGTACGTCCGGCTCGACGAGCTCATCGACACCGTCGGGCCGGACGCGACACGCCTCTTGGCGCTGCTCGGCTCCATCAACCAGGCGACGACGATCGACCTCGACGCCGTGCGCCGACAGTCGATGGAGAACCCCGTCTACTACGTGCAGTACGCGCACGCCCGGATCGCGTCGATCGAACGCGTCGCCGCCGAACGCCGGGTCACACGGCACCCGGACGCCCGGACCGACCTCTCGGTCCTCGTCGATCCCCACGAGCTCGAACTCATCCGGCGTCTCATCGACCTGCCACAGGTGCTCGCGGACGCAGCGTTGGCGCGCGCCCCGTACAAGGTGACGAACTGGGTGCGTCAACTCGCGGCGGATTTCCACGGCTTCTACCACGAGTGCCGGGTTATGGGCGACGACGTCCCTTCGTCGCTCACCGAGGCGCGCCTCGCGCTCGTCGAAGCGGTGCGCGTCGGCCTGGCGATCGGCCTCGGTGTGCTCGGCGTGTCCGCCCCGGATTCGATGTGATGTCGTTCCTTTCCGGCGGCGACGCCGATCTTGGCGCGACCCCGAGCGAGGTGCCCGTCGCGCGACACCTCCTGCCCGACAGCGCCGCGGTGACGGCCGCGGGACGTCTCGAGGTCGGTGGCCTCGACGTCGTCGGGCTCGCCGACGAGTTCGGCACGCCGGTCTTCGTCTACGACGAGACGACCCTGAGGGCGCGCTGTCGCGAGCTCGTCGGCGCCTTCGGGCCCGGCAGTGCCTACGCGACGAAGGCCTTTCTCTGCCGCGCGATGGCCGAGGTCGCGCTCGAGGAGGGATTGCGCCTCGACGTGTCGACCGACGGCGAGCTCGGCGTGGCGCTATCCGCCGGCGCGGAACCGGACCAGATCGTGTTCCACGGGAACAACAAGTCGGACTCCGAACTCGCGGCTGTCGTCGGCCTTCGCGTGGGGCGGATCGTCGTCGACTCGTTCGACGAGATCGCGCGCCTCACTCGCCTCGTCGACGACCGGAGACGGGGTGCCGCCCAGAGAGTCCTCGTGCGGGTCAACCCCGGGATCGAGGCGCACACGCACGAGTTCATCGCGACGGGTCAGGAGGATTCGAAATTCGGGTTCTCCGTGGCTTCGGGTGCCGCGCACGCGGCGGTCGAGGCCCTGCAGGGTCTCGCCGGAGTCGAGGTCGTTGGTGTCCACGCGCACATCGGCAGCCAGATCATGCGGCTCGAGTCGTTCGCGCGCGTCGCCGAGGTCCTCGCGCCGATCGTGGTCGCCCGCGGTCTTGCCGAGCTCTGCGTCGGCGGCGGGTTGGGGGTCGCCTATCTATCCGACGAGTCGGCGCCGACGATCACCGAGTGGGCCGCGGCCGTCCTCGCCGCATGCGGACGCGCCGATCTGCCCTCCAACGTGCGGGTCAGCGCCGAGCCGGGGCGTGCGGTCGTCGCGAGCGCGGCGATGACCTGCTACCGGGTCGGGACGATCAAGGAGCTCCCGGGCATCCGCAACTTCGTCGCGGTCGACGGGGGCATGAGCGACAACCCGCGGCCGGTCCTCTACGGGAGCGGCTACGAGGCCTTCCTCCCGCGGGCCGTGACGGCGGATCGCCCCTACGCGGCGAGGATCGTCGGCAAGCACTGCGAATCGGGTGACGTCGTCGTCGCCGAGGCGCGCGTGCCCCGAGACATCGCCGTCGGTGACGTGCTCGTGACGCCGGTGACCGGTGCCTACGGGTTCTCGATGGCTTCGAACTACAACCGGGTCGGGCGTCCGCCGGTGGTCTTCGTCGACGGGGGACGCGCGCGCCTCGTCGTTCGGCGGGAGACGGTCGAGGATCTCCTCCGCCTGGAACCCTGAGAGCCGCTAGATTGTGCCAATGAGCAGGGATGTCAGGCGTGCGGCGCCGCACGTCGTGCGTCTCGGGCTGCTCGGTCTCGGCAACGTCGGAACTGCGTTCGCCGCGCTGGTCGACAACGACCGCGAGGGTATCGCCCGTCGTGTCGGGCTCAAGCTCGAGATCACCCGTATCGCCGTCCACGACACGGGAAAGCCCCGCGGCGTGCTCGCGCGTCAGGAGCGGATCACCGAGGACGCGTCCGCCGTCGTCGCCGACCCGTCGATCGACGTCGTCGTCGAGCTCATCGGGGGGATCGAACCCGCCAAGTCGTTGATCCTCGCGGCCTTGCGCGCCGGCAAACCCGTCGTGACGGCGAACAAGGAGCTGCTCGCCCAGGAAGGGCCGGAGCTGTTCGCGACCGCTGAGTCGGCCGGACGGGCGCTGCTGTTCGAGGCCGCCGTCGCGGGCGCGATCCCACTCGTGCGCGCCCTGCGCGTCTCGCTCGTCGGCGAGCACATTCGTCGCATCCTCGGCATCGTGAACGGGACGACGAACTACATCCTCACCGAGATGAGCGAGAAGGGCTTGAGCTACGCCGCGGCCCTGGGTGCGGCCCAGAGCCTCGGCTACGCCGAACGCGATCCGGCCGCGGACGTCGGCGGGCACGACGCCGCCGCCAAGGCGGCCATCCTCGCCGGTCTCGCGTTCAGCGCCGACGTCGTCGCCGGCGACGTCTATCGCGAGGGGATCGAGGCGATCGAGACCGCCGACATCGAGTTTGCCCACCGCCTCGGTTACGAGGTGAAGCTGCTCGCCGTCGCCGAGCAGCTCGATGGCGCCGACGACGGTCCCCCCCTGGTCGCGGTGCGCGTCCATCCGGCGATGATTCCCGCCGATCACCCGCTCGCGACGATTCGCGGTCCATTCAACGCCGTGTTCATCGAGGGGGATTCCGTCGGCGAGCTCATGCTCTTCGGGCGCGGTGCCGGGGGGCGCCCGACGGCGAGCGCGGTGCTCGGCGACGTGATCGACGCCGCGGGCGCGTGCGAGCTCGAGGGCGGGCTGCGGTTCTCGCCGCGCCACCGCGCCCAGATCCGGCCGATCGGCGAACTGCGGGCGCAGTACTACGTCGCGATCGACGTGATCGACCGACCAGGCGTCCTCGCCACCGTCGCGACGACGTTCGGGCAGCACAATGTCTCGGTGCGCTCGATGGAACAGGTCGGACTCGGCGACCAGGCGCGGCTCGTCTTCATCACCCACCTCGTCCTCGAGTCCGATGTGCAGGCGACGCTCGGCGCTCTCGCCCGACTCGACGTCGTGCGGCGCGTTGGCGGCCTGATCCGGGTCGTCGGCCAGGAACGGTAGGAGGCGACAGCGAGGTGGCGAGGAGACCAGTGAGGCCCGACGGGCAGCAGACGGGGCAGCGCGCCGCCGGCGGGAGCTGGTCCGGCGTGATCCGCCGCTACGCCGAATTCCTGCCCGTCAGCGGGGCGACCCCGGTCGTGACCCTTCTCGAGGGGAATACGCCGCTGCTCCCGGCGCCGAGGCTCTCCGAGCGCGTCGGCGCCGAGGTCTACCTGAAGGTCGAGGGGCTGAATCCCACGGGGTCGTTCAAGGACCGGGGCATGACGGTCGCGATCTCGAAAGCGCTCGAGGTGGGCGCGCGGGCCGTCGTCTGTGCGTCGACCGGGAACACATCGGCTTCCGCCGCGGCTTACGCGGCCCGCGCCGGGATGGCGTGCATCGTCCTCGTCCCGGAGGGCCACGTCGCGCTCGGCAAGCTCGCACAGGCGCTCGTCCATGGCGCACAGGTCCTCCAGGTGCGGGGGAACTTCGACGCGGCGCTCGTCGTCGTGCGCGAACTTCCGTCCCGCGCGCCCGTCGTCGTCGTCAACTCCGTCAACCCGTTGCGGATCGAGGGCCAGAAGACGGGGGCTTTCGAGATCGTCGACGCGCTCGGCGACGCGCCCGACGTCCACTGCATCCCGGTCGGCAACGCGGGGAACATCACGGCGTACTGGCGCGGCTACCGCGAGTACCAGGCGGCGGGGAAGTCGACCCGGCTGCCACGGATGCTGGGGTTCCAAGCCGCGGGGGCAGCGCCGATCGTCGAGGGTCACCGTATCGAGAAGCCCGAGACGGTCGCGACCGCGATCCGGATCGGCAACCCGGCGTCGTGGGCCGGCGCAACCGCGGCCGTCAGCGAATCCGGGGGTGCCGTTGCCGCGGTGACCGACGAGCAGATCCTCGATGCCTACCGCTTCCTCGCCGAAGAGGAGTCGGTCTTCTGCGAGCCCGCCTCGGCAGCCTCGGTCGCCGGCCTCCTGAAGGCGGACGTGCCGGCGGGGTCCAGGGTCGTCTGCGTCCTCACCGGGCACGGGCTGAAGGACCCGGACGTCGCGATCGGCGGGGCGCGCCCCCCCGACGTGGTCGACGCGACGCTCGACTCGGTCCTCGAGGCTCTCACGTTGTAGGCGGACGCCGGCACGCGCCGACGACAGCCTTCCCGCGACCCGGCGGACCCGCGAGCGGGAGTTCGTCGTCCCGGACGGCGGGGCCGGGGGTTCCGCTGGGTAGTGGGTCGGTTTGACTCGGCCGCGCCTTCGATGATCTGGCGAGCGGTCATGAAGAGATGACGGTTGCCAGCCCTCCCGACCTCACCCTGAAGGGCCGCTCTCCGACCGCCACTGGCCCGCCAGCACCCGCTGCGACCCCGGCGGAAGAGGCGCCAGACTGCCGACGCGCAACGGACACCCCCAAGGCTCGGATCGAACGCGGCAAGCGCTACGGCCGGCTACGGGAGCGTCTCTACACCGTGGCCGATGCTGACCGCGGAAATTCCGGTCGCGCATCTATGCAAGAACTTGATGCCAGTCATGAAGTCGGTGTAGGCGACCAAGCTCCCCTGCAGGTTCTCCTGGGGGTGATAGCTGACTTTCCCAGCAAAGGACCCGGTAACCGAAAATGAGTTGCCGGGCGCCGGAAAGACAATCACCAATATCCCAGGCGTCTTGCTGTGGTAAACGAGGCCCTTGCCGCCCGTGTAATCACGAGAGGTGTAGTCCTGCGAAACCAGCTGCGAAGGCGCGATCGAACTCGGTTGCCACGTCTCGGTACCAGCCAGGTCCGCGCCGACCCCCCCGCCCGGGCATCCGTGGACCACGGTGGTCACCGTGAGGGTCAGCTTCCCTCCGGCAACGTGCGCCACGTTGGAGTGCTGGGTCTTGCAACCGCCGACGTCGACCGAAATGGTGAGCGTGTCCTTCTGCACCACGTGGGCTTTCACGGGAGAGCTGAACCCGATGATCCCGGTCACCTGCGTGCAGGTGATGGTCCCGGTGGCGACGGTGGGGTCGTGCTTGGCAGGTGCCAGCGCCGGCCCGGCGAGAATCCCCGGTGCGCAGAGCACCGCGATTGCGGCCGAAGAAAAGATCGAAGCCCGAGCTGCTCGCCTTCCTCGACAACCACGAAATATCGTTCTCATAGATGCAACATTATTGCGTCGGGAGGGCCAGTAAAGGGCTGACGGGCCTTAACTTGGGAAGTACTTGCTCGCCGCTCGCCCTAGCCCGCAGCTTGGACACCGCCACGTCGAGGTGTGGAGGCCGGTGTAGTTGTCACCCAGGAAGCCGAATCATCGAGAAAAAGGATTCGCGACTCCACGCCGCAAGCGCAGTCTTGCGCCGTGATCCGTAACCGCAGGTCAAACTCGCCCGCGACCCTTCGTTGCCGCTCCCCGCAAGAGCCGTTACACTGTCGGTGTCACCAGCTCGTCCGAGGTGATTTCGCGCGCGAGCCGTTTCCCTCCAGCCGGTGGCAGGAGATCCCGTACCTGTCGAGATCGCATCCCGTGGTTCCCGTGCGCACCGCTCATCAACCATCCTGGGGGGTTGTGTCGGCGTTTCCCCCTCGCCGTTGACGACGCGACATCCGATCCACAGCTCGACGGGAACCGTCGGCCGCGACGCACCGACCCGTCGGCTGCCACGGCGGGTCGATCGGGGGCAAGGTGCGAATTCCCAGTTTGATCTCAGATTCACGACAAAGCAGGAGCAGAGCCGATGGCCGAACAACAGCTCGAGCGCTCGATCCTCGAACGCAAAGAACGCGATGAGCTCCACGCGATCGCGTCGGCAATGTCGCTGACGCCCGCGCCACGATCGAGGAAGGCCGACATCATCGATCTCATCCTCGAGGCGACGGGTGTCGACGTCGCCGGCGAGAGCGGCGAGTCGGGCGGCAACGGAGCGCACGCGGGCGCGGCGGCGACCCTGGCGAACGGCGCAGAATCCCGGGTCGACGACTCGGCGCGGGTCGTCGGCACGACGTTCGAGGACGGATCCGCGGCCGAGGTCGCGGAGACCAACCTCACGGGCAGCTTCGGCGCCTCGGATCCGGCGCCGGTCGGCGAGGCGGTCGCGGCGACGGCTGAGCTCGCGACGACGCCACGCCAGGCGCCCCACTTCGACGGCGGTGACGCCGCCGTCGCCGTGTCCGCTGAAGAGGACGTCGATGACCAGCGTGTCCGCCCGAACGACCGCCGTCCGCCGCGTGGCGGGACGAATCGCGAGGTCCGCCCGCAGGGTGACGGTCACGTCGACACGGCGAACCGGCGCAGCCGCCGGCGCCGTGGCCGCGAGCGTGGCGACGTCCAACCGGGTCAGGAGGTCGCCTGGCAGGGTGAGCTCGTACCGGTGAAGGGCCTGCTCGACCTGCGCGACGAGGGCTACGGCTTCCTTCGCACCGGCGGGTACCTGCCGAGCACGCGCGACGTCTACGTCTCGGTGAGCCAGGCGCGTCGTCTGGCGCTGCGCCGCGGCGATGCGATTGAGGGTGCGTGCCGGCCCGCCGGGCCGAGCGAGAAATACCCGGCGCTCATCCGCGTCGACACGGTCTCGGGACTCACCTCGGACGAGGCCCGGCTGCGACCCCGCTTCGAGGACCTCACGCCGCTCTTCCCGGACAGCCAGCTCCGACTGGAACTGCCCGGCGACCCGAAGAACGTGACCGCAAGGATCGTCGACCTCGTCTCGCCGATCGGGCGCGGCCAGCGCGGGATGATCGTCTCGCCGCCGAAGGCGGGGAAGACGTACGTGATGAAGCAGATCGCCCACTCGATCGAGGCGAACGACCCCGACGTCCATCTCATCGTGCTGCTCATCGCGGAGCGCCCGGAAGAGGTCACCGACATGCGCCGGACGGTGAAAGGCGAGGTGATCGCCTCGACCTTCGACCGACCCGCCGACGAGCACACCGCGGTCGCCGAGCTGACGATCGAGCGGGCGAAGCGGCTTGTCGAGCTCGGACGGGACGTCGTGATCCTGCTCGACGGCATCACGCGCCTCGCACGTGCCTACAACCTGGCGCAGCCCGCGACCGGCCGGATCATGTCCGGCGGTGTCGACTCCGGAGCGCTCTACCCGCCGAAGAAGTTCTTCGGCGCGGCCCGCAACGTCGAGGAGGGCGGGTCGCTCACGATCCTCGCGACCGCCCTCGTGGAGACCGGCTCGAAGATGGACGAGGTGATCTTCGAGGAGTTCAAGGGGACCGGGAACATGGAGCTCCGCCTCGACCGGCGTCTCGCGGAACGGCGCATCTACCCGGCGATCGACGTCAATGCGAGCTCGACCCGCCACGAGGAGCTGCTCTTCGAGCGCACCCAGCTCCAGCAGGTCTGGAAGCTGCGCCGGGTGCTCAACGCGTTGAGCAGCGAGGGCAACTCCGCGGCCGGCCTCGAGCTGCTGATGGACAAGATCCGCACGACGGCGTCGAACGACGAATTCCTCGCCGAGATAGCAAAGGCGCCGCAGCCGACCGCTTGACCGACGCAGTCGGGCGGGCGACACCGTCGCTACCATGAGGGGACCATGAAGACCGACATCCATCCGAGCTACGTCACGACGACGGTGCGGTGCTCCTGCGGGAACACCTTCACGACGCGTTCGACCAAGGCGGAGCTCCATGTCGAGCTCTGCAACGAGTGCCACCCCTTCTACACGGGCAAGCAGAAGCTCGTCGACACCGGCGGTCGCGTCGAGCGGTTCGAGCGCCGTTACGGCCCGCGGACCAAGAAGCGCAGCTGACGCATCACGGCCGGACGGAGACCGTCGCCGGCCTGCAGGTAGCCTTGACACGTGCGAGAGGCCGATCGATTCGCGGAACTTGAGCGCGAGTACGAGAACGTCCTCGCCGAACTGTCCGCGCACGGCATCACCGAGGATCGCAGGCGCTTTCTCGAGCACTCGCGGCGTCTCAAGGCTCTCGAGCCTGTCGTCAGGGCGATGCGCGCCCTGCGCGACGCCGAAGGCGACGTGGCCGCGGCGCGCGAGATGGTTGATGACGCACCGCCCGACGAGCGCGAACTTGCGAAGTCGCAGCTCACCGAGGCGGAACAGCACGTCGCCGAGCTCGGAGCGGAGCTCGGCCGGCTACTGGTCCCCCGCGATGAGAACGACGGACGGAACGTCATTGTCACCATCCGCGGGGCGGAAGGCGGCGACGAGGCGAACCTGTTCGCGCGGGACCTCTACGACATGTACCTGCGCTACGCGGACCGCCGCCACTGGCGGGTCGAGATGCTGAATCTGCAGGCTTCCGACCTGGGGGGCATCGACGAAGCGACGTTCGTCGTGAAAGGCCCCGACGCCTGGCAGCGGCTCAAGCACGAAGGTGGCACCCATCGCGTCCAGCGCGTCCCGGTGACCGAGTCCCAGGGCAGGGTCCATACCTCGTCGGCGGCTGTCGTCGTGCTCCCCGAGGCCGACGAGATCGAGGTCGAGATCGACCCGGCGGATCTCCGCATCGACGTCTACCGCTCGACCGGCCCCGGCGGACAGTCGGTGAACACGACGGACTCAGCGGTGCGGATCACGCACGTGCCGACCGGTCTCGTCGTCTCGATGCAGGATGAGAAGAGCCAGATCCAGAACCGCGCCAAGGCAATGCAGGTCCTGCGGGCGCGGCTCGCCAAACTCGAACGGGACCGTGTCGAGGCCGAACTCGCCCGTGAACGGCGAGAGCAGGTGAAAGGCGGGGGTCGCGCCGACAAGATCCGCACGTACAACTTCAAGGAGAACCGCGTCACCGATCACCGCGTCGGTCTCACGCTCCACAAGCTCGATCGCATCCTCCAAGGTGATCTCGATGAACTCGCCGACGCGCTCCTCGCTCATGAACGATCGCAACAGCTCGGCGCGACCGGCTGAGGCCCCGACGTGGCGTGATCTCGTGCGCGCCGCTCGAACCGACCTCGGCGACGCGAACGAGGGGCTGATCCTGGCCGCGGAGGCCGCGGGAATGTCGCGGGCCGAGCTCGTGCTCGCCCTGGATGCCTCGCCCGAGCGGCGCGATCGGGTTCGTTTCTCCAGGCTCGTCGACCAAAGGGCGCGCGGCGCACCCATCCAGCACGTCGTCGGGCACTGGGGGTTTCGCCGTCTCGACCTCGTCGTCGACGGGCGCGCGCTCGTGCCGCGACCCGAGACCGAGCTCACGGCCGAGGTGGCGATCGCCGAGCTCGCGGCGGGGCGGTCGTCCGCCGGCCGGACGCTCGTCGTCGAGCTCGGAACGGGATCGGGCGCGATCGCGTGTTCGCTCGTTTCGGAGCTGGCGACGGTCGCCGTCGTCGCGACCGATCGTTCGCCCGCCGCGCTCGAGGTCGCGGTGCTGAACCGGGCGCGGCTCGAGCTGGAGCAGGCGCGCCGTGTCGAGTTCCGGCTGGGTGATTGGTACGGTGCGCTCGACCCCACGATGACCGGGCGGGTCGACCTCGTCGTCGCGAATCCGCCGTACATTGCCGCGTCCGAATGGCACGACCTCGACCCAGTTGTTCGCGACTTCGATCCGCGTGAAGCGCTCGTTGCCGGCGAGACCGGACGCGAGGCGATCGAGGAGATCCTGCTCGGCGCGCCGGTGTGGTTGTCGGACGGCGCGGCTGTCGTCGTCGAGGTCGCGCCGCACCAGGTGTCTGCTGTCGTGGCGTTCGCGTCTCGCTCTGGGGCACGTGAAGTCGGCGTCCGGCGTGACCTCGCCGGTCGGGACCGCGTCGTCGTCGCCCGCTGGTGACCGTGGCATCTGTGCCGACCTCGTTCGGCGATCTCGTTCGGGCCCTCGAGGTCGGTGCGGTCGTCGGGCTCCCGACCGACACGGTCTACGGGCTTGCCGCCTCGCTCTCCCGACCCGTCGCGGTGGACCAGCTCTTCGCCCTCAAGGGTCGGCCGCGCGATCTGGCCATCCCCGTTCTCGTCGCTGATCTTGCCCAGGCCGAGGAAGTGGCCGGCGGTGCCGATCCCCGGCTCGCCGTCCTCGCCAACCGCTTCTGGCCGGGCGCGCTGACGATCGCCGTCCGTCGCGGACCAGGCGAGCAGCCCGTTCTCGGCGGCGATCCGGCGACGGTCGGCGTGCGTTGTCCGAACGACGATCTGGTCCGGGCGCTCTGCCGACGGGTCGGACCGCTCGCGGTGACGAGCGCGAACCGTCACGGAGGCGCGCCCGCCACGACCGCGGACGAGTTCCGCGCGATCTTCGTGGCAGACGTCGGTGTGGTGCTCGACGGAGGGGTGCGTGACGGCCGGCCGTCGACGGTCGTCTCGATCGCGGCGGGAACACCGCGCCGCGTACGGGAGGGGGCGATCCCGTTCGCCGCCGTGGCGGCCGCACTCGCCGGATGACGACGGCGCTGGCCGCTCGCCCGCAGCACGTCGCAGCCGAGCTGGGAGGCGACCTCCCAACCGGCCAGACACTGCGAGAAGGCGAGACCCTCGAGCCGTTTAGACTGCATGGCCGTGCGCTTCGCCCTTGGTTCGGACCATGCCGGCCTCCAACTGAAGGACGCTCTCGGCGCGCACCTCACGGCGGGTGGGCACGAGGTGGTGGATCTCGGCACCCATTCGGAAACGGCGGTCGACTACCCGGACTTTGGTGCGGCGGTCGGTCGCGCCGTCGTCGCCGGTGAGGCCGACTTCGGCTTGTGCGTCTGCGGCACCGGCGTCGGCATCGCGATCGCGGCGAACAAGATCCGCGGTGTGCGCGCCGCTCTCGTTCACGACGTCACCTCGGCGCGCCTCGCGCGCGAGCACAACGACGTGAACGTCATCTGCTTCGGCGCGCGCCTGATCGGACCGGTGGTCGCCACCGACGCGCTCGATGCGTTCATCTCGTCCTCTTTTCTGGGCGGGCGTCACCTCCCCCGGATCGAGAAGATCGTGCAGCTCGAAGACAGCCTGTGACCAGGTTCTCCTACGACGTGCTCGGGGAGGACCCCGAAGTCGCGCGCATCCTCGCCGACGAGCTCAGCCGGCAGCGGACGACGATCCAGCTGATCGCGTCGGAGAACTTCACGTCTCCCGCCGTCCTCGCCGCGACGGCGTCCGTCCTCACGAACAAGTACTCCGAGGGCTACCCGGGTCGCCGGTACTACGGCGGCAACGTCTTCGCCGACGAGGTCGAAGAGCTCGCGCGCGAACGGGCGAAGGCGCTGTTCGGCTCGGAGCACGCCAACGTCCAACCGCACGCCGGGGCGCCGGCCAACCTCGCGACATACCTCGCGCTCGTCGAGCCGGGCGAGACGATCCTCGCGATGCGTCTCGACCAGGGCGGCCACCTCACCCACGGCTCGCCGGTGAGCGTGACCGGCAAGATGTACCGCTTCGTCTCGTACGGCGTGACACCGGCGCGACCCGACGGGTCGGGCGAACGCATCGACCTCGACCAGGTCGCCGAGCTTGCGCGGCGCGAGAGGCCGAAGCTCATCGTCGTAGGCACGACGGCGTACACGCGCCGCATTCATCCCGAGCCGTTCCGGACGATCGCCGACGAGGTCGGGGCGTTGCTCATGTTCGACGCCGCCCACCCGGCGGGTCTGATCGCGGCGGGGGTGCACCCGAGCCCGGTCGGTGTCGCCGACGTCGTCACGCTCACGACGCACAAGACCCTGCGCGGGCCGCGGGGCGGGGCGATCCTCACCGGCGAGGAGCACGCTCGCGCGATCGACGCCGCCGTCTTCCCGGGGCTGCAGGGTGGGCCGCTCGAGCACGTCATCGCGGCGAAGGCGGTCGCTTTCGCCGAGGCGGCGCGGCCGTCGTTCAAGGAGTACGCGACCCAGGTCCTGCGCAACGCGGCGGCGCTGGCGGCGTCGCTCGCCGACGAAGGCTTCCGCCTCGTCGCGGGCGGGACGGAGAACCACCAGGTCATCGTCGACCTGCGGTCGTTCGACCCCGAGCTCACCGGCAAGGCGGCGCAGGACGTGCTCGACCGGACCGGGATCACGTGCAACAGGAACCAGATCCCGAACGACCCCCGGTCGCCCTTCGTGACGAGCGGCCTGCGACTCGGCAGTCCCGCCGAGACGACGGCCGGGATGCGCGAGCCGGAAATGACACGGGTCGGTGAGCTGCTCGCGACGGTGCTGCGCCACCGCGACGACGAGGGAACGCTCGCCCAGGTGCGCGCCGAGGTGCACGAGATGTGCGCGCGGTTCGACCCCTACCGTGCGCTCGATCCCGTGCCGGCTGCGCTGTTCGAGGGAGGCGGGTCCCCCTAGGTGGGCTTGTACGGCGAGTACGCCCTCGTCTTTGCGGTGGCGGCGGTCGCGACGTACCTGCTCGCCTTCCCGGTCCGACGGGTCGCGATCCGTATCGGCGCCGTCGACCACCCCGACACACTCCGCCTCCACGCCGCGCCCGTTCCGACGATCGGTGGCGCAGCGATGTTCCTCGGCTTCGCGATCGCGATGGTGCTCGCCTCCCAGCTTGGCGCGCTCGGGCGGGTCTTCCAGGGGTCATCCGAGCCGATCGGCGTCGCCCTCGCGGCGCTCGTCATCTACCTCGTCGGTCTCGTCGACGACATCCGCAACATCTCACCGCCGGCGAAGGTGGCGGGCCAGGTGCTGGCGGCAATGGTTCTCGTGTTCCTCGGGGTCACGATGTACTACTTCAAGATCCCGTTCGTGCCGACGATTTTCGTGCTCTCGCCTTCGATCCTGCCGCTCGTCACCGCGCTCTGGGTCGTCGGAATGGCGAACGCGGTGAACCTCATCGACGGTCTCGACGGCCTTGCGGCGGGGATCATCGCGATCGCGGCCGGCACCCTGTGCATCTACGGGCTCCGCCTCGAGGTGCTCGGGAATCTCTCGACCGACAACCTCGGTCCGCTGGTCGCGGCGATCACCTGCGGCGCCTGCATCGGGTTCCTGCCGCACAACTTCCATCCGGCCCGCGTGTTCATGGGTGACGGCGGGGCGCTCCTGCTGGGGTTGCTGATGGCGGCGGCGACGATGGTGATCGGCGGCCGCACGACCGCCAACGGGACCACGGCAACCGACGTCACCGGCCTCACGTTCTTCCGCTTCGCTCCCCTTTTCATCCCGGTGTTCATTCTCGGCGTGCCGATCCTCGACATGGCGTTCGCGATCGTGCGACGGACGGTGCGCGGGGCCTCGTTCGCCGAGCGGGATCTCGGCCACCTCCATCACCGGCTCGTCCGTCTCGGCCACGGTCATCGACGCGCCGTGCTCATCCTGTGGGCCTGGACCGCGGTGCTCTCGATCTTCGTCCTGCTGCTGACCTTCGGACTGCGGTTCAACGCCTTCGTCCCGTTCGTCGCGATGTTCCTCGTGGCGGCGCTCTACACGGCATTCCGCCCCGGCACTCGATTCCCGCTGCCCGTGCCGACGGCCGCCGCGCCGGGGACCGACGAGTCCTTGGCCGGGCCGGCCGACCTGCGGGAGCGGCCGCCGATCTCCGTCGTCATGTCGGGAGCGGCGGGGGTCGCCGTGGCAGGCGAGCCGGATCTTGCCTCGCCGAAGTCGAGGCGACGGCGGCGGGTCGTGCGCCGGGCACGTCGTGGGCGCGCGCCGAAGGCGGCACCGCACGACGATCCCGGAATTGGCACGCCACCTGCGCGTTTTGCCCACCCGGGCGACGAGATGGGAGGATAAGCCCAGCGTGGCAAGGCGGACGGGCCCGACTTACGTCGAGCTCGCCAGCATGGGCGTGGCGGCGGGAGCCTGCGTCGGCATCGGTGTGGGCGTCGGCTACTGGATCGGGACGGCATCCGGTGCCGGGGTAGCCGTGACGTTCGCCGGACTTGCAGTGGGAGTTCTCACCGCCGTGGCGGCGACCTACTTCAAGATCAAGAGGTACCTGTAACCTCCCTGCAGCGCGGCCCGAGGGTGCCGCGCCAAACTTCACCGAGACGAACATGGACCGGATCACGACGCTGTTCGAGCAACTGCCGCTGCCCGAGGTCGCGCACGTCGTGCGGCGGACGGTCTACGCGGGCATCGTCGCCGGGGTGATCGCGCTTGTCGTTTCGGCCGTCATCGGGTATGTGCTGGTCGGCGTGGGCGGCTGCGTAGGCCTCGGCCTCGGCCTCGCGAACATCCGATTGGCCGCACGATCGGTGGCGAAGGCGAGCGCCACGCCCGCCGCCCATCCGCGGCGCGCGCTCGCGTCGAACACCCTCGTGCGTCTCGGCGCGACGACCGTCGTCGTGATCGGACTGGCGCTGGCGTCGGTGCAGCTCGGTTGCGGCACGGCGGGGGGGGTCGCGGTCTTCTACTGCGTCTATGTCGTGAGCCTGATCCGGTCGCTTCTCCAGCACGGCACGACGGGGGTCGCGTTGTGAGTGGCGGCGTGATCGCGTCGATCTCCATCGGCACCCACATCACGTGGCGGGTCCTCGGACAGACGATCGACGTGGACACCGTGCTCTCGACGCTCGTCGCGGGGGCCGTCGTCCTCGGGGTCGGCTTCTACCTGCGGGCGAAGGCGACCTCCGGCGTGCCGGGCAAGCTCCAGCTCGCCATCGAGACGATCCTCGACGCCGTCGACGAGCAGGTGGCATCTGCCATGGGCGAGGCCGGCCGGCCCGTGGTTCCGCTCGCGTTCACCCTGTTCACCTTCATCCTCATCGCCAACTGGCTTGAGCTGATCCCGACCGGCCACTCGCCCCAGTACCTCCCGGCCCCCTCGTCGGACATCAACTTCACCGCCGCGCTCGCGGTCTTCGTCATCGTCCTCGTGCACGTGACCTGGATCCGCAAACAGGGCCTGCGCCGCTACCTCGGTCACTATGCGCGTCCGTATCTGGTGTTCCTTCCGATCAACGTCATCGAGGAGCTGGTCAAGCCGGTCACGCTCGCACTGCGGCTCTTCGGCAACATCTTCTCGGGCGCGGTGCTGCTCCTCATCATCGCGACACCTGCGCTGGCGACGTGGATCGCGCCCATCCCGGTTCTCGACGTCATCTGGAAGTTGTTCGACGGGTTGTTCGTCGGCCCCATCCAGGCGTTCATCTTCTCGCTCCTCACGATCCTCTACTTCCAATCCGCGTTCGCGGGAGAGCCCGAGTTCGCGTCGGGAAACTCGCGCTAGCCACGGATCCACGACCACCCACGACTGGAGAAGCAAATGGCAGACACGACACAGCAGGCGATCCAGCTCGCCGGCGCGCTCATCGGTGGCGGACTCGCGCTCGGCGGTGGAGCGATCGGCGCGGCGATCGGTGACGGCCTGGCCGGCAGTCAGACGATCGCCGGCGTCGCGCGCCAACCCGAGGCGCAGGGCCGACTGTTCACGATCATGTTCATCATCGTCGGCCTCGTCGAGGCGATGTACTTCATCAACTTGGTGTTCATGTTCCTGTTCGTCTTCGTCCTCTACAAGAAGTAACGGGAACGACCGTGCTGTACGCGAGCTCGTCGGGGTCGAACAGCAACTTCATCGTGCCGAACGGCACGTTCTTCGTCGAGCTCATCATCTTCCTCGTCGTACTCGGCGTGGTCGCGAAGTGCATTCTCCCCTCGCTGCGCGGAGTTCTCGCCGAGCGCAACCGGGTGCTCATCGACGCGCAACGAGCGTCCGAAGCCGCGCGTGCCGAAGCCGCCCGGCTTGAGAATGAACGGATCACCGCTCTCGAGGCCGCGCGGTCGAGTGCGCGCGCCATACTCGAACAGGCCGCGAAGTCCGTCGACGACCTCTTCGATGACGCGCGGGCGCGAGGTCGGGTCGAACACGATCGCCGCATCGTCGAGGCAGCCGGCGCGATCGAAGACGAGCGGCGACGCGTCCGCGACGTCGTCGTGGCGCAGGCAGTCGATCTCGTCGTCGCGGCAGCCGAGCGGATCGTCGGCGGCGGACTCGACGCGGACCGCCACCGGGAGTTCATCGCGGCCGAGCTCGCCGGCGCTGACGCCCCGGCACGGGGCGAGTGACGGGCCCCACGTGATTCTCGCCTCTTCGGACTTCGGATTCACCTTCGCCCTCGAATGGGTGGCGCTCGGCATTTTCGCCTGGCTGTTCGTGCGCTACGTCGTCCCGTTCCTGAGGCCGCTCATGGAGGCCCGGGCCGAAGCCATCAGAGCCGAACTCGCGGCGGGCGAGCAGGCGCGGAAGGAATCCGAGCAGCTCGTGGCGGCCCGCGCCGCGGCGCTCGAGCAGACGAGGGTGCAGGCCGCGGCGATCGTGGCCCGCGCCCGCCAGAACGCCGAGCACTTGGTGATCGAGGGGCGGGCGCGAGCCGACGCTGAGTACCGGCACGCACTCGCCCGCGCCGACGTCGCGATCGATCTCGCCCGCGCCCGGGTGCGGGAAGAGGTCATGTTCCAGGTGGGCATGCTCGTGGTCGCGGTGGCCTCGGAAGTCGTCGCAGCCGAGCTCGACGACCGCGGTCACCACCGTCTCATCCATGAAGCGATCGTGGCTGCCGAATCCGAGAGAGGGAACTAGCGGTGCGCGAGCTCGTCCGTGGCTATGCCGCTGCGGTCCTCGAGTCCGCAGAATCCGCGGGACGGCTCGATTCGGTGCGCGGCGATCTCGTCGAGTTCGCACGCGCGCTCACTTCGTCCGAGAAGCTGCGTCGCTCCCTCGTCGACCCGATGAACGCCACGACGACGCGGCGGGAGATCGTCGCGGATCTCCTCGCCGGCAAGGCGACGGCGGAGACCGCCGCGCTGCTCTCCTTTGCCGTTCGCGCCGAGAAGCCCTCGGAGCTGCCGGTTTCGGTCGCCGTCCTCGTCAAGCTGGCGGAGAACGAGTGCCGGCGGTCGGGCACGCACGCGACGATCGAGATGGAACCGGCGGCGTCGCGCGGCGCCGTCCACGCCCGCATGCGCGGCTACGCCGACCGCGTCCTGGAGGAACTCTCGGCCGCGCGCGAGGTGGACGAGGTCGAAGACGAACTGTTCGGGATCGCGCGCCTCGTCGACGCCAACCGGACGCTCCGCCAGACCCTCAGTGACGCGAACGTGCCCCTTTCGGGGCGGATCGCCGTCGTCGAGGATCTCCTCGGCCCCGTCTGCAAGCCGGCGACCGTCCGGCTCGTACGCTACCTGCTGCGGGCCGGACACCTGCGGGACCTCGTCGGCGCCGTCGAATGGGTGGTCGAGCTCGCCGCGGCAGAACGCGGTCGGCGAATCGCCGCGGTGCGCAGCGCCGTCACGCTGCGACCAGCCGAGAAGAGGCGGATCGCCGCGGCGCTCAGCCGGATCGTCGAGCGCGAAGTCGAGGTCCGCGACATCATCGATCCGACCGTCATCGGCGGGGTTCTCGTCTCCGTCGGCGACGTCATCATCGACGGCACCGTCCGGCTGCGCGTCGAGCGCCTCCGAGATCTGCTCGCGCAGGCGGGCTGACGACTAAGAAGGGCTGGGTATGGCCGAGCTGACGATCAGCGCCGACGAGATCACCGCCGTCCTCGCCCGGCACGTCTCGGAACTGACGACCGAGGTCGGTGCCGAGCAGGTCGGTCGGATCAGCGAGGTGGGCGACGGGATCGCCCACATCTCGGGCTTGCCGCACGCCTCGGTGAACGAGTTGCTCGAGTTCGAGAACGGGACGTACGGCCTCGCCCTCAACCTCGACGAGGAAGAGATCGGCTCGATCGTTCTCGGCGAGGTCGAAGGGCTCGACGAGGGTCAGATCGTGCGCACGACGGGAAGGATCCTGTCGGTCCCCGTCGGAGACGCGCTGCTCGGCCGCGTCGTCAACCCCCTCGGCGAGCCGATCGACGGGAAGGGCCCCCTCGGCGACGTCGAGCTGCGCCGCCTCGAGGTGCAGGCCCCCGGGGTCATGAGTCGCCAGCCGGTGTGCGAGCCCCTGCAGACCGGCATCAAGGTCATCGACGCCGTCACGCCGATCGGTCGCGGCCAGCGCGAGCTCATCATCGGCGACCGCAAGACCGGCAAGACGACGATCGCCGTCGACACGATCATCAACCAGCGCGGCATGGGAGTGAAATGCATCTACGTCGCGATCGGACAGAAGGGATCGACGGTCGCGCAGACCGTCGCGGCCCTCAGCGCGCACGACGCACTCGAGTACACGGTCGTTGTCGCCGCGCCGGCCTCCGAGCCGGCGCCGTTCAAGTACCTCGCGCCGTACGCCGGCTGCGCGATGGGACAGCACTGGATGGAGCGCGGCGAGCACGCGCTGATCGTCTACGACGACCTCTCCAAACAGGCCGAGGCCTACCGTCAGTTGTCGCTGTTGCTCCGCCGCCCGCCGGGGCGTGAGGCCTATCCGGGCGACGTCTTCTACCTCCACAGCCGCCTCCTGGAACGCGCCGCGAAGCTCTCGGACGAGCTCGGCGGCGGGTCGCTGACGGCATTGCCGATCATCGAGACGAAGGCGGGGGACATCGCGGCCTACATCCCGACGAACGTGATCTCGATCACCGACGGCCAGATCTTCCTCGAGACCGACCTTTTCAACTCGGGGGTGCGCCCGGCGATGAACATCGGGAACTCGGTCTCGCGCGTCGGCGGCGCGGCCCAGGTGAAGGCCATGAAGTCGGTCGTCGGCTCGCTGAAGATCGACCTCGCCCAGTTCCGCGACCTCGAGGCGTTCGCGACGTTCGGCTCCGAGCTCGACAAGGCCTCCCAGGCCCAGCTCGACCGCGGCTACCGATTGATCGAGCTGTTGAAACAGGGCCACAACGAGCCGATGCCCGTCGAGGAGGAGATCCTGGTCATCTACGCCGGCGTGAACGGATTCACCGACGCGGTCGCGATCGGCGACGTCCGGCGCTTCGAATCGGCCCTGCGGGCGGACTTCCATTCGTCCCACCCAGAGATGCTCGAACACATCGCCACGACGGGCACGCTGCCCGACATCGCCGAGTTCGAAGCGGCGATCAGCGACGTGGCCTCGGGTTTCGCCGAGGGCTCGGAGAACGACGGCGTGCCGGCGGACGGGGCGCCGAGCGCCGCGGCCGAGCCGTCGCCGGGGGACGCCGAGCCGGCTGACCCGCGGGGCTGAGCGATGTCGTCGGGCCAGGAGCGCGTCCTCAGACGCCGGATCCGCAGCGTCGAGTCGACCGAGAAGTTGACGCGGGCGATGGATCTCATCTCGGCGTCGCAGATCCTTCGGGCCCAGGCCCGCATCCAGGCGAGCCGGCCCTACGTCGACGGGATCGAGAAGGTCCTCGAGGTCACCGCCTCCGACGTGGGGCCGTCCTCGTCGATCCGGGGCGTGCCGGCCGACCCCCGGCGGGTCCTCGTCGTCGTGATCGTCGCGGACCGCGGACTGTGCGGTGCCTACAACTCGAACGTCCTGCGTGCCGCCGAGCGGATGATGCGCACCGGGGAGGCGGAGGGGCGCGTCTACACGCTCGTGACCGTCGGGCGCCGGGCGCAGGCCTTCTTCCGGTTCCACGGGCGTCCGATCAGGGAGTCGTTCGTGAAGATGACCGAGCGACCGACCTACGAGGACGCCTGCCGGGTCGCACGCGGCGTCGAGGCACCGTTTCTCGCTGGCGAGGTCGATCTCGTCCAGCTCGTCTCGATGCGTTTCCGCTCCGCCGGGGTCCAGCTCGTCGAGGTGCGCCAGGTACTGCCGCTCGCCCCCGGGGTTCCGCCGCCGGACGAGGAGGAATCCGCGGCCCAGCCGGCAGGCGCCGCGGGCTTCTACGACTTCGAGCCGCCCGCCGAGGAGCTGCTCGCGCTGCTCGTGCCGCTGTTCGCTGAGACGGTGTTCTTCCAGGCGCTCCTCGAGGCCTCGGCGTCGGAGCACACCGCCCGCCAGCGGGCGATGTCCGCCGCGACGGAGAACGCGGACGAGCTCGCGACGACGCTGCGCCGGCTCATGAACCGGATCCGCCAGGATTCGATCACGAACGAGATCATGGAGATCGTCGGCGGGGCGGAGGCGATGCGGCTCGCCCGCGCTTCCGAGACGCTCAGCGCGGGCTCCAGCGAGGAGTAGAGGCGATGTCGACCGAATCCAGCGCGACGAATCCCGGGGCGCGACCGCTCGAGAACGGCCGAGTCGTCTCGATCGCCGGTCCCGTCGTCGACGTCGAGTTCCCGCCGCACGCGATTCCGGAGATCAACACGGCGTTGGAGATCGACCTCGAGCTCGAGGGGGCGCACGTCGTCATCACCGCCGAGGTCGCGCAGCAGATCGGCGAGGGACGCGTCCGCTGCATCTGCTTGAAGCCGACCGACGGTCTCGAGCGCGGCGCCGTCGTGCGCAACACCGGCCAGGGCATCACCGTGCCCGTCGGGGACAACGTCCTCGGTCACGCCTTCAACGTCATCGGCGAGCCGATCGACACCGACGACATCGGCGCCGTCTCCGACCGCTGGGAGATCCACCGCGATCCGCCGCCCTTCGAGGAGCTCGAACCGCGCCGCGAGATGTTCGAGACCGGGATCAAGGTGATCGACCTCCTCGAGCCGTACGTGCAAGGCGGCAAGATCGGCTTGTTCGGTGGCGCAGGCGTCGGCAAGACGATCCTCATCCTCGAGATGATCAACCGTGTCGCCAAGCAGCACGGCGGCGTCTCGGTCTTCGCGGGAGTGGGCGAGCGGACCCGTGAGGGGACCGACCTCTGGCTCGAGATGCAGGAGTCGGGCGTCATCGACAAGGCCGTCCTCGTCTACGGGCAGATGGACGAGCCGCCGGGTGTCCGACTGCGGGTCGCGCTCTCGGCCCTCACGATGGCGGAGTACTTCCGAGACGTGAAGCACCAGGACGTGCTGTTGTTCGTCGACAACATCTTCCGCTTCGTCCAGGCGGGTTCCGAGGTGTCGACGCTGCTCGGCCGGATGCCGTCCGCCGTCGGTTACCAGCCGACGCTCGCGGACGAGATGGGCCAGCTCCAGGAGCGGATCACCTCGACACGGGGCCGCTCGATCACCTCGGTGCAGGCGGTCTACGTGCCGGCGGACGACTACACGGACCCCGCCCCGTTCACCACGTTCACCCACCTCGACGCGACGACCGAGCTCTCACGGCAGATCGCCGCGCTCGGGATCTACCCGGCGGTCGACCCGCTCGCCTCGACGAGCAGCATCCTCGCCCCGGAGGTCGTCGGCGACCGCCACTACGCCTGTGCGAGCGCGGTGAAGCAGGTCCTCCAGCGCTACCGCGACCTGCAGGACATCATCGCCATCCTCGGCCTCGAGGAGCTTTCCGAGGAGGACCGACTGATCGTGACGCGGGCGCGCAAGATCCAGCGGTTCCTGTCGCAGCCGTTCTTCGTCGGCGAGGTCTTCACCGGTCTGCCCGGCGTCTACGTGGCGGTCGAGGAGACGGTCCGCAGCTTCGAGGCACTCCTCGGCGGGGACCTCGACGATGTTCCCGAGCAGGCGTTTCTCAACGCGGGCGGCGTCGACGACGTCCACGAGAAGTCCAAGCGGCTCGAGAGCGGCTGAGAGGACCGGAGGGCGAGCATGGGAACTCCATTTCACGTCGAGCTCGTGACGCCCGAGCGGGTGCTGTTCTCGGGCGAGGCCGACGAGGTCTCGTTGCGCACCGTCGAGGGCGAGATCAGCTTCCTCGCGCGCCACGAGGACTACGTCGGCGTCGCCGACGTGACCGTCGTGCGCATCGCCGTCCTCGGGGACGTCGGTGCCGACGGGACCGAGGGCACCCCGACCGAGCTGCGCGCCGCGGTCCACGGCGGCCTCGTGCACGTCAACCGCGAGGGTGTCGTGGTCCTCGCGGGCGTGGCCGAGCTCGCCTCCGAGATCGACGTCGACCGCGCCCGCCGGGCCCTGGCGGCGGCCGAGGGGCAGCTCGGCGCGGCGCCGCCGGCGACGACGGGCGAGGTCGAGCCGTCGGGGACGGCCGGCGGTGCGGAGCGCCCCACCCTCGAGGCGGTGCTCGCTCTTGCCGCCGCCGACTCGCCACAAGCCGCGATCCGCCGGGCGCAGGTTCGCCTCGAAGCGTCCGGGGCCACCGCGCGGAGGTGACGACCGGCCAGGGTTCCGTGGACCCCGCCGCAGGCCGGCGCGTCGTCCGATCGGCGGCTCGCCGCCGTCTGCTCGTCGCCATGACCGTCGCCGGGCCCACGGCGAGCGAGATCGACGGCTTGCGGCGGGCGCTCGGCGGCTCCGGTCTCGGGCGCATCGCGCCGCACCTCACGCTGGTCCCGCCCGTGAACGTGCGCGAGGAGGAGCTCGTCGACGTGCTCCGCCTCGTCCGGTCGGTCGCGACCGAAGACCCCGTCGAGGTGCGGATCGGCCCGGCGCGCACGTTCGCCCCGCGCACGCCCGTCGTCTACCTCGAGGTGGGCGGGGACACGGCGAGGGTCGCCGGGCTGCGGCGCCGGCTCGCGGTCCCGCCGCTCGTGCCCGAGGTCCGCCCGGCGGAGCGGCCCTTCGTCCCGCACGTCACGATCGGCGGCCGCGTGGCGCAGCCGAAGATCGCCGCCGCGCTCGAGATGCTCGCCGAGTTCAAGCTGGCCGCCGAGCTGTCGACGGTCGCGCTCTGCGAGCAGGACGAGGTCGCCCCGCGCCATCCCTGGCGCGTCATCGCCGATGTCGTGCTCGGCACGGGATCGACGATCGGCCGGGGCGGACGCGAGGTCAGCTTTGTGGGCTCGACGATCCTCGATCCCGAGGTGGCGGCGTGGGCAGACGCGACGCCCGGCGAGGACGCGATCGGCGATGAAGCGACGACCCCGCCGTCCGAGGATCCCTTCGTGCTCACGGCCTACGTCGTGGGCCGACCCACCGCCGCCGCCGTCGGATCGGTCCGCGGGTCGGCCGTCGAGATCCACCGACTGCGCGTCGACGAGAAGCGGCGCGGCGAGGGCATCGGGGGGCAGCTCGTGCGGGCGCTCGAACGGGCGGTGACGGCCCGTGGCTGCTCGCGCGTCGTCTTCCGGGCGGTCGCCGCCGGGAGCGTCGAGGGGTTCCTCTCCCACCTCGGGTACGCACGCGTGGCCGACTTCGCCGCCGGGCGCGACGGGGAACCCCGCGTCGCGCTCGGGCGGAGAGTCGGCTGACCGTTCGGGGCCGCGCCCGGGCGATCCGACCGGCGCGGCCGCGATCGGCCATCGGGGCCCGGCAGCGGCGGTAGCGTCGCGCCGATGCAGCAGTTCATCGTGCGCTCCGCGGGGCCGCTGCGGGGCGAGGTCACCGTCCAGGGAGCGAAGAACTCCGTCCTGAAGCTGATGGCGGCGTCGCTCCTCGCCGAGGGGACGACCCGGATCGAGAACGTCCCCCGCATCACCGACGTCGAGACCATGGCGGAGGTCCTCACGGCGATCGGCGCCGAGGTCCGCAGGGACGAGGCGGGCGACGTCTTGGTCACCAGCCCGGCGCGCTGCACCCCCGTGGCCCCCTACGAGCTCGTGGAGAAGATGCGTGCCTCGATCGTCGTCCTCGGACCGCTGCTCGCCCGGCACCACTTCGCCCGGGTGTCGCTGCCCGGAGGGGACGATTTCGGCTCCCGACCGATCGACATCCACCTGCGGGCCCTGTCGGAGCTCGGCGCCGAGTTCACGACGGAACACGGCTACGTGGAGGGCCGGTGCGACCGATTCGTCGGCGCGCGGGTCGTCCTCGAGTACCCGAGCCACACGGCGACGGACAACATCCTCATGGCGGCGACCCTCGCCAAGGGCACGACGGTGATCGAGAACGCGGCCCGCGAGCCCGAGGTGAAGGATCTCGCCGAGCTCCTCGTCGCGATGGGTGCGCACATCTCCGGGGCGGGCACGTCGCGCCTCGAGATCGACGGCGTCGACGAGCTCCTTCCGGCGTCGCACCGGGCGGTCGCCGACCGCGTCGAGGCCGCGACGTTCCTCGCCGCCGTGGCGATCGCCGGCGGGGAGGTCAACCTGCGTGGCGCGCACCACGAGGACATGGACATGTACCTGGAGAAGCTCCGCGCGATGGGGGTCAGCATCGAGCCGACGGTGTCGGGGATCTCGGCCCGTTTCGCGGGCCGGCCGCAGGCGGTCGACGTCTCGACGCTTCCCTATCCCGGGGTGGCGACCGACTACAAGCCGCTGCTCGTGACCGTGCTCGCCATCGCCTCGGGGGTGGCGATCGTCAGCGAGAACATCTACGCGGGACGCTTCCGCTACGTCGACGAGCTGCGCCGGATGGGGGCGGACATCCGCACCGAGGGCCACCATGCCGTCGTGCGCGGGGTCGGGCGGCTCTCGGGCGCGCCGGTGAGGGCGCCCGACATCCGGGCGGGCGCGGCGCTCGTCCTGGCGGGTCTCGCCGCCGACGGCGAGACCTGTGTCACGGGGATCGAGCACATCGACCGGGGCTACGAGGACTTCGACGGGAAACTGCGGGCCCTCGGGGCCGACGTCACGCGCGAGCACGACCAGCCAGCTGCCGAGTCGTGAGACGGGGCGATCGCTGAGATGCACGGACCGGAGTTCGCGCGCCCGCTTGCGACCCGCCAGCAGTTCCCCGCGCCGGCCGGTTGGCGCATTCTCGACCACGATCCCCGCTGGTATGAGCGGGCCATCTTCTACGAACTGTCGCCCCGGGGTTTTTTCGACTCGAACGGCGACGGCACCGGCGACCTCGCCGGAGTCGTCGAGAAGCTCGACTACCTCGCCTGGCTCGGCGTCGACTGCCTCTGGTTGCTGCCGTTCTACCCGTCGCCGTTGCGCGACGGGGGCTACGACGTCGCCGACTACTGCGACGTCGCACCGGAGTTCGGCAGCCTCGACGAGATGGCCCGCCTGATCAGCGAGGCGCACGACCGCGGCATGAGGATCCTGATCGACCTGGTCCTCAACCACACGAGCGACGTCCACCCCTGGTTCGCCGAGTCGCGCTCGTCGCGGGACAACCCGAAGGCCGACTGGTACGTCTGGAGCGACGACAACAGGCGCTACGCGGACATCCGGGTGATCTTCTCGGACTCCGAGGCGTCGAACTGGACCTGGGACGGCGTGCGCCAGCAGTACTACTGGCACCGGTTCTTCCACTTCCAGCCCGACCTCAACCTCGACAACCCCGAGGTGCGCGAGGCCCTCCTGTCGGTGGTCCGCTTCTGGCTCGACCTCGGCGTCGACGGCTTTCGGCTCGACGCCGCCGCCTACCTGTTCCAACGCGAGGGCACGACGGGGGAGAACCTGCCCGAGACGCACGAGTTCCTGCGGCGGATCCGGGCGGAGATCGACCGCGACTATCCGGGCCGGGTGCTGCTCGCCGAGGTGAACCAGTGGCCCGACGACGTCGCCGACTACTTCGGCGACGGCGACGAGTGCCACATGTGCTTCCACTTCCCGCTGATGCCGCGGATGTTCATGGCGATACGCCGCGAGCAGCGTTTCCCGATCACGGAGATCCTCGCCCAGACGCCGTCGACCCCCCCGGGTTGCCAGTGGGGGATCTTCCTGCGCAACCACGACGAGCTCACGCTCGAGATGGTGACGGACGAGGAACGTGACTACATGTACGCCGAGTACGCGGTCGATCCACGGATGCGCAAGAACCTGGGGATCCGCCGCCGCCTCGCGACGCTCGTCGACAACGACCGCGGTGTCGCCGAGCTCCTCTTCGCGCTGCTGCTCTCGCTCCCGGGGGCTCCGGTCCTCTACTACGGCGACGAGATCGGCATGGGCGACAACATCTACCTCGGCGACCGCGACACGGTGCGGACGCCGATGCAGTGGACGCCCGACCGCAACGCCGGCTTCTCGACCGCCGACTTCGCCCAGCTGTACCTGCCACCGCTCATGGACCCCGTCTACGGCTACGCCGCGGTCAACGTCGAGGCCTCGTTGCGGAACCCGTCGTCGTTCCTGCACTGGCTCCGTCGGATGATCGCCGTGCGCCGCGAGCACGGGGTCTTCGCGACGGGCTCGATCGAGGTCCTGTCGGCGGACAACCCTTCGGTGCTCGCCTATCTGCGAACCCAGCGGGACCCGAGAACCGGCGACGTGCAGTCGATCGTGTGCGTGAACAACCTCTCGCGCTTCGCCCAGGCGACCGAGCTCAGCCTCGTCCGCTGGAAGGACTCACCGCCCGTCGAGCTGATCGGACGGTCGACGTTCCCGCCGATCGGGCTGGAGGGCTATCCGGTCACCCTCGGGCCACACGGGTTCTTCTGGCTCCAGGTCGAGGGACGCTGACCGTGGCGGTAACGAAGGACGAGCTCGGGGCGCTCGCAGGCTCGTACCTCGACCGCCAGCGCTGGTTCCAGCGGACGGTCCCGGGCGCGCGCGCCGACGAGATCGATCTCGTCCACTGCGAGATGCTGCGCGACGAGCCCCCGTCGCTCAGCCGCCTGCTGCTCCGCTGTCGCGGCAGGCACCTCAGTCTCTTCGTCGGGTGGCGTGACGCGGTCGAAGTCTCCGACGCGCTGCACGGGCGGGAGGGCGCGATCTTCGGCTCGGTCCTCGACGGCCACCGCACCGCGCTCGTCTACGACGCGCTGGCCGACGACGTCCTCGCGATCGAGCTCTTCCGGCGGGCGACGCGCGGCAGGGAGACGGCGACGCGGGTCCGCCAGGTCGCGACGGCCGTCTCGCACGCATCGCTCGTGTACGACGGACGGTTCCTCATGAAGTGCTACCGGGTGCTCGAGGACACGACCCGCCCGGAGATCGAGGTGCTGATGAAGCTCGACGCCGTCGGCTTCAACGCCATCCTCGCCCCGGTCGCGGCGTGGCAGTCCGACGGATTCGACCTCGCGCTCGTGCGCGAGTTCCTCCCCTCGGCGCTCGAGGGTCGGCTGCTCGCGCTGACGTCGCTGCGCGACCTGCTGGCACGCGTCTCCGGCTACGACCGTGCCGACACGGCGGTCATGACGCGTCTCGAGTCCGGCAGCACCTTCGACCCCGCCACCGCCGCGGCAGCCGCGGGAGGGGATCTCGCTTCCGAGATGCGACGCCTCGGGGGGACCGCGGCGCGTCTGCATCTCGCGCTCGCCGACGCCTTCGGAGCGACCGAGGTGCCGCCCTCGACGCTCGCCGACGAGGTCGCGCAGCTCCTCTCGAACGGGTTCGGGGGGCGGACCGCGGGCGAACGGGTCCGCGGCTCCTCCGAACTCGTCGCGCGGGTTCGAGCGCTGCACCCCGGGCGAGCCGGCTCGGCGATCCGGGTCCACGGCGACTTCCACCTGCGACGGGTGATGCGGGGAGAAACGGGCTGGGTGATCGTCGGTTTCGGCGACGATCCGCTCTTCGGCGACTCCCTCGCGCTCACGTCGCTCTCCCCTCGTTCCGGCACGCCGGTCGAGGACCTCGCCGACATGTGGTTCTCGATCGGCCGCGTCGCCCACGAGGCGCTCGCCCAGCGTCCGATCGCCGAGGTCGAGCTGGCCGGCCAGCTCGCCAGGGAGTGGGTGCGGCGCAACCGGGGCGCGCTTCTCGCGGGATACCTGGCGACCCGTGGTATCGACCGGCTGCTCCCGGGCGACGCGTCGCTCGTCGAGGAGCTGCTCACGGTGCTCACCGCCGCCCGCGAGCACCGCCACGGAGCGACGCCCCCGGGCCCCTGACCATCGGCGTTCGTCGGCGCGGGCCGTTGATCGTCGCTCGCGTCCCGGGCGGGTGGGCCCCTGGTCACGGTGGCCGCGTCGCCCGATAGGCGCGCGGTCGGCCACTTCGGCTGGACTGGGGGACCGTGGACGACCTGACGAGCGGCGAGATCCCGGCGGTGCATGGCGCCTATCTCGACCACGCGGCGACGACACCGATGCGTGCCGAGGCGGTCGCGGCGATGCTCCCGTTTCTCACCGCGGAGTACGGCAACCCTTCGGGCGTCTACGCGTCGGCGCGACGCGCCCGGCGAGCCCTCGACGACGCCCGGGACGCGACGGCGGCGGCGCTCGGCTGCGGGCCAGGCGAGGTCGTGTTCACGTCGGGCGGGACCGAGGCCGACAACCTCGCCGTGCTCGGCGTGCACGGGCGGGTCGGTGGCACCGTCGTCGTCAGCGCGATCGAGCATCACGCGGTCTTGAATCCCGCGCGCCGCTTCGGCGCGCGCCTGGTGCGCCCGACGGCCGAGGGCGTCGTCGACCTCGACGCCCTCGTCCGGGCCCTCGACGCGACGGTGGCGCTCGTGAGTGTGATGGCCGTGAACAACGAGGTCGGGACCGTCCAGCCGCTCGCCGCGGTCGTGGCCGCGGTGCGCGACCACGCGCCGCGGGCCCTCATCCACAGCGACGCCGTGCAGGCGATGTCGTGGCGCGACGTCGCGGCGGAGCTCGCGGAGTGTGACCTCGTGTCGATCTCGGCCCACAAGTTCGGTGGGCCGAAGGGCGTCGGCGCGCTCGTCGTGCGCGGGCGCGCCACCGGGGCGGTCGCGCCATTGTGCGGCGGCGGCGGCCAGGAGCGGAGCCTGCGGCCGGGAACGGAGAACGTCGCGGGGATCGTGGCGATGGCCGCGGCCGCGGTGGCGACGGCAGCGGAACGGCCCGAGGCATGCGCACGGACGCGGGCGCGGCGCGACCGGTTTCTCGACGGACTCGCGGCGTCGGTGCCGGGGATGGTGGAGTCGGTTCCCCGGGCGTTGACGGCGCCCGGGCACGCCCACGTCCGGTTCCCCGGCGTGCTCGCCGAGGAGCTGCTCTTCCTGCTCGACGAGGCCGGCGTCGCCGCGTCCGCCGGTTCGGCGTGCGCGTCAGGGGCGATCGAGCCGAGCCACGTCCTGCACGCGATGGGCTGGAGGGGCCGCGCCGCGCGCGAAGCCGTGCGGTTCACGCTCGGGCCGGCGACGACCGAGGGCGAGGTTGACTACGCGGCGGGCGTCGTCTCGGGGGCGGTGGCGTCGCTCGCCCGCGCGGGCGCGATGGGAGACTGAGCGCGTGCGCGTGCTCGTCGCGATGTCCGGCGGTGTCGACTCCTCCGTTGCGGCGGCGCTGCTCGCCGCCGAGGGCCACGAGGTCGTCGGTGCGACGCTCAAGCTGTGGGGCGGATCCGGCGACTTGGGCTGCTGCTCGGTCGCCGACGTGGACGACGCGCGCCGGGTCGCCGACCAACTCGGAATCGAACACCGCGTGTTCAACTTCACCGACGAGTTCGCAACTGGGGTGGTCGAGCCGTACGTCGTCGACCACGCCCAGGGCAGGACGCCGAATCCCTGCGTCGAGTGCAACCGCGCCGTGAAGTTCGGCCATCTCGCCGACCGCGCCCGCCGGCTCGGCTTCGACGCCATCGCGACGGGGCACCACGCCCGGGTGAGCGTCGAGGGTGGGCGGGTGCGGCTTCGCCGGGGGGCCGACCGCCTGAAGGACCAGTCCTACGTGCTCTCGACCCTGTCGGCTCGGGAGCTCGCCCGCGTCCTGATGCCGATCGGCGAACTCACCAAACCCCTCGTGCGCGAGCTCGCCGGGCGGTTTGGACTTCGTACCGCCGCCAAGCCCGACAGCCAGGACGTGTGCTTCATCGCCTCGAGGTCCCCGGGACTCGGGCGGTCCGCCTTCCTGGCGGAGAGGATCCCCCTCCACGCCGGCCGCGTCGTCGACGTGGCGACGGGCGCCGAGCTGGGGGCGCTCGACGCGGTCGAGCTCGTGACGGTCGGCCAGCGCCGTGGTCTCGGCGTCGCCGTCGGCGACCGCCGTTACGCGGTCCGGGTCGACGTCGCCTCGGCGACCGTGTTCGCGGGCTCGCGCGAGGACCTCTTGGTGGGGGGCGTGGAATTCCGCGCGCGTACCTGGTTCGACGTGCCGCTGCCGACGGGTTCGCCGGTGCTCGCCCAGGCGAGCGCCCACGGCCCCGCCCGTCGCGCCGTCGTCACCTCCGGGGGGATCGAGTTCCACCGGCCCGAGAGGCGGGTCGCTCCCGGTCAGGTCGTCGCGTGCTACGTCGGCGACAGGGTCGTCGGCTCGGGCGTCGCCCGATGACGACCGCCACCCCCGCCGACGCGCCGCTCGTCGAGGGACTGGCGAGTGAGCACGCCGTGGCCAGCGGCGGCGATCCGGCGGCGCGGGCGGCCGAACTGCGGGAGCTGATCCGCTACCACTCGGCGCGGTACCACCGCGACGACGCCCCGGAGATCGCCGACGCCGAGTACGACGCCCTCGTCGTCGAGCTGCAGCGCCTCGAGCGCGACCACCCCGAACTCGCGGGCGGGGACTCGGTCGCGGATTCGGTCGGCGCCGCGCCCTCGGGCCAGTTCGCGCCGGTGCGCCACGCCGTGCGGATGATGAGCCTCGACAACGTCTTCTCACTCGAGGAGCTCCGAGCGTGGGGCGAGCGCGTCGAACGGCTGCTCGCGGCGGAGCCGGGCGTCGGCGCCGGGGTGGTGGTGCGTTACGTCTGCGAGCCGAAGATCGACGGGCTCGCCGTCTCGCTCCGCTACGAGCGCGGCCGTCTCGTCCAGGCCGCGACCCGGGGCGACGGGACGACCGGCGAGGACGTCACGGCGAACGTGCGCACGATCGCCGCGGTCCCGGAACGGCTCGCGCTCGCGCCCGACGACCTGCCCGAGATCTTCGAGGTGCGCGGTGAGGTTTACCTGCCGATCTCGGCGTTCGAGGACCTCAACCGGCGCCAGATCGCGGCCGGCCTGCGGCCATTCGCCAACCCCCGCAACTCCGCCGCCGGGTCGTTGCGCCAGAAGGACCCGTCGATCACGGCGGCGCGGCCGCTGGCGTTCTGGGCCTACCAGGTCGGCGAGGTGGACGGGGGTGCCGCCGGGCCGCAGGGCGACCGTCTCGGCTCGCACGCGGCATCGCTCGAGCTCGTGCGGCGGGCGGGCCTTCCGGTCAACCCCGAGACGCGGACGGTCGACGGCCTCGAGGACGTCTACGACTTCTGCCGCCACTGGCAGGAGCACCGCCACGACGTCGACTACGAGATCGACGGCGCCGTCGCCAAGGTGAACGACCTGGTGCTGCAGCGGGCACTCGGCGCGACCGCCCGCGCCCCGCGCTGGGCGATCGCCTTCAAGTTCCCGCCGGAGGAGCGCACGACGCTGCTCGAGGACATCCTCGTCTCGATCGGCCGGACGGGCCGGGCGACGCCGTACGCGAAGTTGACCCCGGTCGTCGTGGCCGGGTCGACGGTCGAGTACGCGACGCTCCACAACGAGGACCAGGTGCGCGAGAAGGACGTCCGACCCTGCGACACGGTGATCGTGCGCAAGGCGGGCGACGTGATCCCCGAGGTGGTCGCCGCGGTGCCGGCGCGGCGACCCGCCGGGAGCGTCCCGTGGCGGTTCCCCGCACGTTGCCCAAGCTGTGACAGCCCGCTCGTGCGTCTCGCGGGCGAGGCGGACACCTACTGCGTCAACCTGGAATGCGCCGCCCAGCGGGTGCAGCGCCTCGCGCACTTTTGTTCGCGCGGCGCGATGGACATCGAAGGTCTCGGCGAGCAGCGGGTCACCCAGCTCGTCGGGGCGGGGATGCTCGCTGACGTGGCGGACGTCTACGCGCTCTCGGCCGGGCGGCTCGCCCCCCTCGAGGGTTTCGGGACGATCTCGGCGCAGAACCTCGTCGAGGCGATCGCGGCGTCGGCCACGCGGGGCCTCAGCCGACTGCTCGTCGGGTTGTCGATCCGCCACGTCGGCTCGACCGTCGCCGACGCGCTCGCGGTCCACTTCGCCGATCTCGACGAACTCGCCACGGCGGACGAGCCCCGGCTTGGCGCCGTCGACGGCGTGGGGCCCGTGATCGCGCAGAGCGTGCGCGCCTTCTTTTCGGCCGAACGCAACCGTGCGGTGATCGAGAAGCTGCGCGCCGCCGGGGTCAGCTTCGACTCGGACCGCTACCCGGCGGGGGAGGCGCCGGCGCTCGCACAGACGCTCGCGGGGCGGTCCGTCGTCGTCACCGGGACCCTCGAGGGATTCACCCGGGACGAGGCCGAGGCGGCGATCGCCGCCCGCGGCGGCAAGTCGCCGGGGTCGGTCTCGGCCAAGACCACGGCACTCGTTGTCGGGGCGGAACCCGGCGCGGCCAAGATCGCCAAGGCCGACGCGCTCGGCCTGCCGGTGCTCGACGAAGCCGGGTTCGTCCACCTGCTCGAGACCGGCGAGATCTCCTGAACGGGGCGCCGCACCGACTACTCGGTGATGGCGCGGATCTCCTCGGCGAGCCGGAGCTGACGCGGTGACGGCGTCGCCTGCTGGAAGGCGAGGAGCTTCGTCACGTCGCCCTCGATCCGGACCCGTCCCAGCAGGAAAGCCTCCGCGCCGGCCTGGACGTCGCCTTGCACGAGGACGGTCTTGGCGAGCTCGTAGTCGAGACGCACGGTGAGCTCGGGGCCCTCGAGGTGACCCAGGTCGAGATCGGCGATGCCCTGCGAGGTGTCGAGGTGGGCGTCGAGCGCGCCGGTGCCGAAGGGCACGCCCTCGATGACGAGGTTCATCCGGACGCTCGTCGTCGGCGCCGCCGCTAGGTCCGCGTGGCCGGCGTAGACGCGGTGCGCGGCGTCGACCCAGGCCGGGCTCAAGAAGGCGTGCTTCGACGTCACCGGTCTCCTCAGCGAGGTGCCGGGGCCGGGTGGCACCGCGCCGCGCCGACCGCAGACTAGCGGTCGATTCGGCGCCAACTGTCGGCTCTGTACGATGAGGAGGTGTCCTTGCTCCTGCCTGCGCCGACCGCGACTTCCCCGGCGTGGTTCGGGTCGTCGGGAACGCCTCGTCGTGTCCGTCGGAAGAATCGTGGGTGCCTGAGTTGACCGCATCGTTCTCCCGCGACGACGTCGTCTACGTCGCGCAACTCGCCCGGCTCGACCTCGAGCGCGGTGAGGTCGACCTGTACGCCGCACAGCTCGCCTCGATCCTCGACCACGTCGCCGCCGTGACCAGCCTTGACACGACCGACGTGCCCGCCACCGCGCACCCGCTCGAACTCGCGAACGTGCTGCGGCCGGACACGCCCGGGCCGACACTGGACCGCGCCGAGGTGCTCGCCCAGGCACCGCTCGTCGAGGGCGGACGCTTCCGTGTCCCACCGATCCTCGGGGAGGCACCGTGAGCGCTTCCGCCGAGGCGCGCCCAGCCGGCGCCGTCGAGACCGCCGCCGCGGTGCGGTCCGGCGCGAGGCGGGCACGCGACGTCGTCGCGGCCGCGTTGGCGCGCATCGCCACCTACGAGGGCGAGATCCACTGTTTCAACACGGTGACCGGCGACGCTGCCCTCGTCGCCGCCAACCGGATCGACGCCGCGGTGGCGGCGGGCCACGACCCGGGCCCGCTCGCCGGCGTCCCGATCGCGCTGAAGGACAACCTGTGCACCCGGGGGGTTCCGACGACGGCCGGGTCGCGCATTCTCGAGGGCTGGTTGCCGCCGTACGACGCGACCGTCGTCGGCGCCGTCGAGGCTGCCGGCGCCGTCGTCGTCGGCAAGACGAACCTCGACGAGTTCGCGATGGGCTCGTCGACGGAGAACTCCGCCTTCGGGCCGACCCACAACCCGTGGGACCTGAACCGGGTGCCCGGTGGTTCCTCCGGGGGGAGTGCCGCCGCGGTCGCGGCGGGTTTCGTGCCGCTCGCACTCGGCTCGGACACCGGTGGTTCGGTCCGTCAGCCGGCATCGCTCTGCGGGGTCGTCGGGGTCAAGCCGACCTACGGCCTCGTGTCGCGTTACGGGTTGATCGCCTTCGCGAGCTCGCTCGACCAGGTCGGTCCGTTCGCCGCCTCCGTCGCCGACGCCGCGGCGTTACTCGACGTCGTCGCCGGCCACGACCCGGCGGACTCGACGTCGCTCGACGTCGCCCCCGAGCCGGTCGCGAGCCACCTCGACGACGGGGTCGCGGGGCTGCGCGTCGGCGTCATCTCGGACTTCCTCGTCGACGCCAGCCCCTCCTGCGTCGCCGCAGTGCGGGAGGCGGCGGAGGTGCTCGCCGCAGCGGGGGCGGTCGTCGAGGAGGTCGCCATCCCCGCGCTCATGCTCGGCCTGTCCGCCTACTACCTCGTCGCCCCGGCGGAGGCGTCGTCGAACCTCGCGCGTTACGACGGCGTGCGTTACGGGCTGCGCGTCGACGGCGCGGACGTCTCACGGATGAACGGCCGCTCGCGTTCCGCGGGCTTCGGCCCCGAGGTGAAGAGGCGCATCATGCTCGGCACCTACGTGCTCTCCGCCGGGTACTACGACGCTTACTACGGCCAGGCCCAGCGGGTGCGCACGCTCGTCGCCCACGGTTTCGCGGACGCGTACGAGCGCTTCGACGTGCTCATCGGTCCGACGTCGCCGACGGTCGCCTTTGAGATCGGCGCCAAGACCCAGGACCCGCTGGCGATGTACCTGTCGGACCTCTACACGATCCCGACGAATCTCGCCGGCCACCCGGCGATGAGCGTGCCCTTCTCGCTCTCCGCGGGTCTCCCCGTTGGCGTCCAGGTGCTCGCGCCCGCCCTCGGCGAGGGGCCGATGTTCCGTGCCGCGGCCGTGATCGAGCATGGCGCGGATCCCGGGGCGCGCGGGCCGATCGAACCCCGCTCGGCGGGGGCGGCACGATGACGGTGGACGCGTCGGGCGGCGCCCGCTGGGAGATCGTCGTCGGGCTGGAGGTGCACTGTGAGCTGTCGACCGCGACGAAGCTCTTCTGCTCGTGCCCGAACGCCTTCGGCGCCGAGCCGAACACGAACGTGTGCCCGGTCTGTCTCGGCCTGCCCGGGTCGCTGCCGGTGCTCAACGCGCGCGCCGTCGAGTACGCGGTCCGGATCGGGACGGCGCTCGGGTCCCGCGTCGTGCCGTCGGTCTTCCACCGGAAGAACTACTTCTACCCGGACATGCCGAAGGACTACCAGATCAGCCAGTACGACGAGCCGATCAACGTCGGGGGACGCGTCGAGCTGGCCGACGGCTCGCTGATCGGCATCGTGCGGGCGCACCTCGAGGAGGACACCGGCAAGACGACCCACGTCGGCGGGGGGGGACGGATCCACGACGCCGACTATTCGCTCGTCGACTACAACCGCGCCGGCGTGCCGCTCGTCGAGATCGTCTCCGCCCCGGACATCCGCAGCGCCGAGCAGGCCCGCAGCTACGTGAACGAGCTGCGGGCGATCCTCGTCGCGACCGGGGCCTCCGACGGCCGGATGGAGGAGGGTTCGTTGCGGATCGACGCCAACGTCTCGGTTCGCCCGGCGGGTGCCGGCGAGTACGGGACCCGCTGCGAGGTGAAGAACCTCAACTCGTTGCGATCGCTCGGGCGCGCGATCGACTACGAGGCCGCCCGCCAGATCGGGATCATCGAGGCCGGCGGGGCCGTCGTGCAGGAGACCCGGCACTGGAACGAAGACGAGGGCCGCACGTCGCCGCTCCGCTCGAAAGAGGAGGCGTTCGATTACCGGTACTTCACCGAACCCGACCTCGTGCCGCTGGCGCCTCCGGCGGAGGAGGTCGCGGCGGTGGCCGCAGGACTCGGCCCGATGCCCGCCGCCCGGCGTCGTCGGCTCGGTGACCTCGTCGCGGCCGACGGCTTGCCGGCCCCGGCCGATCAGCTCGCCACCGTCGTCGGCCTCGGACTGGACGATCTCGTGCTCGCCGCGGTCGACGACGGGGCCGACCCGCGGCTCGCCCTCACGCGGGCGGCGAACGAGGCCGCGAACCGCCCGTCCGAGGCACGGGCTCTCGACCCGGTGGCATTCGCCGAGCTCGTGAAGCTCGAGGCCGCGGGGCGGCTGTCGGCGACCCAGTCGAAGACCGTCCTCGCGGCGATGCTCGAGGACGGGGGCGAGCCGCAGCAGATCGCGGCGCGCCTCGGGTTCGAGGCCCTCGGCGAGGCCGAGCTCGGGGCGTCGATCGACGCCGTGCTCGCCGCGCACCCGGACGAATGGGCGCGTTACCGCGCAGGGGACGCCAAGGTGGCCCAGTTCCTCCTCGGTGCCGTGATGCGGGCAACTCGGGGTCGGGCGAACGGCAAGGCCGTCGCCGCAGCACTGGAGACCCGCCGGACCTGACCGGCGTCGGAGACGTTGCCTAGTGTGGCTGCCGTGCCACCCTCCCGATCGCGCGGCGTGCCGCCGGAACCCGACCCGTCCCTGAAGATCCACAGCCAGGACGTGACCGAGGGGCCGCGCCGTGCCGCCGCCCGGGCGATGCTGCGCGCCGTCGGCATGACCGACGACGACTTCGGTCGCCCGCAGGTCGGGATCGCCTCGACCTGGAACGAGGTCACGCCGTGCAATCTCCCCTTGAAGCGCCTGGCGAACCGGGCGAAACAGGGTGTGCGTGACGGGGGCGGTTTCCCGCTCGAATTCGTGACGATCGCCGTTTCCGACGGGATCGCGATGGGTCACGAGGGGATGCGGGCCTCGCTCGTGAGCCGGGAGGTGATCGCCGACTCGGTCGAGACGATGATGCGCGCCGAGCGGTTCGACGCCTTCGTCGGACTCGCCGGTTGCGACAAGTCCCTACCGGGCATGCTCATGGCCGCGGCCCGTCTCGACCTGCCGATGGTCTTCGTCTATGCGGGTTCGATCCTGCCGGGGCACTGGCGTGATCGCACGCTCGACATCACAAGCGTGTTCGAAGCGGTCGGCGCGCACGCGCGCGGCGACATCGACGACGAGACGCTGTACGGCATCGAGGCCCACGCCTGCCCGACCGAGGGGGCGTGCGCCGGGATGTTCACCGCCAACACGATGGCCTCGGTCGCCGAGGCCCTCGGCATGGCGCTCCCGGCGAGCGCGACGCCGCCCGCCGTCGACCGGCGTCGCGACGACATCGCCTACGAGTCGGGCCGGGTCGTCGTCACCCTCCTCGAGAAGCGCATCCGCCCCCGCCAGATCATGACGAAGGGGGCGTTCGAGAACGCGATCGCCGTGACGATGGCGCTCGGGGGATCGACGAACGCCGTGCTGCACCTGTTGGCGATCGCCAACGAGGCGCGTGTCGAGCTCTCGATCGACGACTTCAACCTGATCGGCGGCCGCGTGCCGCACCTTGCGGACATGAAGCCGCACGGAAGCTTCCACATGGTCGATCTCGACCGGATCGGCGGGGTGCCCGTCGTGATGCAGCTCCTCCTCGAGGAGGGCCTCCTCAACGGGGACTGCCTCACGGTGACCGGCGGGACCGTGGCGGAGAACCTCGCCCGTCTGCGGCCTCCCGCGCCGGACGGCGCGGTCGTGCACGCCTTCGACTCGCCGATCCACCCCCGTGGCATCGTCGTGCTGCGCGGGACCCTCGCGCCCGCGGGCGCCGTCGTGAAGGTCGCGGGAGCCGACATCGACCGGTTCGAGGGCGCAGCCCGGGTCTTCGACGGCGAGGACGCGGCGATGGAGGCGATCCTCGCCGGTTCGATCGCGCCCGGGACCGTCATCGTCATCCGCTACGAAGGGCCCAAAGGCGGGCCAGGGATGAGGGAGATGCTCTCGATCACGGGCGCGCTGGTCGGCGCCGGCCGCGACAAGGACTGCGCGCTCGTCACCGACGGCCGCTTCTCCGGGGGCACCCAGGGTTTCTGCATCGGGCACGTCGCCCCGGAGGCGGTGGTCGGCGGGCCGATCGCGCTCGTCGCCGACGGGGACCGCGTCGTCATCGACGCCGTCGCCGGATCGGTCGATCTCGACGTCGACGCGGGCGAGCTCGCGAGACGCCGCGGGCGGTGGAACCCGCCGACCGCCCGCTACACGGCGGGCGTGCTCGCGAAGTACGCGCGTCTCGTCACGGGTGCAGAGCGCGGCGCGGTCACGGAACCCTGAGCTCGTCGCCCGACGGCGGCTTGCCGTTCCCGGGCCTTTCTGACAGACTCTTTCCGATGCCGAGAACGCCGCAGATCCTGTCGACCGTCGTAGTCCTTGAATAGCGCGCGGCGGTTCTAGCCGTCCGTGCGCATCCGACCTCCCGAAAGGGGGGTCGTTTTGTTCTCGGCGTGCGGCAGGCAGGACAGCGGTCCGCTGCAGGCGAAGCGCATCCGATACCCGGGGAATGGAGACAACAGTGGAAGTGACTGGAGCACAGGCCCTCATCAAGAGCCTCGAGGCACAGGGCGTCGAGGTCGCCTTCGGCCTCCCGGGGGGCGCCATCCTTCCCGTCTACGACCCGATCCTCGACTCGTCGATCCGGCACGTTCACGTCCGCCACGAGCAGGGCGCCGGACACGCGGCCGAGGGTTACGCCGACGCGACCGGCAGGCCGGGCGTCGCCATCGTCACGAGCGGCCCGGGCGCGACGAACATCGTCACGCCACTCGCCGACGCCTACATGGACTCCGTCCCGCTCGTCGTCGTCGCCGGCCAGGTCGCCGCCGGCGCGATCGGCACGGACGCCTTCCAGGAGGTCGACACGACCGGCGTCACCATGGGGGTGACGAAGCACAACTACCTCGTGAAGGACGTCGCCGAGATCCCCCAGATCGTCGCCGAGGCGTTCCACATCGCGACGACCGGACGCCCCGGGCCGGTGCTGATCGACTTCCCGAAGGACGTCGCCAACATGAGGGTCGAGTGGGAGGCGGCGGCGGCGGTCGACCTGCCGGGGTACTCGCCGCCGGGGCTACCCGCGCCCGAGGCGATCAGCCGCGCGGTCGAGCTCATCCGGGCCGCCCGCCGCCCGGTGCTCTACGTCGGGGGTGGCGTCATCAAGTCCGAGGCGAGCGGGGCCCTCGCCGCTCTCGTCGCGGCGACGGGGATGCCGGTCGTGACGACGCTGATGGCGCGGGGCGCCTTCCCCGACTCGGACCCGCGCTGTCTGGGCATGCCGGGGATGCACGGCAGCTACGCGGCCGTGACGGCGATCCAGCGGTCCGACCTGCTCATCTCGTTGGGCGCGCGCTTCGACGACCGGGTGACGGGCAAGGTCTCGGCGTTCGCGCCGGACGCGCTCGTCATCCACGTCGACATCGATCCCGCCGAGATCGGCAAGGTGCGCCGGCCGGACGTCGCCGTCATCGCCGACTGTCGCCGCGCGATCGAGGCGCTCGTCGCGGCGCTGCGGGAGGGCGAACCGCTCGACGAGGCGCGGCTCGCCCCGTGGCGGGCGCAACTCGCGCAGTGGCGGGCGCGGTTCCCGTACACCTACGACGTCGGTGACGGCTCGACGATCAAGCCGCAGTACGTCGTCGAGCAGCTGCGTGACGCGACACCCGACGACGTGATCCTCGTGGCGGGCGTCGGTCAGCACCAGATGTGGGCGTCCCAGTTCTGGCGCTTCGAGCACCCGCGCACCTGGATCAACTCCGGGGGGCTCGGCACGATGGGCTTCGCCGTTCCGGCGGCGATGGGCGCCAAGGTCGGGAGGCCGGACCGCATGGTCTGGGCGATCGACGGCGACGGCTGCTTCCAGATGACCGGCCAGGAGCTCGTCACGATGACGGCCGAGCACATCCCGGTGAAGATCGCCATCCTGAACAACGCCTATCTGGGCATGGTGCGCCAGTGGCAGCACATGTTCTACAAGGAGCGCTACTCGTCGGTCTACCTGTCGCCCGACCTGCCCGACTACGTCGGCTGGGCCGAGTCGATGGGCTGTGTCGGGCTGCGGGTCACCTCGCCGGAGGAGGTGCGGCCGGCGATCGAGAAGGCGAACGAGATCGACGACCGATCCGTCGTCATCGATTTCCGCACGGACGTGGGCGAGCAGGTGTACCCGATCGTGCCCGCGGGGCGGTCGAACGACGAGATCGTCGTCCATCCGAGCCAGGAGGAGCTGGCCCGATGAACCCGGCGACGAACGGCAAGCCGCGCTACCACCTCCTTTCCGTGCGTGTCGAGAACAGGGCAGGCGTGCTCGCCCGCGTCGCCGGACTGTTCGCGAGGCGGGGCTTCAACATCTTCTCGCTCGTCGTCGCGCCGACCCAGGACGAGCGGTTCTCGCGGATCTCGATCGTCGTCGACGTCGAGTCGGCCCCGCTCCGTCAGATCGTCGAACAGCTCGCCAAGCTGATCAACGTCGTCGGGATCAGCGAGCTCGACCCCGGCCGCGCCCGCGAGGCCGAGCTGCTGCTCGCGACCGTCGGCGTGCCCGAGAGTCGCGACCCCGACTTCGTGGCGCTCGTCCGGCGCTTCGAGGCCCAGGTCCTCGAGGAGAGCGGCGACGCGACGATGGTCATGCTCGTCGGCGACACGGAGTCCCTCGACGAGTTCGAAGCCGGGCTCGAGCGTTTCGGGATCATCGAGATCCAACGCACCGGCCGGATCGGCCTTCCTACACTGAACCCGGCGACGTGACGGGTGCCCGGCTGACCGCGTCGTCGTGGACGCGTGCTTCGGCGAGAGCGCGACGGGGAAAGGCGAGGTAGCGGCGGGATGGGAAAGCTCTACTACGAATCGGATGCCGACCGGAGCGCGATCGCCCACCGTAGGGTCGCCATCCTCGGCTACGGGTCCCAGGGGCACGCCCACGCGCTCAACCTGCGCGACAGCGGGATCGACGTCCGGGTCGGGCTCCGGCCCGGCTCGTCGTCACGGAGGAAGGCCGAGGACGCGGGGCTGCGCGTCCGCGACATCGACGAGGCCACCGCCGAGGCGGACGTCGTGATGGTGCTGCTGCCCGACACCGAGCAGCCGAAGGTCTACGCCGCGCAGATGGCGCCCCACCTCGATCCGGGTGACGCGGTCCTGTTCGCGCACGGGTTCAACATCCGTTTTGCGACGATCGCGCCCCGGCCCGAGGTCGACGTGGCGATGGTCGCGCCGAAGGGTCCGGGCCACCTCGTGCGGCGGACCTACACCGAAGGGGGCGGCGTGCCGGCGCTCATCGCCGTCGCGCAGGACCCCTCGGGGGGAGCGAAGGCGCTCGCGCTCGCCTACGCCGACGCGCTCGGCGCGACCCGCGCCGGGGTCCTCGAGACGACGTTCACCGAGGAGACCGAGACCGACCTCTTCGGCGAGCAGGTCGTGCTGTGCGGAGGGCTGACGGCGCTCGCCACGGCCGCGTTCGAGACCCTCGTCGCGGCCGGGTACCAGCCGGAGTCGGCCTACTTCGAGTGTCTGCACGAGATGAAGCTCATCGTCGACCTCATGTACGAGCAGGGCATCTCGGGGATGCGGTTCAGCGTCTCGGACACCGCCGAGTACGGGGACCTCACGCGGGGTCCCCGCGTCATCAACGACGCGGTGCGCGCCGAGATGCGGCGCATCCTCGACGAGATCCAGGACGGCCGGTTCGCCGCGGAGTGGATCGCCGAGAACGAGCGTGGCCGGCCGCTCTACGAGGAGCTCCGGGAGAAGGGTCGCGCCCACCAGATCGAGCAGGTCGGAGCCGAACTGCGGGCGATGATGCCGTTCATCGCCGCGGGCCGCCAGCGCTTCGAGGACGTCTCCGGCGGTTAGACCCGAGCGGTCAGAAGAGCCGTTCGACCACCCAGTCGATGCACGCCGTCAGCGCCTCGACGTCGGCGGGCTCGATGGCGGGGAACAGGGCGATCCGCAGCTGGTTGCGGCCGAGCTTGCGGTAGGGCTCGGTGTCGACGACGCCGTTGTCGCGCAGAGTGCGGGCGATCCGCGCCGCGTCGACCTCGTCGCTGAAGTCGATCGTCGCGACCGAATGGCTGCGGTCGGCAGGGTTCGCCACGAACGGTGTCGCGAACGCCGCGGCCTCGGCCCAGCCGTAGAGGATCTCGGCCGAGGTGTCCGAACGCGACGCCGCCCACTCCAGCCCGCCCTGGGCGTTCATCCACTCGATCTGCTCGGCGAGCAGCCAGAGGGTCGCGAGCGCCGGTGTGTTGTAGGTCTGGTTGAGCCGCGAGTTCTCGACCGCGACGTTGAGGTCGAGGAACCTCGGCACCCAGCGGCCCGAAGCCGTGAGCCGCGCGCTGCGCTCGAGCGCGGCGGGGGAGCACGCCGCGAGCCACAGCCCGCCTTCTGAACCGAAGCCCTTCTGGGGCGCGAAGTAGTACGCGTCGCACTCGCCCATGTCGAGACGGAGGCAACCCGCGGCGGAGGTCGCGTCGACGATCACGAGGCCGGTCGCCACCCTGCCGTTACCGTGGCGGGGGCGGGACACGGGCATCGCGACGCCGGTCGAGGTCTCGTTGTGGGTCAGGGCGTAGGTGTCGACGGCGTCGTTGGCGGTCGGCGCAGGACGCGTCCCGGCCTCGGCGAGGAGGATCTCGGGGTCCGCAAGGTGGGGAGTGGCGGCCACCGCCGTGGCGAACCGGGCCGAGAAGTCGCCGAACGAGCAGTGCTGGCTTCTCGACTCGATGAGGCAGAACGTCGCCAGGTCGAAGAACGCCGTCGTGCCCCCGTTGCCGAGGACGATCTCGTAGCCGTCGGGGAGCGCGAACAGCGCGGCGAGTCCCGTGCGGACACGCCCGACGACGTCGCGCACGCCGGCTCGGCGGTGCGACGTCCCGAGATAGCTGGGCGCGACGGACGCCAGCGAGGCGAATGCCGCGGGGCGGATCTTGGCGGGTCCGGAGCCGAAGCGGCCGTCGGAAGGGAGCATCGACCTCGGGATCTCGGGCGTGGACACGTCGGTTCTCTTTCGTGAGTGGTCGGCTTTTGGCGGAGGTCCCGCTTTGCAGCAGACTGTGCAAGCATGACAGCTATGAGCGCCGGCCCTCATCTCGCGCCGCAAAACAGCCCGACTGCGCCCACCAACCCACCGGCTCACGTCGCATCGGGCGTGTCGCGGCGCATCGGCGGCGTGCCGGCGTCGGCGACGCTCGCGATCGACGCCAAGGCGAAAGCCCTGCAGGAGTCGGGGGTCGATGTCATCAGCTTCGGCGCGGGCGAACCCGACTTCCCGACGCCTGCCGCGATCGTCGAGGCCGCCGTGGTCGCCTGCCGGGACGCGAAGAGCCATCACTACACGCCGACGGCGGGCCTGCCGGCGTTGCGGGAGGCCATCGCCGAAAAGACCCTGCGTGACTCCGGCTACTCGGTCGTCGCGGCGCAGGTGCTCGTCACGAACGGCGCCAAGCACGCGCTGGCGAACGCCTTCGCGACGCTCCTCGACCCCGGCGACGAGGTGCTCCTTGCCGCGCCGTACTGGACGACGTATCCGGAGTCGGTGGCGCTGGCAGGAGGGGTGCCCGTCGTCGTCCCGACCGACGAGGCGAGCGGCTTCACGATGACTCCCGAGCAGCTCGCGGCGTTCTCGACCGGGCGCACCAAGGTCCTGTTGTTCGCCTCGCCGTCGAATCCGACCGGGACCGTCTATGCGAAGGCGGCGATGGCCGAGATCGGCCGGGTCGCCGCCGAGCGCGGCTGGTGGGTGGTCACGGACGAGATCTACGAGCACCTCATCTACGCCGGTGCCGAACGGCACTCGATGCCGGTCGTCGTGCCCGAGCTCGCCGAGCGCTGCGTCGTCGTCAACGGCGTGTCGAAGACGTTCGCGATGACGGGATGGCGGGTCGGCTGGATGATCGGGCCGAGGCCGATCATCGTCGCGGCGGCGAACCTGCAGAGCCAGGAGACCTCGAACGTGAGCAACGTCGCGCAGTTCGCCGCGCTCGCGGCCCTCACGGGCGACACCTCCTCGATCGCGGCGATGCACGAGGCGTTCGACCGCCGCCGCCGGACGATCCACCGCCTGCTGAACGAGATTCCCGGTGTGACGTGCACGAACCCGCAGGGGGCGTTCTACGCCTTCCCCTCGCTGCAGGGCGTGCTCGGGCGGTCGATCAACGGTCGGCGGGCGAGGACGACCCTCGAGCTCGCCGAGATCGTGCTCGACGAGGCGAACGTCGCCTTCGTCCCGGGCGAGGCGTTCGGCGCCCCGGGTTACGCCCGTTTCTCCTACGCGCTTTCCGACGACGACCTCGTGGAGGGCGTCCGCCGTTTCGCCGCCCTCGTCCGAGCGTCCCAGGACTGACCGGCCGGTCGATTCGGGCCACGAGACGCGCTCGCGCAGACGAACGATGGCACGCATCCTCGTCACCGAAGAGCTCTCCCCGCGCGGGCTCGACGCGATGGCCGCAGCCGGGCACGAAGTCGACGTCCGCCTCGGACTGTCCCACGAGGCGCTCGTCGCGGCGATCGCCGGCGCCCACGCCCTCGTCATCCGTTCGACGACGAGAGTCGACGCCGCGCTGCTCGCCGCCGGCCGCGATCTCGTCGTCGTCGGCCGGGCTGGCGTCGGCCTCGACAACGTCGACGTCGCCGAGGCGACTCGGCGCGGGGTGATGGTCGTCAACGCGCCGGAGTCGAACATCGTGTCGGCGGCGGAGCTGACGATCGCCCTCTTGCTCGCCCAGGCGCGCAACATCCCCCAGGCCCACGCCTCCCTCGTCGCCGGTCGCTGGGAGCGCTCGAAGTGGGAAGGTGTCGAACTGCACGGCAAGACGCTCGGTGTCGTCGGGCTCGGCCGGATCGGCGCGCTCGTCGCCCAGCGGGCGCTCGGTTTCGGGATGCACCTCGTCGCCCACGATCCCTTCGTCGCCCCGGAGCGCGCGCGGAGGATGGGGATCGAGCTCACGAGCCTCGAGGATCTCGTCGCGCGGAGCGACTTCATCACGATCCATCTGCCGAAGACCCCTGACACGGTCGGTCTCATTGGCAGAGACCTGCTCGCGCGGGCCAAGCCCGGGGTGCGCATCGTGAACGCCGCCCGCGGGGGGATCGTCGACGAGGGGGCGCTCGCCGATGCGATACGCGAGGGCCGCGTCGGCGGCGCCGCGATCGACGTCTTCGCCATCGAGCCGACGACGGCCTCGCCGCTCTTCGACCTGCCCACGGTCGTCGTCACCCCGCACCTCGGGGCGAGCACGAACGAGGCGCAGGACAAGGCGGGCGAGCAGATCGCGGAGCAGGTCGTGCTGGCGCTGGCGGGTGATTTCGTGCCGTTCGCGGTGAACGTCGAGGCGGGCGCGGTGTCCGAGACGGTGCGGCCTTTCCTCGGGATCTCGGAGATCCTCGGTCGCTTCATCGCCGCGCTGTCCGGCGGGTTGCCCGACGAGCTCACCGTCGAGTGCCAGGGCGCGCTCGCCAGCGAGGACGTCAGCATCCTCACGCTCGCCGTCTTGAAGGGCCTGTTCGCCGCGGTGACCGAAGACCCCGTCTCCTACGTGAACGCGCGCCGGGTCGCCGAGGAGCGGGGGCTCGTCGTGCACGAGACCCAGACGGCGAATTCGCCCTATCGGGTGAGCGTGATCACCGTCCGGTCGTCGCTCCACTCGATCTCCGGCACGCTCGTCGGCGGGGCGCCACGCATCGTCGACGTCGACGCGCACTCGGTCGAGGTGCCCCCGGCAGACGTCATGGTCGTCGTGCGCAACGACGACCGTCCGGGGATGATCGGCATCGTGGGGACGGCGCTCGGTGACGCGGGGATCAGCATCGCGAACATGGCGGTCGGCCAGACCGCCGGCGGCACGACCGCGCTCATGGTGCTGGCGACGGACCGCTCGGTGCCCGGCGAGGTCCTCGACAGGCTGCGACGGGCCTCGGGGATCCTCGACGTCTACGAGGTCACGACGGTCTAGTTGGCTGGTCGGTCACTCCGGCGCCGTCGCCGTCGGGCGCGGTCCTGGCGAGCGGGGCGGACACCCGCACGGGCTCGCCGGAGCGGGGCGGGACGGGCGGCCAGAGTTCCTCGGTCGACTTCGCGGCCGCCAGCCTGCGGTAGGACTGCCTGGCGAGCAGCTTGGGCACGAAACGCGCCGCGGCGAGGGCGACACCGCCGAAGATCCCGGCGATCACGCCGATGCGCACTGCCCGCCAGCCTCGTCGAGCCCTCATGCTCCGGATCTTCCTCTGGACGAATCGACCGACGGCGTCCGTTCGCCGCGGGTGGACCTGACCTGCCGTCGGCCGCAGGCTAGTGGCAGTCGCACGCTGCGTGATCGCCTGCGCGCCCATCGTGCTGTTTCACGCGACCTAGATGCAGGTCGTAGAATCGAGCAGGAAGGAGGGTCGTCATCGCGGCCAGTGAGCGTCGGGACGCGCGTCCAATCCGGATCCTCGTCGTCGACCACGACCCGATCGATGTCGGAAATCTCGTTGCCACCCTCCCGCTTGCCGTGGAGACGCTCGTCGCGAGTTCTGCCTCCGACGCGCTGCGGCTCGGCAACCGGGGTGAGTTCGACCTCGTCGTCGTCGGTGTCCCGACGGGCGGCGGCGACGAGCTCTCCGTCCTCGCCGACGTCACCGTCGCTTTCCCCTCGAGCGCCGTCCTCGCCCTCGTCGAGAACCCGGATCCGGCGTTCGCCGCCGACGTGCGCAGCCGAGGCGCCCAAGCGGTCCTGGAGCGACGCAGCCTCACTTCGCCCGGGCTCGCCGCGGCGGTGAGGCGCCTCGTCGAAGCGTCGGGTTCCCGGGACGAGGTCGCCGGACGCGTCGCGCACGTGGAAGGGCTGCTCGCTGGCGTCGCCGAGGGGATTCTCGTGCAGTCGGCGACGGGGCGCGTCGTGCTCGCCAACGACCGCGCGCTCGAGATGCTCCGGCTTCCCCGCGAGGTCCTCGTCTCTTCCGACCTCACCTCGGCAGGGATCGAAATCCGCTCGGCCGCGGGGAGGTTGCTGGCGAGGGACCAGCTCCCGGATGCCGTCGCGCGCCGGACCCGCGGCCCGGTGCCGCCCCTGCTCTTGCAGGTGCGGCGCGGTGACGGGGAGTTCCGCTGGTTCGAGGTGACGACGTCGCCGCTCGGGCACGCCGACGAGGGCGTGCCACGCGCGGTGGTTACGGCGTTGCGCGACGTGACCGAGACGCAGGCGGCGCCCGAGACGATGGTGAGCGCCGAACGCCGGGAGCGGCTGTTGCTCGAGTACGCCGGCGAGGGCTACCTCCTGCTCGACGCGCAGGGCGTCGTCGCCGAGACGAGCCTGCTCGCCGGGCGTTTCTGGCCGCAGCCGCAGCTCGTCGGGCGGGACCTGCGCGAGCTCGTCGTGGAAGACGATCGCGCCGATCTCTCGCTGCTCCTCGACGACGTCGTCACCCGCCGGATCTCGCCGTCGCGCGCCGAGGCCAGGATCCTCGACGCGGGCGGCGGCATCCGCTGGATCGAGTTCACGTTCGCGAACCGCCTCGACGAGCCCTCGCTCATCGGGATCGTCGTCAATCTCCGTGAGGTCACCGACCGCAAGTTCGCCGAGGAGTCGGCGACGCGGCTGTCGGCGATTCTCGAGTCGACAGAGGACGCCGTTTTCTCCGAGACGCTCGACGGGGTGATCACGAGCTGGAACTCGGCCGCCGAAAGGCTTTACGGCTACACGGCCCGCGAGGCCGTCGGCGGGAGCTCCCTCGTGATCGTGCCGGCCGACCGGCTGAACGGCGTCCTCGACGTGCGTTCCCGGGTGCTGCAGCGCAAGCGGGTCGATCTCGCCGAGACGATCCGGCGGCGCAAGGACGGGACGCCGGTGGAGGTCTCGCTCACGGTCACACCGCTCATCGACTCCTCGGGGAGCCTCATCGGTTCGTCGACGACGTCACGCGCTCCGTCGACACGCCGTGACGCCACCGGGGTGCAACGGATCGAGGACCGTTTCCGACTCGGGTTCGAACAAGGTGCGATCGGGGTGGCGATGACCGACGGCTCCGACCGTCTTACCCTCGTCAACCCGGCGTTGTGCCGGTTGCTCGGGCGCGAGGAGGAGGAGCTGCTCGGCCACCGGCTCGACGAGTTCCTGCACGCGGGGGACCTGGGGGCACGGCGGGGCCAGCCGGTGTCGGCCCCCGACGCGAGTCGCTACCAGGGTGAACGACACTTCGTCCGTGCCGACGGGACGGTCGTGACGACTCTCGTCGAGGTCTCGGCGATCCGTGGCGATGACGGCGTGACCCACCACTTCTGCCAGGTGCAGGACGTCACCGGCTGGAAAAGGAGCGAGGAAGCCCTCGGGCGCCATGCGCGGCGCGACCCGCTGACGGGGCTCGCCAACCGGGAGATGCTGTCGGCCCGGCTCGACCTCGTCATCGACCGCAACCGGCGCGACGAGGGCCTCAGTGCGATCCTCGCCATCGACCTCGACCGCTTCAAGGTGGTGAACGACGGACTCGGCCATGCCGCGGGCGACCGGCTGCTCATCGAGGCCGCCCGCCGGCTCACCGCGGGAAGCGGGTCCCTGGACCTCGTTGCCCGGATCGGAGGCGACGAGTTCGTCGTGCTCTGCGACCGGATCACGGACGAAAGCGAAGCCGACGACGTCGCCGAGCATGCCGCCCGGCTGTTCGACAAGCCCTTTGTTGCCGACGGGCTGCCCGTGTACCTCACCGTCTCCTGTGGCGTCGCCGTCATCGACGGTTCGGTGACGGTCGAGGAGGCCCTGCGGTCGGTGGACGCGGCGCTGCACCGCGCCAAGGACCGCGGCCGCGATCACGTCGAACGCTTCAACGACGAGCTACGCGAAGAGGTGGCGCGCCGCTTCGACCTCGAACGCGAGATCCGTTTTGCGCTCGAGCGCGACGAACTCCACGTCTTCTACCAGCCGGTCCTCACCGTCGGCACCGCCCGGCTCGTCGGTGTCGAAGCGCTCGTGCGGTGGGAGCATCCCACGCGGGGCCTGCTCCGCCCGGACGAGTTCATCCCCGTTGCCGAGCAGAGCGGTCTTATCTCGGCGATCGGGACGTACGTCCTCGAGAGCGCCTTGCGCCAGATCGTCCGCTGGCGCAGGGAACTCCCCGGCTGCGAGAGCCTCTGGGTGTCGGTGAACATGTCGTCCCGCCAGCTGCTCATCACGAACCCGGTCACGATGTGCCTCTGGGCGCTCGCTGCCGCCGGCGCGCCCGCCGACGCGCTCCGGCTCGAGCTCACGGAGACCGCGGTGATGAGAGAGATCGACAAGTCGATCAGCCGGCTCGAGGACCTGCGGGCGATCGGCATCAAGATCACGATCGACGACTTCGGAACCGGGCAGTCGTCACTCAGCTACCTCAACCGGCTGCCGGTCGCGTCGTTGAAGGTCGACCACTCGTTCGTCGACGCGATCGGATCAACCGACTCCGCCGCGATCGTCGAGACGATCGTCAACCTCGCGCGCACGTTGCACCTCGAGCTGTGTGCCGAAGGTGTGGAGAATCAGCGCCAGCGCGTCGCGCTGCACGAGCTCGGTTGCGAGTACGGCCAGGGATATCTGTGGTCGAAACCGCTCGTTGCCGCCGAGTTCGAGACGTGGGTCAAGGAAACGTATGCCGCGGCCACGTTCTCGCCGTCTTGACGGGACCAGCCGTGTGGAAGAGAATGAGCCTGCTATGCGAGTGAATTTGCACGTGCTCCTTATTACCTGACGACGAGCGCACGTTCGCGCTCGTCTGACCTCCTGTGCCTTCGGCCAGGAGGTTTTTTGTACCCAGGGTCCACATCTCGACCGCCGATAGGACAACTGATGCCACCGCCACCAGCCAGCCCGAAGAGGATGCCCTTCGAGAAGTACCGTCCGTATCCGCTCGTGGAGCTTCCCGACCGGACGTGGCCGAACAAGGTCGTGAAGAGCGCGCCCCGCTGGTGTTCGACCGACCTTCGTGACGGAAATCAAGCGCTCATCGACCCGATGGATCCGGCTCGCAAGCGGAAGATGTTCGACAAGCTCGTCTCGATGGGCTTCAAGGAGATCGAAGTCGGGTTCCCCTCGGCGTCACAGCTCGACTTCGACTTCGTACGCCAACTCATCGAGGAGGACCTCGTCCCCGACGACGTGTGGATCCAGGTCATCGCCCAGTGCCGGGCGCCACTCATCGAACGCACCTACGAGTGCCTGCGCGGCGCGCCCCGCGCCATCGTCCACCTCTACAACTCCACCTCGGTGTTGCAGCGCCGCGTCGTGTTCGGACTCGACAAGCCCGGCATCACCGCGATCGCGGTCGAGGCCGCGCGACTGTGTCGCCGTCTCGAGTCGACGCTCCCGGGTGCGAAGCTGCGCTACGGGTACACGCCGGAGTCATTCACCGGGACCGAGATCGACTACTCGCTCGAGATCTGCTCGGCAGTCATGGACACGATGGCGCCGACGCGCGATGCACCGATCGTCCTCAACCTGCCCGCGACGGTGGAGATGTCCACCCCGAACGTCTTCGCCGACCTCATCGAGTACTTCGGCCGCGAGATCCCACGGCGCGAAGCCGTCATCCTGAGCATCCATCCCCACAACGATCGTGGCACGGCGGTCGCCGCGGCCGAGCTCGGCGTCATGGCCGGTGCCGAGCGGGTCGAAGGGTGCCTGTTCGGCAACGGCGAGAGGACAGGCAACGTCGACCTGATCACGCTCGCGATGAACCTGTTCGCGCGGGGCGTCGACCCCGGCCTCGACATCACCGACATCGACGAGCTGCGACGCGTCGCGGAGTACTGCAACCGCATGCCGGTGCACCCGCGCCACCCGTATGCCGGCGACCTCGTCTACACCTCGTTCTCGGGATCCCACCAGGACGCGATCAAAAAGGGCATGGCCGCCCTCGACGACGACTACGAACTCTGGGAGGTCCCCTACCTTCCCATCGACCCGCACCACGTCGGACGCACCTACGACTCGGTGATCCGGGTGAACTCGCAGTCGGGCAAGGGAGGCGTCGCCTACATCATGGAGGCAGAGCACCAGATGGTCCTGCCCCGCCGCCTCCAGATCGAGTTCTCGCGGGCGATAAAGCGTGTGACCGAGGTCTCGGGGACCGAGATCTCGTCCGAGAGGATCTGGGAGGTGTTCTCCGGGGAGTATCTGGCCGGGGGCCCGGTCGAGCTGACGAACATCGAGATGGCGACGAGCGGGGACCGCGACAAGGTCACGGCCGATCTCGTCATCGACGGTCGTCGCGTCACCGTGACCGGCGAAGGCAGCGGCCCGATCTCGGCGTTCGTCGCCGCGGTGCGCGACGGGACGGGATTCGAGATCGACGTCCTCGACTACCACGAGCACGCCGTCACCTCGGGAGCGAACGCCAACGCGGTCGCTTACGTCGAGACCTCGGACGGCGATGGCATCACGCGCTGGGGGGTCGGGATCGACAAGAACATCGCGACGGCGGGTATCAAGGCCGTCGTCTCGGCGATGAACGCCAGGAATCGCGCGACGACTCGGCCCTGAATCCCGTTCAGCCAGCGCCTGTCCGGGGTGTGACGTCGATCTGCCCCGAGGCGGTCGCTAGGTCCTCGCGCTTGGCAGCCAGGTCGCCCGGTGCTGTTCGTAGCTCTCAATCTCAGCGGCGTGGCCGAGCGTGAGGGCGATGTCGTCGAGCCCACCGAGAAGGCGCTCGCGGGCCGCGTCGTCGATCGCGAAGGAAGCGGAGATGCCGGCGGCTGGCGCCTCGATGAGGCGCCTCTCGACGTCGACGGTGAGTTCGATCGCCGGGTCGTCGAGGACCGCGCCGAGAAGTTGCCGTCCGACCTCGGGAGCCACCTCGGCCGGGACGAGGCCGGAGCGCGTCGAGTTGTTCTTGAAGATGTCGGCGATGCGGGGGCTGACGACGACCCGGAATCCGTAGTCGACGAGTGCCCAGACGGCGTGCTCCCGGGAAGAACCGATGCCGAAGCCGTCGCCGGCGATGAGGATCACGGCGCCGGCGTACTCCGGCCGGTTGAGGACGAACCCCGGGTCGGCGCGCCACTCGGAGAAGAGCCCTGCGCCGTAACCGGTGCGCTCGGTGCGCTTCAGCCATTCACTCGGGATGATCTGGTCGGTGTCGACGTTGGAGCGGTCGAGCGGCACCGCCCTTCCCGTGACGACCCGTACAGGTTCCATCTGCTCGTGCCTACCGATCCCGCGTCACGCGGTCATTGGAGTGCGTCGGGCGTCGTGAGGTGACCGGCGATCGCGGTCGCGGCGGCGACGGCCGGCGAGACGAGGTGCGTCCGGCCCCCGGGGCCCTGCCGACCTTCGAAGTTCCGATTGGAGGTCGACGCGCACCGCTCGCCGGACCGGAGCTGGTCAGGGTTCATGCCCAGGCACATCGAGCACCCCGGCTCCCGCCACTCGAATCCGGCGGCAAGGAAGATGCGGTCGATCCCTTCAGCTTCCGCCTGGGCCTTCACCCGGTGCGAACCGGGCACGACCAGGGCGCGCAGGCCCGGCTTCACGTGGCGCCCGCCGACGACGTGGGCTGCGGCGCGGAGGTCCTCGATGCGCGAGTTCGTGCACGAACCGATGAACACCGTGTCGACGGCGATGTCCGTCATCTGGGTGCCAGGTTCGAGTCCCATGTAGGCGAGTGCCCGGAGAGCCGATTCGCGAACGACCGGATCGGTGAACGAATCCGGATCGGGCACGGCGTCGTCGATCGCGACGACCTGCGCGGGGTTCGTCCCCCAGGTGACACTGGGGCGCATCGCGGCGCCGTCGATCCGCACGACGGTGTCGAAGTGCGCCCCTTCGTCGGTCGCGAGTCGGCGCCAGGCGTCGAGCGCCTTCTCCCACCCTGCCCCCGCGGGTGCATGGGCGCGCCCCTCGACGTAGGCGAAGGTCGTGTCATCGGGAGCGACCATGCCGGCGCGCGCGCCGGCCTCGATCGACATGTTGCAAACGGTCATGCGAGCCTCCATCGAGAGCGCACGGATGACACTGCCTCGGTACTCGATGAGGTGGCCGACGCCACCGGCCGTGCCGATCGTTCGGATCACCGACAGGGCGACGTCCTTTGCGGTCACGCCGTCGGCGAGCTCGCCGTCGATGACGACTGCCATCGTCTTCGGCCGCTTCTGCGGCAGCGTCTGGGTGGCGAGCACGTGTTCGACCTCGGAGGTCCCGATCCCAAAGGCGAGCGCGCCAAACGCACCGTGCGTCGCGGTGTGGCTGTCACCGCACACGACGGTCATGCCCGGCAGCGTCAACCCCAGCTCCGGGCCGATGATGTGCTCGATGCCCTGGTTCATGTCGCCCATTGGGAAAAAGGGGACGCCGAACTGGGCGCAGTTGCGCGCGAGCGCTTCGAGCTGGCGCCGGGAAACCGGATCGGCGATGAGCCCGTGGACCTCGGTCGTCGGGACGTTGTGGTCGGCGGTCGCGACGGTGAGATCCGGCCGGCGGACGCCACGGCCCGCGAGCCGCAGTCCCTCGAAGGCCTGGGGGGAGGTGACGTCGTTCACGAGGTGGAGGTCGATGTAGAGCAGGTCCGGCTCGGAACCGCTCCTGCCGAGGTGCACGACGTGGTCGTCCCAGAGCTTCTCGGCGAGCGTTCGGCGTGCCATCTGTCACTCAGTCAACCGTGACGATCTCGACCTCGAGCCGACCGTTGGGTGCCTCGTACGCAACGTTGTCGCCAGCGCGATGTCCGAGGAGGGCTTGTCCGAGGGGGGATCCCACCGAGATCACGGCGACGTCATCACGGCGCTCTTCGATGGAGCCGACGAGGAAGCGCTCGACGTCCTCGTCCTCTCCGTAACGGATCCCAACGATCGAGCCGGCACCGATGCCGTCGGCCGCCGAAGGCGATCCCACGATGACGGCTGTGCTCAGCATCTCCTGGAGCTGCCGGATCCGCGACTCCATCTTTCCTTGGGCATCCTTGGCCGCGTGGTAGTCGCCGTTCTCCGACAGGTCGCCGAGCGCCCGCGCCGCCTCGATGGCCCGGGCGATCTCGATCCGGCCCCGCGTCTTCAGGTCCTCGAGCTCCTCGACGAGCCGAGCGTGCGTTGCCGGCGACAGCTGTGTCTCGCTCACTGATGCGAGGATACCGGGTCGAGTAAGTGCGTCTGGACAGCAAGGGGGGCCGGGCGCACGGGACGGCGGAAGTCGCAGATTGACGGTTCGCGAGTGGCCCGTCAGACTTATCCTTGATGGCGATCGGGCCGCGGGCCGACGTCATCTACGGGGGTGCCCGACCCGAGTGCGCCTACCTGTCCGTTCCGTGGACGGCGTCGCCATCGGTGATCGCTCGTCGGGCGATCCTCCACAGGCGTTCGGGTCGGGCGATCGGAGTCGAGAGGCGTTGGGCACTTACCAAGTCGCAGTGATCGGCGGGGACGGCATCGGACCCGACGTCGTCGCCGAGGCACTGAAGGTCGTCGCGGCCGCAGGCGTCCGCTGCGAGACGACCGGGTACGACCTGGGCGCGGGTCGCTACGCACGCACGGGCGAGGCCCTTCCTGACGGCGTGCTCGAGGAGCTGCGCGGCCACGACGCGATCCTGCTCGGGGCGGTCGGTCCACCGGTCTGGTCCGTGGACGTGCCCCCTGGGGCGCTGGAGCGGGGTCTCCTGCTCCGGCTCCGGTTCGAGCTCGATCTCTACGTCAATCTCCGGCCGTGCAACGGGGTCCCCGGCGCAATCGCCCCCGACGCCGATCTCTGCATCGTCCGGGAGAACACCGAGGGTCCCTACTCCGGGGAGGGAGGTGTTCTGCGGCGCGGGACGCCCTGGGAGGTCGCGACGCAGGGCTCGGTGAACACGCGTCACGGGGTCGAGCGCTGTGTGCGTTATGCGTTCGAACTCGCGGGGACGCGGCCGCGACGTTCGGTGACGCTCGTCCACAAGACGAACGTCCTCACCTACGCAGGCGACCTGTGGCGTCGCGCCTTTAACGAGGTTGCGGCCTTGTTCCCGGGGATCGCGACCGCGTACTACCACGTCGACGCGGCCTGTATCTACCTCGCGACGGAACCCGACCGCTACGACGTCATCGTCACGGACAACCTTTTCGGCGACATCCTGAGCGACCTCGCCGGCGCGGTGACCGGGGGGATAGGCCTTGCGGCGTCCGCCAACCTCAATCCGGAGCGCACCGGCCCGTCGCTCTTCGAGCCCGTGCACGGAGCCGCCCACGACATCGTCGGCACCGGACGGGCGAACCCGCTCGCCGCCATCCGTTCTGCCGCGATGATGGTGGAGTGGCTCGGTGAGCAGGAGGCGGGGGCGAGGATCACGAAGGCGGTGCTGGACGTGCAGTCCGAAATGGCGGCACGAAGTGAACACTGGATGACAACGGCGATCGGCGATGCCGTCGCAGAAAGGTTGTAGCGATGCCGCTTACTCCGACAGCGAAGATCTGGATGGACGGGGAGTTCGTCGACTGGGCCGACGCCAACGTCCACGTCCTCACGCATTCGCTGCACTACGGGACCGGGGTATTCGAGGGCATCCGCGCCTATGCGACCGCGAGCGGTCCAGCGATCTTCCGTCTCGGCGACCACGTCACCCGGTTCGATCAGTCGGCGCGAACCCTGATGATGAAGCTGCCGTTCAGCGTGGGCGAGATCTTCGACGCCATCAAGGCGACGGTGCGATCGACTGGTCTCGAAGCCTGCTACATCCGGCCCATCGCCTACTACGGCTACGGGGACCTGGGTCTCAACCCGTTGACCTGCGAGGTGCACGTCGCCATCGCCGCCTGGCCCTGGGCCGCGTACCTCGGCGACGAGGCGATCGCCCACGGTGCCCGGGTCAAGGTCAGTTCCTGGGCCCGCAACGACCCGCGGTCGATGCCGGCCTCGACCAAGGCCACCGGCTCGTACATCAACTCGTCGCTCGCCAAGATCGAGGCGATCATGGCGGGTTACGAGGAAGCGGTGATGTGCACGACCGACGGCTACCTCTCCGAGTGCACCGGCGAGAACGTCTTCGTCGTCCGGCGGGGCCGATTGCTCACACCGCGTGCCTCGGCCTCGGTCGCCCTCGAGGGCGTCACGGCGGACTCGGTGATGACGATCGCGCGTGACCTTGGCTACGAGGTCGCCGAGGAGTCGTTGCGCCGCACCGACCTCTACATCGCCGAGGAGGCCCTCTTGACCGGAACGGCGGCCGAGATCGTGCCGATCACATCGGTCGACGACCGTGTCATCGGCGATGGCACGCCTGGCCCGATGACACGGGCGATCCAGGGGGTCTTCTCCAAGGCCGTGCGGGGCGAGGTCGACCGGTACAAGGACTGGCTGGACTACGTCAACTAGTCGCGCCACCGCGAGGTAGAAGGGCACCCGATGAGACGAACCCGATGACCCAACCGAGATTCGCCCCCATCGCCATCGAGGACGAGGTGCGGCCCGGGTACCGTCTCGGCCCGCCGCGCCCGTGGACCGCGAACCGGCCCGCCGATTTCCGGGCCGGTCCGCCGCCGGCGGGACGCGGCACCGGCACGGCCGGACCCGATCAGGGCTTCGCCCTGCTCCTGGCTGAGCGCCTGGCGGACCGGCTCGTGCTGTCGCCCGGGGAGCGGCGGGAGGACGTCCTCGGCGGCGCCGTCGGCATCGCGCTGCGGCGGGCCGCCCTGTTCGGTCGCGCCCCGGTGCTCGCCGACGTCGAACTCGCGCTCGCCATCTTCGGTTACCTCGCCCCGGCACCGCCCGAGCTCGTCGAGTTCCGCCACGGCCTGTTCGACGGCGTGAGTCGCGACTACTGGGCCCAGCGCGAGCTCGCCCACCAGGTCCCGGAGTCGACGCTGCGGCTCGCGTCGCCGGCGACAGACGTCTCGACGTCGGAATGGCCCACCCTCGTCGGAGGTTGAGCTCGGCAGCGGCGGCAGCACGGGGGGCGAGGGGGACGGGGGTCTCGTGGCGAGACTCGCCGAGCAGACGGGCGCGAGACGGTCACCACTCGAGGTCGGTGGATCTCGCCTCGACGAAGGGGGTGACCTCGGGGTCGCGACCGTGCGTCCGCGCGGGTGACGAGAGCACGAACAACTGGGTGGTGGCGCTGCTGACCTTCGGCGAGGGTTGGCACAACAACCGCCACGCCTTCACGCGTTCGGCGCGCCACGACCTCGGGCGCCTCGAGATCAGCCTCTCCTGGCTCGTCATTCGGACGCTCGCGCGCCTGGGTCTGGCGCCGACGGTCCGCCTGCCGACGCCGACGCAGATGACGTGGGTGGCGAGGATCCGACCGGCCTGTTGTCCCTCATCCCGCCGTCAGCAGGTGGAGCGGCGAGCCCGGCGGCGCGCCAGCTCCGGCGGGCGAAAAGGCACTGCACGTCGGAGATCCGCCGCTCCACGAAGGCGGCCTCGCAGTAGCACAGGTAGAAGTCGAAGAGCAGGCGGAAGGTCTCGTCGAGGCCGAGCGCCGCGAGCTCGCTCGCGTGGGCCTCGAGTCCCGCCCGCCAGCGGCGCAGCGTCTCGGCGTAGTGCGGCCCGATGTCGTCGAGGGCCATGAGCTCGAGGTCGGACGCTCTCGCCGTCGTGCCGAGGATGGCCGCGACCGAGGGCAGACAGCCCCCCGGGAAGATGTAGCGCTTGACAAAGTCCCTGCTCTGCTTGGCGCGGTCGAAGTACCGGTCGGCGATGACGATCGCCTGCAACGCCATCAGCCCGTCCGGCTTCAGGAGCTGCGCGCACTTGGCGAAAAACCTGGGGTACTGGCGCCAGTCGACGGCCTCGATCATCTCGATCGAGACGAGCTTGTCATAGCTGCCCACCAGGTCCCGGTAGTCGCGAAACAGCACGGTGACCTGGTCGGCGAGGCCGGCCCGGGCCACCTTCTCCGTGGCGAGCTCGAACTGGCGGAGCGAGAGCGTGGTCGTCGTGACGCGGCAGCCGTATTCGCGCGCCGCGTGGATGGCGAAACCGCCCCAACCGGTCCCGATCTCGAGGACATGGTCACTCGCGCCGAGCTGCAGCTTGCGACAGAGGCGGTCGAGCTTGGCAACTTGCGCCTCGTGGAGCGACGTTTCGGCGGAGTCGAACAGCGCGCACGAGTAGGTCATCGTCTCATCGAGGAAAAGCGAGAAGAACTCGTTTCCGAGGTCGTAGTGGGCGCTGATGTTCCTCCGGTCGGCGGCGCGTCGGCCGAGGCGTTCGAGGAACCGGACGCGCACCCAGAGAACCGGCGCGAGAAGCCGGTGAGCCACCCGCTGCGGGAGCTCGGTGGAGTCGAGGTTGCGGATGATGACGCGAACCGCCAACACGAGGTCGTCGAGGTCGTCGACCCCCCACCATCCGGAGAAGAAGCCGCGCCCGAGGCCGCCGCTTCCCCCGGTGGCGACGGCGGTCCATGCCGATGGCGACCGCACGGTGATCTCGGGAATCGCCAGACCGTCGACCGGCTCGCCGAACACCTGGCGCTCGCCACGCTCCGTTATCGCGAGCGCTCCGTCGTGGAGCGAACCGAGCAGGCGGGCGACGAGCGCCCGGGCCACCCGGTCCCGCAGGCGGCGGCGACCTGTCGTCTCGCGTCGCTGGGGGACGATCGTCGGTCCGCCGGCGGCCTTCGCGACGGGGCCAGAGAGGGCCGGATCACCGTTGCAGGTCATTCCCCAACCTAGGCACCACAGACCTCGAGTCGTCAAGGTGCTCGACGCGCGACCCCGGTCGACGAGCGACGCCGTCGGCTGTCGGAGGTGTCGCGCGAATCGTCACGGTGGCTCGGGATAGGCGCGATGCTTGGTGGCTGCTCGAGTCGCTCGTATCTCGACTGCTGCCTTCACCGATCTCCCCGATGCTGACCGCCACCGACCTCGAACTCACCGCCGGAGCCCGGACACTCCTCCAGGGGGCGACCTTCCACGTCGGGCCGGGAGACCGGATCGGACTGGTCGGCCGGAACGGCGCCGGCAAGACGACGCTCACGCGAGTGCTCGCGGGTGAGGTGTTGCCGGCGAAGGGGTCGGTCCGTCGCTCCGGTGCGATCGCGTACCTCCCCCAGGATCCGAGAACCGGGGACCTTGACGAGATCGCCAGCCACCGGATCCTCTCGGCGCGCGGGCTCGTGAGGATCCTCCACGATCTCGCGGACGCGGCTGCGAAGATGGGCACGTCGGGCGACGACGGACGTGAGGACGCGATGGCCCGCTACGCGAGGGCCGAAGAGCGGTTCGCGGCTCGAGGCGGCTGGGCAGCGGAATCCGAGGCGGCCTCGATCGCGTCGAGCCTCGGGCTCCCGGCACGGGTGCTCGCCCAACCGCTTCGCACGCTGTCAGGCGGCCAGAGGCGGCGTGTCGAGCTCGCTCGGGTCCTCTTCTCCGGGGCGGCGACGCTGCTCCTCGACGAGCCGACCAACCACCTCGACGCCGACTCGATCGGCTGGCTCCGGACGTTCCTGCGTGCCCACGAGGGCGGCTGCGTCGTCATCAGCCACGACGCGACACTGCTCGAGGAGGCGGTCAACCGCGTCTTCCACCTCGACGCGAACAGGACGACGCTCGACATCTACAACGTCGGCTGGCGCGTCTACCTCGAACAGCAGGCGGCCGATGATCGCCGGCGCGCCCGGGAGCGCTCCAACGCCGAGCGCAAGATCGCCGCGCTGCGCCTGCAGGCAGATCGGATGCGGGCCAAGGCGACGAAGGCTGCCGCCGCGCACCAGTTCGACCGGCGCGCCGCGGGTCTCGCCGCCGGATTGCCCGAGGTGCGTCGCCGGGAGAAGGTGGCCAAGGTCCGCTTTCCCGATCCTGCCCCGTGTGGGAGGACTCCGCTTGCCGCGAGCGGGCTGGCGAAGTGCTTCGGCTCCGTCGAGGTGTTCCGGGGCGTTGATCTCGCGATCGACGGCGGTTCGCGCCTCGTCATTCTCGGGCTCAACGGGGCCGGCAAGACGACGCTGCTGCGCGTGCTCGCGGGAATCGAACCCGCCGACGCAGGCGTCGTCGTCGCTGGCCACGGCTTGCACCTCGGCTACTACGCGCAGGAGCACGAGACGCTCGACCCGGCCGCATCGGTGTTCGTCAACATTCGGACACGCGCGCCGGCGGCGGTGACCGATGTCGAGCTGCGGCGCATGCTCGGCGCGTTCCTCTTTGGCGGCGAGCGGATCGATCAGCAGGCCGGGACCCTCTCTGGCGGCGAGAAGACTCGGCTCGCGCTGGCCTGCCTCGTCGTCTCCTCGGCGAACGTTCTGCTCCTCGACGAGCCGACGAACAACCTCGACCCCGCGAGCCGCGCCGAGGTGCTCACGGCGCTGCGGCGCTATGCCGGGGCGGTCGTCCTCGTCACCCACGATCCCGGGGCGGTCGAAGCCCTCCGACCCGAGCGGGTGCTGCTCATGCCCGACGGCGTCGCGGACTTCTGGAGCGACGATCTCGCCGATCTCGTGGCGCTCGCCTAGACCTTCACGGCGGTCCTCGCCCGGCAGCGGAACGTCAGACCGCACCCTGAACCAGAGCCGTGGGCGCCCGCCGCTAACGTTGGTTCGGGCCCGGGTGGCCCAAGTTCTCAGCAACTTCCCAGGCTGGACCCAGACGGGCCCGAGGCGGCGACGCCATGCTTGATCCTGAAAAGGATTCCCGGCGACGTCGGACGGCGCGGAATCGAGTGGAGAACGGTGGAAGGAGGACCGATGGATGAGATGAACGAGAGCCCGACTCCGCCGCAGGTCGGCGAAGTGACGCCGCCCGGCGTTGGCGGCCGCGACGCGGGTGGATGGACACCGACCAACTCGTCTGCCGATCCCGGGGGGCCGACCTTTGGAGAGCCGCCGGGCACCGGCTCTGAGGGGTGGCGGTGGGTCCCGCCACCTGCGGCGAGTGACGAGGGGGCGCGGCACCCGCACGGCGGGCGTCGTGTGCTCGTGCTCATGGTGATCGTCGCGCTGCTCGCCGGCACCCTCGGTGCCGGTCTGGACGCCGAGTTGCGCAGCAACTCGACTCCGAACCGACCTGCCGTGACCCTGCCGACGACCGAGACGAACGGGACCGGGCTCGCAGGTGGCGCCAGCTCGGTCGCACAGGTGGCCGCTGCAGTCGACCCGGCCGTCGTCGACATCCACACGTACGTCGCGAACGGCGTCGCCACGGGCGCCGAGCAGGCCGCAGGGACAGGAATGCTGATCACACCTTCTGGAGAGGTGCTCACCAACAACCATGTCGTGGCGGAAGCGACGAAGATCCTGGTGCGGGTCGCCGGTCACGGCACCTATCACGTCAACGTCCTCGGCGTGGATGTGACCCAGGACGTCGCGCTCCTCCAGCTCGTCGGCGCGCCGACGGACCTTCCCTACGTGCAGATCGGGAACTCGGCGCAGGTCACGGTCGGGACCCCGGTGGTCGCGATCGGCAACGCACTCGGTCTCGGCGGTAAGCCCACCGTGATCAGCGGCACCATCACGGCGGTTGGCCGCACGATCACGGCGGGCGATGCGCTGGCCACGACCGCCAACGAGACGCTGCACAACATGCTGCAGACCGATGCGCCGATCGTCGCTGGCGACTCGGGTGGTCCGCTCGTCAACGTGAACGACCAGGTCATCGGTATGGACACGGCCGCCCAATCGGCGGACTCGACGGGCGGGACCGAGGGATTCGCCATCCCGATCAACGAGGCACGGCGCATCGCGCTCCAAATCGAGCACGGGAAGTCATCGAGCCGGATTCACCTCGGCGAGACGGCGTTCCTCGGCGTCGAGGAGGGCGCGCCGTCTTCGTCCTCCATCAATCCCTTCGGATTCCCGACCGGTGTGACCGGTCCGACCGGAACGGTTTCGCGCCCGGCGGGCGTCTACATCGGTGGAGTCGTTGCCGGGATGCCGGCCGAGCAAGCGGGCATCCAGGCGGGCGACACGATCACCGCGATCAACGGGACGGCGACCACCACGAACAATTCGCTGCTCGCGGCGATCGATGCTCACAAGCCAGGTGACTCGATCACGGTCACCTTCGTCGACACGAGCGGCACCTCGCACACCGCCAGCATCGTCCTGGCTGGGATCACGCGGTAGATCAGGCGCGATCGCACGCCTCGGGCCCTGGTGGCCCGAGGCGTCTTCGCGTCGGTCGCGAATCGAGAGACGACCGCTCGGGGTCTGGGCGATGCGAGACGCGCCCTTCTTGCCGTCCACTCGGGATGCCTCGGGTTGGAAGGTCGGCGCGATCGCCGCGACGTCGGTGTTGCCTCCTCGTTGCAACGGCGGGGTGTAGTCCCGCGACCAGGACCGGGGAACGAGATCGGGCGTGGCCCAGGTCTCGGGTGACGTCCGAGCATGAACGCGGGTGTCGTGGACCGTGACCGTGAGGCGCGCCGCCTGTTCCAGGGCCCGCAAGCGGCTGTGGAACGGGACACGGCGCGTCAGTGATGGCGCGGGAATCGGCCGTGGGGCAAGGTATCGACATGCGCGTGATGATTGTGGCCCCACCGTGGCTACCCGTTCCGCCACCGGCCTACGGTGGAACCGAGACCGTCCTTGACGGTCTCGCCCGGGGACTGCGAGCAGCCGGCCACGAGGTGCTGCTCTACACCACTGGCGAGAGCACCTGCGCAGTCGAGCGCGCCTGGGTCTTCGAGCGCGCGATCGGCGTCGGCGCGGGTGGCGCGGCCCAGGAGATACGACACGTCGTGCACGCCTACGAGATGGCGCGCGAGGTCGACGTCGTGCACGATCACACGCTGATCGGGCCGCTGTACTCGGAACGATTCCCGAGCGTTCCCGTCGTCACGACGAACCACGGCCCGTTCGAGAGCGATCTCATCGACTCCTACCGGATTGTCGCCGATCGCGTCCCCATCATCGCGATATCTCATCATCAGGCCTCGACCGCGCGTGACGTCCCGATTGCGGCCGTCATCCATCACGGGGTCGATCCCTCGGAGTTCCCGGTCGGGGACGGTTCTGGGGGCTACGCGCTCTTCCTCGGTCGATTGAATCCCGGCAAGGGGGCGCACATCGCGGCGCAGGTCGCACGCGAAGCCGGGATCGCGTTGCGCATCGCGGGGAAGTGCAACGAGCAGCTCGAGATGGACTATCTCGAGTCGACGATCAAGCCACTGCTCGGAACCGACGTCGAGTACCTCGGTGAGGTCGACCACGAGACGAAGCTGGATCTGCTCGGACGAGCGAGGTTGCTTCTCAACCCGATTTCCTGGCCGGAACCGTTCGGCATGGTGATGATCGAGGCCCTCGCCTGCGGCACGCCGGTCGTCACGACGCCGTTTGGCGCGGCCCCTGAGATCGTCGACGACCTGGTCACAGGTTTCGTCCGCTCCGGCGCCGCGGCGCTCGTCGACGCCGTGAGCCGAATCGACGAGATCGACCGGCGATGCTGTCGCAGCGCGGTCGAGGGGCACTTCTCGTTGCGGCGGATGGTCGACGAGCACGTCGAGCTGTATCGCCGCGTGTTGGATGGCGAATGGTGAGGCAGGGATCGGTCGGGTGCGTCGTGGCGCCCGGGGGGCGATGGCGGATCCCCAATCGCTTCGGATCGGTGTGCCGATGACGACGAACGCCTGGGTCTTCGGTGGCCAACCCGCGCTCAGCGGTATCGCGGGCAACACGGTCACCCTTGTCGAAGGGACGAGTTTCGCGATCTCGGCTCCGAACGGCGACATCGATCCCGGTGGCCCGCAGGGTCTGTTCTACCGGGACACCCGGTACCTGTCGGGCTGGCGGTTGCGGATCGACGACGTCCCGGTCCAGCCGCTCGCCGTGGTCCCGAGCGACCCGTTCGCCGCGCGATTCCTCGGCCGTGTGCGACCGCGAGAGGGTCAGGCGGACAGCACGCTCTTCGTCATCCGGGAGCGGTTCGTCGGCGACGGGATGCAAGAGGACCTCGTTCTGCGCAACCTCGGTGCCGAGACGACCGCCTGTTCGATCTCCGTCGACGTGGAGGCCGACTTCGCGCACCTCTTCGACGTGAAAGAAGGTCGCGCCCGGTCCCGTGGCGAGACCGACGTCATCGTCACCGAAACGGCGCTGGTGTTCACGTACGCCTACCGGGAGAGCACGCGCCGGATCACGGTGGTCCCGCCGCCGGGGTCGCGAGTGGCGTCGGGCGTCATCACGACCCAGGCGGTCGTGCCGCCCCGAAGCGAGTGGCGGGCCTGCTTCGAAATCAGTCTGGAACTGGATGGCGAGCGGGTCGAACCGCGGTATCGCTGTGGTGAGCCGGTCGACCGGTCAACACCAGCGGCGCGTCTACGCGCCTGGGAGCAGGCGACACCGAAGGTGGAGACCGACGATGAGAATATCAACCGGACGTTCGGCCGCAGCGTTCCCGATCTCGGCGTGCTGCGGATCTTCGATCCCGACGAGCCGGGCATGGCGGTTCTCGCGGCGGGTGCACCATGGTTCATGACGCTCTTCGGGCGCGACTCGCTCATCACGTCGTGGATGACGGTCGGGGTCGACCCGACGATCGCGGTCAGCACGCTGCTCACCCTCGCCCGCTATCAGGGCGAGCGCGTCGACCCCCGCACGGAGGAAGAACCGGGGCGGATCCTGCACGAGATGCGTTCCGGCATGACGGGGGCCGCGGCCCGTGGTGCGGAGTCCATCTACTACGGGTCGATCGACGCCACTCCCCTCTTCGTCATGCTCCTCGGCGAGCTGCACAGCTGGGGGGTCGACGGCGAGATCGTCGACCGCCTGTTGCCGCACGCCGACCGGGCGCTCGACTGGATCGGCAACTACGGCGACCGCGACGGCGACGGCTTCGTTGAGTACCAGCGGTCGACGGACCGCGGCCTCGTGCACCAGGGCTGGAAGGACTCCTTCGACGGGATCAACTTCGCCAACGGCCGTCTGGCCGAACCCCCGATCGCGCTCTGTGAGGTGCAGGGTTACGTCTACGCGGCCTATCTCGCCCGGGCCCGCATCGCGAGATCCCGGGGCGACACCGAGACGGCGGCGTCGTTCGAGGAACGGGCGCGGCTGTTACGGCGGGCCTTCAACGAACGTTTCTGGCTCGCCGACAGGGGCCATCTCGCGGTCGGTCTCGACGCCGAGAAGCGCCCGATCGACGCGCTGACGTCGAACATCGGTCATTGCCTGTGGACCGGCGTCGTCGACGAGTCCCATGCCGCGGCGATGGCCGCGCGCCTCCTTTCGGAGGAGATGTTCACTGGCTGGGGGGTTCGCACCCTGGCGAGCTCGATGGGCGCCTACAACCCGGTGAGCTACCACAACGGCTCGGTGTGGCCCCACGACAGCGCCATCGCCGCGGCGGGGCTGATGCGCTACGGCTTCGTCCGCGAGGCGCAGACCATCGCTGAGGGAGTGTTCGACGTGGCGGCGGCCTTCGATGGTCGGCTCCCGGAACTCCTGTGCGGATTCGCGCGGGAGGAATTCACCGCGCCGATCGGGTATCCGACCTCCTGCTCCCCGCAGGCGTGGGCCTCGGCGACGCCTTTCATCCTGCTGCGCACGCTGCTGCGGCTCGATCCCTCGGTCGCCGACGCGACGGTCTGGCTGGCACCGCAACTTCCCACGTCGTTCGGCGACGTGAAGATCGGACACGTCCCGATCGGTCGATCCCACGTGACGATCGCGGCCAATCGCACCACGGCGACCGTCCGTGATCTGGGCAATGAGCTGCATCTCGTCACGCAACCCCGCCCGCTCGATGCGCCTTGAGGCAGGGGACAGCGAGAGGATGAGCGACAAGGCGCGCCCGCCTGTGCAGCAATACTGGTGTGGGAAACGCCTGGCTGTCGCCGATCGGAGGATTTCGTGGAACGAGTCGATACACCGCTCATCGCCGCAGAGCGTCCGATGCTCGAGGCGTGGCTCGACTTTCAACGTGCGACTCTGGCCCTCAAGTGCAGGGGTCTTTCCCCGGAACAGCTCGCGACGCGATCTGTTCCGCCGTCGACCTTGTCGCTGCTCGGTCTCGTCCGGCACATGGCGGAGGTCGAACGCCACTGGTTCCAGCGGTGCCTGCTGGGAGCCGATCAGCCGCCCCTCTACCGCACCGAGGCCGCGCGGGACCTCGACTTCGACGGCGCGACACCGGACAACGCGTCCGAAGGCCTTTCGACCTGGGAGACCGAATGTGACGCTTCGCGGTCGGCCGTGGCGGCCAGCGATTCTCTCGACGCGATAGGCAAGACCCCGTGGCGCCGCGGCGAGGTCTCGTTGCGGTGGATCCTGGTCCACATGATCGAGGAATACGCCCGTCACAACGGTCATGCAGACTTGCTGCGTGAGACCATCGACGGCGCCGTCGGTGTGTGACGGACAGTACAGGATTCCGGCAGCGACCTCGATGCGGTGGGCTGGACCGAACGGTTAGCTCTTGCCCACTTTGCCCGAGGAAAGGGCGAAACCGCTGGGTTCCTCTGGGACGGGCACGAGTTGTTCGAGGACTTCCGCGATCGCGAGCGCCGATTCGCGGTCCGCTGAATGATCGATCCCTGAAGTGGCTGTGGGTCATACTTATAGCAGGGTCGAGACGGGAGAAGTCGCATGACGGAGACGTCGAATTTCGGCGCATCGCGGCGCGAGAATCATGATTCGAGTTCCTTCTACGGCCGTTTCACCGCCCCAGAGATGTCCGACGACGAGGAAGTGCGCGCATGCACGGTCGAGGACTCGATCATCCTTGGCGATTCGCGCGACATGGTGCAGGTGAGCGCGAAATCCGTCGCGCTCGTCTGTACCTCGCCCCCTTACTTCTCGGGAAAACAGTACGAAGAAGAGATGGGGCGGCGTCATGTTCCCGCGACGTACCTCGAGTACCTCAAACAACTTGCGGACGTCTTCGCCGAGTGCAGACGCGTCCTCGAACCCGGCGGCAGGATCGCCGTCAATGTCGCCAATCTGGGGCGCAAGCCCTACCGCTCGCTTTCGGGTGACCTGACGCGCATCTTGCAAGACGATCTCGGTTTCCTGTTGCGCGGTGAGATCATCTGGCAGAAGGCCGTCGGCGCGAGCGGCAACTGCGCGTGGGGTTCATTCATGAAGCCGTCGAATCCCGTGCTCCGTGACGTGACCGAGCGGGTGATCGTAGCGAGCAAAGGACGCTTCGATCGGGCGCTCGATGCCAAACGACGTGCGTCGTTGGGCCTTCCCTACGAGGCGACCATAGCTAGGGAGGATTTCATGGCCTGGACACTCGACGTCTGGCACATCCCGCCCGAGTCCGCGACGCGGATCGGTCATCCCGCGCCGTTCCCCGTCGAACTTCCCCGCCGTCTCATCGAGCTGTTCACCTACAGGGGCGACGTCGTACTCGACCCGTTCATCGGTTCTGGCACGACAGCGGTCGCCGCGATCGCGACACGTCGCCACTACGTCGGTTATGAGACCGACCCCGGCTACGTCGACCTCGCGGAACGCAGGGCTGCGATCGCACGAGAGGCGAGCAAGAAGGATGCTGCTTAGGAGGCGCTGATGAGTGAGGTCGTGCGGGAGACTCGGACGGTTGAGCTGATGTCCCGTTATGACCAAGGGAGTGCTGCCGACCGACTCGGTCTCGTCAAGGAAGTTGTTGCACTAGCGAACAGCGGGGGCGGCGAGATTCGCCTCGGAGTCGAGGAGCACGGCGGCGGACGTCCGGGCATCGTCGTTGTGAGCGGAGCGCACTTCGATGCTGCGTCGCTGAGAGAGCTCGTCGACAGGTACATCGCGCCAGACCACATCGAAGTCGCGGCCAGATTCGAAGACGCGGACAGATCAGATCAGCAAGTGGTCGTGATCGAGGTCGCTCCGCACGAGACGCCGCCCGTCGTGTTCTCAAGAGACGGCAAGTATCGGGCCGAGGGGAAGGACGTCGCAATCTTCCAACGACACACCGTCGTGAGCCGTCGCGGCACGAAGGCAGAGCTCGCCACCCGTGCCGATCACCGGGGGTGGATCGACGCGGCCGTCCGGGCGGAACGACGGCACATCCTGCAGAACCTCGGCCTGGTCGCATCGCTGCCCGTTGGCGCCTCGCTTCAGGTTGTGAGGGAGTCGGGAGAGGTGAGCTCCGAGCCTCGCGTCCTGCTCGATCGAGCCGTCCGAAGTTGGCGCGCTGATCCGTCGAAGCTGCTCAGCCGGCAGGATCTTCTCGTTCTGTTCCTCGCGCGGAAGGCGTTGACCCTCGACCACCTCGCCGGCGACCTCACCCTGCACAGCGCACTGCGACGTCGACCGACCCTGTGGTTCTGGGTCGATTCGATCTATCCAGATCGAACTCGATTGGCGAGGATCTTGATCGAAGCTGTTGGTGGCAGCGATCGTGACCGATCGGACGCCGCGTCATCGATCATCGACCTGTCTGCCCTGTTGCTCAGTCCGACGCAGCACACAGAGATCGTCGAGGCACTCGGTTCGTCTCGTTACAAGCACTTCCATGACGCCGCGGAACGAGGCGGAAACAGGCAGCGGGTTCTGGCACGGCTCGATCGACTGCGTGACTGGAAACTGCGAGGCGAATCTCTCCGCAGTTCGAGACAGATTGAGCTCGAAGAGACGGCCGATGAACTGGGCCGTGCGCTTCTCGGAACTGCGCTCTCGAACGCCGCCGCGAACCGTTTGCTCGGTCCGGTCGGTTTCGAGCTGATGCTGCGCCATCGTCCCGCCTTGGTCGAGACCCTCACCGTCTCGCGGGCGGGCGGTTAGAACGCGACCGTCCCTGCCCTGTCTGACCCGGAACTCGGGCCGCGGTCTCGCGGTTGTCGTAGGCGCGATCGGGTCTCTCTGTTGCGTGGAGTCACCGCCGCGAAGAAGGAATCCGTCGGTCAGTGGAAACTGGACCAACCGTCGGAGGGGCCCGTTGAGCAGCGAGGTGGCGGAACCTACAGTGAGTTCGTGCTTGTCGTGGCGGGCTCTCCCGGACTTGATCGGCACCAAGTCCCCTATGGACACCCCGAGCGCCCGGGCCGGGTGCAGGCTGCGCTCGACGGGATCGAGGCTGCCGGGCTGTCGGACGCCGTCGTCCTCCTCGAAGCGCGGCGCGCGACCGAGGCCGAACTGACCCGGGTTCACCGGCCGTCGTACCTGCGCGGATTGCGTGAGTTCTGTGCGGGAGGCGGCGGCGCCCTCGACCCCGACACCGACGTGAGCGAAGGCACCTGGGACACCGCGTTGCTCGCCGCGGGCGGTGTGCTCGCCGCGGTCGATGCGCTCGGGCACGGGATCGGCGATGTCGCCTTCGTCGCGGCTCGTCCCCCCGGGCATCACGCCCTGGCGGACAGGGCGATGGGTTTTTGCGTCTTGAACAACGTTGCGGTCGCCGCCGCCCACCTGGCAGACCAGGGCGAGCGTGTCCTTGTCCTCGACTGGGACGTCCATCATGGGAACGGGACGCAGTCGGTCTTCTGGGACGACCCGCGCGTGCTCTACGCCTCGACCCACCAATGGCCCCTCTTCCCCGGGACCGGTCGCGCCGAGGAGATCGGCGGGCCGAGCGCACGCGGCCTGAACCTCAACGTGCCGCTCCCGCCGGGCGCGACCGGGGACGTCATTCTGGCGGCATTCGACGAGGTCGTCGCGCCGGCGGTCGACACCTTCTCACCGGGCTGGGTCCTCGTCTCGGCGGGTTTCGACGCGCACCGGGCCGACCCACTCGCCAACCTCGCGCTCACCTCGGGTGACTTCGCCAACCTCGCGAGACGGGCGCGCGAGTTCGCCCCCGACACCGGTCGGCTCGTGCTCGTGCTCGAGGGCGGTTACGACCTCGATGCCCTGAGGCTCTCGGTCGGCGCGAGCCTGGCGGCGTTGCTCGGAGTTCCCTTCCGGGCCGAAACCGCTTCGTCCGGCGGACCCGGAGCTGATGCCGCACGGCGGGCACGCGAAGTGCAGCAAAGACTGCGCGAGCTCGGAGCCGACGTGGTGGACGGTTCGGCAGGGAAGCGCCCGCGCTCGGGGTTCGACGCATGACGATCTCGGAGTCGTTCGGGCGGGCGGCACGACGGATCCAGCAGCGGATCCACGTGGCGAGCCAGGGCCATCTCGGTCGTCACCTGCTCGGTGTCTCGTGTCTGCTCCTGGGGATGAGCAGGCGCCGGACCGGTCGGTCGCGGGTCGCGGCATTCAGCCACCTCGCAGACGGCGGTCGTCTCATCGTCGCGGTCTTGAACGGCGCGCGGCGACCACCAGGTTGGTCGTGCAGCCTCGAGACCGATACACGCACCGAGATCTGGGTGGCTCGTCGCCGCCTGCGGGCGTCGGCAGCAGCGGTCCAGCGTGACGACGACGCCCAGCGGGAGCCGCGAGGGCGCATCAACGCCGACAACCGCGGCCGCCACGACCGCTATCAGGCGAGGACCGCTCATGCGGCGCCGCTCGTCGTTCCCACGCCGCTGTCAGCCGTGTAGAGACCCTGCCTCGCGACAAGCACCCGCCGCGCACAACGGGCGCTCGCGGCCCCGGGGTGGCCGGCGGCCGACCGACCTGGGGCTTTCCGTTTCCCCCTCTCTCGTGGGGACGGTCCATTGGGTAAGGTCACTGGAGAGAGGACGCTTCTCGCCGCAGGGGGCGAAGCCGATGGGTGTCGTGAGGAGACGGTCCGGCGTCACGGCTTGCGTCGCACTCGCGCTCGCCGGGACCGTGCTCTCGGCGTGCGGAAACGCCTCGACGAGCGTCTCGACGTCGGGGAACACCGAGGGCGTCTATCCGCACCGAATCGTCGTCGGTGGGCTCTCGTCGATCACCGGGCCGCTGCCCGCGGACTTCGCGCCAGCGATCGCCGGGGCACAGGCCTACTTCGACTGGGTCAACGCCCACGGCGGCGTCAACGGACGCAGGATCGACCTCGCCTACAGGCTCGACGACCAGTCGGACCCGTCTGTGGACGCCACCCAGGCCCGGACGCTCGTCGAGCAGGACCACGTCTTTGCCGTCGTTCCGGTGGCGACCCCGTCGTTCTCGGGGGGTCCGTTCCTCTCCCAACATGACGTCCCGACCTTCGGGCTCAACGTCAACCCGAACAGCGACTGGGCCGGTCCGAGCATGTACGGCAACACCGGGTCGTACACGGCGTTCTCCTCGGCTCAGCTCCAGGCGGCCTATCTCGCCGAACAGCACCACGTCCGTGCCGCCGCGCTCATCGCCTACAACATCAGCCAGTCGAGCGAGGGCTGCCAGGGCGTCGCCAACGCCTTCCGCCAGTACGGTATCCGGATTGCGTTCGAGGACCTCGCCGTTCCCGTTCCGGCGTTCGACCTCAACGCCGACGTGACGCGGATGAAGTCGGCCGGCGTCGACATGGTCACCTCGTGCCTCGACCTTACCGGCGACATCCTGCTGTCCCATACGATGCAGCAGGACGGGATGACTGGGGTGACCCAGTACTGGTTCGACGGCTACGACGATGCGGCGCTCAAGGCCTACGCCCCGGCGATGCAGGGCGTCTATTTCATGCTGCAACACGTGCCTTTCGAGGTCACCCAGCTCTACCCGGGGCGGTATCCGGGCATGGATCGATTCGAGGCGGCCCTGAAGCGGTATGCGCCGGCGAACCCTCCCTCGGAGGCCGCGCTGGCGGGTTGGACGAGCGCCGACCTGTTCGTAACGGGGCTGCGGGCGATCGGCCGGGACGTCACGCGCACGCGCCTCGTCGCCGCGATCAACAAGTTGACGCTCTACACGGCGCACGGCCTGGTCGCGCCGATCGACTGGCTTAGCGACCACACCGGGGTGAGCACGATCTACAACTGCAGCGTCTTCGTCCAGGTGCGGGGACACCGGTTCGTCCCCGTTTTCGGCACGCCGCCGAGCGTGTTCAGCTGCTTCCCGGTGCCGAATCCCGCCCACGGGCCGATCGAGAAGGTGGTTCCTCTGCCGCCGGGCGTTCCGCCCTTCGTGGCGCCGGGCGGCGGGGGTGGTTAGGGACCGAGGACGCCGCTCCAATTGAGCCAGTTCCTCTCCTACGCGCTTCCGGGCGTCCCCTACGGGTGCGCCTATGCACTGATGGCCGCCGGCCTCGTGCTCACCTTCAAGGCGTCGGGTGTGTTCAACCTGGCGTTCGGCGCCCAGGCGTACGTCTCGGCGATCGTCTTCTACGTCGCCGTCGCGGACGGCTGGCCGAAGTGGGATGCGTTCTTGGTCGCCGTCGTCTTGCTCGGTCCGGCGATCGGTTACGCACTCGACCGGTTGCTCTTCCAGTACGCGCGCACCGCGCCGCCGCTCGTTCGGCTCGTCCCCGCGCTGGGGCTCTTGATCGCTATCCCGAGCGTGACGCAGATGATCTTCGGGACGAGCCAGCGACTCGCGCCCCCGGCGCTCGCGCTCAACCCGGACCACGTCTACTTCCGGCTCGGCAGCGTGCCGCTGACGGGCGTCGAGCTGCTCACAACCGGGGTCACCGTCGTCGTCGTCGTCGCGCTCGGGCTGATGTTCCGCTCGAGCGGGCTGGGGCTCCGGATGCGGTCCGTCGTCGAGAGCCCCCGCATGACCGAGCTCGCCGGCATCCGGGCTGACCGGGTCGGAACGTTCGCCTGGATGCTCTCGAGCCTGCTCGCGGGGCTTGCCGGCGTCCTGTTGGCGCCGATCTACGCCGCGCTCGATCCCTCGTACTTCACGGCGTTGCTCGTCGCGGCGATCGCGGCCGCTGCCGTCGGCGGGTTCGCCAGCCTGCCGCTCACGCTCGTCGGCGGCATCGGGCTCGGCGTAGTCCAGGAGGTGATCGGCGGTTACCTGCCCTCGGGGACGGTGCTGTCGTCCGGCCTCAGGCCGGCCTTCCCGTTCGTCGTGTTGGCGGTGCTCCTCGTCGCTCGCCGGTCGTTCCGCCCCGCCGGCCCCCTCGGCGACCCGCTCTCGGCGTGTGATCCGCCTCCCGCGTCGCTGAAGCCGCCGCCCCGCATGACCGAGGTCGCGCTCGGTTCTCGATCCTTCACGGCGTTGCTTGTGGCGGTGTTCATCGTCATCACCCTGGTGCTCGTGCCGGGGAACTGGGAGTTCGCTCTCACCCAGGGACTCGTGTTCTCGATCATCTTCCTTTCCATCACGCTTCTCACCGGGATGAGCGGCCAGATCTCGCTCTGCCAGGCCTCGTTCGCCGCGGTCGGCGCGTTCACCGCCGGGCAGCTCGCCACCCACTTCGGCACGGCGCTGCTGCTCGGCGTGGTCGCGGGCGGCGTGCTCGCCGGGCTCGTCGGGCTCGTGGTGGCGATTCCGAGTCTCCGGCTCGGCGGGATCGCGCTCGCGCTGCTCACGCTCGCGTTCGCGCTCGTCGGCGACAACGTGCTCTTCCAGTACTCGTGGTCCGGGAACGGCGCGACGGGACTCAGCATCCCGCGTCCGACGATCGGCGATCTGAGTTTCGCGGGGAGCGGCGCATTCTTCTGGCTCGCGCTCTTTGTGCTCGCCGTTGCCGCCGGCGTCGTGTGGCTGTTGCAGCACGGATCCGTCGGTGGGGAGCTCGCCGCGCTACGCGCGTCCGAGGTCGGAGCAGGGTCGATCGGAATCGACGTCCGGCGGTTGCGCGTCGTTGCCTTCATGCTTTCGGCGGCGCTCGCTGGAGTTGGCGGCGCGCTCTACGCGTCACTCGAGCAAACGGTCTCACCGACCGACTTCAACTACGAGTTCTCGCTCATCTTTGTCGTGATCGTGGCGACCGTGGGTGTCTACTCCGTCGCCGGGGCGATCGAGGCCGGCCTCGCCTACACCGTGCTCCAGCAACTGGTCAACAACCTGCCGGGCCGCTTCAGTTCGCTCGTCGCGCTGATTTTCGGCCTCGCCGCGGTCACCTACGTGCGCCACCCGGAGGGCGCCGTCGAGTACCTGCGCCGCTGGGTGCTCGACCGCGCCGAGCAGTTCGCCCACTTCCTCACGCGCAACGACCAGACGGAGCCGGAGTTGCGCGTCGATGCCGGTGCCGGGGGTCGCTGACCGTGTCCCTGCTCGTCGCCCGGGACATCTCGAAGAGCTTTGGCGGGATCGTCGCGTTGGACCGGCTCTCGCTCTCGATCGACGAGGGCGAGGCCGTCGGACTCGTCGGGCCGAACGGCGCGGGCAAGACGACCCTTTTCAACTGCCTGCTCGGTCTCGAACACCCCGACACCGGGACGGTGATCTTCGACGGAGTGCCGATCGACCACCTGCCGATGTTCCGGCGCTCGAAACTGGGCATCGGTCGGACCTTCCAACGGCTCGAACTGTTCGCGGGGATGACCCCGCGCGAGCACGTGCTCGTCACCGAGCGCGTCCGTGGCGGGCGGGGGAGGCTCTGGAAGGATCTCTTGGGGATCGGCCGGCCGAGCGCCGAGGAACGGCGCGCGACCGACGGGCTGCTCGAGCTCGTCGGCCTCGAGGCCGAAGCCGACGTCCCCGTCGAGGCGCTCAGCCTTGGCCACGGGCGCCTCGTCGAGCTCGCCCGCGCGCTCGTCGGTGAGCCGCGCCTGCTGATGCTCGACGAGCCGTCGTCGGGCCTCGACCGGGCCGAGCGCGTCGAGCTCGTGTCGATCTTGCGGCACGTCCGGGAAGAACGCGGCGCCGCCGTCGTGCTCGTCGAGCACGACCTCGAGATGGTCGCCGCCGCGACGCAGCGTCTCGTGGTTCTCGACTTCGGTCGCCTGATCGCCGACGGGGCGATCGAGAGCGTGCTCGAGAATCCCGATGTCCGGCACGCCTACCTCGGGCACCTGCCGCAGGAGCCCCGTGCGCCGCGCGCCGAGCGAGCGGGCGCTGTCGTCCGCGTCGGATCCGGCCCCGGGCCGACCCCGGCGCGGGAGTCGCCGCCCCGGTCGCTCCTCGAGCTACGCGACGTCGACGTCAGCTACGGCCCCTATCGGGCACTCTTCGGCGTCTCGTTCTCCGTCGCCGAGCGCTCGGCGGTCGCGCTCGTCGGCTCGAACGGGGCCGGCAAGTCGACGGTCGCGCGCGTGGTCTCCGGGCTCGTGCGCCCGAGCGGCGGCAGGATCGTCTTCGACGGCCGCGACGTCACCGGGTGGCCGGCCTGGCGGATCGCCCGCCTCGGGGTCGCCCACGCCCCCGAGGGACGTTCGGTGTTCGCGTCGCTCACCGTCGAGGAGAATCTCGCGCTCGACTTCCGCCGCTCCGTTGGTTCCCGGGGTCTCGCCGCGGCGTTGCGCCGTGCCTACGAGACCTACCCACGACTCGGCGAGCGGCGCGACCAGCTCGCCGGGACGCTCTCAGGGGGCGAGCAGCGCATGCTCGCCCTGGCGAGGGTGCTCGCCGTGCCCCAGCGGTTGCTCGTCGTCGACGAGCTCTCGCTCGGCCTCGCGCCCGTTGTCGTCGACGAGGTGTTCGCGGCGTTGCGCCACGTCCTCGAGTCCGGTACGGCGCTCCTCATCGTCGAGCAGCACGTCGAGCGGGCGCTCGAGCTCGCCGACCGGGCCGTCGTGCTGTCCGCGGGGCGGGCGACCTTCGAGGGGCACATCACCGACGTCCGGGACGTGGCGTCCCCGATGCTCGGCCCGTTGCGCGACGTCCTCGGTCCGTAGGTCGAGACCGGCGAGTCCACGTTCGCTGCAGCCGTGGCGCCCGACGAGCGAGAATTACGACATGCACAGCGTCCTCGTCCTCCGCCACGCCAAGTCCGACTGGTCCCACGCGTCCGAGGAGCCGGACCTCGCGCGTCCACTCTCGCCGCGGGGCCGGCGCAGCGCCGACGCCATCGGTCGCTTCATCGCCGATTCAGGCAACGTGCCGGACGGCGCGCTCCGGTCGCCGGCGGCGCGCGTGGTCGAAACGCTCGACCGGGCGATGGAGGCCGGGAAGTGGCGGTGCGCCGTGCGGGAGTCGGATCGGCTCTACGGGTTCGGGATCGATGCCCTCGTCAGCGAGATCCGGGGGGAGAACGACGGGACCGGCGTGCTGCTCGTCGTCGGCCACGAGCCGACCTGTTCGGAGGCGGTCGCCGCGCTGATCGGCGGGGGACAGGTCCTCATGCCCACGGCCGCGGTTGCCCGCGTGGATTTCGCCGAGGAACACTGGGCCGACGTCGTTGCCGGGACAGGCGTGCTGCGGTGGCTCGTGACTCCGCGCCTGCTCGGCACCGGCTGACTGCGCCCGGCGAAGCCTCCCCGTTCGTGGTTTCGCGGTCGCCTTACGCGCCGCGTCAAGGAGACAATCCTCGAGGGCGGCACTCGGCTGGACGCGCGGCCCGATCTTGCCTTCCGGAACGAACGGGCCAGAGAAGCCGACGACGAGGACGGCGAGTTCGAAGAGACACCCGCGGGCGTGGCCCGCCCCGAACGGCTTGGCATCCCCGGTGACGTGAGTGCCATCTCGCATGACGGCAAGGACCGCCCCATCCAACGCTGTTCCACCTTGCTGAGCTCCCTGAGCACTCGGCCACCTCCTCGTGCTCAAGAGCCGAGGCCGGTGGGGCCGAGGTGTCAATGGTCAGCCGTTACTGCGTCACAGATCAGCCGTTACTGCGTTCCACATCAGGCGTTATCGATTTGTTCCACATCAGGCGTGATAACACACAGGCCTCGAGGAGCCCTTCGGTGACGTGGACGTCGATGGTGGCGCCGCCACGGTGCTTGCCGACGGAGAACACCTGGTTGGACACCGAGATAGTGCCGTTCAAAGAGACGGTGCGGCTGACCCAGT